>WNFS01000752.1_pt1 | contig 23709 bp, 11 predicted proteins | sample 5400141 | NCBI WGS metagenome assembly WNFS01 (sample SAMN13153358, study PRJNA577476) | soil metagenome | isolation source: 60 cm saprolite under Madrone tree | place: USA:California | collected 2016-06-14
GCCCAGATCCGCGAGATCGACAGTTGGTGGCGCAGAAACCGTCCTGCTTCACCAAACCTGTTCGCTGACGAACTCGCGGCAGCGTTCGACATCGTCGGCCACGCACCACACATCGGACGCCTGTATCGACAATCGCCGGTGCCGGATACGCGTCGTGCCCTACTCAAGGGAACTCGCTATCACGTCTACTATGTCCCGCGCGCTGACGAGGTAAGAGTGCTTGCGGTGTGGCATGCGCAGCGTGGCGTGGGACCGCCGCTTCGTGCGTCCTAAGCTAGCGTGTCGATCATCCCTGGTTCAGGACTAGAAAGTTCAGGCGACGGCCGGATCGGTTGACAGTCGCCGCCGACGCCTTGGTGCACACCTGCAAATGGAAACATTCCAATGCAACTGAACTGAGAGCATCGTAAATTAGTGAAAACGCGTGAAAATCGGCGAGCGCCGACAAGGCAGGTGGATTCTTGGCAAACCGCCGCCTTTAAGTGTGCATGCAGGAGGCGCGCCGCTTCGCACCGTCGCTCAGCAGAACAGAGCGTCCACAACCTTTCTCTCGTACCCCAGTCAGTGTCAGTCCAACTTCGGTCCAATTCAAGGGCGAGATAAATGACGCGCTTCCTCGTAAGCGACACCAGCAGCGGCACTTAGAGTTTTGTACTGCGTATCTTCTAAGCAGAATGCCGCAGGTTCGAGTCCTGCCGGGCGCGCCATCTCATTGAATTGAAAAGAGTAAGAAGAATCGCTCTTCTCCGTTGACCGTCTGCTCAAAAACTAGAGGGTCATGGGAACGAGGCATACGGGTGCAGCCTACGCGAGCCTTACGTGTTTGCGCTCGCTGTGGCTTGACGGCTCAACGGCCGAACGCAAGTGCCTGCCTGTCACGCAGGAGGTCGCTGGTTCGAGTCCCGTCTCGTCGCTCCCGCCATTTTCTTGATCCTAATTTGCCTCGGCAGCCGACGCCTCCGACAACTCGTCAGCAAGTGCGAAGATCACGCCGATCAACGTTAGAAACTAAGGGGATTTCCCCTTCGGCGCTCTGGCAATATCCAATTTCTCGAACGTGAGATTCAAAATGGGATACTGCCGCCAATCTTTGTAATCGAAATGCCACCACTCGAATTCGTAGACATCGAAACCCTCGGCTTCCATTGCGTGGCGAAGCAAATCGCGGTGCCAACGTTGGAGGGAGGTGCCGCCGGGGTAGAAGGGATACGAGCGCTCGGACATTTCGTCGTAGACGCCGGTCATTTCGATAGGCTTGCCCGTTTTCAGATCGTAGAGGGTGAGATCGACGGCGCATCCGCGGTTATGTCGCGAGCCGTCTGCCGGGTTAGCGACGAAGATACGCTTGTCCTGGGGAGTGGCGTCCCAAAAGATTTTGGTGACGTACCAGGGACGGTAGGAGTCGTGGATGAGCAGGCCATAGCCGAGGGCATTCAGCTTATGGCTTGCGCGAAGCAGAGCTTCGGCTGCGGGGCGCTGCATGTATGCCTTCGGCTGGGAGTAGACAGGTGCACTGAGGAAATTGCTTTTGGTGGCATAGCGAATATCGAAATGAATCGTGGGATCGAGGGTAGCAAGGTCAATCAAGTCAGGGTTGAGAAACGCGCCCGATTCATGAGGAGGCTGGGCCGCAAGAGCCTGTTGCGTCAATTTGCTGAGAGGCCGCTGGGGGCTAACGTGAAAGATGCCACCTTCGATCGAGCCGAGGGGACGGCGTTTGAAGACGACTCCGCTGACTTTGACCTGAGTGGCCTGGCCGGAGGTGTCGCGTGTAAAAACGGCTTGCTCTCCATCGTAGAGGCCGGAGTGGGGGAAGTCGAAGACGTCGGAAGTAGCTTCGGCAAGCGGATCGAAGTCGAACCACTCAATGAGCGCGGAGAGCTTGCCGTTTTCTTCAAAAATGTACAACTTGTCGTAATCCCAGCCATATTCGCCGATCAGTCCCTTCCACCGAGAAGGCATGGGCGCAGGTTGGTCCATGGAAACGCGTTCGAGGAGCTGATCGCGGACGCGGATACCGTTGGTAACGGGCGTGACCTGAAGACCAAAGCCCAAACGGCCGTCAGCGATAAGGGAATCTCCGGATTGGCGGAGCCGCACCTGCTCGCCGCCCACGAGTCGGCGAAGATACAACTCACCATTCGCGGCGATGAGATTCACGGCTGAGTCGTCTGTCCCATAGCGCCCTTCCAGTTGGCGAACGCGTTCTGCGGGGATCGCGGATGTTTCGAGAATTTCCGGAAGGGGCCGACTCTCCTTCGCGGCGAGCATGAGGCGGAGAGCCATTTCCGCGACGTGGCTGGTCACGGCGTTGGAGCTATCCATCGTGGTCACCGCGACCACGCCGAGTTTGTCATCCGGCAGGGCCGCAGCTTGGGTGGCGAATCCATAGATGGCGCCGCCGTGCTCGACAACGCGATGGCCGTCGAGCTGAGAAACGTAGAAACCGATGCCGAAGCCCGACTTCTCGCCCGGCTTAGCGAATTGCGGGGCCCACATCTTTTCGAGAGTCGCGGCCTGCAGAACGCGACCGTTCAGACCCTGGCCCTGGTTGAAAAGGATACTCAGGAAGCGGCCAAGATCAAGGACGGTGGAATACATGCATCCGGCCGGGGCCATTCCGAGTTCAAACTTGGGCGCAGGGAACTGAAGCCCGTCGTACGACCACATGTAGGCTTTCGCCAGACGGGCAATCAGCTGCGGTTCGGGCCGGAACGCGCTGTTGCGAAGCCCCATGGGCTCAAGGACGGCATGCTGCAGATAGTCGGCGAAGGGCTGACCGCTGTGCTTTTCAAGGACATATCCGACGGTGGCAACTCCGGCGTTGGAATATTTGGTGTGAGATTCGGGCGCATAGACGAGCGTGGTGTCGTTCAGGCTGTGAACCATTGCCGATAGGGAAAGCTCCGTCGGATCGAAATAGTTCCCAACAGGAGGCTCCCGTAGCTGACCAGCGCGATGCGACATTAGCTGGCGGAGTGTAATTTTCTTGTGAAACGGATTGTGAGGTTGAAAATCGGGCAAATACTTCTGGATAGGAGCATCCAAGTCGAGTTCACCTCGCTCAACAAGCTGCATGACGCCGATGTCCGTGAAGAGCTTGGAAACGGAACCGATGCGGTAGACGGTTTCGGGGCTGGCGGGGATTTTTTTGTCAGGGTCGGCATAGCCGAACCCTTGTGCCCAAACGACCTGCTGATCATCGACCAGGGCGATCGAAAATGCGGGAAGCTTCTCGCCCTCCATTTCATGCTGAACGAATTTCGATAAGGCCTCAGCAACAGGAGCGTAGTTTCGGGACGGGCCGACGGTTTGTGGGAATGCAAGAGTGGGGCGACCGTAAGGAATCCAGTGGAAACCGCATGTGGCAGCGGTCGCCAATAGCAGCACAGTGGTGATTCGAGCTAGCCTTCGTGCCATCTGAACCCCTTCCAAAAGAAGTCAAATCGCTGTGGCTACTTTCTCGTCGCAGTAAAGACTCCGTTGGGCTGATGGAAAACGGCCTCCGCGACTTTGCCAGTGTCACCTTTCTTGAATTCCACACTGAAGTCTGCCATTCCCTTGACGTCAAACGTGAGGCCGTGGGCGGGCACGAGCTCATACGGCGGCTGTCCCGGGACCGTTAAGCGCAAGGAATCACCAGCGAGCGTCACCGTGACGGTCATTCCATTCAGGACGTATTCGCCGGTAAGAGTGCGAAGTATTTCCAAGGAGATTTTTTCGGCGGCCCGGGTGAAGACGATATCCTCTGACAGCGCGGGTTCGAGAGCGGCAGAGATGCTATGGACGTCGCCCTGCTTGTTCATGTGGAACTGAAAGCGTTCGCCGGCCGCGGGGGTGTCCGAGTCCTCCGGAATCTGGAAAACATCGTAGTGATAGCGGGCGAGCAGGTAAGGCCCGAGTTTGTTGATGGTCAATTCGAGGGCATCACCCTTCTGGCCGACCTTAATAAGGCCGTAACCCGGGTTCTCGTAATTCCCGACGTAATCTTTTAAGTCGTGAGAAGGATGCGTTCCGGTCTTTTTGTCGGAGGTCTTGGTCTTCTTTGACTCTTCCTCCTCCTTTTTCCTTTTGGACTGGAGTTCCTTGAATCGCGCGAGCCAGGGCAACTGATCGAGTCCGAGCAGGCGATCGTAGACGTTGTAGGCGAGGATTTCGGGAGAAGGCTGGCCGGGCATGTTGGTCAGAATGACGACGCCCATGTGATCGTCCGGAAGTAAAGAGAGCAGGGCGTAGAATCCGTCGATGCCTCCATTGTGCCAGACGAGATTGTGCCCTCGATACGCAGTAACGACCCAAGTTAGCCCGTAACTGAAGTGTCCAAGCTCCGAGAAGCTGAAGGCCGGGGGCAGATCGGGCATGGAAGTCTGGGGACTATGCATGAGGCGGAGGTTGCTTTCGGAGACGAGCTGTTTTCCTTCGTACTTGCCATCACCAAGCTGGAAGGTCAGATAATGTGACATGTCGGCGACGCTGGAATTGATGGAACCGGCTGGGCCAACCGCGTCGATATTGTGGAAAGGGACCTGAGTCACGACCTCTTTCTTTAGCTCGTACGGCAAGGCGTGGTTGTCCGTCTTCTCGATATCTTCGACGGATAGATCGGAATGCGTCATGCCGAGCGGAGAGAAAATCTTCTCGCGAATCACGCCTTCCCAGCCGAGGCCAGTCATCTTACCTTCGAGGTAGCCCATGGTCATGATGGTGAGGTTGTTGTATTGATAGACGCTGCGAAAGTCCTTGTTCGGCTTTAGATAGCTCAATCGACTGACGAGGTCGGCGCGGCTGAAATCGGAGGAGTACCAGACGATGTCGTGCCGCGGCAGGCCCGTACGGTGGGAGAAGAGGTCGCGAGGAGTGGCGCGCTCGGTGGCCACGGCGTCTTTAAGCTGAAATTCAGGCAAGTAGGTCCGGACGGGCTTGTCCCAATCCACTTTCCCTTCATCGTTGAGCATGGCGAAAGCAAGTGTCGTAAAAGATTTGGAGATCGAGCCAATGGGAAAGAGCGTATCGGTACTCACGGGGAGCTTGTGCTCGAAGTCGCGGAATCCGTAACCCTTGGCGTAAATCACTTTTCCATCTTTGACGATTCCGAAGGCCAGGCCGGGCACCTTCCATTCCTGCATGGCTTGCGCCGCCAGATCATCTAGGCCTTGCAGCTTGCTCGCAGGGTCGACCTGCGGTGCTGGGGCGGCCGTTTTCTTCTGCCCCACCGAGGCAGTCGCGCAAAGCAGGACGACCGAGACTCCCAGCAGCATCTTGCGGAATGGCATTCACCCCTCCAGTCTTTGCTCTATATCAAAGATTCCCTGCAAGCCCCGCTTAACCCGCAACAGGAACGCCGGAGTTGACGGCGCGGAGCGTTTCTAGCCGCGTTGTAAGTTGCTCGACTCGCTTGGTACGGACTGTATAACCAATGCCTGGCGCCGTTGGCACGCGAATCGTCCCACTGGGAGTCACCTGCACTTCCGGCTCGATCAAGTCTTCATCCCAATAGCGCTGGCTGGCGGAGACGTCTCCCGGCAACACAAATCCGGACAAAGTGGACATCGCAATGTTGTGTGCACGCCCGATGCCGGTTTCCAGCATCCCGCCACACCAAACGGGAACTCCTCGGGACCGGCAGAGCTCTTCAATCTGCCTTGCGTGTGAGTGCCCGCCGACGCGGCCCAGTTTGATGTTGATGATGCGGCAAGCTCCCATATTTAGGGCTGCTTCGGCGTGGTCCGGATTATGAATGCATTCGTCCAGGCAAATCGGAGTCTTCAGGAGGGTTTGCAACTTGGAATGATGGTACATGTCGTCCCACTCGAGCGGCTGTTCGATCATCATCAATTCAAACGCGTCAAATTTCCGCAGAAATTCCGCGTCGGCGAGACGATAGGCGGAATTGGCGTCGGCCATCAGCCTAGTCTTGGGAAACTGCTTTCGCACTGCGCTGACAAAATCGAGGTCCTTGCCCGGTTTAATCTTGATCTTGATGCGCTGGTAACCGTCTTTCAGTTCTTTCTCAACGGCACCAATCAGCTCCTGAGGGTCGTGCCGGATTCCCAGGGAAACACCGCAGGCGATCTCCGGCCTAGTGCCGCCGAGTAATCTCCAAAGCGGAAGCCCTTTTTGCCGCGCTTCGACATCCCAGAGAGCAGTTTCGAGGGCTGCCTTGGCCATTTCGTGGCCTCGGATGGGTTCAAGGAGCTGCATCACTTCCGAGGCCGTCTTGATATTTTTGCCGAGAAGCAAGGGAGCAACGAAATTGCATAGGACAATCCACGCGATGTCGGTTGTTTCTGAGTTGTAAAATGGCCCTTCCGCGGCGGTCACTTCTCCCCAGCCGCTAATGCCGTCGCAGCGCACCTCAACTAGCGCAATCCGGCGCCCACAAATTGTGCCAAAGCTGGTTTCGAACGGGCCTTTGAGCCGCATCCCTACTTCGCGAAGAATGATTTCATCGATTTTCATATCGTCTCGTGCCTAACACTTTTCGTTTGCAATGCCGAAATGCGTGATCTGTGCTGCCGTCTACCGGCGCGAATCCTCAAAATAGTTGTAGGCGACGCGAGCAATGCGCCCGATGAGTTCTTCGGCCTGCTCGGTGGTCACGTTCGAGTTTGCTTTGAGCGTGTAGACCGACACCACTAAGTGGTGCTTATTGGCATAAATAATGCCGACATCATTCGTCACATAGCCGATGGTGCCGTTCTTGCTTGCAACCGTGGCATTTTCCAGGTAGCGATGGATCCTGGTTCGCAATTGCTGCTGTTGCATGATCTCCAGCATGTCGTGACAGGATTTTTCGCTTGCCGCCTGCGCGCGAAAGATCTTGGTCAGGAGATCCACCATTGCTTTTGGCGAGGTATGATCTCGAGGGTCATCGACAAATGCGCGGTCAGCATGCTCAGTTTGTTCGCGAGTAAGCCCTGCATGTTTTTCGGGGTGTGCGAAGAACTCCGCCCCGGGCACGCCCCGCAGGCTGGGGTCAGCTGCCGCCAGCCAGTCGCCGATAAGTTCCTCGGTGGAGCGGTCAACGCGGATGTCCTGAATTCCAAGTTGCCGCAACATGGCCGTCACATTTTTTGCGCCAACGCGTTTCAACAGCAGATCCGTGGCTTCGTTGTCGCTCAGGGTGATCATCAACAGGACAAGATCGTGAATCGTAGGGTTCAGGCCCGCTGACATGTAAGGAAGAAGTCCGCTGCCCAGCCGGCGATCCGCTTCCGAGAGCGGAACGCGCTCTGCAAGGGAGAGGCGACCGGCTTCGGCTTCACGAAACACTTGCACCATGACGGCAACCTTGTAGGTGCTGGCCATGGGGAACTGGTCGTCGGAGTTGACGCCGGTTTCTTCGCCTGTTTCGATGCTGCGGACAAAGATGCCGACCTTGCCCGGGAAGCTGGCGGCGTTCTTGGCCAATCTCTCCTGCAGAACTGCGCTGCCTTTGGGCGCGGACTCCTGGCTTCTCGCCACAGGCAAGAGAATGAAGCTGACCAGCAGGAACAATGCAGAACTACGCACCTGGTTGCCGCCCATGGATTTAGAACTCCACACGAATTCCGACTTGCCCTTCGCGGCCCGGGAGAACTTGCAGGACTTGGGCGAAGTTCGGAGCACCGGATGTGGATCCGGGAACGGGGGGCAATCCATTGACCGCCGCGGGGTTATCACGATTGAACACGTTGAAGAATTCGAGATAGGCGTGGAGCTTGACCCGGTCGCCAAAGTCGAAGCGCTTGGCAATGCGCAAGTCGAGATTGACAAAGGGTGCTGCAACGAAGTGATTCCGGCAACCGCCAAACCAGGGGTGATCACCGCAGCGCGAATAGAAATCCACTCCGTTGAAGAGGTTGTCGCCGTCCACGTCCGGGTTAACGACGTTACCGGCGAAAGAAGCGCTGTAATGAAACCCGCTCTGCGCCCGGAAAATGCTGCTGAAATCAAATTTCCAGGGAAGCTGCACGAGTCCGTGCGTGAGAAACGTGTGGTTCAGGGCCAAGTCTGATGGCCCCTTATCCAAGTTGGGGCCGTTGTAGAAGATGCCGGATTTCGGCACCGGATTGCCATTGCTGGCCAGGAACGGGCCATTCGCATTGGTTTGTCCGGTAGCGGAATCCGTGACCAGAGTGGTCATTCCGATGAAACTGTCCGTAGGACCGTTGATATCAGTAAATCCCGCGCCAAAGTTTGTTTGGACGTCGCTAACAAAACTCGAGTTCAAAGCATTGTCGATCTCATGGGTCCAGGTGTAGTTCGCGTCCAGCGTGAATCGCTTGCTCATGCGCTTCCGGAAGCCGAACGTCAACGCATCATAACTTCCGTGATACCAGGGCCCATAGCCGAAAACAAGAGGTGATCCTGCCGGTACGGTTTCGCCGGTATGGCCCGGCGTGCGTGCTTCGAACGCTAGATTGGTGTCCCGTACTCCTAAAATGTGGTCAATATTCTTATGGTAGTAGTCGATCTCGATCACCATGTCTGACCTGATCTCGCGCTGTACACCAACATGGAAGGAATTTGTATGCGGCGTCTTGAATCCTGGATCCACGCTGATGGGAATGCCGCTCGTGGGAAATGCTGAAGCGCCGATGGAAAGATCGCCAAAAGGATCGTAGATAAACGAGCCTGCCGACAGCCCAGCGGCCGCACTCGCGGCGTCGGCAAACTGCTGGGGAGTAAAACCAGTCAGTGATTGAACGTTATTGATGTTGACCACGGCATTTGCGGGAATCGGCGCATGGCCAGGAGCCACCACGCTGTTCAAATGGTCGATCCCGTAGAACGGCGTTGCAACAGGGGTTCCCCCGAACTTGCATGTAGCGCCGGATGCGGCGATTTGCGCGTCGGTCATGTCGGATGAAGCACACGGAACTTTGCCGGTGAGAAGGGCGAATAGGGGAGTGATCGTGCTCGGATCACCGTAGAATAGCCTTGGGAACGAAAGGAACGTTTGCGTTACGAGATTCGCGCCGCCAAACCCAGGAATATCTCTCGCCAAGCCCAAACGGAAGTGATCGTAAAATAGACCCCAACTCGCTCGAACAACTGTTTTGGGGGTGATGGACCAGGCGAAACCGAGCCGGGGTGAAAAATTGGTCTTATTCGGGAATTCGTTGTCGTAATCCCATCGCAATCCCAAGTTCAGGGTGAGGCTCTTCATTGCTTTCCAGTCATCTTGAAGGAAGGCGCCGTTGTAATTGTTGCGCAAGCGTATCGTGTTGTCGCCCGCCGTCAGCCCTCCCTGCGCATTCAGAAAATAGACGCCCGAGTTGATCGGACCGAATGTACCCAGGTCAGCAATCGTGGCAAACAGTTGGTTGAATTCGTTATTTGCTTCCGTGCCATCTACGTGAGTGCGCTGATAGTCCCAGCCAAACTTTACATCATGACGCCGAATCTGCTTGGCAAGATTGGCCCCAACGGACACGTATTTCTGATCGATCAGCAAATTTGTGTGTCCCGGACCGAACTGAACCTGGCCCTGGTCACCGAAGAGTTGCCCGGTGCTAAGGCCACTGAATAAATTGTCGAGGGTCGAAGCAGTTCCGGCTTCCGGATGCGCCGGCCGGGTTACCGCGGGCTCGGCTCGATACTGGACAAAAACGCTGAGCAGGTACGGGCGCGCCTGGTCTCCCAACGTAGACGTGTCGTTGAATCCCAGCATCAAACGGCGGGTATCAAGGTCATTTCGCGTAGAAGGGAGGTTAATGGCGGCCAACAAGGGCAGGAAATCCGTCACGTGCGCGTTGGTCAAATTGAACTGCTGGCTAAGCCGATGGTGGCCGAGTTGCTCGTCGAGTTTTCCGCGAGCGCGCGTGTCGTACGTTTTCGTATGGAGGTCGAAGGGAGTTTCCAGCTGAATCAAGATAGGTGGCGTTGTAGGAAGAAATTGAAAGTTGAGTTGGCGGCTCTCCAGGATGCGCTCCGCAGAGCCAAAAAAGAATATCTTGTCCTTGAGAATCGGGCCCCCGAACTGCGCGCTGGGGTCCCAGCGAAGTAAGAACGGCACTTCCCCATTAAACACTTTGGAGGAATCGGAGGAATCTAACTTGTAGTTGCGGTGAAAGAAAGAGAGACCGCCATGCCAGTCATTTGTACCGCTCTTGCTGACGACGTTTATGACTCCGCCGGAGCCGTGTCCAAACTCAGCCTTGTAACTGCCGGTGAGAACCTGAAACTCCAGGATCGAATCCTGGTTGAATTGCGCGGCTGCGCCTCCATTCACTTCATCTCGATTCGGCATTCCATCAATAAGGAAAATAGCGTTGCCTCCGCGCTCACCTAGAATCGGCGTAGCGCTGTCGAGTGAGGGGTCCTGCTGGCGATTGATTGCCACGCCGGGAACAAGCTGCAAGAGGTCCAAATAATTCCGGCCGTTAATTGGCATCTGTTCAATTTGCTGGGGCAGAATCGTGACGCCTGAGGATGAAGTCACACTTTCCAGCAGCGGGGCCACACCCGAGACTTCTACCTTTTCCGTCTGCCCGCCGAGCTTGAGGGAGAGATTCAGAGTGACTGTCTGATTTACCGTGACTTCCAGGTTTCGAATGGTCGTGGGCACAAAACCGGTCATGGAGACCGTAAGCGTATATGTGCCGGCGGGCAGCCCTAAGACTCTGTAGGTACCATCAATTTCGCTTCTGGCAGTCCGGTCAATCCCCCTGCCGCTGTTAAGGACGTGTATCTCGGCCGCGGCCACGGGTAGTCCTTGCTGGTCAGCAACGATTCCTTCAATGGTGGATGTCGTTTGCGCCCGAACCAAAGACGCCAAAGTTGCTATCCCGAGAAGCAACCGCCCCACGAAGAGCAAGCAAAACCGACTGGAAGGGAGATGGCACATTGAAACACAATCAATATACAACAAGAGTGAGCGACGCATGTTAAACCTCCCACTTTGGACGGCAACTCTCGCCCATAGGTCCATGCATTATGTGTTGCATATCTGTGTGAAAGCTTAGCCCAGCCGATGCAACAAATGATGCAACGCATAGACAGTCATGAATGCGTCGCACTTTAACGAAATATGAAAACCGATGTCAAGCTGTTTTTATAGAGGAAACAGTTTCTAACATAAACTGCAACAAACATTGCAGAGACTCAGACAAGCCAGCATTCCCAGTGCAGCAATCGTTGCAGGCATTTGACAGCACGGGAGCAATGAGATAGAAGGAGCACGCAATGCCACGGCACTACAATCGTGCGTCCTTGAAGCAAGGGGCCGTCCCGGACCTGTCGAAAACATTTCCAATGCTCAGCCCCAGGCGGCAGGAACTCCTTCGCCCAGTCTTGGAGAATCCCCGTGCCTACGTGCTTCTAAGCGCCCGCCAACTCGCCCACCGGCTGAAGGTGGACCCGGCTACGGCCGTGCGGGTCACAATGAAATTGGGATTTGGAACCTATCGCGAATTTCAGCACTACTTGCATGAGCTCTCCGTTTCCCAGGCCACCTCCCTCGACGTCATGCAAACGAGCAAAGCCAAAGGATCGAGTCTTTCCGCCCATGTGCGGGAAGGGATTGACCGCGACGTCGGCAATTTGCAGAGATTTCGAAACGCCACGGACGCCGACCGCATCGCTTTGCTGGCGAAGAAAATCCATGCCGCGAAGAAGATCATAATTCTGGGCGGAGACTTGGCCACGAATCTGGTGGGTTTTCTTCACTATCATTTGATCTTGCTCGGGCTTCCTTCCGTCACAGCGACGTCCTCTGGGGAAGCGGCGCACCTCACGCGTTCCGTTGGCAAAGGCGACATGGTTATCGCGGTCAGCTTTCGCCGCGGGTTGCGGCTTACGGTTGAAGGCCTCCGGCAGGCACGCGCTAATGGGGCCTATTGCGTGGGGATAGCCGATACGCTGATTTCGCCAATCGCGCGGTTTGCCCATGAATGCTTCATAGCTTCGGTGGAAACGCCTTCCTTTGGGGCTTCGTATACGGCGCCCATGTGCCTCCTCAATGCGATTCTCACTGCTTGCGCGCATTACGATAGTCGGCGCAGCTTGAACCTGCTCAAGAAGGCAGCCGAGGAGCAACGCACGGGATTCCGTTGGTACAGGGAATAGAGCGCAGTGAACTGAGAACCATCAGCATACTCGTTCAAAGAATCTGCGTATCGAGGAGAGTCATGAATCGAATCCTGAAGATCTTTCCGACCTGGGTGGCAGTTGCAATTGCGTGCATGCTTCCGGCCATTGGCTCGGCGCAGGAAGCCAGGGCGGAGCCAGAGTATGACATCGTGATTCGCGGCGGGCGCGTGCTGGACGGAGCGGGAAACCCTTGCATATTTGCGGACGTGGCGATCAAAGATGGACGCTTTGCGAAGATTGGGAAGATTGGCGGAAGCGGTAAGACAGAAATCGACGCGCGCGGCCGTTACGTCTCGCCCGGCTGGATCGATATGATGGATCAATCCGGCGCGGTGCTCCCGAAGAATGGCCTGGCGGAAAACAAACTGATGGAAGGAGTGACCACCGCGATCGGGGGCGAGGGCGGTACGCCCGTGCCTCCAGACAAGCTGCGCGAGTATTGGGCCGCGCTTGAGAAGAACGGCATCAGTCTGAATTTCGGAACGTATTTTTCGGAAACCCAGGCGCGGGAAGCCGTGCTGAATTACGACGCGCGCAAACCGAATGAGGAAGAACTCGCAAAGATGAAAGCCATCCTCGAAACGGCGATGCAAAATGGCGCGATGGGCATGACCACGGCCCTGATCTACCCGCCCAGCAGTTACGCCACTACCGACGAACTGGTCGAAATGGCCAAGGTCGCCGCCAAGTATGGTGGAATTTATGCCAGTCACATGCGCGGCGAAGGGAAAGAGCTTGTGCAGTCCGTCGACGAGTTGATCCAGATTGCTGAGAAAGGCGGGCTGCCCGGCGAAGTGTTTCATTTCAAAGCAGCCTACAGCCCGGGCTGGGGAAAGCTCATGAAGGAAGCCGGGCGTCATATCGAAGCGGCGCGCGCGCGCGGAGTCGATGTGGCCGCGAATTTGTATGTTTACACGGCGGGAGGGACCGGTCTGGAAGCGACCATTCCTTCCTGGGCGCATGAGGGGGGCAAGGAGCAACTTCTCAAGAGGCTGGCCGATCCGGCGATCCGGGCCCGGCTGAAAAAAGAGATTCGCAAGGGTTCACCAGGATGGTGGAACATCGTCGAGGCCTCGGGCGGGTGGAAGAACATCATTCTTGTGAACGTGCAAAACCCGGAAAATGCGAAATACCAAGGACGCAGCATTGCTGCTATTGCCAAAGAACTCAAAAAAGATCCTGCCGATATCGCATTTGACCTTGTGGCTCAGGGCACGCAAGGCCGCGTACTGGCGATCTACCACATGATGAGTGAACAGGACATTGAAACCGCTTTGAGATTTCCCTGGACGAGCATAGGAAGTGATGCAGGAACCGCCCTTTTGCCTGGCGGCGACGATGCGCTGGGGCTTCCTCACCCGCGCAGCTACGGCAATTTTCCTCGCGTGATTGCGCGCTACGTGCGCGAACAGCACGTGCTGACGCTGGAGGATGCGATACGAAAACTGACCTCATGGCCGGCGACGCGCATGCGAATTGCCGATCGCGGAGTCATTCGGGAGGGCTTGTGGGCCGATGCGGTCATTTTCGACTACGACAAGATCCAGGATCGTTCGACGTATGACAAGCCCGACCTCACACCGGACGGCATTGACTATGTGTTGGTGAATGGCGTCATTGTGGTGGATCACGGCACACACACTCGTGCCCGGCCGGGCAAGGTGCTCTACGGTCCCGGCTATCGCCGGTAGTCCCATATTTCCCGTGAAATGCTGGCGGAGGGGGGACTCGAACCACTATGGCTCCTTCGAGTCAAGCGGTTTAGCGAACCGCTGCATTTCCGCCTCGGCAACCTTGTCGCAAGCGTGTTCAGGCCCGTGCTGGCCAAGCACACCAAGCATCTGAGCCTTGTGGACATCCTCCCGATTGGAGCGGACCGGATGCAGCGGAGCTTCGAGCCGATGAGGAAACAAGTGGAGGCGTGGACAGGAACGCGCCTCTCGGACGAGTCAGCCAAACTGGCCAGTTTTTCAGTCCACCTTCGGTCCAATTCAAGGGCGAGATAAATGACGCGCTTCCTCGTAAGCGACACCAGAAGCGGCACTTAGAGTTTTGTACTGCGTATCTTCTAAGCAGGGGGTCGCGAGTTCGAGTCTCGCCGGGCGCGCCATTGTCTTCGATCTAATTGAATCTGAATGAATTAGAAAAATTGGCGGTCACCCCAGATCCATTGCGAAGAGAGCAGACGGTCGGGATCTCTAAAAAGACAAGGACAGGTCGTTTTGTCGGTTTTCTCGAGCACTTCGCAAAGTTCTGTCGCGTATTTCACCGCGGGAGTGCGAACTGTCACGAAAATGTAACGCCCATTCTTGCTTTTGTCTTGCAAAATCCGCCGCGGACTTTTTCCGCTAGATTCTTCATTCCGCTAATCCCCATTTGCGAACCGGGAAGAAGACACGTCCGATAATCTGCTTGCGGGTTCGTTCAAGCCCAGGCGAATTGGAGGATTCGTCGACGGCCACGCGCGTTCGCATCTGGTCGAACGTTTCTGGGGACCTTCCGAGTTGACCATTCGGCAGCGAATCGCCTGCGAGAAGGACTACCTTAATCTCCTAGAGGATTTGATACTCGCATCTCTCAACCCGCGAGCCATAAGCGGGCTGCCCCACCCGCTGACAAGGTTTGCGGCCAATGGCAAGGTCAAGGAAGGTCCATACGCAGGCGCAATCATAGAATTCATAAAGGACTGGACGTGCGAAGCACCGGAGAGCGTGAGGCACAGGGCGGCAATGTGGTTTTTATTCGGGAAACAGAGCCGAGGCGCTCAGGTTAGTCGAGGAACTGAAGCGGCTGCCAAAGGATAAATATGTCCCGCCGGACGAAATAGCGGCTGTTTACGTAGCTCTGGAGCAAAAAGAAACTGCTTTCGAGTGGTTAGAACAAGCCTACCAGGTTCGCTTCGCTTATCAACCTGAAAGTAGATCCGCGCTTCGACAGTCTGCGTTCGGACCAGCGTTTCTCGGATTTGGTACGGCGCATCGGCTTACCGGAATAGTTAAGGCGCGATGGCGGCTAAAAATTGAACTTCAGCGCGAATTGAAGGATTCGAGGATTGTTGCTTGTCGAGATGATGCGTCCAAAGTTACCAGGATTGAGGACCCGCCCTGTTGTTGGGTCAATGCTGCCGCCAGAGGCAATGAGGGCATTCAAGTTGCTGATCGGATTGGCGAAGTTCGGGTGATTGAACAGATTGAAGAACTCAACGCGAAATTCGAAATTGCGAGATTCAGCCAAAGGAAAGAGCTTTCCAAGCGCAAAATCCACATTCACTTGTCGCGGCCCGCGCAAGCAGTTCCGGCCGACGTTTCCGATATCTGTGCCCATTGCACCGGCTGTCGCTGTGCCACCGGAGCTGGGAATTGGCTGGCCGCTCTGCACGGTTGGCCTGGCAAAGACCGTCGCGTTGAAGAAAGAACCTGTGGGCACGTTTTGATTTGCGGTGCTGCAACTCATTCCGGCCACCAAGCTGGGACGAGCGAGCGGGCTAGCCCCGTTCGATAGTCCATAGAATGAACCTGCCCCGGTGTCCACGATGTCGATGGGAAGGCCGGACATCGCTGTAAGGATGGCCGACGACCGCCAGTTCCAGGTTGCCGACCGAACAAAGCCAGAGAGCGCGGCGAACTGAGGCTTGGGCAAATCCCATAAATAGCTCAGCACAAATCGATGCGCGCGGTCGAAGTCCGAAACACCGCGATTGGCATTCGGGTTGTTCTGATTCCCAAGGATGGAGCTGCTATCGTTCACCGCCCCCGTGTTGACCACGCCCGTAATCCCGGCGCCGCCCCCCGTGCCCGAGGCATTGTCGATAGATTTGGCAAACGTGTAAGCAGCAAGTATTTGCGTGCGCTCGGAAATCCTGCCTGTCAAGCTGAGCTGAAGGGAATCATAGGATGATTCCGCAGTGGACTCATTCATGCTGAATCCGTTGATCGAAACACCCTGAAGTGGCGCACGAAGGAGGGCGTTACCGGGCGTATTCGTTGTAATCACCGCTCCTGTTACCCCATTTGTGATTGGCTTCTGCGGAGTCGCCAACTCGGCTTGGTTGATCGCAACCTGGCGAAAAAGCTTTCGCCCTCTCGCCCCAACGTATGCGGCTTCGAACAGTAGGGCTTTCCGAAATTCAGATTGCACGCCGAGGTTGTATTGGTGAACGTACGGCGTGCGCAATCCTCGATCAAATGCAGGACCTGCTAGGGGAACGCCCACCACAAAGGTTGGAAACTGACTCTGTGCAGGAACCGGGAAAAAGGGATTATCGAACGGCGCGCCGTTTCGAACCCCCAAGGCGTACATGGGAGGCAACTGACCACTCATCGACGCATAGCTGAACGTCGTACGCGAATAATAGATACCGTAGCCACCCCGCACTGCCACGCTTCTCGAACGCAGGGGAGAGTAGGCGAATCCTATGCGCGGCGCGAAATTATTCGGATCGACGCTGCGCACCACATACTTGCTGACATTCGGGACATCGGGCAGGTCGAAACTGGGTATTACGTTTCCAGCCTGCACGAATCCGCCGATGGGCGGTCCCACCGGGATGCCCTTCTGGTCCACCTGTTTTCGTGGCACGTAGAGAGCCGGATCGAATGTGGACAACCGCCCGCGGGTGTCGTAAGCGGGCAGATCGAGTTCGTATCGCAAGCCCAAGTTCACTGCGAATCGTGGTGAAGCCTTCCAGTCGTCCTGAACAAAAAAGTTGTAATCCCAAGCGCGCTGGCTGCGCTCACCGAGTCCGTCTCCAAACGTTGTGACCTGAGTAGTCCCCGCCAAGAAGCTGTGGAAGTCCAGGAAATCAATCTGGCCTCGCGTGAAAATCTGCCCGGTGAAGTTGACTTCATCAAATCGAATTTCAAGTCCCGTGCGCAGCGTATGGTTTCTTCGCAAGAACGACAGCGAATCGGCCAAAGTGGTCACCGATGGCTTCGCCGGGTTGATGTTCGTCGGAGTCCCGACAATCACTCCGCCGGCTGCCGGGGCAATTCGGATCATAGGTAGCCCGGGCAATTCGCTCGCATTGGGTCTTGTGATTCCGATTTGTGCATCTGTGACTGGCTCATGCGGAAGGGTGCTGACGCTGTTCAGCGCGTAACCGAGCCGCAGTTCATTCGTCAGGGCCGGTGTGAAGAAATGAATGTCCTGAATCGCGGCCACGCGATTGTCGACGTTCTGGTCGGTTCCATATCCGGGAACGTTCGGCCCGGCGTTCCGAAAGCTGGGCAACGCCAAGAACTGGGGTGTATTGGCGAAGAAGAATCTCACTGCCAGAGAATTACTGTTCGAGAGCCGAAAATCGGCGTTCGCATTGAATTGGTCTTCTTGGAAGCTGGACGGTGAAGAGCCCGAGAACAGCCCATTTGCCTGCGGGGTTGGAATCGCGAACTGGCCATTAGGAAGCTTCGCATTGAGCAATGCCAGAGAAGCGGGATCAATCGTAGCTACGCCAAAGGTCGACTCCAAGGTTGAAACAGACCGGTCGTCGGTGAGCCCCGGGACGACCAGAACATTGGAAGAGATGCTGTTGATAATGGATGCCGCATTACGCTCGCGAGCGCCCTGGTAGGACACAAAGAAGAAGGCTTTGTTTTTGCGGATCGGGCCTCCCAATATGCCTCCAAAAACATTCCGCCGCAGCAGAGGGCGCGCGAGGCCAGCAGCCTTCAAGAATGGATTGTTCGCGTTGAGCGCTTCGTTCCGGAAATACTCATAAGCGTCTCCATGGATTTCATTGCCGCCGGTCTTAGTCACAAGTTGGATGTTCGCGCCGCCGCTCCGGCCGTACGTGGCGTCATAGAGTGAGGTCTGCACTTTAAATTCCTCAATGGTTTCCGGAGCCGGAACCGCAACCAGAATCGGTCCTTGGCTGCCCATCGTGGTTGCATCAATGCCGTTTATCTGAAAGTAGTTTTGCGTGACGCGCGCGCCATTGACGGAAATGGCTTGGGTATTGCGGCCGACAGCCGTGCTGTCCGGCAGGTAGGTCGCTGTCCCCGGTGAGAGAGTCAAGATTTGAGAGAAGTTGCGCGAGGCGAGTGGAAGACTGGCTACAGATTCGGAATCTACCACGCGTCCAAGTTGTGGCCCACCCGTTTGCAGGAGGGGCGGCGAACCGTTCACAATGATCTTCTCAACGCGGCTCCCCACCGCAAGCGATACATTAATCGTTGTCGTCTCCGTAATTCGGACTGGGACATCCCTCGAAACGGCGGTCTTAAAACCATTCGCAGCTACTTCGATTTGGTACAGCCCCGGAGGCAGCAAAGCAAAGGAGTAATCCCCAGCGTCATCAGTAGCGGATTTCCAGTCTTCCCCGGTGCCTTCGTTGACGGCCTGCACTTCCGCTCTTGCAATCACGCCGCCCGAAGCGTCTTGGACTACACCTGTGATCCGGCCCGTCGTTTGCGCCCACGCGGGAACAGTGAACGCACTCATCACCAGGAAAGGCAGCGCCAGGGTGAGCGAAAGCGTATTCCTGGAGACCATCGTTTCTATCTGATGCAGGATAAGTGCCCAGCTCATCGCCAGAACGGTTAGAGCGTGGCCCTGTACTGTTCCCACTGTCTCTTCTGCTGAGCCAGAAACTCAATGAAGTGTGGATCCTTCTGCAAGTTATTCAATATCGGATCGTTCTCATACATGGGATAGCAGGGAAGCCCATCTTCCGCTGCCCTCTGCAGCCATTTGAGTGCTTGCTGGTGGTCGTTCATCAACACGTACGCGGAGCCCACGGCGTAGGCGGTGTGATGAAAATGGCCGAAGCCTTCGCCTTTTTTGATAGCGACCTGGATCATCTGTTCCGCCTCGCTCCTCCGACCGCTGTCCGCCAGTAGCAACGCCTGCATGGCCGTGACGACTCCTCCTTCGTCCTGTGGCTCGCTCCTTAGAAACTCGCTGATCAGAGCCGAGGCTTCTTTCTTTCTGCCCAGCTCAAACAATGTCAAAGAGGTTTGATAAGTCCACATCGATGGGATAAATCTTTGGGTGTCGTTGAGAAAAACCAACGCCTGCTCGTACTTTCCTTGGCTTAGCAGGTTGATTCCCAAGCGGAAGCGCGCGCCAGTATAAGTCGGGTTAATGGCAAGCGCCTCGTGTAACTCGACCGCAGCTTTATCCAGCAGACCGATGTGGTTGTAGACGGCGCCGAGTTGCTGATGCGCTTCGTCAAAGTTGGGATTGAGCTCTATCGCGCGACGCAGTTCACGCACCACTTCTTCATGTGGGAAGCGCTCGCCGTGTGTCCATCGGATCCCGGCGTGGGCGAAATGAGCCTCGGCCAGATCGGGTTCCAAGGCCAGCGCTTGGTCCGAGTGGGACAGCGCGATTTCCCGTAGATCTTTGTTCTCACGCTGGTAGAGAAACGCCTTGCCTGCGTAGGCGCGAGCCAAGTAAGCATGTGAGAGCGCGAAGTTAGGGTCCAACCTTACTGAGTTTTCGAACAATCCGATGGCGGCTTCGAGGTCTTCGCGGTTCTTGTTGTAAAAGCGGAACCGGCCGCGCAAGTAATAATCATAGGCCTCAGCATTCACGGGCTGGCTGCGCGTGAATCGCGATTGCTCCTGGGGTGTCAGCTTGACCCGGATTTGCTGGGTGATATCACGAGCCACGCCGTCTTGCAGTGTCAGCACATCGCGGGAGTCGCTTTCATAGCTGTGGGCCCACAGGTGCCGGTCACTTCTCGCGTCGATTAGTTGTGCCGTGATCCGAACGCGATTGCCGGATCGCACCACCGAGCCCTCGACGAAGGCATCTACGTTCAGCTTGCGAGCTATATCGGCTACGGAGCCGCGTACGCCTTTGTATCGCATAGTCGAAGCTCGCGACATCACACGTAGCGAGCTGACCTGTGCAAGGTTGGTAATCAGGGCGTCGGTCATCCCGTCGGCAAAATATTCCTGCGAAGAATCCCCCGTCAGGTTTTCTAGTGGCAGCACCGCGATCGCTTCGATCCGCATCGCATGGGCACTGCTGGAAAACTTGCCCTTCCAGACGTTTACCCCAAGTCCGGAAACCAAAGAAAGAATAAGAACGGCCGCGCCCCATGCAGCCCATCGACTTCGCCACCAAGGACGCAGATTGCGTGTGGCCGTCGCTGACCCAGCCTTGTCATTCCCTGACAGCGCGACGGATTTTTCCCGGACGGCGAATGAGTCAGCAATGTCCCCGCCTTCTACCGGGGAAATGAATCGGTACCCGCGCTTTGGCAGGGTCTCGATAAAGCGCGGCGCTTCCGCTGAATCATTCAGAGCGTCGCGAAGCCGATTGATGGCATTGTTCAAACCGTGATCGAAATCAACGAATGTATCTGTGGGCCAAAGTTTCTGACGCAACTCCTCACGCGTCAATACCTCTCCCGGACGCTCCAGCAACATGGCGAGGATTTGAAAGGGTTGATCTTGCAGTTTGACGCGCAGGCCGTGTTTGCGCAGTTCACGGGAGGAAAGGTCTGCTTCGAAAGCTCCGAAGCGGACAGCCCGCGACGCCGGGGCTGGCGTAGACATGACGAGATACTCGCTTGCGGAAAGTGTAGCACTTTGGGAAGGGCGTGGGCACGAATTCTGACAACCGGCGCCGCGGTCCAAGCCCTTGCCCATCAATCGGTTCCCTCGGGAGATGCATGTGACAGAGACGAGAGACAGGCGGGATTGACGCTGCTGCGGGCTTCCTCGAAAGTTGCCACACGCACTGTAATAGAAAGGAACGAGGAGGAAACATGAGAACTAGATTCTGGATTCACTTGACGATACTGTTGGGTGCGGCAGCTATTGCCGCAGGTCCATCGGTGCCCCCTGGTGAGGCGCAGCAATTCTCTTCCTGGTCGGCACCAGTCAACCTCAACAACATCACAGGTTGTCCGGCCGTCGTCAACTCGACCTCCCCGGACGCTAACGATACGCATCCTGCTTTATCCAATGACGGCCTGAGCCTGTACTTTGCCTCAACTCGCCCCGGCGGATTCCCAGGCGATTACGACCTCTGGTTTACGCATCGAGATAGCCTGGACTCTTGCTGGGGCTCGCCGATGAACGTCGCGGCCGTTAATAGTCCGCAACAAGATTTCGCCCCCAACCTTACCCCTGACGGCCACTGGCTGTACTTCCACAGCAACCGGCCGGTCGGTTGCGGAGGCGCCGATCTGTACGTTTCCCATCGGGATAACACCAACGACGATCTCGGTTGGGAAAATCCAATTGACCTCGGCTGCACAATTAACACTAATACGCCGCCCGTTAACCCTGTTAACCCCAGTTGTGTAATTAATCCCTCCAACACGCTGACGCTTGGCCAGGCCGGCCCCACCTACTTCAAGGATTTCGCCACAGGTAAGCACTATCTCTATTACACGCAACGGGCCACCGGTCAGAGCGAAGCCTGCTTCGACATCTACGTGAGTATTTGCACGGTAGACCTTGCTAGCTGCAACACGCAGGGCCTCTGGGGGCCGGGGACACCCGTTGATGCACTGAACTCGCCGGGTCGCGACACGCGAACGGCCATCCGGCGTGACGGCCTGGAAATGATCATTTCCAGTAACCGTTTAGGCAGCCTCGCAAGCGAGAATCAGTGGGTTTCTACACGCCCCGCCGTAACGTCGGACCAACTAAACTGGGCGCCGCCAGAGCCCATCAACTGCGACGACAACACCACTTTCACAAGCCCAGACACGGGGATCTCCGTCCCCGTCCCCTGCTTACCCTGGAATCCACAGGGGCCGCTCATTAACTCCGCTGCTTTCGACGGCGGGCCAGCCCTTTCTTGGGACGGCACCGAGCTCTACTTCTTCAGGGTTGTCCCGGCTAACAACATGCTCACCAACTGCACGGTAGCCTCCGGGGTCACCGACACCGACACAAGCCCTTACTGCCGCGACCTATTCGTTAGCAAGCGCACCTATATTACAAAAACCATGTTAAATTCATCCGCTAATCCCTCCGTGGTCGGACAGTCCGTGACTTTTAGTGCGACTGTGAGCTCAGCGAACGACGGCCCTCCCACAGGCACAGTGAAATTTTCGGATGGATCTAACGACCTTGGCACGAGTGCTCTGACATCCGGTCAAGCAACCTTCACTACGTCTTCGCTTTCGATAGGGTCCCATTCCATTACAGGCCAATACAGCGGCGATCGCATCTCCAGCGCGAGTAGCGGCAGCCTGACTCAGAATGTCGAATACGGCGTCTGCCCGCTGTTCGACCAGGCCAGATCCGTCAAAAGTGGCGCTACATTCCCCATCAAGCTCCAGCTCTGCGACGCGAATGGCAACAACCTCTCTACTTCGGCGATCGTCGTCCATGCCACTTCAGTCACTGCGGTTTCCGGCTTTTCGGGAACACCCGATGCCCCGGGTAACGCGAACCCGGATAACGACTTCCGTTTCGACGCCACGCTCGGCCCGACTGGAGGCTACATCTTCAATTTGAGCACCGGCGGCTTGGCTTCGGGGACTTACAGCTTGCAGTTCACCGCAGGCAGCGATCCCGTTACGCACTCTGTGAACTTTGGAGTGAATTGACCACTGTTCTGCTTGTCAGGTCAGCGAACCGGAAACATCCAGTTCAACCGAAGACTCTGAAGGTGGCTGCATCTGTCACGAAAATGTCACGCAAAGAGCGGAAAACGGCGGCAAAAATGCGGCAAACGACAACAAATGAAGGAGAAAGTAGGTTGTGGGAATTTGCCCCAACTTGTTGAATTCGTTCGATTAGCCACTCCTCTGGCAAGATTTGGCAAAGTAGTTCGAACGGCTTCTAAGCAGAGGGTCGGGAGTTCGAATCTCCCCGGGCGCGCCACTTATCTCTCTTGAATCAAGCATTTACAGACATTTCCATTTCAACTTCGTTTTCTATTTTCGGTCCATTCGGTCCAACAACGCGTTTTTCAACTGGAAGTTCAAAACCCAAGCCCGCCTTTTCAGCGACCTCTTTGCGGAATTCCACGTCGTGTCTGATCGTGTCGTACAGACCGGACATATCTTCTTCGGCCCAACCAAGGCTCGACCGCGGCGGCCCTTCTTGAAGGCAAGAGCAACTTGTTGCGCATGCGGCAGGAAATCCCGCTGACTGACGCAGAAATGGCGGCACTCGACGATGGAGTTTCCGCGCTGGAGTCGTTGCTAAGCCGTCTTGCTGACGTTCCAACGCCCAGTGGCCAAACGCCCGTTCAGCTTCGCGCTGAATCCCTTGTGCAGATCGATGCGGAAGAGGCGGCGGACTGAATCTCAAACGTACAAAAGGGCCCTCCGACCATGTCGGAGGGCCCGATGTATCGCAGAAGTTAGTAATGAATTTCCTCGGATGATTCGGGAGCTTGCCCCGAAGCAGACAAGGCAGACGCAATCGCCTCCGGCTGAGGCTCGCCGCGATCGAGCTTGCGCACGATGTCAGCACAGATGCACCAAGACGTGATCTTGGTCGTTGCCGACTTTTTGCTCTTGCCGTTCGGGCGCTCGAAGGTGCTGCTTACGAGTTCGCCCTCGACGAGGACGTGAGCGCCTTTCTTGATGGTGTTGAGAACAGCCTCGGCCAGACGAGGGCGAAATATCGCGATGCGATGCCACTCGACTTTCGAGACCCATTCGTCTTCTGTGTTTTTCCACGAGCGTTGTGTGGCGACGGAAAGAACGGTGAATTT
>WNFS01000756.1_pt1 | contig 23641 bp, 22 predicted proteins | sample 5400141 | NCBI WGS metagenome assembly WNFS01 (sample SAMN13153358, study PRJNA577476) | soil metagenome | isolation source: 60 cm saprolite under Madrone tree | place: USA:California | collected 2016-06-14
TCCTCGATCGGAAAGCTGCAGTCTTCGTCTTTCATCGGCGACTGCACGCGATCTCACTCATCGTGTTCCCCGCACGGGGACTATCGTGGTCCACGCGTGGTCTCGCACCGGTGGGTGCTGTCAGAGCCTCCGTGTCCGACGACCGGGGGTTCCACGTCATCCTCTGGCGCCAGGGCGAGCAGGGATATGCCCTGGTCTCTGATGTCGACCTCCCTGAGCTGATGCAACTGGCCGCCAGGCTCTCCGCCAATTCATGACCACTCCCTCGTCTACTTCTTGGAGCTGCGCCGTGTGTCAGCCGTGGTGTTTACATCGGTGGATCACGCGGCGAATAGGAGAATCTTCGCCTTTGCCCAGCACTCTGCGCTGGCGTTAGAGGGCGCAGCTCGTTGAATTTGTTCCACGGCGTGTGTTTGTGGAGGAACGGAACCGATCGCTCGCCGTGAACCCTCTTCCTCCTGGGAGGGCGATGGGTCAGTGGCCGGCACCGGCCAATGGCGAGACCTGACACCAGCGAGTCGACTCCATAGTAAGATCCAGCAATGTTCCGCTTGAGCGCGCTCGAGCGTCGGCTGCTCCTCGTGGTCCTCGTGGCTCTGGCTCCGATCGTCACGCTCTCCTGTGTAAATCTCGTCCTCGACGCGCGCCATCGGCGCGCGGAGCGCCTGCGATCAACGATCGAAACGATGCGCGCCATGGTAGGGTCCGTCGACACTGAGCTCAGTCGGCTGACCGCAGTGCTACAGACGCTTGCCGCATCGAGCTCACTCGAGCGCGGTGATCTGAAGGACTTCTACGATACAGCCCGCCGCGCGAAAGAACCCGACGCGTCGTGGATGAACATTGTCCTTGCCAACTCTGAGGGAAAACAGCTAGTCAACCTCCTGCGGCCCTACGGAGCCACGCTTCCCGAGAAGCTCGCCTGGCCGGACACATTCTTGCCGGTATTGCGAGAGAGGCGGCCGTCGATCGGACCGCTCGTGTCCCATGGCCCCATCGTCCGGACTCCCATGTTCACTATTGATGTCCCGGTCATGCGAGAGAACGAGCTGCGCTACGTCTTGACCGGGATCGTCAAGCCTGAGGCCATCCGCTCGGTGATCGACCAGCAGCGCGTGCCCCCGGACGGGGTCGTGTCAATTTTCGACGCGCGAGGCAATCATGTCGCGCGCTCGCGTGCAAACGAGCAATGGCTGGGCAAGCCCGCATCCGAGACCTTGCAAGCGCTCATGGCGCGTGGCACGGAAGGTTCCGGACCATCCCTCAGCCTCGACGGGCAGCACATCTATGCAGCCTTCAGCCGTTCTCCGGCCACGGGATGGTCAGTGGCGGTCGGGATTCCCCGAGGTGCGATTGACGACCCCGTGCGGCGTTCCTATATGATCCTGGGAGCAGGCATCGTCCTATCGCTGGTTCTTGGGCTCGTCGCTGCATTCACCGCGGCGCACAGCGTGAGCCGACCGGTGAAGACACTCCGGCTCGCTGCGCAAGCCGTGGGACGAGGGGAGCGGCCGCCCGAACCGCGCACGGCGCTGCCAGAGATCCGGGAAGTCGCCGACGCGCTCCTTGCCGCGTACTCCGCCCACCAGAAGCAGCTCGAGACCGAACACGCCGCCCGCGCGGAAGCCGAGGCCACCACCCGCGTCAAAGGCGAGCTCGTGGGGGCTCAGGAGCGCGAGGAGGCCGGGGCGCGCCGACTCGCCGCCATCGTCGATTCCTCGGACGACGCCATCGTCAGCAAGACGGTGGAGGGCGTGATCACCTCGTGGAACCGGGGCGCCGAGCGGATGTTCGGCTGGACCGCGGCCGAGGCCATCGGCCATCATATCAACCTCATCATTCCTGAGGACCGTCGCGTCGAGGAGGATGACGTGCTCGCGCGCATTCGCCACGGAGAGGCCATCGATCACTACGAGACAGTCCGCGTGGCGAAAGACGGACGGCTGCTGAACGTCTCGCTCACGGTGTCTCCTCTGAAGGACGCGACCGACCGGATCGTCGGGGCATCCAAGATCGCCCGCGACGTTACCGAGCGCCGACGCCTCGAAGACGAGCGCGATCGCTTGTTGCTGCGCGAGCAGCAGGCGCGCGTGGAGGCAGAATCGTCCAATCGGGCGAAGGATCAGCTCCTTGCAACCGTCTCGCATGAACTCCGCACTCCACTCAATGCGATCATCGGCTGGGCGCGTCTGTTGCAAAGTGGTGCTCTGGATGAGACGGCCCGGTCTCGCGCCGTGGAGATCATCGTCCGGAGCGCCTCCAGCCAGGCCCAGCTTGTCGAGGATCTCCTGGATCTCTCGCGCTTCGTAACCGGACGCATGCGTCTCACGTGGGAGGAGTGTGACATGGCCACGTTGGTTGATGAGGCCCTGGACGCGGTGCGCCCGGCCGCCGACGCGAAGGATATCGCGCTGGTCACTGAGTTCGCGGCGGGCATGGGTCCGATTCTCGGTGCACGCGACCGCCTCCGCCAGATGGTGTGGAACCTCGCGATGAACGCCATCAAGTTCACCCCCGCCGGCGGGCACGTCAAGGTTGCGGTCATGAGCTCAGAGCAGCACGTCACGCTCGTGGTGGCCGACAACGGCGTCGGTATTAGCCCCGCCGTTCTGTCCCACGTGTTCGATGAATTCCAGCAGGAGGATAGCTCGAGCACCCGAGCCTACGGCGGGCTGGGAATTGGCCTGGCCCTCGTCAGGCAGATCGTCGAGCTGCATGGCGGGGCGGTGCATGCGCAGAGTCCGGGCAAAGGCCGGGGCGCCACCTTTACGGTGACGATCCCTCTCGCGTTGCCGTCCGATGACACCGATTGACAATGGAGGTCCTGAGATGACGTCCCCGAGCTGGCTGGCCAATTCTCCGCGCCTGGAAGCTCTCCCGAAGCGGCATACACCGCGGCACTATATTCGAGCAGTGAGTCAGCATCCCCTACGGCCCGAGGTTCCGGACACCGGCAGTCAGCACGAATCGTCAACTCGGACACAGTCACCGTTCCCCCGGGACCTCGTCGGGCTGAACGTGCTCGTCGTCGACGATGACAGCGGCAGTCTCGCCTTCTTTGCCGCGGCATTGAACCTCTGTGGCGCGGCCGTCATGACGGCTCCGTCGGCGCTGGAGGCGCTCCGACTGATGCAGGAACGCCGCCCAGATGTCGTCCTGAGTGACATCGCGATGGTCGGACACGACGGCTACTGGCTGGTGCGCGAGATCCGCGGGCTTCCCGATCCCACGGCACGCGCCGTGCCCGTCGTGGCCACGACGGCGTATGGCCGTGAGCACTCCCGCGCCAGGGCCTTGGCGGGCGGCTTCAGTGCCTTTCTACCGAAACCTGTCGATCCGGAACTCCTCTGCCAGACTATTGCGAAAGCGGCGGGGCGGTAGGCGCGGAGCCCTGAGGGCTAGCGTTGCTTGGGCTAAAGATCTAGCTGCTCGATTCCCGAACGCGCTCTTGAGCCGAAGGTAGTACGGCAGCGCTGATGTTCGCTGTCGCTAAGGTCGTTGTTTGACGGCCCCGTAGGGGCATGATAACTTTTTGAAGAAGATGGTTACCGCAGAACGCTCGCATCGATTTACCACCCCCCGGGGCCGACTCGGGTGTCGTGGGAAGTCCGTCACGTCGCCGTTGTTCCATCGATCTTCCTCCTAGCGCTCAGGTAGCGAGCGCAGCCCGTGTCGATCTCCCCGCGGGGTGGTCTATCTCCATGTGCCGCCGGCGGCGGCGGCACCACGGTTGCCGTGCGACACAATGAGGAGGATGCGATGGTAAATACTGTTCTCGATGCGGACGCATATCGGTCTGCGCTTGGTCTTCGAGATCTCACCGACGCGGCGGCTGGGCCGCATGCGATGCAACTCATCGTTGCCGACGCCGTCATGGCGCTGTGCAAGGCGTGGGGTTGCTCCGTCGTCGTTCACCGACAGTCGCCGATCGTGACGGTTGACGAGAACTACAACCGACTGCATTACCCATCTACGGGAGCAGCCCGCGATGCCCGCTACACGCGGTACATCACTGCGACAACGCTCTTGCGTACGCACACGAGCGCGATGATTCCGACGTTGTTGCGCATGATCGCGCATGCCCCATACGACGATGTCTTGCTGGCTTGTCCCGGCCTCGTCTATCGGCGGGACACAGTCGACCGGCAACATTGCGGAGAGCCTCACCAGCTTGATCTGTGGCGGATCCGTGCCAACGATCTCTGCAGGGATGACTTGCAGGCGATGATCAGACACGTAGTGGAGGCAGCTCTACCCGGAGCCGAGATTCGGGACGTCCGCGCAACCCATCCATACACAGTCGATGGTCTCGAGATTCGTGTGAGAAATACCGCGGGAGACTGGGTGGAAATCGGCGAGTGCGGCCTCGCGCTACCGGCGCTCCTCGCGGAGGCGGGGTTGGATCCTCGACGTCATTCAGGCCTCGCCATGGGACTTGGGCTGGACCGCATCCTCATGCTCCGCAAAGGAATCGATGACATACGATTGTTGCGCTCGTCGGATCCACGAATCGCTCGGCAAATGCTCGACCTCGCTCCCTACCGGCGAGTCTCCTCCCAACCGGCGATCCGTCGTGATCTGTCGATCGCCACGGCTGCGGACACCACGAAAGAGAAGCTCGGGGACCGTGTCCGGGCGGCGCTGGGCAAGCGTGCCGAGAGCGTCGAGGCGATCGAGGTGCTCGCGGAGACTCCTGTGGTGGCCCTCCCCCCGGCTGCCGCTACGCGGCTGGGGATCGCCAAGGGTCAGAAAAACGTCCTGCTGCGCGTAGTGCTGCGTCATCCATCACGCACTCTGACCGACACCGAGGCGAATCTACTCCGGGACGAGATCTACAAGGCGGTGCATGAGGGCGGCACCTGGCAGTGGGCAGGCGCTGCGCCGCCCTGAACGGGGCGTATCCGGACGGAAGATTGGGATCGGTGAAGTGACCGCTCAAATCCGGTGCGCCCGGGTCCCCTTTGAGCACGTCGATGCTGCCGGCACGGAAGTTGGCGGCGTAAAGATAGCTGTGTCCACCGATCGTGGCTTCCGTGGTCCCCTTGTAAACATTCGCCGAGGATCTGATCTGCAATACTTCCGCAGTGGTTCCCAGGGCGTTTCGCCAGCCGGAGATCGTACCGTCTTCGCTCACGAAGAGGAAGGGATCCTGATTGAAGGCCCCGGCGCCGGCGCCGGTGTTGAAGACTTGACCGGTCGGGGTGCCGGTGAGGGCGGGGGGGATAGTCACGACCAGCGCGGCGATGCTGGTAGCGTTCGTATTGGAATTCACGTTATAGAGAGTGGCAAGGCCGGTGCCGTTATCGGAGACCCAGAAGGGACTCGTGGAACTGAAGGAGATCCCCCAGGCATGCCAAGCGGGCCGGCGTGAGGGCCGATGCTTCAGGCCGCGGGGCGCTCAATCGGGACTCCAGAAGCCGTCCTGTTTCTGTGGGGAGGATCTGTGAATGCTCGAGTCGAAGATTGGTAGTTCGATCAGAGGGATGATGGCGGACACCAAGTGAAGGTGATTGATCCCGTCTGCGGCATGCAGGTCGATCCGAGCACGGCGGCTGCCCATGTGACACACGAAGACCGAGAGTTCTTCTTCTGCAGCCCGTCCTGCCGGGACAAATTTGCGGCCGACCCGGCCAAGTATTCTCGCCCATTGGATGGTGGCCCGGACCTGAGCCCGACCACGAGGAAGTCGGCGGGGACGGAGTACACCTGCCCGATGCATCCCGAGATCGTGCGGAGTGCTCCCGGAACATGCCCGATCTGTGGCATGGCCCTGGAGCCCCGCACCGTCACGCTTGGAGAAGACGAAAACCTGGAGCTCCGGGACATGTCGCGGCGCTTCTGGGTGAGCGCGGTCCTGGCCGCGCCGCTTCTCTTCCTCGCGATGGCCGAGATGATTCCCGGCGGACCCGTCGGGCACCTTCTCTCCGCCCGGGCCGTGATCTGGCTCGAGCTGATTCTGGCGACCCCGGTCGTGCTGTGGGGAGGCTGGCCGTTCTTCGAGCGCGGGTCGCAATCTATGGTCAACCGCAGCCCGAACATGTTCACCCTCATCGCCCTCGGTGTCGGGACGGCCTACGTCTACAGTGTGATGGCGACGCTGTTTCCCGGGCTTTTCCCGGACTCGTTCCGAGGGCATACGGGCGAAGTGCCGGTCTATTTCGAAGCGGCCGCGATCATCACTGTGCTCGTCCTGCTGGGACAGGTTCTCGAGCTTCGCGCGCGCAGCCAGACCAGCGGCGCGATCAAGGCGCTGCTCGGGCTGGCACCCAAGACAGCGCGTCTGATCAAGGAGGATGGCGGCGAGATCGATGTCTCGGTCGATCAGGTCAAGCCGGGAGACCGGCTGCGAGTGCGGCCAGGCGAGAAGATCCCGGTCGACGGCGTGGTCCTGGACGGCCGCAGCTTTGTGGACGAGTCGATGGTGACAGGCGAGCCCATCCCCGTCGAGAAGGGACCAGACAGCCGTGTCACGGGCGGCACGATCAACGGCACGGGGACCTTTGTCATGCGGGCGGAACGCGTTGGGAGCGAGACGCTGCTGGCCCAGATCGTCCGGATGGTGAGCGAGGCCCAGCGAAGCCGCGCGCCAATCCAGCGCCTCGCCGATCACGTGTCGGCCTATTTCGTCCCGGCCGTAGTAGTGGCCGCTGTCCTCACGTTCGTGACATGGAGTCTCGTGGGTCCTGAGCCGCGGATGGCCTATGCCCTGGTCAACGCGGTGGCCGTGCTGATCATCGCCTGTCCTTGCGCGCTGGGGCTGGCGACGCCCATGTCTATCATGGTCGCGACGGGGCGAGGAGCCTTGGCAGGCGTCCTCCTCAAGAATGCGGAAGCGCTCGAGGTGATGGAGAAGGTCGATACTCTGGTCGTGGACAAGACGGGCACCCTCACGGAGGGCAAGCCGCGTCTCCTGTCGATCGAGGCGGTGGCTGGTCACGAGGAGACTGAAGTGCTACGGCTGGCGGCGAGCCTCGAGCAGGGGAGCGAGCATCCCCTGGCCGGCGCCATCGTGGCGGCCGCCCAGCAGAAGGGCCTCAGGGTGGCGGCCGTCGAGGAGTTCCAGTCGGTGACGGGGAAGGGCGTGGTGGGACATGTGGAGAGTCGATCGGTGGCCCTCGGCAATCAGAAGCTGCTCGAAGAGGTCGGCATTGATCCGGGTTCACTTCCCGAGCGGGCCCGGGCTCTCCGCGGGGAAGGTCAGACCGTGATGTTTGTTGGCATCGACGGCCAGCCGGCCGGGCTCTTGGGCGTCGCAGATCCCATCAAAGAGTCGACGCCCGAGGCCATCACCATGCTCCAGCGTGACCATGTCCGCATCGTCATGGTGACCGGGGACAACCGCACCACCGCCGAGGCTGTGGCGCGGAAGCTTGGACTCGACCAGGTCGAGGCGGAGGTGTTGCCGGCGGAGAAGGTCGCCGTGATCAAGCGGCTGCAGGCGGAGGGGCGGATCGTGGCCATGGCTGGTGACGGGATCAATGACGCACCGGCACTGGCCCAGGCCCACGTGGGAATTGCCATGGGGACCGGAACAGACGTGGCCATGGAGAGTGCCGACGTGACTCTCGTGAAGGGAGATCTGCGCGGGATCGTCCGCGCCCGCCGCCTGAGTCGCGCCACGATGCGGAACATCCGTGAGAACCTGTTCTTCGCGTTCATCTACAACGCGCTCGGGGTGCCCGTGGCCGCGGGCGCTCTCTATCCCATCTTCGGCCTGCTGCTGAGCCCCATCATCGCGAGCGCCGCCATGACCTTCAGCTCCGTGTCGGTCATCGGCAACGCCCTCCGTTTGCGCAAGGTGGTTCTGTAGCGTGAAGGCTGCTGAAAAAAGCCCTTGACCTTGTCCCAAGGGGCAAGGTTTAGGCTTCCTCCATGGGACGAGACGGCCTCCTCATCGGTGAAGTGGCCTCACGCAGCGGGGTGAGCCGCAAGGCGCTTCGGCTCTACGAGCGGACGGGCATTCTCCCTGCGTCACGACGGACGGCAACAGGCTATCGAGTCTACGGGTCGGAGACCCTGTCGACCCTGGCCTTCGTCGCGCAGGCGCGGCGACTCGGCTTCCACCTCGATGAGATCAAGGAGGTCGTCCAGATCAAGCGGTCGGGCCGCTGTCCGTGCCCACACGTCCTTGACCTGGTCCGGCAGAAGGTCGAGGAGCTCGACCGAACCCTCGCTGACCTGACCGACGTACGACGCGGCCTCAAGAAACTACTCAGATCGTCCTCACGATCACCACGGCGCGGCGAGGCCACCGTCTGCCATCACATCGAGCGCCTGAAGATCGTGAAAGGAAGGAGGTGAGTACATTGGACAACCGGAAAGTGCTGCTGTGCCCGGCGGGATGTGGGGAGTGCCCGGAAGTGGAATTCGCTGGCGATCAAGTCCGCGTCGGTGAGGCCGGCAATCTCGCGGTTCTCACCAAGGACGAGTGGAACGTGCTGGTCGATTTGATTCAATCCGGCCAGCTTTCGAAGGTCTGACGAGGGGCGTGCGGCGAGGCTACCTGTGCCCTGGACAGGTGGCCTCCACAATGGTAAGGAATCGTCCCGCGTCGGCTCTCGTGCCACAACTTGACTCTCAAGGGCCCTTGCGGGATATTCACAGGTCATGAGGGGTTCTCGTCTCGCAACGCTGGTGATTCTCGTCGTGTGGGTCCTGCTCGGACCCGTAGGCATGGCGCTGTCTGGGTGCATGATGATGGACGGCTGTGATGCCCTCTGCAGCATTCTCTCTTTTGCGCCCATGGCCGCGACAGCCCTGCCCACCCAGACCACTTCGGTCCTCCTCGCGAGCCGTGTCGCGTTTTCCCCGCAGAATGTCTGGTCTGTTCCCGACTCACCGCCCAAACCCGCTCCCACCCTTCTGTAGTTCGCAGTAGTTCACGGATCAAGCCATAACTCAGTCATCGCGCCGGTTCTTGTCTACATGCCGGCGCCTGGCACAGGGAGCCCGTGCGAGCGCGTCTGTCAAGACGCCGTGAGGGAGGTTCGTCATCATGATGGAAAGCTGCGGGATGGGCATGATGGTGATGATGTGGGTCGCCGGCCTGTTGAGCCTGGGCCTGCTCGCGACGCTTATCGTGCTGCTCTGGGTGGTGATCGGGCGGCTTCGGCAAAATCCCACGTGGCCCTCGGGGAGAGCGGGGACAGTGCGCCAGTGATCAACTGGCTCATCGACGTCTCGCTCCGCAACCGGTTCCTCGTCATCGCCTTTTTCGTCCTGGTGGCGGGGTGGGGGTACTGGGCCCTCTTGACGACGCCGATCGATGCCATCCCGGACCTATCCGACAATCAGGTCATCGTCTTCACCGACTGGCCCGGCCGCTCGCCCCAGGAGGTGGAGGACCAGATCACCTATCCGCTCACGGTCAGCCTCCAGGGGCTGCCCGGGGTGCGGGTGGTGCGGTCCTCCTCGGCCTTCGGGTTCTCGATGATCAACGTGATCTTCGAGGACTCGGTCGACCTTTACTTCGCGCGGTCCCGGGTGCTCGAGCGCCTGAACCTGCTTACGAAGGCGTTGCCGCCGGGAGTCGTGCCGACACTGGGGCCTGATGCCACAGGTGTGGGGCACGTTTTCTGGTACACGGTCGAAGGCCAGGGCCAGTCACTCCGTGAGCTGCGTGCCATACAGGACTGGTACATCCGCTTTCAGCTCAACTCGGTGCCCGGCGTAGCCGAGGTGGCCAGTGTGGGGGGCACGATCCGCCAGTACCAGGTCGACGTTGATCCGAAACGGCTTCGCGCCTTCAGGATTCCCATCTCCGCCGTCGTGGATGCGGTCACGCGGAGCAATCGCAATGTCGGGGGCAACGTGGTCGAAGGGAGCGGCACCTGGTCCGTGATCCGTGGCCTGGGCTTGATCGAAAGCGCCAAGGATCTCGAGCAGGTGGTGATCGGCGGGGACAACGGGGTCCCGATCTTCGTCCGCCAGGTGGCGGACGTGAAGATCGGCGATGCCTTCCGGACGGCCGCGCTTGTCAAGGGCGGGACGGAGGCGGTGGGCGGGGTCGTGGTGGCCCGCTACGGCGTGAGCACCGTGGAAGTGATCGACCGCGTCAAGGAGAAGATCGCTGCGCTCCAAGCCGGGCTGCCGCCCGGGGTCCGCATCGTGCCCTTCTACGATCGCTCGGCCCTGATCGAGCGCGCCGTCGCTACCCTCAGGCGGTCACTCATCGAAGAGGCGGTGGTGGTCACGCTCGTCAACCTCCTTTTCCTGCTCCATCTGCGATCCGTCCTGATCGTCACGATCCCGATCCCGCTCGCGGTACTCATCGCCTTCCTCTTCATGCGCTACCTCGGCATCACCTCCAATATCATGTCGCTGGCCGGCATCGCCATCGCCATCGGCGTGCTCGTCGACGCGGCCATTGTCGTGACCGAGAACGCCTTCCGCTTCATCGAGAAGCGGGGGGTGAATCCGCGTGACAAGCGCGCTGTCGTGGCCACAGTGCTCGACGCCGCCCGCCTCGTGGGCCGCCCCATCTTCTTTTCGATGGCCATCATCGTGCTGGCCTTCATTCCGGTCTTCGCCCTCACGGGCCAGGAGGGCAAACTCTTCCATCCGCTCGCCTTCACCAAGACCTTCGCCATGGCGGGGGCGACCATCCTCTCTGTGACCCTCGTGCCGGTGCTGTGCACGCTTCTCATCGGCGGCAGGGTGCGTGGCGAGGAGCGCAACCCGATCATGCGACCGCTCGTATGGATCTACCGGCCGCTGCTGGGTTGGGCGCTCGCCCACCGCGTCCTCACGCTCGGGCTGGCCCTCCTGGTCCTGGTGGGCGCGCTGGCGCTCACGCCCAGGATCGGCAAGGAGTTCATGCCCCCGCTCAATGAAGGCGACTTGATGTTCATGCCGATCACGGACCCGGCGATCTCGCTGCCACAGGCCATCGAGATCACGCGGAAGCAGAACGCGGCAATCCAATCGATCCCCGAGGTCTCCGCCGTAGTCGCCAAGATCTCGCGGGCCGACACCTCGACCGATCCGGCGCCGATCAACATGACCGAGACCGTCGTGAACCTGAAGCCCGAGAGCCAGTGGCGCCGCGGGATTACCCGCGAGCGGATCATCGGGGAGCTGGATGCGGCGGCCACGATGCCCGGTGTCTCGAATATCTGGACGCAGCCGATCATCAACCGCATCAACATGCTCACGACGGGCATCCGCTCCGAAGTGGGAGTCAAGATCTTCGGCGACAACCTGGCGGCGCTCGAGGAGCGCGCCCGGGCTGTGGCCGAGGTGCTGCGGAAGATTCCCGGCGCTGCGGATGTGTATCCCGAACAGGTCACGGGCGCGCCCTATCTCGACATCCGGGTGGACCGCGAGGCGGCGGCGCGCTACGGCATCTCGGTGGGCGCCATTCAGGACGTGATCGAGACGGCGATCGGGGAGACCAACCTCACCCTCACCATCGAGGGGCGCCAGCGGTTCCCAGTCCGGGTCCGGTACGCCCCGGAGTACCGGGCGAGCGCGGAGGCGCTGGCGAGCGTGATCGTCACGGGTCCAAACGGCACGCAGGTGCCGCTGGGACAGGTTGCGCAGATCCGTCAGGTCAGCGGTCCCGCCATGATCGCCAGTGAGAACGGGCTGCTGGTGGTGACTGTTCTGCTCAATGTCCGGGGCCGTGATGTGGGCAGCTTCGTGGACCAGGCGCGCAAGGTCGTGGCGGACACGGTCCGGATGCCCAAAGGCTCCTATATCGAATGGAGCGGGCAGTACGAGAACGAAGCGCGGGCGCGCCAGCGGCTCAAGATCGTCGTGCCCGTCGTGCTGGCCGTCATCTTCCTGCTGCTGTACATGATCTATGGCTCGCTCCTCGACGCCGCGCAGGTGTTGCTGGCGGTGCCGTTCGGGCTGGCGGGAGGCATCTATCTCCTCTATGCCCTCGGCTACAACTTCTCGGTCGCGGTCTGGGTTGGGTTCATCGCGCTCTTCGGGACGGCGGTCCAGACCGCCGTGGTGATGGTGATCTACCTGGACGAGGCGGTGGCGCGCAAGCGGGAAGCGCTGGGCGGCAGGCTGACCCGCGCGGGGATGCTCGAGGCTGTGAAGGAGGGCGCGCTGCTCCGTCTGCGGCCCAAGGTCATGACGGTGTCCACGGTGGTGGCGAGCCTCCTGCCGATCATGTGGAGCCATTCCACGGGCGCCGAAGTCATGAAGCCGCTGGCCACCCCAGTGTTGGGAGGCATGGTCAGCTCGCTTGCGCTTGTCCTCATCGTGACGCCCGTCCTCTTCTACTGGCTCCGAGAGCGAGAGCTGGATCGGGGTGAGACGCAGTCCGCCCGGGACACCCACGCGATCGAAGGCCGGCCGGCCCCGGACTCGGCCGACTGACCAACGAACACACACAAGGAGGATCGATTGATGAAGCGCTTGATTACAGTGATCGCGGTAGTCGGAGGACTCTTCGCCGTAGGGGTTACTACGATGGCCTGGAGCGCCGAGCTCAAGGTCATGCAGACGCAGAAGACCAAGGATGCCGTCGTCACGCTCAAGAGCGAGACTGGGCAGTGGAAGCCCGGCAAGAACACTTTCGCGCTCGAGTTCACGTCGCCCTCCGGGCAGCCGCTCGACGTCGGCAAGGTCACGCTCAGCGCCAGCATGGCCATGCCAGGCATGGCGCCGATGGTGGCCGGCGCCACGCTGTCCCCGGACAAAGCGCCTGGCCGATACCTCGGCACGATCGACTTCCCGGATACCGGCACTCGGCAGGTGACAGTGACCTGGGACGGCCCAGCCGGGAAGGGTTCGGCGAGATTTTCGGTTCCGGTCCGGTAGGGGAGCCAGCATGCGACAGCACGGCTGGGTGATGTTCGTCCTGCTATTCGGCCTGCTCGCGAGGGGAGGGGTTGCCTTTGCTCAGTCTCCACCTGCTCCCGGGCCGGTCACGGTCGATAAGGTGGTGGAGAGAGCGCTGGCCGACAACCCGGAGCTTCGCGCCATGCGGGCAGAGGTGGATGCGGCCCGAGGCCGTCTGCTTCAAGCCGGGCTCCGGCCGAACCCCATGCTCGACCTGGGGGGTCAGGCCAATGTGTCCGGTCCAGACAACAACGTCAACATCGGCCTCAGCATTCCGCTCGACCTCAACGGGCGGAAGGCGGGACGGGTCGGCGTTGCCGAGCGTGAGATCGACATGAAACTGGCGCAGGTGAGCGATCGGGAGCGGCGGCTCTCGGCCGAGGTGCGGTTGAAGGCGGGCGATCTGCTGGCCGCGCGCCGGAACCTTGAGTTTACGGAGGAGCTCCTGGGCACGAATCAAAAGGGGCTTGGACTTGTTCGCGATCGGGTCCAACAGGGGGCAGCGCCGACGCTCGAGGAGAGTCTCGTGCTCGTCGAGGTCAACCGCCTCGAAGCGAGCCTCAGCATGCTCAAGAGCCGGGTCGAGGTGCTTGGCCTCCAGCTCCGGCTGTTGGCCGGGATGCCGCCTGACGAGGCGTTCTCACTGCAAGGTGAGCTCGCCTCCCTCCCATTGACGCTCGACCGCACGCAGGCGCTCGCGCAGGCGCTCGCTGGGCGGCCAGACCTGACTATCGCCCGAGCGGAAGCTGCCATGGCGCAGGCCAGGATTCGCCGAGAAGAAGCCGAGGGACGCTGGGACGCACGCTTCAACCTGGGCTATCAGCGCCAGGATTTCGGCTTCTCGCTGAACGGGCTGACGGACCGGGGCGGGACCCGGCCCATTCAGGACACCTTCAACTACGTGGGAGGCGGTGTGACAATCACGGTACCTGTGAGAAACAAGAACCAGGGCAATGTCGCAGCCGCCACCGCGGAAGCCCAAGCCGCCGAACGCAAGCGGGAAGGCGCCGAGCTGATCGTCCGCCAGGAGGTCGCCGCGGCGTTCGCCCAGCTCGCCGCCGCACAGCGCGCGCTCGACATCTATACCCGCGGCGTGCGGGATGTCGCCGACCGCAACCTCGGGGTCGTGCGACAGGCCTATGAGCTCGGCCGCATTCCCGTGCTCGACGTGATCGCCGAACAGCGCCGGTACATCGACATCGAGATGGGCTATACGGATGCGCTCAAGCTCGTCTACGACGCGGGGATCGAGATCCAGCGGGCGGTCGCTGTCGGTGCCCGCTAAGTAATGGACAGGGACATGGACACGGAGCACGGCACCGGCAGCTCCCCGCACGCCCGCAGGCGCGGGAGGGTCGCTCGAGCCTGTTTGGTCGGGCTCGCCGCGATCGGCCTGATCGCCCTCGGCGCGGCTGGCGCCACGGTGGCGCTTCGCCACAGGGAAGGGACACGGACGCCGACGACTTCAGTGGCTACCGCACCGACGCGCACACCCGCGGAGCCTGCCGGGGAAGGCGAAGTCGTGCTCTCACCCGAAGCGCTCGCCCGGGCCGGGATCAAGACGGCACCGGTTACCGCCATCGGTGCTGGTACCGTCGTCACTGTCCCGGGCACTGTCATGGCCAACGCGTACCGGGAGGTCAAGGTCACCCCGATCGCTGCCGGCATCGTCACCAAGGTCCACGTCGAGCTGGGAGCGGGTGTCCGGCGAGGCGCGCCGCTCGTGACGCTCTTCAGTGCGGAGCTGGCAGAGTCCCAGACGAAGTACATGTCCATGTCGGCCATGCTGGAGGCAGACCACAAGAAGCTCGAGCGTACACAGAAGCTCGTAGAGATCGGGGCGGCGAGCCGTCAAGACCTCGAGGAGATCGCGGCCGTCCACGAGGCCCACACCACGGAGGTCGAGGCCGCGCGGCAGCGGCTCCAGCTGCTGGGGCTGAGTGTCGAGCAGGTTCGGGCCCTCACGAGCCCGAGCCAAGTGGTCTCAACCATCGTGGTACCGGCGCCCATCGCTGGCGTCATCACATCGCGCTCCGTCAACCTAGGCCAAGTGGTGGCCATGGGGCAGGAGCTGCTGTCGGTGACGGATCTGTCGGAGGTGTGGGTGGTTGGCGATCTCTACGAGCAGGACTTCAGGACGGTCAGGGTGGGCTCCGAGGCCGCCATCACGACTTCCGCCTATCCTGGCCTCTGGCTGCACGGTCGCGTCAGCTACATCGACCCCCGCGTGGATCCGCAGGCACGCACGGCAAAGGCCCGTATCGAGGTCCCGAACGCTGACGGGCGTCTCCGCCTGGGCATGTATGTGAGCGTGAGTTTCACGACCCCCGGTGCCAGCACGGTCGCCGTGCCACGCTCGGCCGTCCAAGCCATCGGAGATCGACAGGTCGTCTTCGTCCCGGCTGGGAACGAAGACGGCAAGTTCATCCAGCGGCAGGTACGGGTGGGCTCGCCCATCGGTGACAACTACTCTGTCCTGAGTGGCTTGAAGCCTGGCGAAACCGTCGTCACAGAGGGAAGCTTCTTTCTACGCGCCGAAGCCCTCCGTAACGCCCCGGGTGGGTGATCGGCGAATTTGAGATGTGCCAGCGGTACGAGACCGTTACCGGATGGCTTGGAGGGGTGCACATGACACTCCAGATTAAGACTGCGTTGGAGCTGGTGGACCCGGAGCTGGAAGCGCGATGGACTACACGGCGCGCGGCGCGGGAGACGGAGATCTTACAAGCCATCCTGCGAGCGTTCGTCGAGCGGCCCGACCAGGTCTTGGTCGACGAGATCATCAGAGCCTTCCCCGAGCGAGCCCCAGACGATGTTCGAGCGGCCCTGACGAGGCTGGACGATGACGACTTGATCCAAACCCGCGGCGGTCGTGTGGACTTGGCGTATCCTTTTTCGGCGACTCCTACACCTTTTGTCGTCCGTCTATCCGGACGCGGAGACCGCTACGTCTGCTGTGCCATAGACGCGTTGGGAGTTGCGCCGATGCTGGGGGAATCGGTGCGCATCCGGTCGCGCTGCCATCATTGCGGGGAACCTATTGAGTTGTCGGCCACGCCATTCGGGCCGGGGCCGGGCACCGAAGGGGTCATGGTCTGGGCGGGGAAACGGTGCGAGGGTGAGCAGCGAGCCTGGACCTCAACCTGAACGACGCTCAACTTCTTCCGGTCGGAAGAGCATATGAGGGCATGGTGGGAGGCCAATCCCACGCTGGAAGGCGCGGGCACGCCGGTGTCCGAGGCCTTCAAGCTCGGCGAGCGTGTATTCGGAGGGCTCCTGAGGGGCCAGAAGCCATGACGAGCCGGCGGTCACGGGTATCATCGGCACGTGGCCATTGACCGCCCGGCGATGCCCGCAGGGTTCGACGCACGGCCCCGGCGGGAGATCGCCCGCAGAGGCCGGCTGCTCCAGTACGTCACCATAGCCTGGAACTCCGCCGAGTGCGTGGTGGCGCTCGCGGCGGGGTTCATGGCCGGGAGCATTGCCCTCGTCGGATTCGGCTTCGACTCGGCCATCGAGGTGACGAGTAGTGTCGCGGCGCTGTGGCGGCTCCGGCGCGATGCTGACGAGGTCAGGCGAGCGAGCGCCGAGCAGCGGACCGTGCGGATTATCGGATGCTGTTTTCTCTTACTCGCAGCCTACGTCTGCTACGAGGCCGTCCATGCGCTTGTCGAGAGAAAGAGCCCTGACCACTCGACAGTCGGGATCGTGCTTGCCATCCTCTCCCTGCTCGTCATGCCCACGCTTGCCCATTTCAAGCGGCGCATCGCCTCCGAACTGACCAGCGGAGCGCTGGAGGCCGAGGCCCGGCAGACCGAGGTCTGCGCCTGGCTCTCGGCCGTCCTTCTCGCGGGCCTCGGGCTCAACGCGTGGCTTGGCTGGTGGTGGGCGGACCCGGTTGCCGGACTGGGCATGACGCCACTCATTGCGCGGGGGGGCTGGCAGGCAGCACGCGGCCATACATGCTGCGCGGACTAGGCACCGGAGGCTGAGCCGCGTGCAGGCTTGAGCAACTCGATGAAGGCGCGGGTACTCGCGCTCAACGCCCGGGCCTCGTTGTGGATGATTAGCGGCTTCAGTTCTCGGTGCAGGGGACTGGAAGTCGCGTTATGTTCCCTGCATCTTTTGGTGTTTTGTCGCCCGGTCAGTCTCAGCGGACCGCAGCTAGCGCCGAACCGCCCGCCGCGGCGAAGGCGACGACGAGCCATGGCGGCGCGCCCCACAGCGTGAGCAGGCCGAAGGCAGCCAGAGCGAGAGCGAAGTCGGCGGGGGCATGGATCGCGCTCGACCAAACCGGATGATACAGGGCCGCGAGGAGCAAACCCACCACCGCGGCATTGATGCCTCGAAGCGCCGCCTGGAACGCGGCCCGGGTGCGGAGGACGTCCCAGAATGGCAGAGCGCCCACGACGAGCAGGAAGGACGGGAGGAAGATCGCGACCAGGGCAAGAGCCGCTCCAGCCCAGCCGTTCGGTCTGGATTGCATGACCGCACCCAGATATGCCGCGAAGGTGAAGAGCGGGCCTGGCACCGCCTGAGCCGCGCCGTAACCGGCAAGGAACTGTTCGTTCGACACCCATCCGGGCGGCACGACCTCCGCCTGGAGCAGAGGCAGCACGACGTGCCCTCCGCCGAAGACCAGCGAGCCCGCGCGGTAGAAACCATCGAAGACGGCGAGCGTGGGCGAGGGCGTCAGATAGCGGAGCACGGGCAGGGCCACGAGCAGCGCGAAGAACGTGGCCAGGGCGCCGGTCCCGAGTGCCCGCCCGAAGGGGACTCTCACGTGGTGTGCCCCCGTCCCACCGGATCCCGGGAGCAGGCGCCAACCGGCGATTCCCGCCACCACGATCACCAGCACCTGCCCGCTGGCCGCCGGCCAGGCCGACACGGCCAGCGCGGCCAGAATGGCCATCGTGGCGCGCTCGCGGTCGGGGCACAGCGACCGGGCCATTCCCCACACCGCCTGGGCCACGACCGCGACCGCGGCGACCTTCAGGCCATGGAGCCACCCAGCGTGGGAGAGATCCACGCCACGAATGCCGAGCCCAAAGAGCACGAGGGCGAAAGCGGACGGGAGCGTGAAGCCAATCCAGGCGGCCAGCCCACCGAGCAGGCCAGCTCGCAGGATCCCGACGGCCATGCCGACCTGGCTGCTCGCCGGGCCCGGCAAGAACTGACAGAGGGCCACCAGATCGGTGTAGGTCTGATCGTCCACCCAGCGCCGCCGCGCGACGTACTCATTCCGGAAGTAGCCGATGTGGGCTACGGGACCGCCGAAGGAGGTGAGCCCCAGTCGTGTGGCTGCTGCGAGCACCTCGAGGGCGGCGTGCCAGCGGCCCGGCGCGCGTAACTCCGCACCCGCCGGCTCGCCCGTGAGATCCTGAGGCGGTTCCATGCTACGGTGTAACTCTCCTCGTCGCGCGTGCTTTCCGCCTCGGTGGACGCTCACTCCGCGATCTGACTCGCCCGCCAGCCCCCGACGGACCCTCTCGCTTTTCCACAACCTCTTGGACAAGCTCGACGATCTGCCGCCGGCTTTGATCGAGAGCGCTGCGTCCAGATCTCGTGGCTGAGTAGTACTTCCGCATCTTGCCCCCGACGACTTGATCCGTCCGGAGCAGATATCCGGCTTCCGTCAGGCTGTGCAGGATGGGATACACGGTGCCGGGACTCAGGCGGTACCCGTGACGCCGCAGCTCCTCGATGAGCGATAGACCGTAGAGCGGCTCCTGCGCCGCATGGTGGAGAATATGGATCTTGATGAAGCCGAGGAAGAATCCCCGCAGCATTTCTTGGCTCGAGAGTATAATTCCGCCCGTCGATATCGACAAGCGATAATATCGGACCTACACACATCACCCATGGCCGGAGTCCAAAATCAAGCCTGACGCCCCATCCATCACCATGTGAGGAAACCACACCCGTGATTACCGTCAGCGTTCGTTACATGATCGACGATGTCGATGCCGCCATCGCGTTTTACACCACCTACCTCGGCTTCTCCCTCGAATCCAGCGCCTCTCCCGCCTTCGCCGCCATCACTCGCGGCCCGCTTCGACTCTTGCTCAGCGGGAAGACCAGCTCGGGTGCTCGGCCCATGCCCGACGGCCGGCAGCCCGTCCCCGGCGGTTGGAGCCGCATTCAACTGCCGGTGGCCGACCTGACCGCTGAGGTCGCACGGCTTCGCGCCGCCGGACTCCGGTTTCGGAACGACATCGTGACCGGCGTGGGCGGCTCGCAGATCTTGCTCGATGACCCTTCCGGTAACCCGATCGAGCTCTTCCAACCAGCCTAGCTCGTGGTGAGGGAGGGCCGTAACACCACTCGGCCGAAGGGACGGTCTTCGATGAGATGGCGGAGGGCTTCGGCGGCCTCGTCGAGCTTGTACGCTCGTTCCACGATCGGCTTCACCTTTCCCGAGGTCAGAAGCGGCAGAATGGTAGCCCACGCGGCGGCTTTGACCGCATGCGATTGCGCGAATAGGGAGAAGCCGCTCATGCTGGCGCGTTTCCAGATCAGATCGGTGACATCGATCGTCGTGTTCCGGCCCGCCGAATATCCCAGGGAGGTCAGCACGCCATGGACCGCCAAGGTGGCGAGCGCTTGACCCGTCAGGGCACCGCCGACGCTGTCAATGACGACATCCACGCCGCGGCCCCGCGTGATGCGGGCGATCCCATCAGCGAGACTCTCCCCAGAGAGATCGATGACATCTTCAAAGCCCAGGGCCCGTGCCTGCTCGGCCTTGATTGGGTTGGTTGTCGTCGAAATCGCCTTCCCCGCGCCCTGCGCGCGGGCCAGCTGGGTGACGGCATTACCGACCGCGCCACCGATCGCCGGCGCCAGAACGGTCTTGCCGGGCTCGAAGCCCGCTTGCGTGAGGGTAATCTGCGCCGTCAGATAGGCCACCGGCATGCCGCCGGCGGTTGCATCATCGATGTTGTCCGGGATGAGGCAGAGATCTTCGGCGCGCGGGGCGAGCCATTCGCTGTAGGTTCCGTCTTCAGAGACACCGTAAGGACCGGCGAACATGACCCGGGCACCCACCGGAAGCGACGAGTCACCGGGATCTTCCACGACACCCGCTCCCTCGTTCCCTAGTATCAAAGGCGCCGTCGCTCGTGGGTAGCCGCCGGACAGGATGGTGTGGTCCAGCGGGCTGACGCCTGCTGCGGTGACCCGGACAAGCACCCTTCCATCAGCCCCACGAGGTCTTGGTACTTCGACGAGCTTCAGGCCTCCGTAACCCGTGAACGACTCGGCGCGCATGGTTCGCATCATGACGTCTCCGTTTCTGGGCTTTGGGACGTCGATCGAAGCCAGCCGGATTCAGGAGGTGCCGCAGTGATATGTAGCTACATGTAATACACCCCTGGAGCCGCAGCACCTCCAGCGCGGCCCTCGGATCATCATCGCGGGCGAAGGTGCCTGAGAGCTCAGCTCACCTCAGGTCGCAGACTTGACGGCGGGTTGGCCATCGTCCACAGCCAGAAGGCAAGTTCGGCTAGGCGCTCCGCATCCGTTCTAACCAGTGAAAGAAAAGGGCCCAACCAATGCCCCACGCGGCATTCAGCAGGAACCCGATAATGAAAAGGCCCAGCGGGTGGGGCGGAAAGCCCCCGAACTTCAATGGCCAGACGACGAGCATGAAGACGAGTGTCAGGGCTACCCCACCCGCCACGGGCGCCGCGATCCAATAAGCCGCGCCCATGAACCACCGCGGAAGGGTCAGGGCGAAGACGACGCCCCAGACGCCTCCCCAGAACGAGATCGAGACTATCTCGGGGATGCCGAGTGGCTTGGTTGGTGCCATGTTGAACGGCGCACTCGGCACAATACCGGCGGCGTGCAATATCCAGAGCAAGATCTGATGGAAAACCGGCACGGCGAGTACGCCGGCCACGAAGGCTAGGCCAAGCCGGACCGGCGACGATGCCATGCGCAAAGCTTCCGCCGACTGGGAGGGGCTCATTTTCGTTCCTCCTCTAGTTCGGAGACAGGTAGGGGCGACAGTGTACGTTCCTGTGCTCCGCAGACCAGGCAGGCCGAATCGCTATGACCAGGGTTGCATCTTCGGACCGAATCCGCCGATCCGATCGACGCCGATGCGGACGATCAGTCGCTTCTCCCCGGGCTGACGAAACGGATACTTCTCGGCGTTCAGAAATCGCTTGGCGAGTTTGTCGATGTGGTCATCGGCGTCGGTCTCCGTCACCCGGGCCTTCCCGTAGAACACCGCGTAGGCCTGGGGGTCGTTGCGGTCCTGCACGGAGACGATGACGCGGGGATCGCGGCGCAGGTTCTGCGGCTTCTTTCGCCCCTCCGCGGTGTTGAAGAGGACCTCGTCGCCGTCCACGTCCATCCACACCATCGTGGGCTGGGGGTTGCCCTGCGCGTTGAACGTCACCACGTGCCCGTAGGCCTTGTCCTGCAGGAGCTTCTTCACGGATTGCGGCAATGGGACCGGCATGATGCGGCTCCTTTCGCGATGATGGACACCGAGAATCATCCCCCGAGGGATGGGTGTGCCCGATTATCCTACAAAGGAGGCGGCGCCGTGTCCACGGGGATCCCCGCGCGTCGGCTCGCCTTGAAGTGTACTGTCGATCGCATCTGTCAACGATCCAGAGAGTTCCGCTACACGCCGCTCCATACAGCCAACCAGCAGCTGTCGAGAAGCAAAATTCTCCAAATAGACTGCCGCACCAATATTCAATCGCGCTGTCCAACGGCTCGTCTTCGTATAACGAAATCCGACCGGAACAATCGGGACCCTAGCTCCGAGAAGTTTCTCGGCGGCAGCCGCGATGGTTGCAAAACCTGTCTTGAACGGAAGGAACTCCTCGGGTCTCGTTTTCGGCGTGTAGTGTGGGTCAATATTGGGATAGCCTTCCGGAAACATGACGAGGGCGCCACCCTGAGTGAGAAGCGCAACAGAATCAGCGAGCGCGCTGCGTTGATGACGTCGAATGGCGGCGGCGGTGAAGGTCTTCTCCCTCGATGTGCGATCCGGGTCGACACAGGTTCGTAGGGCATCGCGGCGCAGAACGACTGGCCAGCGTGCCATTGTTGCGCCCCGTGTCATTAGACGTCGGGCGTAACTGTTTTTCGCCCAGTCTAAGCTCACCAGGATATGGAGCGGACGTGGGATTGAAGCCAGCAGCACAACACCGTCGAAAAGATGATGATAGTGACGGGCAACTAAAAGGACCGGGCCTTCCGTGGGAATATGCTCGAGCCCTGTGACGGCCATGTCGACACGCCCTGCCGCGAGTGCCCGGGAGCCGAGCCGCACAATTTGGCAGATTATTCGATCAAACAGAGTCACGGAGATGAGCGTCCCGGCTTCGATTCATCGTGAGGCCCTCGTTGCTTAGACGTCGGTCGGATCCTCCGGGATTCAACAGGTGCACATCGGCGATGTCTCTCGCGATGCGTCATCGCTGTTCGCAACCCCTCGGTTGTGTGCAACCCGGCGGTAAATGCGCGCCAACACCTTCCCAGGGGTAGGGGCATCTCCCGGCGCGGCCGGCTCATCTCAATGGGAGAGGGGGTAGAGGTCCGTGGATTCGGGTTCGCTAGCCGGGCTCACACGGATAGCAGCGGGACCAGAGACGGGGGGACCTCTGTCCGCGGCGTGCGGCCACAGCCGTGCCGCGATCGACTTCGACCTGGCCAAGCTGCATGGCTCCATCGCGGCCCTCGCCCGCTCGATGCGGGACGAGCTCGACACGCGCCGGTTCTTCGAGGGCGTTTCCTCCCAGGTGCGCCGGCTGATCCCCCACGACCGGCTGGTGCTCGCGTGTCTGGAGGAAGGGGGGCACACCCTCTCCGTTTTTGGACAGCACGCCGCCGGAGGCCGGGATCGCCACGACGGGCACGACACCACCATCGCCTGTGATGCCGGTCGCCGCTACCCGTGTGCCGAGATTGGCCACGCGAGCCTGTTTGCAGGACAGCCCGAGCTCATGCGTGACTGCCAAGCGGATCCTCGGATGGCCGACGCCGAGAGCGCCCGTCAGTGCGCGCTGATGGCCGGGTTCCGCGCCTGGCTCGCGCTGCCGCTCTATGGGGCTGAGCACGTCAGCGGCGCCCTCATCATCGGGAGCGCTGCGCCGGACGTCTACACCGAGGCGCACCTCGAGATGGGCCAGCGGATCGCCGAGCTCATCGGCCCGCTCGTCGAGGCCATCGCGCTGCTGCACAAGGAACGCCACCGGCGGCGGCGGCTGGCCGTGCTCCCGGAGGTGGCGCGCGTCGTCGGCACGAGCCTGAACGTGGGCGAGATCTTCGACCAGCTCGGCGACGCGGTGCGGCCCATGCTCGACTTCGATGTCATGATCGCTCGACTGATCGGATCGAGCGGAGCCTTCGAGCGAAGGGACTTCCGGGTGAGCGACCAGCCAGACGAGCACCTCGCCGATCGGCCCGAGGACTACTCCTTCGGCTCCCGGATCCTTGCCCGGGAGCCCGTGCTGCTTCGCGACGCCCGCGCCGAGCTCGATCCCGGGTTTTCCGGTGACCGGACGCTGGTGGAAAGAGGGGGCTCGATCATGGTGGTGCCTCTGATCTTTGGGGAGCGAGTGGGCGGGGTGCTCGGCTTCGCGAAGCGTCAGCCCCACTGGTTCGACGAGGGCGACGTGGAGGTCGCTGCGGGGATCGGGGTTCACGTCGTGGTGGCGATACAGCACCAGCGCCTTGCTGAGGAGCAGCGCAGGCTCGCCGCCGTCGAAGGGCGAGCCAGGCAGCTCGAACAGCGAGTCGCGCGGCTCCGGGGGGCCCTGAGCGACCAGTACCGCTTCGATCGGATCATCGGAGAGGCGCCGGCCTTCCGGGAGGCGCT
>WNFS01002200.1_pt1 | contig 23636 bp, 19 predicted proteins | sample 5400141 | NCBI WGS metagenome assembly WNFS01 (sample SAMN13153358, study PRJNA577476) | soil metagenome | isolation source: 60 cm saprolite under Madrone tree | place: USA:California | collected 2016-06-14
CATCCTCATTTATTTCTTGCGCCGGCTCACGATCCGCCTGCCCGCTTGGCTTTTCCTGCTTGCATGGTTTCTTCTGCAGATCTCCTTGGCTCTAAAACCGCAGGCATCAAACGTAGCGTTCTGGGCTCATATCGGGGGATTTCTGGCTGGAGCGGTCATGGCCATTGCTGTTTACCATTACATTTCCGATATTCACTGCCCGCCGAAATTGCGCAGATGAGCGGCGATTTTGTCCCCGATTCTGCATCCCACCGGGGCATTTCCCAAAGTAAGATCTTGACAGCTTGATTCCTACTGCTTCACGCAAGTGTTTCGCTGCTGTCGACAAAGGCAGGAATTGCAAGGGAGACTGAAAGTCGCGGGAGTAAATCAATTTGGATGCGGAGCTACAGGTATTTTTGACTCCTCAGGAAGTCGCGGAGGTTCTTCGTCTCTCCGTACGAACTATTACAGGAGGACTCTGTCGTAAGACTCTTCCTTGGATCAAAGTCGGCGGGAGTCTACGCATGAGAAAGGAAGATCTTCTAACGCATTTGAAAAGTAACGACAATGAGCGTGTTCTGGAGAAAAGACCGAAAGTGCTGGGCCTACGAATTCCAGCACAAGAAGCAACCCTACCGGGGGTCGGGGTTTCAAACGAAGAAGGCAGCGGCGCGCGCAGAAGCAGAAGCGCGGGACCTATTGAGAAGTGGGAAATTCAGAACAAGTATCCCGAAATTTCGTGAGCTGGCCGTTGATTATCTCAAAAAACTGAACACGTATCACACGCAAGCCTGGGCCAGCCAGGTACACTGGAAACTCAATCGATATTTTAAGCCCCTTTTTGGGTTAGAGGCTGATTCCATTAGCGCCGGAGCAATCCAGAGAATCCTGCTGGATCTAAATGGCAAGAAAAAACCCGCTACCCTAAACGAATACAGAAAAATCCTGAATGCGATATTCAATCTTGGGATAAAAAACAACCTGATCTCCGACAACCCGATCAAATACTTGCCGCCGTTTCCAGAAGACGACACCCCAAAATACATTCCGCCGGAAGCGAATTTTTTCAAGGTGCTGCAGGTTGCCACGTCTGAACAAAGGGCGCACCTGCTTTTTATGAAAAATACCATGTGCCGGATCGGAGCCAGCAGGAACGTAATGTGGAATGATGTGAATTTCCAAGAAAGGTGGGTAATGCTCAAAACGCGAAAGAAACGCGGTGGCTCCGAAAGAAGGTGGAAAGTCCCGCTTAACACCGAGCTGATGAAAGTCCTTACAGTACTTAAGCAACGATCGACGTCCGAATACATCTTTCCAAACAAACATCACAACCACCAGAGGCAGTATCCCAGGTACTTAAGGACATTGTGCCAAAAAGCAGGAGTAAGGCCATTTACCTTCCATTGCATACGCCACTTTGCCGCAACAGTTGCTGCTAACAGGAATGCTCCCCTGCCAGCGATACAGACCATATTGGGTCATGAGGATATCGCGACAACCAGCATTTATCTTCAATCTCTTGATGAAACGGTGCGAAGCGCCGCTGAATCTCTTGTGAGTCAGGGCGAGTTCTCAGAAAAAGTCCTCACCAAGTCCTCACCAGAGCCCGATCAAGACTGATCGGCGAGGTCTCAGTTCAGCTATGTTAACTTATTGGTAAGATTGACAAAAAGAATGGTCGGGGCGACCGGATTTGAACCGGTGACCACACGCACCCCAAGCGTGTGCGCTACCAGGCTGCGCTACGCCCCGACGGCGGTTTTGAACTAGCGGAATCTAACACTCCCTCTGAGCTAAATCAATTTAACGCTTGATCGGCTGAACGACTTGAACTGTTTGAACGGCTTGAACGCTTTGAACCGTTAGAGCATTGCAGCAGCCTGTTAGAAAATCCACAACGAAGTCTCGGGCACCGAAACCCAATATTCACCTTCCGGCAAACGCTCTTCGCCCCAAACACGGATTCGCAATTCGCCGAGATGAAACAGATATTCCCAGCGCTCGCCGAGATAGAGGGCCGAATGCAGCTTCATCTTCAAACGATCCGCGCCAGCGCCGTCGCTTAAGCGCAGGCGCTCTACGCGGATGAGACCGGTGGCCGCCTCGCCGACCTTCTTGATCGCACGGAGCCGTCCCCAGAGCGTCCATCCTTCGCCTTGCAACCTGCCACGTTCGCCGGCGCCTTCCGCCAACTTTCCTTCAAAGCGGTTGTTGCTTCCCATGAACTCAGCGCTGAAGCGATTCGTCGGGGCACCGTAAATTTGTTCGGGCGCGCCCTCTTCTTGGATGAGTCCTCGGTCCAACAAAAGCACACGATCGGCGATGGCCAACGCTTCCGTCTGATCGTGAGTGACATAGAGCGCGCTGGTTTCGGTCTGTTTAATGATCTCGCGCAACCAGGCACGCGCATCCTCGCGCAACTTGGCATCGAGGTTGGATAACGGTTCGTCGAGTAACAGCACCGGCGGGTTGTAAACCATCGCCCGTGCGAGCGCGACTCGTTGTTGCTGACCGCCGGACAATTGATGGGCATAGCGGTCCGCGAGTTGGCCAAGGCCCAGCCGTTCTAAGACTGAGCCAACTTTCTGCCGTGTCTCTGCTTCCGGCGCGCGGCGCACGCGTAACCCGTAAGCAACGTTTTCAAACACCGAGCGATGCGGCCAGATCGCGTAGGATTGAAATACCAACCCGAGGCCGCGTTGCTCCGCTGGAACTTCGAATCCCGACGCCGCATCGAATACCAGTTTGCCACGTATCTCGATCTTCCCTGCGTCAGGCCGCTCTAATCCGGCCACAGAGCGCAGCAGCGTGGTCTTGCCGCTTCCCGAGGCGCCGAGGAGAGCGAGGATTTCGCGCTCCTGGAGTTGAAAGGATACGCCGCGCAATATCTGCGCCGTGCCCAACTGCTTTTCTATCTTCTCCGCGATTAAATCAGGCATGCAGTCTCACTCCTAAACGAAGTGCGATAAACAATATAAACCCGACCAATCCGACTTCGATCACAGAAAGCGCCGAGATCAGATCCACGGCTCCGGTGCCCCACAGGGAAACGATCAAGGAACCGATCACTTCCGTGCCGGGCCCGAGCAGATAGACACCGGTGGAATACTCGCGCACGAACATCATAAAGATCAAAAGCCAGCTACCGATGAGCCCGAAGCGAATCAGCGGCAAGGTCACATCGCGATAGACCAAACGTTGGCGGGCGCCGGTAACCCGCGCTGCCTCTTCCAATTCAGGTTTGACTTGCAACAGACTCGCCGAAATCAAGCGCAGTCCATAGGCGAGCCAGACCACGGTGTAGGCGATCCACAAGCTGAACAAAGTCGTGCGCAGCGGTGCGATGGGTTTGAAGAAGAGAAATACCCAGAGAAATGCCAGGCCGACAATGAGTCCAGGCAGTGCCCGGGGTAGCATGACCAGGTAATCGAGGAACGAAACCCAGCGGCTCTGCCAGCGATGGGCAGCTAACCCCACGATCGCGTAGAAGCCCACGGATAAGGCGCCACCGATGGCGCCGATCAGTAACGTATTGACAATGCCGCGCACCAGATTGGGATAACCCGTGAGCTCCCGGAAATGATCCAGGGTTAGAACCTCCGTCAACTTAATTCCTTCGCCCCATGAGCTTACGAGTGAACGCAATGTTACACCCACAAGCGGGAAAAGCACCGTCACCGCCAGCCAAAGCAAAAGCAAAAAAACCGCCGGCCAGCGCAAAGCCCCGAGAGGCAGCGGGCGAAACGCTTGTCCCTTTCCCCCGATCACGGCGAAGCGGCCGGCCGTTCGGAGCAAACGACGCTGGAGATAGACCAGCGGAAAAGTCAGCGCCACGATGGACAAAGAGACCACTGCCATGAGGTGGTATGAGGGCACGCCAAGAAGATTGGTGAGCTTATAAAGATAGGTCGTGAGCACGAGCAATCCCGCGGGATCACCTAACACGAGGGGCAGCCCAAATAATTCGAACCCCAACAAAAAAATCAGCGAGGTGCTAAAAAGAATCGACGGCAAAACTAGAGGCAAGCTCACTGTGACCGCGATGCGCCACACCCCAGCCCCCGCGACCCGGGCCGCCTCTTCCACAGCGGGATCGAGGCTGCGCAGCGCCGAAGAGACATAGAGAAACGCGTGGGGAACGTGAGTCAAACCCGCGATCAACACCAGGCCGAAGAGAGAATAGAGATTCCACGGCACTCGGCCAATCAACGCCTTGGCCCAAAGCGAAAAAAAACCCACCGGACCCACGGCCACGACATAGCCGAACGCCAGCACCACCGGAGATAAAAAAATCGGGACGAGGAGCCAGGGCTCAAGCCATTCTTTTCCCGGTAGATCGGTCCGCGCAAGGAGAAAAGCCAACAAACTTCCCAGGGGAACCGATATCAGCGTCATGCCAAAAGAAACCAACAGGGATGTGCCGAAGGCGGAATGAAAACCTGAATCAGCTAGAACATAGCGGTACGCTTCGAAGCTCAAATGAGCGGTGGGGCTAAAAAACGCCTCGCTGAGAAAACTCTGGTAGATAATCAGTCCCAGCGGTCCGAAGACCACCAGGGCGACCCCGATGACGGCCAAAGAACGAAGCGCGCGGTTCACTGGCCTACCGTTTCAGCGCAACCTGCCACTGCTTCATGAATTCAAGACGTTTATTCTGCTCAAGACCGGCGAGGATATCAGTATTCACGTCGATGGGCTTCAACGCCTTGCCGAGCTCTTTGGTCAGGCCCGCAGCGGTAATATTTCCCGGCACATCGCTGCGCAGCGAATAAACCAAAGACTTCTCGGACATCACCGTCTGTCCGCGCTTGGAAAGAATGTAATCCAAGAAGAGCTTCGCCGCATTGGGGTTGCGTGCGGTCTTAGAGATAAAGGCGACACGGGAAAACACCAGGGTGTAATCCTTGGGCAGCACCAGACCCATCGCAGGATCTTTCTTCTGGCGCAGAAGCACGTAGGAGCCGATGATATTGTAGGCAAGATAATGTTCGCCGGAACCGACCTTTTCCAACATGGCGCCGGTGCTGGTATAGACCTTGGCGCCGCTCGATCCCAACGCTTTGGCGAAATCCCAAAACTGCGGGAACACTTTCGCATCCTGCGTCATCATCAAAAATCCAACCCCGCTTTTTTCCGGATCGAAGGTGGCAATTTTTTCCTTGAACAGATCCGGCTTTTCTTTTATCAGGCGAATCATGTCCGCGTGACTCTGCGGCACGGCGTCCGCAGGCAACAGCCGCTTGTTGTAGGCAATGCTCACCGGCTCGAAGGTCGTGCCATAGGCCTGGTTCTGCCACACCGCCCACTTGGGGAGGCCGGGGATTTCCGGCGACGCATAAGTCAGTGCATGGCCTTTACTGGCGAGCTGGAGCTGGAGATCCATGGCCGAGCTCCACAGGAAATCCGCGGTGCCGCTTCCCGCTGCCGTCTCGGCGACAAAGCGGTTGTATAACTCGGTGGTATTAAGGTCGTTGTATTCCACCTGCAAAAACGGATAGACGCTCTTGAAATCCTGGAGCAATGGTTCCACGCTGGCGGAGTCCGTCGACGAATAAATCACCAACTTTCCTTCCTTTTGCGCTGCCGCCGTTCCACTGCTTTCCGCCGCACCGGCACGGAATGATTGAAAGCAAACAAATCCAAGAATAAGTGCGAACACTATTGCCTGCCTGATCTTCATATAGCCTCCTAAGTCTTTCCCTATAAAAGTGGCTGGATGATAGTTCGCAGGCGGTAGGCAGTCAAGGCAAAAAACACGGACTCAAGGGCGTCGGGAATTCGCCCCGAGCGTCTTGCGATATGCTTCTTCGATCACCACGCGCCGGACGCCACCCCGGTCGGCCTATGATGAGAGATTGCGATATCCGTGAAAAGATCTCGCCGGTTTGCGGCGATAATTTTACACGTGGAGCGGCGGTGAAGAACGTTAGGAGAGCATCTTACGGAGAGATTGGAGATCTTTTTTGATCCTGGAAAGGGCGGTCTTGTACTTTTGATCGGCGAGCGGAAGCTTAAGCTGGCTTTTCTCTTCCTTCTTCGTTTCCTTCAACTTCTTTCGTGCCCCCTCGATCGTAAAGCCTTCAGAGTAGAGCAGCCGCTTAATCTCTAGCAGGAGCTCTACGTCTTTTTTCTTGTAGAGGCGATGGCGCGAAGGCGCCTTTGACGGCTTCAACAGTTCAAACTCGGTTTCCCAGTAGCGCAGTACATAGGGTTCAACGGCAACGATCTCGCTGACTTCCCCGATCTTGAAATAGATCTTGTCTGGCAGTCGCTGAGCCATTGTCAATTCCTATTCCGATGGGACGGAGGAAGGGGAAGACATCGACGATGGGGAGGGAGACATGGCATTGAGACTTTTCTTCAGAATCTGGCTCGCTTTGAATGTTAGGACCTTGCGGCCGACAATAATGATCTCGTCGCCAGTTTGAGGGTTTCGACCTTTACGCGGCCGCTTCGTGTTTACTACAAAGTTACCGAAGCCGGAGATTTTGACCTTTTCGCCCTTTTCCAGGCAGCCTTTAATGATATCAAATGTAGCTTCTACCACATCGGTCGCATCCTTCTTGGAAAAACCGATCTTCTCATAGATTCGAGTGATAATATCTGCCTTCGTCATCTCTGATACCTCTCGCCTTCCTCAGGCTTACTTAAAATTTAGCTTCTGATTTGAGCGCCGAAAAGCTTTGCGACTTGATCTACCAGGTTCTGGTGAAGGGCATTCACTTCGGTGTCAGTCAATGTCCTGTCATCGGCTCGATACGAGATTCTATAAGCCAAGCTCTTTTTGCCTTCTGGTATTGGAGACCCGAGGTACTGGTCAAACACTGCTGCATCCTGAATGAGAGCTTCGCCACGATTCTTGATCCAACTCAAGATCTGTTGAGATGGAAACTCGCGTTCGACGACAATGGCAAAATCCCGCTCAACAGATGGAAAACGTGGGAGAGAACGGGCCGTTATTCGTGGCGGAGCATACTGAAGCAACCCCTCGAAGTCAAGTTCGAAAACCAGGAACGGCGGTAACCCGATCTCGTCAGAAATATCGGGATGGATCTGCCCCAGATAACCCAGTTTCTTTTCATTGCCTAAGAGCGATGCAGCGCGGCCGGGATGCAAAAACGCGCCGGCACCTTTGGACCAGGCGATAGCGTTGCCCGTATGCAGCAAATCCAAAATCCCTTCCGTAAGCCCTTTGCAGTCCAAGAATGTGAGTGCGGATTCGCTGTCCATGCGCAGGCCTCTGCGCGCCCGCGGGCCATAAAGGATCCCGCCCAGGGATTGCCGCTCTTCAACGTCTCCATCACGCTCCAAACGGAACACCTTGCCGAGATGGTAGGCGCAAAAACTTTCAGCCTTCTGCGCTAAATTGGCGCGCAGATTTTCGATTAGACCCGGGATCAAACTGAGACGCATTTCGGCATTCTCTTTGGCGATCGGATTCAGAACTGCGACTGGAGCAGCTTCTCCATCCCAGAGCCCGGCGAATATGCGGTTGAGTTTCTCCGGGGTGAACGGCAGGTTGATGACTTCGACCAAACCTTCACCGGCGAGAAAGGCACGAGCTTTCCGCTCCCATCCCAAACGAGAGTCGTTTTTTCCACCCGACGATCGCAGCAGAGGAAGCGTGGAAGGGACTTTTTGATAGCCATACAACCGCGCCAGTTCCTCGATCAAGTCGGCTTCGCGGCTGAGATCGGGGCGACGAGTGGGCACAACGACCTTGATTCTGTGCTTGCTGGCCTGCCGTTGCGTTTTCAGCCCCAGCGATCGAAGGAGCTTTTCCGTCTGTTTCCCCTCGATGCGAATTCCCAAGATTGCTTCGACACGTTCCTCGTGCAGCCACAGAGTCGCGGGTTTGCGCCGTCCCGGGTACCGGTCAGCCACCGCTGCCACCGGAACTCCGCTTGCCAATGTTGCAAGGAGATAACTCGCCCGGTTCAGCGCAACCAGCGTGGCCTCGGGATCGACGCCTCTTTCAAAACGGTGCGACGCTTCACTATGGAGCCCGAGCCGTTTAGCGGTGCGGCGAATGGAAGTTGGATCAAAATTGGCGCTCTCCAGCAGAACGGACCGCGTCTCCGCGTGGACCTCGGAATTCGTTCCCCCCATTACACCGGCGAGGGCAACCGGCAGATCGCTATCGCAGATAAGAAGATCCTCCGGCGACAATTCCCGTTCGACGCCATCGAGAGTAATAAATTTTTTGATCTCCTTCGCCGGTCGAACAACGATGCGGCGGGTTGGCAAGCGGTCCATGTCGAAGGCATGCAGTGGCTGGCCGGTCTCAAGCATGACGTAATTGGTGATGTCGACAACGTTGTTAATGGAGCGAATGCCGCACGATTCCAAGCGAAATCGCATCCAATCGGGGGACGATCCAATGTGCACTGCATCGACGACCCTGGCAGAGTAACGAGGGCAAAGGCGCGGATCTGCGATAGCGACGCTCACCGTCGAATTTTTTCCGCGTTGCGCGTCAACCCTTCCAGCACGCCGCAACCTCGATCGCCAGGCCGGTGATACTGAGACAGTCGCCGCGGTTGGGAGTCACGCTGATCTCGAACAGCCAATCGTTGCGATTTGTCTCCGGCTCGTGTAACGGAGTGACCGACTCGACTTCCAGGCCCGCCATGGTGAGTAGCTCGGCGAGTTTCTCCGCCGATGCCCTAAACGTCACGAATTCTCTCAGCCAGTTGAAAGTGATTTTCATCTCAAGATAGCGGGCAATGGGTTGTTGGAGGATTGGGTGGAAAGACTATCACTCCATTGACGCTCTTTTAGCCAAACTGCCTCAAAAATCTCAAATCATTTTGAAAGAACAGCCGGATATCGTCGATCCCGTATTTTAACATGGCGATGCGCTCCACGCCCATGCCGAAGGCGAATCCCGAGACTTTTTCACGGTCGTAACCGACAGAACGGAAGACCTGGGGATCGATCATTCCGGCGCCGAGTATTTCCAACCAGCCAGTCGCTTTGCAGACCCGAGTGAGCACTCCTTTGAGATCAGCAAAGGTGATGTGCTGATCTACCATGAAGCCCTCCACCTGATGAAACATCGGCGAGTGGGTGGCGTCGTCGTCGTGTCGATAAACGGCGCCAGGAACGATGATCTGGAGCGGCGGCTTGCGAATTTCCATCGTGCGGATCTGCACCGGCGAAGTATGGGTGCGCAGCAGCTTCCCGTTGGAAACAAAGAACGTATCCTGCATATCCCGCGCCGGATGGTCCTTCGGAATGTTCAGCGCCTCAAAGTTATGATAGTCGTCTTCGATATCCGGACCGCGGGCGATTTCGAATCCCATACCCTGGAAGACATCGACGATCTCGTCGATCATTAGCGTAAGCGGGTGAACTCTTCCGCGCTCCCAGCGCGTCCCGGGAAGCGTGATGTCGATCCACTCGTCGTTGAGCGCCTTGCCTTTCGCGTCCTCCTTAATCTGCCGAAAACGCTCTTCGATTTCTTCCTCGAACAGTTTTCTCAAGCGATTGAGCTGTTCGCCGGTGCCTGGCCGTTCCTCGGGGGGAAGATCTTTCAGACCGCGCAGCATCGAGGTCAGTCTCCCGCTGCGACCGAGCGTCTCGACGCGAACTTCCTCGACCTCCGTCTCAGAATTGCAATGATGAATTCTCTCCAGCACCTCCTGCTGAAGAGTTTCCAAAGATTCATTCATCTAAGCTAGGAGAAATCTTACGCGCTGAGGTGTGACTTTGCAGTCTCTGCCAACTGTCCGAAAGCCGGCAGGTCCGCAACGGCTAATTCTGCCAGTATCTTCCTGTCCAACTCCACCTTGGCCTCCTTGAGACCTTTGATGAGCTGACTGTAGGACAATCCGCTGAGTTTTGCTGCCGCGCCGATGCGCGTGATCCAGAGGCCACGAAACGTTCTCTTCTTGACTCGCCGATCCCGGTAGGCAAAAGCTAGAGACCGTTCCACCGTTTCGCGTGCAGACCGATACAATCGGCCCCGGCCTCCGACGTAACCTTTCGCCAGTTTCATTATTTTTTTTCGTCTTTGTCGGGTCTTGCTCCCGCCTTTAGCTCTTGGCACGTTTCAAACTCCTTCCGAATAAATTATCTAACTATCACCTATCAGCACTCAACTTTTGGCTTGCCACTGGAAACAGATGGTTAGAGATACGGTATCAGTCTGCGAATATTCTTTGTTTCGGCGGCCGAGACCAGAGTCCCCTGCCGCAGATGTCTCTTTCGTTTCTTTCCTTTGCTTGAAAGTAGGTGGCTCTTGAAGCCTTTGTTCCTTTTGACCTTTCCGCTGCCCGTGACTCTGAATCTTTTGGCTGCGGCTCTATTAGTTTTGATTTTAGGCACTGGTTTCTCCTATCGTTTTGATTGTTGAGCTCACGATTACTTGGGCGTGAGCAGCATGGCCATATTCCGCCCTTCCAACCGTGGCTCGATGTCGACCTTTGCGATGTCCTGAATTTGGTCAACCACGCCGCGTAGCATCTGCCTACCCAACTCGGGGTGGGTGATTTCACGTCCGCGGAAGAAAACCGACACTTTGACCCGTTGCCCCTTCTCGATGAACTGACGAATGTTTCGCACCTTATGCACCACGTCGTGGGGATCGGTCCGTGACCCCATCTTGACTTCCTTGATCTCAACGATGGAATGTTTCTTCGGGCCATGAGATTTCTTTTTTTGCTCGTAGCGAAACTTACCATAATCCATCATGCGGCAAACCGGAGGCTGGGCATCCGGCGCCACCTCGACCAAATCCAACTCCAAAGCGTCCACCTGTTTCAACGCTTCGTAGAGCGGCATAACGCCTAGCTGTTCTCCCTGCGCGCCGATGACACGGACTTCACGGGCGCGAATTTGATGATTGATCCTCGCTTCTCTAGCGATAAGCCACCTCCGTATGTTGTAATACCATCGTGATTTCTATGCTTCTCCCCTTTCCTGGGCAACCTCAGATTTCAGTCTCTGAATAAAATCGCTGACGGAGAGTGGCGACAGATTCTCTCCACCCCGCCGTCGCGGTGCAACAGCCTGCGCCTCCACCTCTTTGTCGCCGATCACCACGGCATAGGGGATCTTCGCCAATTGGGCCTCGCGAATCTTGTAGCCCAGCTTTTCGTTGCGCTCGTCCAACTCCACGCGCCAGCCCGCCTCCTTTAACTCCGCCGACACCTTGCGCGCATAGTCCAACTGCTGATCCGTTACCGTCACCACCATGATCTGCACCGGAGCCAGCCACAAAGGAAAATTGCCCGCGTAGTGCTCGATCAGAAACGCCATCATCCGTTCCATCGTGCTGATGACGCCGCGGTGAATCATGACCGGCCGTTTGTACTGGCCGTCCCGATCAACATACTCGAGTTCGAACCGCTCGGGAAGATAAAAATCAAGTTGCACTGTCGACAGAGTCTCGCTATGCCCTAGCACGTCATTCAATTGCACGTCAATCTTGGGACCATAGTAGGCCGCCTCACCCACGGCTTCCTTGAAGGACACCCCGACTTCGGTGAGAGCTTGCCGTAGATATGCTTCCGCCCTATCCCACATGGCATCGTTGTCAACGAAATTTGCTTTGTCCTTGGGATTACGCAAGGAGAGCCGATACCAGTACTCCTTGAAGCCAAAATCCCGGTAAACGCGCTGGATCAGGCGCAGCACCGCTACTGTTTCGGCTTGGATCTGCTCGGGAAGACAAAAAATATGCGCGTCATTCAAGGTCATCGCTCTCACTCGGGAAAGCCCGGAAAGAGCGCCGGAACGCTCATAGCGATACATTGTCCCCAGCTCCGCGAGGCGAACCGGTAGGTCGCGATAGCTGTGCAGCCCATGTTTATAAATGGTGATATGATGCGGGCAATTCATCGGCCGGAGCACTAGCTCTTCCTTGCTCTCGAATTCCATCGGCGGATACATATTGCCTTTGAAGTGATCCCAATGGCCCGACCGTTTGTAAAGATCGACCCGTGCAAGCTGAGGTGTGTTGACATGCTGATACCCCATGCTGCGCTCGATATCGACGATATATCTCTCCAAGATTGATCTGACCATGGCCCCTTTGGGAAGCCAGATGGGTAACCCGGGACCGACGGCGTCTGAAATCATGAAAAGACCAAGCTCCTGCCCCAGCTTGCGGTGGTCGCGTTTTTTGGCCTCCTCGACAAGTCGCAAATACTCCTTAAGCGCCTGTTTGGTAGGCCACGCCGTACCATAGATGCGCTGCAGCATCTCGTTCTTCTCATTGCCGCGCCAATAGGCACCGGCAACCCCCGTCAGCTTGAAGGCCTTGAGAGCTCCGGTGGAAGGCACATGCGGGCCGCGACATAGATCCATCCAGTCCCCTTGCCGGTATAACGATACGACGTCGTCGGGTATATCTTCGAGGATCGCGACCTTATAGTCCTCTCCCATGCGGCGGAACAACTCGATGGCCTGACGCTTCGGCATTTCTTCACGAGTTACCTTAAGATTGGACTTGGCTATTTCCTCCATCCGCGATTCGATCTTTTCGATCTCTTCCGGAGTGAAAGCTCGGTCTCGTTTGAAGTCATAATAAAAGCCGTCCTCGATGGTGGGCCCTATGGTCACCTGAGTCCCCGGGAAGAGACTTTGCACCGCCTGCGCCATGAGATGCGCCGCCGAGTGGCGCAGCACATCCAGCCCGTCGGGGCTATCGATGGAAACCCATGCTAACGAGCAATCGTTCTCGAGCTGCCGGCTGAGGTCCACGGCACGGCCATCGATCTTAGCGGCGATAATGTTGCCATTGATCCCTTGGGAGCGCGCGATCTCGTCAATCCGGGTGCCGTGATCGATTTCCACGGACGTGCCGTCCGATAATGTTACGTGAATACTTTTCATGTCAGCTTATTAGCGAAGAATGGTAGGCACGGGCAGGATTGAACTGCCGACCTCTTCCGTGTCAAGGAAGCGCTCTCCCACTGAGCTACGTGCCTTCAAAACCTGAAAAGTCCTTCAAGGTATGCCAAACCATTTAAGCCAGTCTCCCTGGGCAGTGCAAGAGTTTGATTTTATTACCAATTTTTCCCTCAGCTGTCAACCAAGACCGGTAATCTTAGGAGCCCGGTTCTGGAGCCATACAAGACCGCGGTAAAGGTATTGGAGGCCCGATATAACCGTCGTAATAGCAGTGGCCGCGATAAGGAGATTCCATACGCGAAGGTCCAGGATATTTTCATCGTGAAGCAAAGCCAACGACACACCCAAGGTGAGCAGCTGCAACATGGTGCTATATTTGCCGATGAGACTTGGCTTCACCGGCGGCCGCTCTTCAACTAAAAGGTAAATGATCCCATAACCTATGAGGATCAGAACATCTCGACTTACGACCACGACCGCCAACCACTCCGGAATGCCGTCGATCAGTCCCAGCATGATAAATGATGTTATCACCAGAAGCTTATCCGCGATCGGATCCAGATAGGCTCCTAAGGCGGTCTGTTGATGCATCCAACGCGCCGCCAAGCCGTCGAGAAAATCCGTCACTCCGCCAACGACAAAGATAATCAGCGCTTCGCCGTAGCGATGGTATGAAAGATAGATCAGGAAAAACGGGATCGTCAGGATCCGAATGAGAGTCAGAAAATTAGGTAGGTTGAGCATCGGATCCTACGGCAATGCCTGGCTCTTCCGTCCGTCAGCCTTGAGCATCTTGCGCATCTGCCCTGCGAACTTCGGAGTTACCAGCGCGGTGACGTGAATCTCGTCGCCCTCATAGGTTTCCTTTAAAATTCTGCCGCGTTCCCGCAGCATCGCGAGAAGCTTTCCCTGCCAGGAAAAGAAACAGGCTCGAAAGGGTTCCTTTCCCTGGTCCAACACCCGGCCGATCAAATCTAATAGAGCGTCGATTCCCGCGCCGGTCAATGCCGAGATCGGACAGACTCCTTCCACCGCCCGGCTCTTGAGTTGTTGCATCGGCGCCGAGGAAAACATGTCGATCTTGTTCGGCACCAAGATCGATGGAACATCTCCTGCGCCGATCTCTTGCAGCACCTCGTCGACCACGCGGATCTGCTCTTCGAATAGCGGGCTGGCCATATCGACGAGATGCAAAAGCAGATCGGCGCTTCTTACCTCTTCCAGCGTGCTCTTGAACGATTCCACCAACGAATGAGGAATCTTGTTGATAAACCCTACGGTGTCGACGATCATCACCTTGTCGCCGGTGGGCAATCTGAGCGAGCGAATCGTCGGGTCCAACGTGGCAAACAGCTTGTCTTCAACCAGAACTCCGGCGCGGGTCAACGCGTTCATCAACGTCGATTTGCCCGCGTTGGTGTATCCCACCAGAGCCACGGTGGCGAATGGGACTTTATCCCGTTCCCTTCGTTGCAGGGTTCGTGTCCGTTCCACCGTTTTCAGGCGCCGTTTCAAGTGAGCGATCCGCTCTCGTATCCTACGCCGGTCCACCTCCAACTGTGTCTCGCCGGGCCCGCGGGTGCCAATGCCGCCGCCCAATCTTGAAAGGTGAGTCCATTGCCTCGTGAGGCGCGGCAGGAGATATTCCAGTTGGGCCAACTCCACTTGAAGTTTCCCCTCATTGCTGCGCGCCCGCTGGGCAAAGATGTCAAGGATCAGTTGACTGCGATCGATGACCCGAATCTTAAACGCGGATTCTAGGTTGCGTTGTTGGGCCGGGCTCAGATCCTCATCCACGACGACGACATCCGGCTGCAGCTCTTTAAGCGCACCCTGGATTTCCTCCACCTTGCCGCGGCCAACCAAAGTCGCCGGTGTCACACTGCGAATTTGCTGCCTGAATTTATGGATGACTTTAGCCCCTGCGGTTTCCGTCAGGCGCTGGAGTTCTTCCAAGCTATATTCAAGAGGAACCTCGCCATTTTTAGAGGGCATCTCTACGCCGACCAGGAGGGCTCTTTCTTCGCGGCGTCGCGGATGGGAGCTTGACTGTTTCAAGATTCCAAGGAATGAAAACTGACTCGGATGCCGAAAAGCCGCTGCACCGCTGCCTCAAGCTCGGGCGTCGAAGCGACCCGCACCTGGTCGGGAAGTTCAATGACGGTTTCGCCCTTACCGGGAGCACAGAGATGCAAAAGGACCGCGGATGGCCCACGATATTCAAGGAGTGTCTCACGCAACTGCACTAATTCATCGGCTGAAACTTCAGATTCGCGAATATACAGGTGAACCCTGTCGCCATTACCGTTGATCTTACCGTTCGCAGCGCCGTTGAGACGGTTCCGCGAAACCTCTTGTGCGAGGGGAGTGATCTCATTGGCAAAGATCTGCATTCTTTCTTCCCCAACCTCCATGCGTCCCTTCACGAAGATGGGATCATCCGAATTCAAAAACTCCAGCGATTTACGGTAGACATCTGGCCAGGCAACGACTTCGACAAACCCGCTTTTGTCTTCCAAATTGAAACTACCATAGCGGTCGCCTTTCTTTGTATTCCGCAATTTGAGAGAGGACACCACCCCACCGATTTTGACGTCTCCTGCCGCGGCCCTTTCTTTCAGCTCGGCGATGGTCCCGCTGGTCATTTTCTTGATCACTCTATCGTATTTGTCCAGCGGATGGCCGGTGATATAGAAGCCAAGGGCCTCTTTCTCGAAAGCCAACGACTGCTGGACAGACCATTCTTCGACTTGTGGATAGAGGTCCCGCGACTGCTTCGGTCCTTTGTTTCCACCCCCCAACAATCCAAAAATATCGATCTGGTTGCTTTGACTATCCCGTTGGAACGCCTGGCCGACCCGCATCGCTTCATCCAATGTGCCAAGCATGCGGGCGCGGGACACTTGCGTCGAGTCGAAGGCGCCGCACTTGATCAAACTTTCAACCACCCGCCGGTTGACCGCCGTCAAATCGACGCGCCGAGAGAAATCGAACAGCGAATCAAACGGCCCATCCTTCTCGCGGCTTTGTAGAATGACTTCGACAGCTTTCTCACCGACATTCTTCACCGCCGCCAAGCCGAAGCGAATCTTATCACTTACCGGCGTGAAGTCGGCCCGGCTCTCGTTGATGTCAGGCGCCAAAACTTCAATCTCCTTTTGACGGCACTCCGCAAGATTCTTGATGACCTTGTCCGTATCCCCCATTTCTGAAGTCATCAGCCCGGCCATAAATTCCACCGGATAATGAGTCTTGAGATAAGCGGTCTGATAGGACACCAGCGCGTAGGCAGCCGAGTGAGATTTGTTGAAACCGTAGCGGGCAAAGGTCTCCATCTGGTCGAAGATCTCTGTGGCCTTTTGCTCAGAGATTTTTTTCGCTTGAGCCCCAGCCACAAACCGCTCTCTTTGGGCGGCCATCTCCTCGGGATCCTTCTTGCCCATGGCGCGCCGCAGAATATCCGCATCTCCCATGCTGTAGCCACCGAGCACTTGGGCGATCTGCATGACCTGTTCCTGATAAACGATGACACCGTAGGTGTCTTTCAGAACCGGCTCCAGCAGGGGATGCAGATACTTGATCTTTTCCTTCCCGTGCTTTCGCTTAATGTATTCTTCCGCCATACCGCTGTCCAACGGCCCCGGTCGATAGAGCGCCAAGATAGCAACTAAATCTTCGAAGCAGTTCGGGCGAATCTTGACGGTCATCTCGCGGATGCCGGTACTTTCAAGCTGAAACACGCCAGTGGTATTACCGCTGCAAAGAAGCCGGTAGGTTTTCTTATCGTCAAGAGGAAGATGCTCGAGATCGACTCTTTCGCCTCGGGTCGTTGCGATCAACTTCAAACAGTCGTGGATGAGGGTCAGCGTTTTGAGGCCGAGGAAGTCAAATTTGACAAGACCGATTTTCTCGACGCTGCCCATGTCGAACTGAGTCACAATGCCGCCTTCTTTATCGACGAACAGCGGCAGATGGTCGACCAGTGGAAGATTCGACAGCACCACGCCCGCCGCGTGGGTGGAGGCGTGACGGGTGAGCCCTTCCAGGCGCAGCGCGTGATCCATCAGGTTCTTGACCCGCGGATCACTCTTCAGCAAGTCCTGCAGCCGCGGTTCCATCTTGATGGATTCGGTGAGCGGGTAGTCGAACCCCTGTTTGGGAGCCGGAATGAGCTTGGCAATCGTGTCGGTCTCCGCGAACGAAAAGCCGAGGGCCCGGCCGACGTCTCTGATAGCGGCCTTGGCCTTGAGGGTTCCAAACGTGGCAATCTGCGCCACCCGATCGGCCCCGTACTTGTCCTTGACGTACTGGATCACCTGGGCTCGGCCGCGAATACAAAAATCGACGTCGATATCGGGCATGGAGCGCCGTTCGGGATTGAGAAAGCGTTCGAACAACAGCACGTGGCGGATCGGATCGAGATCGGTAATTTTAAGCGCGTAGGCGACCAGGCTACCCGCGGAAGATCCCCTTCCCGGGCCTACGGGAATACCGTTCTTCTTGGCGTAGTTGATAAAGTCAGCCACCACGAGGAAATAACCCGGGAACTGCATTCGTTTGATAACGTCCAATTCGTAGTTGAGCCGGTCTGTATAGTTCTTCCTAATGTCGGCATCGTCCACGCCCTCGAGCCTTTCCTCAAGGCCGCTGTAAGCCAACTCATCTAAATAGCTGTCCAAACTAATTTCTTTGGGCGGTGTGAAGGCGGGAAAGTGATATTTTCCAAACTCAATCTCCACATTGCAGCGATCGGCGATCTCCAACGTCCGCTCCACCGCTTCGGGGCAATAGTCGAACCCCTTCTTTATCTCCTCCGCCGATTTAATGTACAGCTCGTCGGTTTCCATCTTGAGACGGTTATCTTCATTGACCGTTTTTCCGGTCTGGACGCAGAGCAATACATCGTGGGCGTGAAAATCGTCGCGCTCGCCGTAGTGGCAATCGTTGGTGGCAACCACCGGAATCGACAAGTCTTTCGCCAGTTCAACCAGGAGCCGGTTTACTTTCTCCTGCTCGGCCAGTTTATTGTCCTGGATTTCGACGTAATAACGGTCCTTGAAGATTGAAGCATAAGTTTCTGCGGCGGCTTTAGCCTTCTCCACATTGCCGGCCGAAAGCGCCTGGCAAACCTCACCTTGCAAGCAAGCACTGAGAGCGATGAGGCCGCCGTTGAGCTCCCTCAGTAGATCCTTGTCGATCCGTGGCTTGTAATAGAAGCCTTCCATGTAGCCGAGGGAAACCAGTTTGCAGAGGTTGCGGTAACCCTCTTTGTTCATCGCCAAGAGAATCAGATGGTTGTTATATTCCTTGGGGCCTTTATCGACGCCTTTCTTCTCGAATCGGCTGGTGGGCGCGACGTAAATCTCGCAGCCGATGATCGGCTTGATGCCTTGTTTCATCGCTTCGCGGTAAAATTCAATCGCGCCGAACATGTTGCCATGGTCGGTCATGGCCACGGCAGGCTGCTTTAGCGACTTGATGCGCGCGAAAAGTTTGTCGATTTTGTTCGCGCCGTCGAGAAGACTATATTCAGTGTGACAGTGTAGATGAACGAAACGGGAATGTTCCATTGAAGCTAGATCATCATTAGCACAAAGACTTTCTTCCCTCAATTAATCTTTTGTAAACTGACGCTAAAAGTTATCCACAGGTTGCGGCCACAGATCGCTGTCAATGAAATCTTGAAGGATTTGCCCGAGAATATTTGCAAACCTAAGTTCTCGCCGCTGTTCCGGAGCGATGCTTATGAGTCGCTGCCCTTCATAGAGAGTCAGTTCTTCGGCAATCTTGTCAATTTTTGCCCAATACAAATACTTGATATTGGGATAAGCATCCCCTTCAGTGCAAACGCAACGCTTGTAGAAAGCCCATTGCTTCAGATCGATACCGATCTCTTCCTTGACTTCACGAACCAAGGCTTCTTCCGGTGTCTCCCCTTCTTCGAGATGGCCGCCGAAGAAGTCCCAATGGTTTGGAAAAGGGATTTCCGGCTTATCGTCGCGCTGGTAGAGCAGCAATCGATTGAATCGATCGAACAGAAGCACCATGGCGATCTGTTTCATACCACAGCACGAACAGCGCCGTTCAGTGAGCGCAAATCGGGCTCGATCACTCCCACTCGATGGTTGCCGGCGGCTTTGAGGAGATATCGTAGACCACGCGGTTGACGCCGCGCACTTCGTTGATGATGCGGTTGGAAATTCGAGCGAGGAGGTCGGCAGGCAAGGGAACCCAGTTTGCCGTCATGCCGTCTTGGCTGTCGACAACACGGAGCGCGATGACGTTCTCGTAACTCCGCTCGTCGCCCATGACACCGACGGTTCGAATCGGCAAGATCACGGCGAAGGATTGCCACACTTTTTCATAAAGCCCCGCAGCTCTGATCTCATCTAGAACGATAACATCCGCTTCGCGAAGAACCTTGAGCCGCTCCTCCGTTACTTCGCCCAAAACACGAATGGCCAAACCGGGGCCTGGAAAAGGCTGGCGCTGAATCATTTCGGGCGGCAGTCCCAACTGCTTTCCCAAATTCCGAACCTCGTCTTTGAAAAGCTCGCGTAACGGCTCGATAAGTTTAAACTTTATATTCGTCGGCAATCCGCCGACGTTGTGGTGCGTTTTGATAGTGGCGGAGGGGCCGACAAAGGATACGGATTCGATCACATCCGGGTAAAGCGTTCCTTGAGCGAGAAAATCAACCGTGCCGAGCTGCTTGGCTTCCTCTTCGAAAACCTCGATGAACGTATGGCCGATGCGTCGTCGCTTCTCTTCCGGATCTTCCACGCCCTCAAGCCTGGAAAGAAACTTCTCACCGGCATCGACGTAGCGAAAGCTCTGCCCGAACCGCTCGGCGAACAATTGGCAAACCCGCCCCGCCTCGTTCTGTCGCAGCAGCCCATTGTTGACGAAGACGCAAACCAGGCGCTCCTTGATCGCCTGATAAACCAATGTCGCTGCGACGGAAGAATCGACGCCGCCGCTGAGGGCACAGAGCACCCGGCCATCTCCGACCTCTTCGCGTATTTTGTTGACGGATGTCTCGATGAAATTCTCCACGGTCCAAGTCGGCTCGCAACCGCAGATGCGAAAGACAAAGTTATCGAGAATCTCCTTTCCCCGCGGCGTGTGTGCCACTTCAGGATGAAACTGAACGCCGAAGAAACGCCGGCTGGGATCGGCAAAAGCAGCGATGGGGGAATTGCCGCTATGGGCAAGCACCTGCCAACCCTTGGGCATCGACGTCATCTTATCCGCGTGACTCATCCACACGCGCACCAAGTCCTTCTTGGCAAAACCGCGAAATAGGTCCGCGTCGTTGTCGATCATCAATTCCGCGGGACCATACTCGCGCCGTTCCGCTCGCGCGACTTCGCCTCCCGAAGCCAAGTTGATCATGCCCATGCCGTAGCAGATACCGAGAAACGGAACCGGAAGCTTGAAAATTTCTTCTTTAACCTTGGGCGCGCTTTCTTGGTATACGCTCGCTGGGCCGCCGGACAAGATAATGCCTTCGGGTTTGAGTGCTTCGATCGTTTCGAACGGAAAGTTAAACGGGTGTATTTCGCAGTATACTTTGGCTTCGCGAATGCGCCGCGCGATCAGTTGTGTGTATTGTGAACCGAAGTCAAGAACGAGGATCATTCGACTCTGTAGTTCGGGGCCTCTTTTGTAATAAAAACGTCGTGGACGTGCCCTTCTCTCAGGGCCGCAGCGGTGACCTGCATGAAGCGAGCTTTGGCGCGCAGGTTGACTACGTCTTTACAGCCGAGGTAACCCATGCCTGCGCGCAACCCGCCAACGAGCTGATGGATATTAAAGGATAGCGACCCTTTGTAGGGCACCTGTCCTTCGATGCCTTCAGGGACCAGTTTCTTAGCGTCCTCGACATCGGCCTGGCCGTAGCGGTCCCGACTCCCTTGCCCCATGGCGCCGAGAGACCCCATCCCGCGGTAGACTTTATAGGTTCGGCCCTGGTACAGAATCGTCTCTCCGGGACTTTCCTCCGTTCCGGCAAAGAGGCTTCCTATCATCACAGAATCGGCGCCCGCCGCCAAGGCTTTGGTAATATCACCTGAGAATTTGATTCCACCGTCTCCGATGATCGGTACGTTGTAGCGTGCAGCTGCTTTGGCGCAGCTGCCGATGGCTGTGATCTGCGGAACCCCGACACCGGAAACGACCCGCGTGGTACAGATAGATCCGGGACCGACACCTACCTTGACTACGTTGGCGCCCGCCTGAATCAATGCCGAGGTGCCCTCGTCCGTCGCGACGTTGCCTGCGGCCAGATCAAGATCGGGATAACGCCGCCGAACCCGTTTAACGACGTCGAGAACGTTTTTGGAGTGACCGTGCGCCGTATCGACAGCGACGAGATCCACGCCCGCCCGCACCAACGATTCAACCCGTTCTTCCCAATCGGGTCCGACGCCCACCGCCGCACCGACGCGGAGCCGGCCCCGCTCATCTTTGCAGGCGTTCGGATACTGAATTTTCTTCTCGATGTCCTTGACCGTGATCAGCCCCTTGAGCTCGAAGTTATCGTCCACAACTAAAAGCTTTTCGATCCGATGGTGATGCAAAATCTCTTTGGCCTCATCCAAATCTACGCCGGGCTTGACGGTCACTAATTTGTCTTTGGTCATAACCTCCGACACCGCTCGGTCGAGCTTTTTCTCAAAGCGCAGATCCCGATTCGTGAGAATTCCAACCAGCCGCCCGTTACGGGTCACCGGCAGTCCCGAGATCCTATACTTGTTCATGATTCCCTGCGCCTCGGAGATTTTTTGATCCGGGGCGACGGTGATCGGATCGGAAATCATGCCGCTCTCAAACTTTTTAACTCTTTCCACTTCCGCCGCTTGCGCCGCCACCGGGAGGTTGCGGTGGATGATTCCGATGCCCCCTTCTTGAGCCATGGCGATGGCTGTTTTGGATTCGGTCACCGTATCCATGGCCGCGCTGACCAGCGGTATGTTGAGAGTGATCCGTTCCGTGAGGCGAGTCGAAACGTCGGTGTCACTGGGTAGTATGGCGGACTCGGCGGGGATCAACAGCACATCATCAAAAGTTAACCCGACCGGCAGGACTTCTTGCTCTAACACCACTCACCTCTGAGCGAAGCTAAAAAAAACCCAAGCCTAGGCCTGGGTTTTTGCGTAACTGATTCGCACACAGCAACATAAAGTCTTATACCAGTAAAAATTTACGGTTACAAGATCATTCCATCGTTGTGACTGCTATTTCAATATGATAGCTACAAGGATCGTTTATGCCGCTTTACGAATACGAATGCGCTAAAGGCCACCGCTTCGAAGCCATACAGAAGGTCAGCGAAAAACCCTTGAAAAAGTGTTCGGTCTGTTCCGCCGTCGCCCGACGGGCGATATCCCAACCCACCCTACTTCATAATCGCGGCGTTCACGTCTTCGACCGCGTCACAAAGGACGACGCTCTCCGCAGCCGGCCATCGTCGCTCAAGTCGTTCAAGAAAGATAAATTTTAGGCTGTTTAACGGAACCCGTTAGTTGATCGTAAAATTGTCACCCCGAATGTTTTGATCGGGGGGTCTGTCTGGATTCTCTATTAGAGCATTCGGCAATGACGTGCTTTTGAGAGGGTCTGGGAATTACTCCTTTACGCACAAATCGCCGGGGAGCTGCACCCGTACGCTAGTGATTCAGCGGCCGGAGGCTACCCGTCTTTCCTACCGTTTGTTATTCGCCCCTCTGTTTGCTAGGGTACGGCGGCTTTCAACGGGGTTTATGCTCGCCAAGGTCAACAGCGCGGCGCTTTACGGGATCGATGCTTTACGCGTCGAAGTGGAGATCGACTTAGCCAGCGGCTTGCCCCAACTCGCGACGGTCGGATTGCCCGAAGGGGCGGTCAAAGAAAGCAAAGACCGGATCCGCGCCGCGGTGAAAAACTGCGGCTATACTTTCCCTGCCAAACGGATCACCATCAATCTCGCGCCGGCGGATATAAAAAAAGAAGGGTCCGCCTACGATCTCCCCATGGCAGTGGGGATCCTGGCTGCCGAAGGACTGGTCGAGACAAAGCTACTGAGTGAGTATCTATTGATCGGCGAGTTGTCTCTCGATGGTTCCATCAAACCCATGCGCGGTGCTCTTCCTATCGCCATGGCCGCGAAGAGGGAACATTACAAAGGACTCATTCTGCCCGAGACCAATGCATCCGAAGCCGCCGTCGTCCACGAGATCGAAGTTCTCGGCGTTCAAAACCTTCCACAAGTGGTTGAGTTTCTCAATGGAACGCAGACAATTGCGCGCGCACATGTGAATCTCGAAGATCTGTTCAATCAGCATTCTCGATACGATTCAGACTTCAACGACGTCAAAGGACAACAGCACGTCAAACGCGCGCTGGAAGTCGCCGCCGCCGGCGGTCACAACGTCATCCTTGTCGGCCCTCCCGGTTCGGGCAAGACAATGTTGGCAAAAAGGCTTCCCACGATTCTCCCTGATCTGACGCTCACGGAGGCCCTCGAAACAACCAAAATTCACAGCGTCATGGGACTGCTAAATGGAGTGCCGATCATCGCCACTCGTCCCTTTCGCTCGCCGCATCACACGATTTCCGATGCCGGCCTTGTGGGCGGCGGAACGATACCCAAACCCGGCGAAGTCTCCCTCGCTCACAACGGCGTCCTCTTCCTTGACGAACTGCCGGAATTCAGGCGCAACGTTCTCGAAGTCATGCGGCAACCCCTGGAAGACGGCAACATCACGGTCTCCCGCGCCCTCGGCTCGATCAATTATCCCGCCGGTGTGATGTTA
>WNFS01001070.1_pt1 | contig 23564 bp, 21 predicted proteins | sample 5400141 | NCBI WGS metagenome assembly WNFS01 (sample SAMN13153358, study PRJNA577476) | soil metagenome | isolation source: 60 cm saprolite under Madrone tree | place: USA:California | collected 2016-06-14
GGGAAGCGCATCCACTTCGCGCCGGTCAGCCACGCCGCGTAAATAGTCAAATCAAACCATGCCGTGGCGAGAAGTAGCAGCACGATTCCGGCAAACCCCGCCGCGAGCAGTCGGCGAGGGGAACTCGACAGAACCGAACGCACACGGCTCCAATGCACTACAACCAGCAGTACCCCAAAGAGAAGCAAAAAGCTCGCAAGATAGTCGCCCTGAAAAAGTCGGATCGCCTTCAAAGGAATCCAGAATCGCAAGAGCAGCACGATCAGGACCGATCCCACGGCAAATTCCAGAAAAAGTCGTGGCACCCCGATGACCGTGCCCGTCGCGGCGATTTCTTCGCTTCCGTTCTTCCCAGCCGCCTCCCGGAGGAACGGCCCCGCGATCAACAGGAGGCCGAGGAAGCCACTGAGTCCGCCGATGAGCGGGCCGTGAGAGGGCCACGCCGCTGTAGGAGGAAAATGCAGGACTTGCGCCGACCATTCCTGCGAAGCTCGCACCACGGAACCGTTGAAAAGAACGCTGACGTGCGAAGCGCCCGGAATCTCCAGGTATTTCGCGGTCCCGTCGCTTCGCGAGGCAGCCAGGTCGATGGCATTGCCGCGCATCGACTCCAGTTCGAGCGAGCCAATCATCACCAGAGAATGAGGGGGCAGCATCGGGGGATCGCTGAAAAAGAGCTTTTCCGCCGTCACACCGTGCGCGGCCCACATCGGCGCCGGCGAAATGGCGATCAAGCCCGCGACTGCAACACGGGAGGCAATTCGCTCGGCGATCGCGCCGCCCATCGAATGCCCGGCGAGAATCGTGCGATCGGGATCGATCATCCCGCGCGCGAGCAGTTCGCGAAGAAGCGCCTCACCGCACTGTTCCGCCCGCGCGGGAGAAAACGGCCCCGCCGTGCGTCCGTGTCCCGGCAAATCCGGAACGTAGACGCGAAGGCCCTGCTCGGCAAAGCCCCGTGCGAGGTAAGACATAATTTTCTTATTCGCTGAGATTCCGTGGAAAAGCAAAACCGATCCTTGCGAGCCTCCTTCTTGCTTTTCCACGATAGTGGTCACCAATCGGCAGCCGCCAGCGTCGATGAGAAACGTCCGCTCGCGGTAAGACGTCGGCAGGGCAAGCCACAACCCTGCGCCGCAAAGTAGAACTCCTGCAAGTGCCCGCATAGCCTGTCGTGATTTCATCGCCCGCCGCTAGTAGTCGGTCAGTTTCGGATTATCCGACCTTCCAGGCAAGTGGAATTACTTCCGAGCTGCCCGTCCGGGAGTGTTTACAATCGGTTCTCACAAGAAAAAACACTAAACTATGTCAGAATCCATTTTTTGCAGAGAGATTGTATACCTGCGAGGAGAAGTTTGGTTTATTCCTCAAAGCGGTATGGCAGCACTGGTGGTTCTTGATGGCGTCCATATTTTTTGCGGCTCTCCGCTTCATTCCCGCCGTCAAGTCTGGGCCGCTTCCTCAGTGGGTTTATTGGCTCGGGATGTCTGCTGGATTATTTATTGCCTGTTTTCTCGCTTGGAAAGATGAGTACAAGAAAGCCGAAAGTTTTAAGCAAGAAATGGACGAAATGTACGCCGATTTGGTATTAAATTGGTTTAAAAACACGTCGTCTACCCCCGCATTTTTTCCATCCCAATTTGTCGCCGAGAAACTCAGTTTGGACCATGAGAAGGTGTTGAGGGGGGTGGAGGTTCTTGAGAAGGAACTGAAAGTAATGCGGAACGATGGTCCAGCAGGTTGGTTTTACAATCCAATCGCCGCTATGCGTTTTACGTGTGGGGTACGAAGACTTATTCCAGTTAAAACTATTGATGCCGGAACGTTCCAGCTATATTAAGAATTCAACCTGACCCACTACCGAGAATCCAAATTTCTTCGCGGGTGGTCGGCTACTCGGAGGTGATCCTTGGTCCCCAAGTGCAAAGCTTAGGCTCAAAAGAGCGGATGCGTCGTAAACTTAGGAACTTCCCCCTCGTACCTCCTTAGGTTGGAACGTTTATACACATAGGTCTTACCGCAGTCATCGCACCGGACCTTGAAAGGGCCCTCGACATCAGGAACGGGCGAGAAGGGATCTGTGTAGGCGAGGGGGATTCTGTGCCTAAAGAAAAGATTCTGCTGCATATGAAAAAAGTAGTTCTTGCAAAGGACCACCCAGGTATAGTGGATGTCCTGCCACATTTCTGCCGCGGGTTCTATCTTTTTGGGTTCTATCTTTTTTCCCGGAGGGGCAACACCCGGTGCGGGAACCTGGACGGGAGCGGGGTTAAGACAGTCCGCGATCTGTTCTGTGGTCCAGCGGAGTAAGGGGTCGCGGCGCAAACAGTGTCGCGTGATGTCGAGGAAAGGTTGTGGAAGAGTAGGCGGAACAATCGGATCGCCTTGGTTCTCCGGCGATGAAGCAGGAGGATGTTGGGTAAGAGTCTCTACCAGGGTCACGCCTAGAGACCAAACATCGCCCGCACCTGCAACCGGTGCCGTGCCTGCCTCCGGCGCGTCGTAAGCGTCAACCGGGCGGTAGGTAGGGCGCGGCTCGCCAAGCGGTAGCACCGTATCGAAAGCGAGCTTGAGGCGCTCCCCAGTAGTCATGATGTTTGAAGGTTTGATGTGAGAGTGCGCGAAGCCTTTGCTGTGGATGTACTTCAGAGCGTCGAGAAGAGGCCCGAGCATTTCGCGAGTCTCTTTTGCTGTGAGCGGACGCTCAGGGAGGACGTGTCCCAGGTCTCCCTCGGCATATTCCATCACTACGAAACCCAAATCCATTTCCGCAAGCTGCCAGCGGCCGCCAGGTAGGAGATGGAAGAGATTAGGATGACTAAGCTTCGAAGCGCGCTGCAAAAGAAAGTCCTGGTAATCTGCCTTCGGGCCAGTATTTATGAATTTAATGGCGAGTTTTTTTGGTTGCGCGTGAGTGGATTGCGTTAAGAAGACCGCACTGTGGTCCGTGCTGCCCAAGAACTTCTGAAGCGGAAATGTGTTCTTGACGACTTGTCCCTCGAATTTTTTCCACTCAACGCTCATAGGACACCCCCCGGCGACACTTGTAGCCAAGCTGAACGGTCTGGTACATCGCCTGCACGTTGAAGCAAAGGGCTGGTTTGCATCAATTTAGCACGAAAGAGGCTCAGACAATAGGAATTTATGAAGGCAACTTATGAGAGTTGCACAACCCGATGTCGTCTGGGGTGATGGCTGCTGCCTCGTCGGACAGTTATCGTCGGACGATTTGGGTAAGTCATGGTAAGTCGTGCGGGCTCTGAGAACATCTCAGATATGCTTCCACTTCTTCACTGGCCGGGCAGCATGCACGGATGCCACTGCCCATCCTCAGCATGGGCATCACAGAACCACTTCTGGCACGAAGGGCAGCGTACAGTCGCCGGGTAGGTGCACGCCCCAACGTCAGGCGAGATGCCCTGACACAACCGCTCTAGATCGGCGCTCGCGGATTCCTCTTCTCTCATCGCAAACACCTCGTGCCGCCATTCTACTCGCGTTGGGCGGCTCACCTGAAGTGTGAAGGCACATGATGTCCAGTCTTTGAATCTTATCTTGGGAGGTCGTGCATCGAGCACGGGATTCAGGTCAGCCCGTTCGAGCAAATTTTGGTCCGGAGCCGCGAGTGCATAGTCCGTGCGACCGGCCACGGACTCAAAGTGAAATTCCACATTCTCTCAGGTGCCCCGAACAGCACATAAATTCTCCCACGGTCTGTTTTCCATCCGGCAAGTGGGCCGCCGTATTTTTCGTTGGCGAAGACAATACGGCGGTAGTGTTCAGTTTTGAAGTCGTGGTCTGGGGAGGTGGAATCAACCGTTCGGCGATACCAAAACAGTTCAATGAACTGGTCTCTCTCTTTGTCGCTATTCAGGTGCAGAAACGCGCAACGTTCTTCCGGCGTAATAATGTAAACGGCATCTTCTGCGAGCCAATCTCGGGCACTCTCGGGAAGTTGACGAAGCACATTCAGTGCGCCATTCGGTTGTTCAAAACAAGGATGACGTGTCTTCTCCTGCGCGAGAATCGGCTCCGCACAGAACAGCGGAAAGAACAACACAGCGGCACGGATTGTGAAATGAGGGAAAGACATGTAGAACGTTTGTCTGTACGGAAAGATTCGTTGTCGCTGCTTTAGGTTGTCTAGTACAGTCCGTGCGCTAACTCTGGTAAGTCGGGCGCATTCAACAGGTCGATGCAACACCATCTGATACAAAATCTGCTCTTCAAAGGTGGCGTTATCAGATTGCGGGAGCGTCGCCGCGTTTCAAAGTTGGCTGGTAGCGCCACTGAAGTACCGACGAAGCTGGTCCAAGCCACGACGCTTTCGAGCGCAGCGAATAACGGCTAGGCTGTCGGCGGTTGCCGAAGACGAAAATACCGGAGATGCCCGTAGCACCTCCGGTATTTCGACGCTCACCGCGCCATGGCATCATCAAGGATACGAGAGCACGCAGCCACCGGAGCCGCTGTTGAAGGCATTGCTCCAGAGAGACTGCACCGCGAACGTGCCGGTGGAGAGAGAGATGTCCGCCGAGGCACCCTGGCCCGACGTGATCCAGGCGCACTTGTCGCCGTTCTCCGCGCCGGCGGAGTCCAGCCAACCGGTGCTCGGGAACTGATCGGTGATCGTCTCGCCCATTTCATGCCCGCCGACGATCGTGATGCCGGCGTCAGGGCCGAGTCCGTTGAAGTTGGCGCCACAGCTCGCGCCTGCGTCAGTGATGTACGGCAGATTGGTGTAGGCGACGTTGCCGACTGTGGAACTGGTGGAGCTGTGATAGGCGCAATATTGTCTCCCAAATCCGCTCGAACTGTTTCTAGTGGCGGTGGCGATCACATACTGGACGGTGGCGTTGATGGCAGCGGTGGTGTTGCCGAAGTGCTGTGCGGCGCGGACGGCCTCGGCCCCGATTTGCGACTGCTTGGGCTTCGACGGCGCAGAGCTTGCGTTGTCCGCCCAGACTCCGGCAAAAATGCCGGTCTGGTTGCCGGCGTGCGCGCCGGAAGTGCCACAGGTGACCGTGCCGGTGGCCACGCCCTGGCAATACTGAGTGACACTGTTGAGCCAGGAGCTGCCGCCGACGCCGCGGTAGAAGTTCTCCAGAATGGCTGCTTCGCCGCTGGGGTCATTGTTGTTCCACTGCGAGCCCCAGAGGATCAGGAAGATTTTTGGAGCCGTTTCGACGCCAATGCCGCCGGTCCCTCCGTGATAGAAAAGATCGTTCGTGGTCGCGGCTGCCTGAACCGAGCCAGGCCGCGCATTCGGATTGGCCTCGCGAAACTGCTTCATCTGTTCCATGGTGGCGTGGATCATGACGGGAGGTTGACCCTCTTCAATGACCCGCAACCCGCCAACAGGACCTTCATAAACCATCGGCTGTTGCGGCTCCTGCGCGTGTGACAAAGGACTCACCGCCAGGAACCCCAGAAGAGCAAGAAAGCAACCTGAAGCGTGTTCGCACCGAATCATGTGATTCCTCCTGCGTTTGTATTGGTTTCTAAAATCACCGAAAGAGCAAGAACCGGCGAAGATTAACTCTGTCACTTGAAACGAGTCAAGCGAATTTCCCGTGGTAGTTTGTGGCGCCTGCTCGGCCTGGGTTCCGAAGAGCGTCTTGCCGACTCGGGGTGCCGCTCGATAAGACCGAAGGCGTTATCAGGAGACATGCGCAGCTCCATCTCTACCCGGTATAACTCGCTAACCGGAAACTGACCCACTACCGAGCCGCCGGCCCGCGGGCGCCGGACCTCCTACGCGTGATAAACTACTCTTTTGACGAATATCACTTTGGTTTTTCCCGGCCCGCATGGAGACCCTTTGAACCCGGCAGCCCTGACACTCGAGGAAGCGATTCTGCGGTTTGGCCGCCAGAAACGCAACGGCCGCATCGTCGTCTTCACCAACGGCTGCTTTGATCTGCTTCATCCGGGGCACATTCGCAGTCTGGAGTTGGCGCGTGCGCTGGGAGATGCGCTTATCATCGGGCTGAATAGCGACGCCAGTGTGCGTCAATTGAAGGGCGAAGGCCGCCCGGTTATCTCTGAACGCGAGCGCGCGGAAATTCTCGCGGCTTTGGAATGTGTGGATGCCGTGGTGATCTTCGATGATTTGACGCCCCGCAAAGTGATCGCCGGTTTGCTCCCCGATGTCCTGGTGAAGGGCGGCGATTGGCCCGGCGACCAAATTGTTGGCCGCGAGGAAGTGGAAGCTGCCGGCGGGCGCGTGGTCTCCATTCCCGTAGTGCCCGGCTATTCGACAACCGCCATTCTGCAGAAAATACGCGAAGGCTTCGGCGAGAAGCCTCAGCCTAAAGGGACGCGCGCCTCTCGCGCGGAATCCTGATCAACCACGCATGATACTTCCCGCCGTCCGCGAGAGATTGGAGGCCGTCCTTCGCCATGCCGCGATGGAGGGCGCGCTGGCCGCTTTGCGGTCCGGCGCAAGCCATATCTCCATCACCGGCCTGCACGACGTCGCTAAGGCTCTCGTTGCGTCCTATTTGACGCGCGAATTACGGCGTCCCGCATTTTTTGTCACGGATTCCAATCGTCGCGCCGAAGCACTCGCGGAAACACTGCGATTTTTCAGTGGCATTTTTCCAGGAACGCCGGGCGGCGTCGCCACGCTCCCGGCCTTCGACCGGCTTCCCTGGGAATCGCAAAGCCCGCACGCGGATATTCTCGAACGGCGCGCGGCTACGCTCTTTCGCGTCGCGGATGGGCAGATTTCCCTGGTGATCGCCCCCATTGCCGCGGCGCTTTGGCGCTATCAGGATCCGGCAGCGTATCTCTATCTCACCCGCACGTTGGCAAAAGACACCGATATTCCCCACGAAGAATTGATTACCCATCTAGGTTCCGTGGGCTACACCCGAACCGAAATGGTGGAGCTGCCGGGGCAGTTCGCCGTGCGCGGCGGCATCATCGATGTGTTCTCCCCGGAAGCCGCTCGTCCTGTGCGCATCGAACTGCTCGGCGACAGCGTGGAATCGGTGCGCGAATTCGACGCCCGCACCCAGCGGTCGATTGCCCCGGTCGTGCGCACCACGCTTCTTCCTTTGACCGAATGGTCCGTTCCGGCGCCCGAAAAAGCGGATCTGAACGTTGCCAACTGGGAGACGCCCTCGTTCTTTGGGCCCACCGGCGAACCGGGGCCGAGCACGCTCTTTGAGCTGGCGGAAAGTTCGCTGCGCCCGATAGTGTTTCTCGATGAGCCGCAAACATTGCGTGAAGCCGCGGCGAAGCATCTCGCCGCTGCCACGGAAAATTACGAGCGTCACGGGCGCGCCAACTCACCCGCCGCCTCTCACTATTTCTGGTCCGAAAAGGAATTTGCGTCCGCGCTGGAAAAAACATCGCAAATTCATATCGAGCAGCTCGCGCTGGGAATCGGCTCCACGCCACAGTTCGAGCTTTCCTCGCGGCCCAGCGCGCGTTTTCATGGCAATGTCGTCGCCTGCATGGGAGACGTGAAGTCCCAGCTCGCTTCCGGCGGAACGGTTTTCCTGACGGCCGCAAGCACCGGAGAGATCGAACGCTTTGCGGACATCTGCCGCGAGTATGAAGTGCCCTACGTGCTCGGCGAATCGGAAGACGCCGCCGCCGGCTTCACAGCCGAAGGCGCGCATGAATCCGCGGCGATGCTGTTGATCCGCGCGCCCTTCGCGGAAGGCGTCACGTTTCCCGATGCCCGTCTAACACTTTTCGGCCATGCCGATCTTTTCGACGTCACACCCACGGTCGAACGGCCCAGCCGCAAGATTCGCACTTCCGGTTTCTTCGGTGATTTTGCCGAGTTAAAGCCCGGCGACTACGTGGTCCACGTAGATCATGGCATCGGGCAGTTCGAAGGGCTTCGCCAGATCGAATCCGGTGGACACAGCGGCGAGTTCATGCTGCTGAGATATGCCGACGACGCGCGCCTTTACGTTCCCCTGGAACGCATGGACCTCGTTCAGAGTTACCGCGTCCTCGAAGGCACCCATCCGCCGCTCGACAAACTCGGCGGCACCGTCTGGAACTCCCGCAAAACGCGCGCCCGCAAATCCGTCGAAGACATGGCCGACCAGCTTCTCGCGCTTTACGCCCAGCGCAAGGCCACAGAAGGTTTTGCCTTTTCACCGGACAGCAATTTCCAGCGCGAATTCGAGGATGCTTTCGAATTCGAGGAAACCACCGACCAGATCACCGCCATCCGCGACATCAAGCGCGACATGGAACGCGCCGAGCCCATGGACCGCCTCCTTTGCGGAGACGTCGGCTACGGCAAAACAGAAGTCGCCATGCGCGCGGCGTTCAAAACCGTAATGGACAACAAGCAGGTCGCGATTCTCGCGCCGACCACTGTTCTTACCTTCCAGCATTTCGAAACGTTCAAGAAAAGGTTCGCCGCTTTCCCCGCGCGCATCGAAATGCTCAGCCGCTTTCGCAGCGCCGCGGAGCAGAAAAAAATTCTCGCGGATTTGGAAGCGGGCAAGGTGGACGTGGTCATCGGCACGCATCGCCTGCTTTCGAAAGATGTGAAATTTGCCGACCTCGGTCTTCTCGTCGTCGATGAAGAGCAGCGCTTCGGCGTCGCCCACAAAGAGCGCCTAAAGGAAATGCGCAAGAACGTGGACGCGCTCGCGCTCTCCGCCACACCCATTCCACGCACCTTGCACATGTCCCTGGTTGGCCTTCGCGACATGTCCGTCATCGAAACGCCTCCGCGCGACCGCTTGGCCATTCAAACGGTCGTCGCCCCTTTTCAGGAAGAGCTGGTGCAGAGCGCCATCGAAACCGAACTTGCTCGCGACGGCCAGGTTTTCTTCATCCACAATCGCGTCGAATCGATTTATTCGCTCGGAGCCCTGGTGGCCAAACTTGTCCCCAAGGCTCGCGTGGTCGTGGCCCACGGCCAGATGGCAGAAAAAGAACTCGAAAGCGTGATGTTGAAATTCATCCGCGATGAAGCGGACGTGCTGGTCGCCACGACCATCGTCGAGAACGGTCTGGACATCCCCCGCGCCAACACCATTTTGATCAACCGCGCCGACCGCCTCGGGCTCGCGGAGCTCTACCAGTTGCGTGGCCGCGTCGGCCGTTCCGCACTGCGCGCCTACGCCTATCTCCTCGTCCCGCCGGACACTTCGCTCTCCGACATCGCTCGCAAACGTCTTGCCGCCATGAAGGAGTTCAGCGAACTGGGCGCGGGATTCCGCATTGCCGCGCTCGACCTCGAGCTGCGCGGCGCCGGCAACATGCTCGGCCGCCAGCAGCACGGCCACATTGAAGCCATCGGCTTTGATATGTATTGCCAGATGCTGGAGCGCGCAGTTTCCAAGCTGAAGGGCGAGGAAGTCGCGCCGGACCTGCGCACCACGCTCAGCCTGGGCTTTGACGTGCGCATCCCGCAGGACTACATCCCCAGCGAAAATCTCCGTCTGCGCACTTACAAACGCATCTCCTCGATCGCTTCTGAGGAAGACAAGCTGGACGTCCGCAAAGAACTCGAAGACCGCTTCGGCGCACCGCCTTCTTCCGTAGAAAACCTTTTGGAGTACGCCGCCCTCAAATCCATGTGTGAGCGGTTGCGCATCTCCGCCGTGGAGCGCCAGGGGACCCGCATTGCGGTAAGGTTCCACGCCGAGACATTGCTGGACCCGGCCAAGCTGGTCTCCGTGGTACGCTCTCGTACGGGCATCAAACTCGACCCCAGCGGCGTGCTCTGGATGGAAGTCAAACGGGGAGAATCGATCCCTGCTGCTTTGAGAAACGTGTTGCTCGGCCTTCAGGGGCAGGGCTAAACTTTAGAGGTGAGGGAATTGATGCGAAAACTTGTTGTAATCGCGGCGCTCTGCGCCACGCTGCCGCTCGCGGCGCAGGACAAGCCGCAAGGTTCTCAGCCGAAACCAGCGGCGGGTCCCACTCTTGAAAAGCCGGGGATGGCCGCGCCCGATGCAAAATCTGAAAAGCCCGCGAAACCCGCCGCGCCCAAAACGGCTAATCCGGATAGCGGAAAAACCGTCGAGGAAATCATCGCGCGCGTCAACAATGAAATCATCACCCGCTCGGAGTACAACAAAGCGCGCCAGACCGCCGAAGAAGAAGCCAAGTCCGAATGCCAGAACCGCTGCACTCCGGAACAGTTGCAGATCGCCATCGAAGACCGCCAGAAAAATACCTTGCGCGACCTCGTCGACCAGTCCCTTCTCGTTCAGCGCGCCAAGGACATGGGCGTGAGCGTCGAGCCGGAGCTTATTAAAAAGCTAGACGCCATCCGCACGGAAAACAAGCTCGCCAGCATGGAGGAGCTTGAAAAAGCCGTTTCCGGGCAGGGAATGAACTGGGAAGATTTCAAAAATAACATTCGCAGCACTCTGCTGACGCAGCGCGTCATCAGCAGCGAGGTCGGCTCGCACATCACCATCAGCGATGAGGAAATCACGAAATACTACGAAGCGCACAAAACCGAATTCGTGCGCCCCGAGCAGGTGGCGCTGCGAGAGATCGTGGTTAGCACCGAAGGAAAAAAGCCCGAAGATCTTCCCGACCTGAAAAAGAAGGCAGAGACCGCGCTGAAGCGCGTTCAGGACGGCGAAGACTTCGGCGAAATCGCCAAGCGGCTTTCCGATGGCAGCACCAAAAGTCAAGGCGGCTTCCTCGGCATCTACAAGCGCGGAGAACTTTCCAAGGAACTCGAGGACAAGGTCTTCAAGATGAAGCGCAACGAATTGACTGAAGTCATGGAAACCAGGCAAGGCTTCCTGGTTCTGCAGGTCCTGGAGCACTACGACGAAGGCGAACAAGCGCTCGCGAAAGTTAAAAATGAAATCATGGACAAGCTCTACGGCGGACGCATGGAACCCGCGATGCGCGAGTATCTGAAAACCCTGCGCGAGCAGAGCTACGTGGTGATCAAGCCGGGATTTCAGGACATCGCAGGCGGCGGAGGCTCCGAAATTCAGGAAGTAAGCGCCACGCCGGAAGTCACCAAGGCCAAGAAAAACCATAAGAAATTCCTTTTGTTTGGCAAGAAGTTAGGTTCGGTTTCGGGAACATGAAGACGCCGTTCGTCACCGATCTCAACTCCGAACAAAGCATCACTACTTTTTTTCTCGTTCACGAAAAGGAAATTCGCAATACCCGAGAAGGCAAGGCTTATTTGCGCCTCGAGCTAGGTGACCGCAGCGGCACCATCGAAGCGCGCATGTGGGATCAATTCGAACTCGCGGCGAAGGACATCAGCCGCGACGATTTCGTCAAGGTAAACGCGCGCGTCGAAATCTACCGCAACCGGCCGCAGCTTGCTCTCCTGCAGCTTCGCCTCGCGAAACCGGAAGAGATCGACCTCGCGGATTTTCTTCCGCAAACCAAGGAAAACGTCGAAAAGCTCTACGCGCAGTTGCTGGAATACGCAGGCTCGATCGCGAATCCTTGGCTGAAGAAATTGGTGGCGGGAATCATTTCTGATCCGGGCATCGCTGCGAAATATAAACGCGCTCCCGCCGCCAAAGTCATGCACCACGCCTATCTCGGAGGCCTGCTAGAGCACGTCATCGGGTTGTGCGGCCTCGCGAAACAAATCGCCGCCCACTATCCCGAACTCGACGTGGATTTGCTGGTGACCGCCGCAATTCTGCACGATGTCGGCAAGCTCGACGAACTTTGCTACGAGCGCGCCATCGGCTACACGGTCGAAGGCCAGCTCCTCGGCCACATCATGATGGAATTTGAAACCGTTTCGAAAGCCATGGACGCCATCGATGGTTTTCCAGCGAACTTGAAAACGGTCGTCCAGCATCTTCTCATCAGCCATCACGGCCAATACGAATTCGGCTCGCCAAAGCTCCCCATGATCCGCGAAGCCATGGCCTTCCACTACATGGACGATCTCGATTCGAAACTCGCCGCCGTCCGCGCCGCCCTCGCCGTCGATTCCGGCGACCCTGAGTGGTCCGCCTACTCCGGCGCCCTGGGCCGCAAATTCCTCCGTCTCGATCAGTTCCTCAAGGTTCCGAGCGGCGGAGCGTCCTAACCATGCAGGGGAGGGGCTTACGCCTCCCTCAGCGTAAACTGTTAGCCGCCGGAAACTGTCCACCGCCTGACCCTCAACACGCTGCGTCATCCCATTGGTTGGCCTAAGGTACTACATTGTGGTACTATCACAATGTGGAGTTCATCGAGTCCCGCCCATTCACGAGGAAGCTTCACCAGCTCGCCGGCGGCCGGGCCGACGAAGTGCTGAGAGCGATTCAGGAAGAGCTTGCACGGAAGCCGGATCGTGGCGTGTTGGTTCCCGGCTTGGGTGGTGTGCGCAAGGCGCGCATGTCGAATCCGATCCGCGGCAAGGGAAAACGTGGCGGCTACCGCTATTTGTATTTGTACCTGGAGAAGCGCGAGCACCTCCACTTGTTCTTGCTGTTGGATAAGAACGAGCAGGAGGATGCCAGCGAAGAACAGCGCAAGCTGATGCGTGAGTGGGCAGCACAGATCAAAAGACAGACGGGAGGTTGAACATGGCGAAGAAAATCAAAGTGAACGTTTTCGATGACATGCGCGAAGCAATGCAGGACGCCTTGGCGTACGAGCGCGGTGAGGCTGTGAACCTGCGCGTGACGCGGATTCCCCCGCGGCCAAAGCCGATCTCCGCGAGAGAGGTCCGGCTCATCCGGCGCGCGCTGAACGCCAGCCAGTCGCTTTTCGCCGGCTACCTAAACGTTAGCCCCAACGCCGTGCGGAGTTGGGAGCAAGGGACGCGCCGGCCGCGGCAGGCTGCGCTCAAACTTTTGATGATCGCGAAAAAGAACCCTAAAGCCCTGCTGGTAGCTTGAGACGTGGAGTTTTCCCCTGACCGCGTCGTGACCAAAGCCACGCCCTGAAGAAGCTTCAAAACCCCCACACGCAAGGGCGGCGTGTGGGGCACCCGGCAAGTAAAGCAAACGCTGCACCACGGGAAGCGGGAGCAGCGGATGGGCTAGCGCCAATGCGGCCGCGCGCATCTTTTCGGAGATCGTGGCGGGCTGAAAAGCGGCGGCAAGCCGCCGCACTCCAATTCGGTGTAAAGCATGATATCCCTACTGGGCGGAACTACTTTGGCTCGATGACGCTCAGTCCTCTTATTTGAGCAAAGTGCCGTTTGTTAAACGTGGCTACGTCGCTTCCACGCTCCAGAGCTGTTGCGCCAACGATTAGGTCGTAGGAACCGATCATTTTGCCGGAAGCCTCCAACTCTGACCAAACTCGTGCGTGCTCATACGCGGTATGCTCCGTATACGGGATGATCGGCAGGGGCTGCAAAACAGCTCTTAGGTAGCGCTCGCGGGTGGTCCTGTGTTTTCCGGTTGCCCGTTCTACTCCATGCCATAGTTCGGCAACGGTGATCGCGGCAACCTCAAACCGGTCGTTGGGACGGGAAGCCACCCACTTCTTGAGGTCGAAGGTGCCCCGCTCGCCCCGAATGATGACGTCAGCATCGAGAATTATCGCCATCTGTTGGGCGGAGCCTTTAGCTTTCTGCGGGCGGTTCGCAAGTCACGGCGCCACGTCCTGGCTGCGTTCTCCGGCAAGCCGGTTTTAGAGAGGGCCTCCGCCAAATCGCGCCCGGCGCACACTTTCTCGTCGTCCGGGACAAGGCGAGCGAACGGTTCACCGTTCTTCACAAGGACAAACGTCACGTTTTGGTAGTGCACGCGGTTCACGCAGTCGGCGAAATTGCGGGCGGCCTCGGTTACCGTTATGCTCGTTTTCTTCATAATCTGATTATCAGATTATCTGATTTGTCAGGAATGTCAAGGACATCCGGGGGAGAAAGCAAATATGGTAATGACCGCACCGTTTGAAGTACCAGACTGCAACGGGTGCGCCACGCGCCGAGGTTCAGGACTTGACAAAGTAGAGTACTTTGTGTAATGAAGTTATATGCGCACACGCATCATCGCCGTGATGGAACTGGTGCTCATCTTCCCCGCTGCACTCTTTATGACCGCGCTCGCGTTGCGCAATGTGCAACCGCTGCAGTACGAACCCGCTCACAGCGCTCAGCAACTGGTCATGTGGTACGCAGGGCGGATGTGGACCCTGTGGGTTCTGCTGTTTGGTCTACCGTTTACTGTACTGGTTAGCGGCTGCGCCGAGCTGCTGCACAGCCGGAACCGCGGCATTGCATTGGCGCTCACGGCGCGGCAATCGCTAGCCATGGTTCGCGCACACTTGGCAACTCTTTTCATCGCCGCGACAACACTGCTTGCCGGAGTCATACTGGCGATTGTCGTCTTGCACGTCCTCGCGAACTGAACGGCTTCGTGAGGGAATCGGCGCGGTTTTTTCAACGCGCGGGCCCACTACCGGGCACTTAGGGGAGTTCGGCTCGTCATCAAGGATGGTAGGCCGCCGGCGCTGGACGCCATCGCCTCATCGTCGGCGGCTGGTCAAAGCGAAGCAAAGAATTGCCCACCCTTTGTCCCGCATAAGCATCCGGGATCTGAGATGCCCGCAAAATCGCCCGGGACGCAGACGGCGCGCACAAAACAAAATCGCAAAGGGTAGGCCACCCGGAGCCGTCTCAGCCTGTGAAGGATGCGCCATCCGCCATCCGTTTCCGTCGGTGTGGGACTGCGTGTTGGAAGAGAAGAACACAACATAACTGAGGAAGAGTAGATGATGCGAAAGCTTTCGAAGTAGACGACTCCCACTTTCAGAACTGCACATTCCTCCGAATGGAACATGCTCGGCGTACAAGCGAAGGGCGCTGGCATGAAAGCCAGCGCCCCAACGGAACCGCAACATCAGATGACTTACGGCTAGTCGCTGCTGCCAGAGCGCTTGACCACCTTTTCGGCGGCCATACTCGGCATGGTCATGGTCTTGAAGAGTGGCCCGCGAACGGAAACCACGTCCCCAGACTTCAATGAACCGAGGCCGGAAAGGGTTTGGTCTTCTTCCGTTTCGAACTGGGTTGCGGCAAGGACGTCCACCTGGATCGACATGATCCCCGCGTTCGTGAAATACGACGGGAGGCTGCCCAGTGTAAACGTCTGGGGGTTGCTGCTGGTGTTGAATGCTGTGATGGTACCGGTCACGAAAGAGGGCTCGAGCTGCACCTGGTCTACAGCGACCATCAGGTTGGGAGGAGTGCCGGTCGGGGGCCCGGTCGGATGAAGGCGGACTTCTTGTCCGACCATGAGGTCACCGGCGCTTGCGAAGTTGAGACCTGACGGAAACATGAAGCCGCTGGTGTCGATGGAGAAAGTCGCCATCATCGTGGGAGTAACGGTCACGGGAGCGCCCATCGAAAAGCTTCCCATATCGCCGCCACTGCCGAAGAACTCTTCATCAGAGAGAACGATCTTGAAGCTCCCCATATCGACCGAGGTGACTGCGCCTGCGAAAGACATCTCGTTGGGAGGCTGAAAGAGTTTCACTTCGAAAGCGAGCAGCGATCCGTCCGGCTTCATTTTGGCGTCTACCTTGACGATTTGGTCCGGTTTCAAGCAGGTGAAATTCTCGGCGCTGCAAGACGTTCCAAAATCGAATTGTGTGTTGGTGTCGGTGGCGATAGTAAAGGAAGGGCCGTTCATTCCGCTCTGAATAATAAAGGTACTCGATGACGGAATCGATGTTACCTTGCCGATCAGCTCCATATCCTCATCGCCCTCGGTTCCACCGCTGGAATTCGGCGGTGGGAGCTGCATCACGCTGATCGTGGGAGTTATGGAAAGGTCCGATTGAACAGAGGTATCTATACTAAAGTCCATTTTCAGAACCAGCGGGGAATTCATGGTCAGCATAATCGGGAACGGCGACCCTTGCACGGTCACCGAGGATTGATTGAGCTTGGGATCGAATTCACACACTTGTTGAACGGGGCACATTTGCGTTCCGAGGGTGAGCGGCGCTGTAGTCTGGTTTTGGATCGTCATCCGAGGGTTTGCAAACGTAACCATGAGGCTGCTGTAGGTCCCCATTGGCACACTCCGGCTCGCCAAAAGTGCCGACTCTGTTTGCAAATGCTCGATCTCAATGTCCTGGGGCTCGCTGAGCAGTGAAACCGGCTGGCTGCTGCTGGAACCGCTGGGTTGAAGAGTGGCACCCGTCACCTCAATTTCAAAAGACAGCACGGTCACTCCCATCGGGGGATTGTCGTGGATAGTCAGAGAAACTTGGGCCATGTTTGTCCCCGGAGGTGTTAGCGTTGAGCTCATACTGCCCCCACATCCGGCCAACACAATGGCGACAAACAAACTCAGTCCGAGATACGAAATAGCCTTGCGCATGGATGGTGCTCCTTCAAGAGGCACACGAAGAATTCGGAAAGAGGGCTATTGCTGGGTAGGATTTCGGCTCCTATTCTGACCCAGGCAATTATTGCTAGCAAGGAGAATTTGGTACAGCGATCGGCTGAGGACCCTGGCCAAAAGGACAGGTAGACCGTAGACCCTGGAGGCCGCAGTGATCTACAGTGTAAGAACTTTTTTGGAAGTTGTTGCAGAAAATGAAGTAGGCTCTGACTTGAAACTATTGACCTTCACTGATTATCCCGCCCAATCATTGTGATGGCTGGGGGGTGTTTATGCGGGTTGTCCTCATATTTTTAGCCGGGGGCGTCACAATTGCCGCTCTCCGCATCATCTTTGCCCTCAAGACGGCTCACTCGGCGCGAAAGGAACTCGATGGCACCAAGACCGCTGCTGCAAGCGCTGATCGGGCGGTCAGTAGCAGCGGGACTGCGCACGCCTTGCCGGGCGCGGGCGCCCTTCAGGATCAGCAGACATCGAGAGAAGAGAAGAACGTCCCCCCCAACACAGGTGGTCCTCTTCCGGGCGCAGATGCTCGTGGCGCCACAGCCATCGAGGCCGGAGTGCCTTCGCCTGTTTCACGAACACTAACCGGGAGAAACCTGAAAGGAAAGAAATGTGGGTCGATAGCCACTACTGCTGGGTGGTGCTCTGCAAGAACCATTGGTTTGACCTTCGGCAGAACCTTTTCTTCCGGCATAGAATCCCCCTTGCCGAAACCGATCCCGTCGCCTCTCGCCCTTTCCTCGACGGCCGCTTCAGGGTCCGGTGCGATGACTGCCGCAAAGAGTATTTCTATAAACCCTCAGAAGTGCTCAAATACGAACAGGAGCTTCCTGACTCTTTCACTCCCCATCCGCTATTTCGAGATTTTTAGGGCGGGTGGCCGCGCCTCAATTCCGAAAAGATGCCTTTGGGTGGCCTATCCTTGCGGGTTTTGCAAGGGTGCGGCTTTCAAACTAGAAAGTAGAAACTAGAAAGTAGAAACTAGAAATTAGAAACTAGAAATTAGAAACTAGAAATTAGAAAAGGGACAAGTGACGGGCGTGGCCAGCAGAAAAGCGACAAGCAGATCCCTCACCCCGCCAAAAACGGGATGACGCGCGCCGGGGTGAAGAAGGACCGCGCCACAGAAGAGAAACCACGGGTTTTCCCGACAAGGTCGGGACGCAAACACGGCGAAAGACCCGCCACTACTACCGAAGATGGCGGCATAAAGCCGCCTCTACAAGAGCCGGGCAGGCGGCGGATTCACCTTAGCAGGGCGCAGCAAGTTGCGCCACTACAGGGACTTACGGAAGGGAAGGGCGCAGCTTGCCGGAGGCGAGGGCGTCGAGGGCGCGGAGACGGGCGGCGAGTTCGGCGGCGGTGAGGTGGCGCTCGCGGTAGAGGCGGCGGAGAAAATCGGCGGCGGCGGTTTCCCCTTTCTGGGTGTTGCATTCCATGCAACTGGAGACCGGGTTGCGGTAGGAATTGCGTCCCGAGCGCGCTTGCGGGACGACGTGGACTAAAGCTACACCCTGAGGAAGCTTCAAAACCCCCCACACACAAGGACGGCGTGTCGGACACCCGACAATCAGCCTCGTTCGTTATTATTTTCCAGGGGGCCGCCTAGGCGGAGCAGCCTGCTGGACTTCCGTCTCGGCCTGTTCAGCCTCCAGCTGTTGCTGATTCAGCTGTGCGCCAATCGCGGCGGCATCGTCCGGTGCGGCTGTGCCGTCGGCATTCACGTGAGGACTGGCCGCCGCCGGGGCTGATGGAAGACCGTTCTTGCCCTGATTGTCCGCGAGGGTTTTCAGGCCAGCGTCCATCTGCTCGCGGAAGTGGTTGTGCATCTCCTGCAGGTCGGCAACCTGAATCCGCGGTGTCGTCCCGGCAGCGCAGTCGGACTTCTGGCTCTTGAGGACATAGACTGCGACGGCGTTGTCTTTGTCCGGGACCGTCTCGGTCCGATTAAGCACGTCGCCCGGCCGCAGGATACACGGCTGGTCGTTGACGCTGACCTCCAGGTGGGATGACACGAGGAAGACACGACGATTGGGATCCAGCGCGGCCGGCGCCCGGTAGCTGTCCGCTATCGATTGCTGCGGAGCGGCGAGACCCGTTGCGCTGGCGTTCTGGGCCGTGGCTTGTTGCGCTGCGAGCTGTGCCGCGGCTTGTTCCGCCGCGAGCTGCGCCTTTACCTCTTCGGCGATCATTTCTTTGACTTCCGGAGTCAATGCCGCGGCTCCGCCCTGAGATCCCTGCTGGCCGGCTGCCGCGTTGGCGTTCGCCGCGGCGGCGTTGGCGTTGGCTGCTGCCGCGTCTGCATTGGCTGCTGCCGCGTCTGCATTGGCTGCTGCCGCATTTGCATTGGCCGCCGCAGCGTTTGCAGCAGCTTGGGCTTCGTACCCTGCCTTCAAGTTCTCAGCGATCAAATAGTCGGCAAGCCAAAACGCTGCCGACGGGTAGACAGGATAAGGCGAGAAATAATAGCCGGACCATCCGTGCCACGGTGAATCAGCCCAGCCCCAGCCGGCGTAAGCAATGGGCTCGCCCCAAGGACTGTATCCCCATCCATAATAGGCTGGAGCGTAGTAGTAAGCGGGTACGTAGTGGTAATAAATGGAGCCGTGATAGTAGTAGCCGCGGGAAACCGTGGTGTACGTGCGCCCTTCACGTACGTAAGTGCGATGCAGGTATTCGTGTCCGCCACGCTGAACGGCGCGCTCCGCAAAGCCTCGATTTGGCCCGGTGCTAACCACACGGCTCTCGAGGTGCCCCTTGAGGTCGCGATGCTCAGTAACAATGTGCCGGCCGCCTGCGGGGCTGTGCACGATGGTCATCCCGCTGGCGGTTTTGATAGTGCTGACTTTGCCGTGAGGATCGAAATGCGCCTGGGTCCCTTTATTGGTGACAATGTTGTCTAATTGGCCGCCCTTGCCGTAATCGAGTCTGTTGCCTGCAGGGGTGGTAAGAGTTTTTCCTCCGCCCGGATGCGTTGCTGTCCCAGGAACTAACGGAGTGCCGGCCGGGGCGTTTGATGGCTTCCTTGCGGGAGACAAGGGCGTCGTTGGCGTTGTCTTAGTCGCTGGGTTAGCGGCCATCGGCTTAGCGCCACGGCCGGCAGAGATCGGAACCCAAGGGGTAACCGTTGTAAAAGGATCCTCCGGAGGAGGGGTGCTCGCCCTAGTCGCTGGGCTGGCTAGCGGCGTTCTTCCTGGAGCCAGCCTTTGCGGCTGTGGAACTTGGTGCTGCTGCTGTGGTGGTTGAGCTGAGGGTTTTGGCTGCGGCTGTTGCGGGGCTGGATGTTGCTGCCGTGGCTCCGGCATTGGATGTTGCGCAGGCGCGGGCCCGGCAGCAGGTTTGGTGGCGGCAGGCTTGGGAGGAGCGGGCTTGGCGGTTTGCGGAGGACTGGGTGGAGGGGATTTCTTCACGGCCTGTGCCCTCGAGAGGAACGGGCAAGCCAAGAGTACGCACAGCGGTATTAGAATTCTGCCAACAAGAGAGGGAGAGTTGCTGGGCTTCATGATGTCTCCTCTATAACTTTAATCCTACGCTGGCTACATTCATTGCAAGAAAAGATGGCACGAGACCGTTCCACAAAAGTTACGGAGCAACACTTCGTTAGCGCAACAATCGCGTGAGCAACCCTTGTAGCAGAACTCGGCTTTCAGAATTCATCTTAGTAAATTCGACACCCATCCCTTCACCAGGCGCGATATTTCGGACAACCGCCTCCGCCAGAACCACGCCTCCGGGTACTTCAAAAACGAGGGTCAGGTCTGTGCCTACTCGCAGCGTAATGGACCCGCAGAGGAACAGGCCTCCCACGCTTAACGTTTTGACGCGAGAAACCTGTTGCTGGCCGCCACCGTTCCAGGTCACGCACATGCCCTTCGGCAGTGAGATACGCTGGTGGCGACGCGTTTCACAAAGGGTTTCAGTGGCCATAAGACAGGGTAAAGGTACTAGTTCGATTAGTAGGGAGCCAATAGACCAAACGTTCCTTTCCGGCAGTACTTTAGAAAGCCAGTCGGTTCTCCAACATTCCCGTTCTGCGGAACCCTTGGAACGCCCTGAAGGGATAGAATCAGAATCGCTCTCACTGCAGGGCGCTGGGGCAGTTCGGCGCGTCATCAAGGGCGGGTGGCCGCGCCTTACTTCCGAAAAACGCGTTTGGGTGGCCCATCCTTGCCAAATGTGAGGAGTGATTATTTCCGCTCAACGGAGAGCAACCGCAGGAGATTCGGCCCGGAAGGGAGTGCGGGCTGGGTACCATGAATGGGGAGAAGGCTTGGGAGCGTGGCTAGCGCCGCTGTCGGGGCCGCATCTTGCCGAAGATTTGCCTCCCGGCGGGCCGTCTGCACTCTTCCAATCTTGGGCGCAGGACCGGATACGAGAAAATCGTTGGAAGTATCATCATACAGCCCGAGCGATTCAGGGATTTCGCTACAAATCAGACCGAAGGTAAGCGAGAAGACCAGGAGGATGCAGAATCTTCCGAGAGATCGCATTGGCAATGAGCTGCCTCTCCTAGCCAACCCGACATTAGAACTGAGGCACGATTTGCGCCTACTATACTCCCACAATTCTCTCCGTCAATAAGAACTTGAGGACGAAGAAAACTTGCCCAACCCGAAGCTGTTTCAGTGATGACGATGAAATCCGGGAAAAACCGCACCCTGAAAACCGCAGGGTGCGCCACTAGAGTGGACACCGTGTCTTGCTACACCGCGCGCATCAGCCTAAACTGAAATAGATGATTCCCGCGAGCTTCCAAATTCGAGACTTGACCATCCGCCCCGCCGCGGTCCTCGCCCCCATGGCTGGGGTGACGGACACGCTCTTCCGCCGCGTCATTCGCGGGCTCGGCGGCTGCGGCTTGCTGATGACGGAGTTCACCAGCTCCGAGGGCATCACGCGCAGCGCGAAAAAGACGCTGCGGTATCTCTACTTCCAGGAAGATGAGCATCCCATTACCGCGCAGCTTTTTGGCGCGAATCCCGCGGTCATGGCCGAAGCGGCGAAAATGGTCGAAGACCTGGGCTACGACGCCGTCGACATTAACCTTGGCTGTCCCGCCAAGAAAGTGGTGAAGTGTGGCGGCTCCGGTTTGCTGCGCGATTTGCCGTTGCTTGAAGAAATTTTCAAAGCTGTGCGAGCTGCGGTGAAAATTCCCCTGACCATCAAGCTGCGCGCCGGCTGGGACGAAAATTCTATCGTCGCGGTCGACGTCGCGAAAATGGCGGAGAGTCTTGGCGTGGAAGGCGTCGCCGTCCATCCGCGCACGCGCGCTCAGGGCTACGCCGGAGCCGCGGACTGGAACATCATCGCCGCCGTCAAGCAAGCCGTAAAAATCCCCGTGATCGGCAACGGCGACATAAATAAGCCCGAGGACGCCGCGCGCATGGTCCGCGAAACCGGCTGCGACGCCGTCATGATTGGCCGCGCCGCCGCCACCAACCCGTGGATTTTTTCGCAGATGCAGCAGCACGCGGAAACCGGCCGCTACGACATCCCCACCGACGAGATCCGCTACCGTTTACTGATGGGCTACTATAGGCAAATTAATGCCGCCAACCTGCCCGATGGTGTAGGCAAAATGAAGCAGTTCGCTTGCTGGTTCACGCATGGTGTGGGGAACGGCAGCGAACTTCGCGGAATTGTACATGCGGCGCGCACGCCCGCGGAAATCCTCGAGAGTGTCGAACGCTTCTTCGAGGGCCGAATCACCGCGCAGCAAGAAGCTGACTCCGACCGGGTCGGAGTCAACAGAATTGTTGACCGCCCGGCGGTCACCAGAATTGAGGACCCAGCCCATGGTCCCTCCCAGCACCACGGTATCGAGGCAACGCTCGGAACGTAGAATCGCGGTACGCCTGCCGCTCAAAGTCCGCGGCCGCGACGCCCGCGGCTTCCCCTTCGAAGAAGATACCGCCAGCGAAAATCTTTGCCGCAATGGCGCCGCCTTTGTGACGCGTTTCGACGTCGCCATCGGCACCGACCTCGAAATCCACATTCCCTTTTCGCAGTACGCCTCGCGCCGCGCCGCCAGCGCCGCGCTCTCCCGTAGCGCTGAGGCAGACTTCTCCACCCAGGGCCGCGTCGTGCACGTCGTCGAGTCCAAGTCCGAAGGCGAAAAGCTCGTCGGCGTCCAGTTCACCGGCCCGCGCTTCCAGCGCGTGTTCCGCTCCGAATCCGCCGCCTGACCTCTTTTATTGTAGTGGCGGGTCTTCAGACCCGTTCTTTTCTCTTCCGTTGCTATCGCCCCAAATACGTAGCGATAAACCAGCTATTGCCCCACGCATCTTTCACTCCCGCGGACCGGTCCCCATACGGCCTGTCCTGCGGCACTTCGATGGACGTCGCCCCCGACTGCAGCGCCCGCGCGTACACCGCGTCCGTGTCCGGCACGTACACGTGCAGGTGGCACGGCATCGGCTGGAATTCGCCGTGCGCCTCGTCAATCTCCAGCGTCGCGTTGCCAATTCGAATCGTGGCGTGCAGCACGGCGCCCTCCGGCGATTTGTGTACGCCCATCGCCTCGGCCCCGAACGCCGCCTCCATAAACGGAATCATCTTGTGCGCCCCGCTCAGGTGCAAATACGGTTGTACCGAAGGCACCCCCTCGGGCCCAGGAATCCATTCGCCGCTTGGCTCGGCGATGTACCAAAGATTGCCGAACTGATCCTTTACCGCGCCTTGAAGATCGCCCGATGGATGATCCCCCACGGGGTAGATCGATGCCGCACCCGCCCGCAGCGCGCGCTGGTATGTGGCCTCAGCGTCGTCCACATATAGATGAATTGATGCGGGCGCAGTCGGATACTCGGCGTTTCCATCGCTGACCTCGATCGCGCCGTTGCCGATGGCCATTTCCGCGTGCATGATTGATCCGTCCGGGGCCGGCATCCTCATCCGCTCCTTGCATTCGAACGCCGACTTCAGAAATTCGATGAACTGCGCCGCGGGCCGCACGATGATGTACGGCGTGATGGAGTTAAGCCCGGGCCGCTGGTAGTGAACCTCTCTCGCTTGCGCTTCCCCCGTGCCTGCTGCTGATGCTCGTGTGCCTTCGTTCATGGACGTTCTCCTTGTGCGCCGGTTAAAACCGGCGAGGTGTAGTGAATGCAAAAGTCATACGAATGTGAAGTAGCGACCCACATCGGCCCCGAGTCATGCGGAGCCGCTCGCAAGGGCGGCGTCGAAGCGTTGACAGGGGAACGTGCGGGCCGGGTATTCAGCCGCGTAAGAAATTCACTCCGGGACGCCGACGCTGTAAGGAGAAGCGGAAGGCCCCATCGG
>WNFS01001251.1_pt1 | contig 23564 bp, 22 predicted proteins | sample 5400141 | NCBI WGS metagenome assembly WNFS01 (sample SAMN13153358, study PRJNA577476) | soil metagenome | isolation source: 60 cm saprolite under Madrone tree | place: USA:California | collected 2016-06-14
AGCGGTAGGCCGGTTCCTGCTTGGCCTTGGTGTACAGCGCCTCTTGGAGTCTCTGGAGCTTCGGTGTAGTTGCCAGGCTCACGCCAATCTCCCGCCCCTTGACTCGTCGACGCGCACCCCGAACCAGGGCGCCTTCCCTCCCCGCCGGTTGTGGTGTCCGGCAGGTCCAGGCGGTACTGTGCGCCCCTCCGACGCCCATCGCCGCTTCTCCCCAACGGCAGAGGCGAGGGTCGCGACCCCTCGCGACGGTGGGCCTCCCGTGCTGCGCCGTGCTCTGTGCCGACGTGCCACGCCCCCTACCCCGGTGAGCGATCGCGCCATCACTGGTCGGTTACTCCGGCGCGATCCAACGGCCTTCCCCGTAATTCAGGCGGGTCGGCGCTCACGACTTCCCTTTCGAGGCCTGCTCGGGCTTCACACATGTTGCGGCCCGTCGGCTTGCAGACCCACCCATGGTGGACCGATGTCCCGAGAGCTTCGACAAGTCGGTTTCCCTCCCTGCCGTCTCGGTAGCTACTGGGGCGAACCGACAATTCCCCCAGGCCGGACTTGCACCGGCAAGAGCACTGCACCTTTTCACGGCGCGCTGAATGGTCCCGGCTAGGTTTTGATGCCCAACAGCTTCGCCGCCGTCCCGCCCAGAATGGCGACGCGGTCGGCGTCGCTCAGCCCCGGCGTGGCGAGGACGAGATCCACGGAGGTCTTTGTCCACGGATACGGAAAATCCGTGCCCATGACGACCTGGCCCGGTCCCGTCTCGGCCACCAGGTGGCGCATTCCCTCCGGCGTGAAGATGATGTTGTCGTAGTAGAGCTGCCGGACATACTCCGTGGGCTTCTTCTTGAGCTTGCCGGTGCAGCGGTCCGGGAAAGTCAGGCAGCCCTGGTCGGAGCGTCCCGCGTAGGAGGGCAGGAAGCCGCCGGCGTGCGCGGCGCAGATCTTGAGCCCGGGGAACTTGTCGAGCGTCCCCTCGAAGATCAGGTGCGAGAGCGCGATGGTGGTCTCGAGCGGATTGCCGATGGAATTGTCGAGCAGGCCGTTGCCCTTGAAGCGGGTGGTCGCGTTCATCTCGGCCGTGCCCTGCGGATGAATGAACACCAGCACGCCGAGCTGCTCGGCCTTGGCCCAGAACGGGTGATACTTCGGGTCGGCCAGCTCTTCCCCGTTGACGCTGCCCCCGATGGCCGCGCCGCGGAGCCCGTACTTCCTGACCCCCAACTCGAGCTGCTCCGCGGCCATGTCCGGGAACTGGAGCGCCACCGTGGCGAAGGCCACGAAGCGCTCCGGATTCGCCGCGCAGGCCTCGGCCAGCTTCTCGTTCTGGATCGTGATGATCTTCTGCGCCACGTCGCGGTCCGCCTTGTACCAGTACGGATTGATGCTGAGCGCCTCCACGTCGATGCCCTGCTCGTCCATGGCGCGGAGGCGGTCCGCCGTCTGCGTCATCACCAGCACCTGCGGCAGATTCGGCTGGCCCGTGATCTTCAGGTTCATGAGGGCCATGGCCTCGGGCACCGCGCAGTGCGCGTGGATGTCGACGGTCTTCACCCGCTTGCCATCGACCACGACCTCACGGCGTCGCGCCTGCGCCTGCGCCCCTCCCACGCCACCCTGTAGCCCGCATGCGACGAAGGCAATGCCGGCCACTCCCGTATCCTCGATGAAATCCCTGCGTCTCATTGCGTCCTCCTCGGTTCAGGGTTGGTCGGCGGGAGTGACCGTCTTGACGGGAGCGCCGCCCGAGACATACACGCGGGTCACGCGCGGCCCCACGGTGGTGGCCACGTGGTGGAGACCGAGCCCTTGCCGGTCCGCCACCTCGGCCGCGGTGATCTCCGCCTCGCCCTAGCGACCGATGATCACCACCTCGTCGCCGACCTGGGCGTCGGGCACGCTCGTCAAGTCGATGCGCGTGTGCTCGAGGGACGGGCTCCCGACGATGGGCGCGGCGCGCCCGCGCACGAGCACGCGGCCGGCGTGGAGCCGGCTCATGCCGTCGGCCGAGCCGATGGGGATGACCCCCAGCCGCATCGACGCGGTCACCGGGAATGGCGCCAGCTCGGCGAAGCGCTCACGCGGCGCCAGCTCCTTGAGCGCGATGACCCGCGAGGTGAGCGCCCGGATCGACGGCATTGAGATACGTCTGGGGAAAGCGCAGCACGAAGGGCGAGGCGGCGAGCAATCGTATGGGCACCGGGATGCCGCGCGCCTCCAGCTCGTCGACCACGGCCGTGAAGCGCCCGAGCTGCCACTCGGCGTACGCCGCGTCGCCGTCGGCGGCATGCGGATGGGCGCACAGCCCCGCCAGGCGCAGGCGCGGCAGCTCCATCATGGCCGCCACGGTCTTCACCGCCTGCTCGGCCGGCACGCCGAGGCGCTCGAGCCCGACGTCGACCTTGGGGTGTCAGGCCGTGGGCGATACACTCCGACGCAGCTTCGGGCAGCGAGTTCGGGTAGACGAGAACCGGCGCGGTGATCCCGCGCCGGCGAAGGCGCATGCCCTCGCCGAGGTCGGCGACACCGAGCGCATCGGCGCCGTGCTCGACGAAGGTCGCGCCCATCTCGGCCGCTCCGTGACCGTAACCGTCGGCCTTGATCACCGCGAAGATCTTCCGCGCCGCGCCCACGAGCCGGCGCACGGCGCGGATGTTCGACGCCGCGGCGTCAAGGTCGATCTCGAGCGTCGTCGGCCGGGGCGGACGCATGCCGGGCCGGCGGTCAGGCGGCCGGGCGCCGGTAACGCTCGGGCACGTCGAACTTGAAGAAGCGCGCGGCGTTGAGCCCGAGCACCTTCGCGCGGGCGTCGTCGCTGAGGCCGCTCATGGTGCGCTCGATGGCCTCCGCGGAGTGCGGCCACGTGCCCTCGTGATGGGGGTAGTCGTTGCCCCACATGAAGTTGTCCGTAAGGTCGTAGCGCGCGGCGAGGGCGAGACCGGCGGCATCCTCCTGGAACGAGGCGAACCCGTGCATGCGGAAGTACTCGCTGGGCAGATGCTTGAGCTTGGGGCGGACCCAGAAGTGATGCTTCCGGTACGCCTCGTCCATGGCGTCGAGCACCCACGGGAGCCAGCCGATACCCGCCTCGATGGTGGCGAAGCGCAGCCCGGGGAACCGCTCGAGCACGCCGGAGGCGCAGAGATTGGCTACCGGCTCCACCGTGGGGGAAAGCGAGTGGGAGACGTAGTTGATGACGGCGCCGCCGTTGCCGCGCGAGGCACGCGGGTCGCGGCCCGTCGAGATGTGAAACGTGATGGGCAGCCCCGTGTCCTGGATGGCGGCCCACAGCGGATCGAAAGACGGCAGGTTGTAGTTCGCATGGTCGATGTCGTGGGCGCCCCACACGGGCTTGCACGGCAGGGTGAGAGCACGGAAGCCCACCTTGGCCACACGCTGCACCTCGGCGATGGAGCCTTCGAGATCAGCGGTGGCGATGGCGGCCACGGGCGAGAGCCGGTTGTTGTAGGCGCCGAACTGCTCCCACGCCCATTCGTTGAACACGCGGCACTGCGCCTGGGCGAAGATCGCGTCGGGAGTGGCCCACATGGACAGGCCCTTGTTGGGATAGATCACCTCGGCGTCGATGCCGTCGCGGTCCTGGTCGAGCAGACGCTGGCGAGGCTCGGCGCCCGCCAGCTGGCGCAGACGGTCTTCCCCCTCGAGATCGTTGACGCGCAGCCGGTCGGGCCGGTGACCTTCGGAGACGCGCCACTGGACACCGTTGGCGTCGGTGATCACCCGCGGCAGGCGATCGCGATACTTGGCGTCGATGCGCTCCGCCCAGAGATTGGACGGCTCGTTGGCGTGGCAGTCGGCGGAGACGATGAAGTACTTGTTGGGATCGCCCGGGCGCGCGGTGCGGGTCCAGCCCGCGTGACCGGGGGAATCCAGCCGCCACAGGTTGGGCTCGTTGATCTCGACCTGGCTCATGCCTGTCTCCTTTTCAAATGGGCTTCCAATGCACGAGAGTGAACGGAACCTTGGCGTCATCGTGCGGCTCGAACACCGCTTCCACCGGCGCCCCGATTCTCACGAGCTGACGCGGATCGCCGAGCAGGTTGCCGAGCATGCGAATGCCCCCCGCCTCCGGCAATTCCACGAGCACCACGATGTACGGACCGTGCTCCTTGAGGGCGGGATGCACGGAATGCCACGCCCGCTCCCAGCTGTAGATGACGCCCCGCCCCTCCACGCGCTCCCAGCCCATCTCGAAGGAGAGACACGCGTGGCAGATCCACTCCGGCCCCCACTGCCACGTGCGGCACTTCCCGCAGCGCTGGACCACCAACTCGCCGCGGCGCGTGCCGTCCCAGTAGGGCTTGTCGAGGCCGTCGGCCTCCGGCACCGGCGCGGGCATGGCCGCGGGCAGATAGTACGGCGTGGTCGCCATCAGAGCGTCGCCTCGCCGCCCAGGATGAGGCTCGACACGGGCGTGACCATGGGGCCCGAGATGACCATGGAGACTTCGGCGTCCACCACCTGGTTGGTGGACTCGCCACGGATCTGCCGCACCGCCTCGATCACCAGCTCGAGGCCGTGCATATAGCACTCGGCGAGATTGCCGCCGCTCGTATTGAGGGGAAGCCGGCCCTTCGGCGCCACGAGATTGTCCACCACGAGGAAGTCGTTGGCCTCCTCGGCGGTGAAGAAGCCGTGCTCGACCAGGCTCATGAGCACGCCGCCCGTGAAGTTCTCGTAGCTCTGCACGACGGGAAGCCGGCCCTTCGGCGCCACGAGATTGTCCACCACGAGGAAGTCGTTGGCCTCCTCGGCGGTGAAGAAGCCGTGCTCGACCAGGCTCATGAGCACGCCGCCCGTGAAGTTCTCGTAGCTCTGCACGACCTGCACGTCCTTGGGGGCCACCCCCGCCATGTCGTAGAGCTGCGGGGTCACCGTGGTGAAGCTCGACGTGCCGTAGAGCGGCGCGTTGTGACCGCGCGCGGCGTTCCTGTGCTCCGAGCCCTGGGCCACCCCGAGGAGATACGTGGGGCGCGGCTTGAGATCGTGCGCCCGCTCGGCGGACACCACTATGACCGCGGCCGCGCCGTCGTTCTCCATGCAGCAGTCGTAGAGCCGGAAGGGCTCGACGATCCAGCGCGAGGCGTCGTAGATCTCCGCGGTGAGGGGACGCCCGTACATGACCGCGCGCGGATTGGCCTGGGCGTGGTGATAGGACGCCAGGGCAATGGCGCGCTGCGCTCCTTCGCGGATGCCGTAGTCGTGCATGAAGCGCATCACGCGCATGGCGAAGCGCTGGGCGGGGGAGATGAGGCCGTACGGGAAGGTGAGCGCCGCCTCTCCCGAGACGGCGGAGCCCGGCGGCGCGGCGCCGAAGCGCTGGAACTGCCCCTGGGCCAGCGCGCGGAAAACCACCACACAGTCCGCCACGCCCCCCGCCACGGCCGCCGCCGCGTTGCCCACCGCCGCCGAGCCGCCCCCGCCGCCCCCGCCCCACTGCATGTTGGAGAAGCGCAGGGCGGGCAGGCCGAGCGCGGCGGCGATGCGCGACGGGTCGTTGCGGTCGTTGCTGTAGGACGCGAAGCCGTCGACCTGTCGCGGATCGATGCCCGCGTCGGCGCAGGCGCGGAGAATGGCCTGGAGAGCGAGCGCGAACTCGGAGTCCGGCGACTGGCCGTGCTTGTAGTATTTGGTCTCGCCGATGCCGGCGATGGCCACCTTGCCGCGCAGCGTCCGGTCCTTGGCGCTCATGCCGCCGTGACTCCGCCGTCAACCGGCAGCGCCACGCCGGTGATGAACGACGCCTCCTCGGAGAGCAGGAAGAGCGCCGCGTTGGCGATCTCCTCGGGCTTCCCCGTGCGGCCCAGCGGCGCCGAACCCGCCGCGCGCTTGCGCACCAGCTCTTCCGGATCCATGCCGGCCGTGGACTTCTGGTCCGGCCGCGCCACGAACACGCGCAGCATGGGCGTGTCGATCGGCCCGGGGCACACCGCGTTCACGCGGATCCCCTCCTTGGCCAGCCGCACCGCCAGGCTCTTGACGAACCCCACCACGCCGAACTTGCACATCGAGTACACGGGGCTGTACGCCGAGCCCTGGAGCCCCGACGTCGACGCGGTGAAGAGGAGACTGCCGCCGCCCCGCGCGCGCAGCTCGGGGATGGCCGCCTCGGTCGTCATCAGCACGGTGCGGAGATTCAGGTCCACGGCGAGGTCGAAGGCGCTCATGTCGATGCCCTCGACGGCGGCCGGTCCCGGATGGCCCACGTGGTTCCACACGAAGTCCAACCCCTTGAAGCGGCTCACAGTGTCCCAGACGATGCGGCGCGAGTCCTCGTCCTTGGTCAGGTCCGCCGTGATGCCGTGGGCGGTGCCGCCTCCCGACGTGATCTCGCTCACTACGCGCTGCACGCCCGCCGCGTCCACGTCCACCACCGCCACCTGCGCGCCCTCGCGGGCGAATCTCAGCGCACCCGCCCGTCCCATGCCCGAGGCTGCCGCCGTCACGATCCCGATCTTTCCGGCCAGACGCATCGATCCTCCTTTGCATCCCGGCGTGAGGCCCAGATTCTATACCGCAAGCCGCCCAAGCGATACAGAGGCCAGGGAAGCCCGGCGACGGGCTGTGGCATACTCCGGCCATGGCGATGCAGGGAGATCTCCGATGACGTGCCCGAAGTGCGGCTGGCCAATGAGGCTGAAGGAAACGAAGAAGGTCCTGACGGTTTTTCTCGCGTCCTTCAAATGCTTGAATTCCAAGTGCCAGCACGAGCAGACGGAAATCGCCCAGTCAAACTAAGACCATACTAAGGAAGCCATGACGAACACGCACGAACAGAAGCGCACCGTGGACGCGGTCATCGTGGGCGCCGGGTTCGCGGGACTCTACATGCTTCACCGCCTGCGCGGGCTCGGGCTCTCCGCGCGCGTCTTCGAGACGGGCAAGGGCGTGGGCGGCACGTGGTACTGGAACCGCTACCCGGGCGCGCGCTGCGACGTCGAGAGCATGGACTACTCCTACTCGTTCTCGGACGAGCTCCAGCAGGAATGGCGCTGGACCGAGCGCTACTCCTCCCAACCGGAGATCCTGAGATACATCAACCACGTGGCGGACCGCTTCGACCTGCGCCGTGACATCACGCTGGAGACGCGCGTCACCTCAGCCGTCTTCGACGAGGCCGCGAGTCGCTGGACGGTGCGCACCGACCGCGGTCACGAGGTCTCCGCCCGGTTCTGCATCATGGCCACGGGCTGTCTCTCCACCGCCCAGGTGCCCAGGTTCAAGGGCCTCGAGAGCTTCCAGGGCAAGTGGTACCACACGGGCCACTGGCCGCACGAAGGCGTGGACTTCACCGGTCAGCGCGTCGGCGTCATCGGCACCGGCTCCTCCGCCATCCAGTCCATTCCCATCATCGCCGGGCAGGCCGCCCACCTCTTCGTCTTCCAACGCACGCCGAACTTCAGCGTGCCCGCCCACAACGCGCCCCTCGATCCGGAGTTCGAGCGGAAGGTGAAGGAGAACTACGCCGAGTTCCGCCGGCAGGCGCGCGAGTCGCGCGTGGGCTTCGTGGTCGAGCGCAACGACACCTCCGCCCTCGAGGTGTCGCCGGACGAGCGCGAGCGCGAGTACGAGGCCCGCTGGCGGCGCGGCGGCCTCGGCTTCAGCTCGACCTTCACCGACCTCCTCACGAGCAAGGACGCCAACGACACCGCCGCCGAGTTCTTCCGGGCCAAGATCAGGTCCATCGTGCGCGACCCCGCGGTGGCGGACACGCTGACGCCACAGCACTATCCGCTCGGCACGAAGCGCCTCTGCGTCGACACCAACTACTACGCCACCTTCAACCGGGACAACGTCACCCTCGTCGATCTGAAGCAGTCACCCATCGAGGAGATCACCCCCGACGGCCTGCGCACCAGCGAGCAGGCCTACGCGCTCGACAGCATCGTCTTCGCCATCGGCTTCGACGCCATGACGGGCGCCCTCCTCGGCATCGACATCCGGGGGCGGGACGGACGGACGTTGAAGGAGAAATGGGCGGAGGGCCCGAAGACCTACCTCGGCGTGTCTGTCGCCGGCTTCCCGAACCTCTTCATGATCACCGGGCCCGGCAGCCCCTCCGTGCTGAGCAACATGATCGTGTCCATCGAGCAGCACGCCGACTGGATCGCCGACTGCATCGACCACCTCCGCTCGAACGGTCACCGAGCCATCGAGGCCACCGTCGAAGCGCAGGAGGAGTGGGTGCAGCACGTCAACGAGGTGGGTCACCTCACGCTCTACCCCCGGGCCAACTCCTGGTACATGGGCGCCAACATCCCCGGGAAGCCTCGCATCTTCATGCCGTATATCGGCGGCGTCGGCGTGTACCGGCAGAAATGCAACGAGGTCGCCACCAAGGGCTACGAGGGCTTTCGCCTGAGCGGAGCGAAGTAGCCCCCCTCACCCTGCCCTCTCCCCCTCCGGGGGCGAGGGAAAGGATCGGTGACATGGACGACCTGCTGATCCGCGGCGGGCACGTGCTGGACGGCACGGGTGGCCCCGGGCGCGATGCCGACGTTGCCGTGTCCGACGGCCGAATCGTGGCGATCGAGCCGCGCTCGTCGCGACCCGCTCGGCGGACCATCTCCGCTCAGGGCCAGGTGGTGGCGCCGGGCTTCATCGACATCCACACCCACTCCGACTTCACCCTGCCGTTGAATCCGCGGGCGGAGTCGAAGGTCCGGCAGGGCGTCACCACCGAGGTCGTTGGCAACTGCGGCTTTTCCGTCGCCCCCGCCCTACCGGGGCGCGCCGACATGTTGCGTGAGTATCTCGCGTCGAGCGCGCCCTGGCTGCCCTTCCACGAGACGACGTTTGCCGAGTACGTCGCGGCTTTTCCCCCGACCTCCGTCAACGTGATTCTCCAGGTCGGGCATCACACCCTGCGCCTGATGACGGCGGGCATGGAAGACCGCCCGCTCACGAATGCCGAGCGCGTGGCCATGGAGCAGCTGCTGGAGGAAGCGCTCAGGGCCGGCGCGTGGGGGCTCTCGTCCGGGCTGTTCACCGCGCCCGGGGGATACGCCGACGCCGACGAGATCCTTGCTCTCGCGCGCGTGCTCGCCCGGCACCGCGCCGGGTATGCGTCGCATATCCGCGACGAGGCCGATCACGTCTTCGAGGCGGTCCGTGAGGCTATCGCGGTGGCGGAGGCGACGGGCGTGCACGTGCAGATCGCCCACCTCAAGCTCTCTGGCACCGACAACTGGGGCGGGGCGGCTCGCCTGCTCACGGAGATCGAGACGGCGCGGCGCCGGGGCCTTCCCGTGGACGTCGACGCCTATCCGTACGACACGGCCACCAACCCCCTCCGGAACCTCCTGCCCCGCTGGATCATGGAGGGCGGCATCGCCGCCATGCTCGAGCGCCTCGGCCGTCGCGACGTCCGCGCGCGTCTGCGCGACGACATCGCGCGGGACGGGCTCACCAACTTCGGCCGCATCCCGTCGTGGGACGTGGTGCGCGTGGCGGTGTCCCCGCATCTTCCCGAGCACGCGGGCCGTACCTTCGGCGACATCGCGCGCGGCCGCGCCGTGAATCCCCTCGACGCCGTCTGTGATTTCATCGTGGCCGATCGCGGCGAGACCCGCATTCTCGTCACCTCGATGACCGAGCCCGACGTCCGCGAGATCACTCGGGCGCCGTGGGTCCTCGTGGGCTCGGATGCCAACGCACTGGCCACCTCCGGCGTCACCGGCCAGGGGAAGCCCCACCCCCGCAGCTACGGAACCCACGCGCGCATCCTGGGGCCCTGCGTGCGCGACTGGAAGCTCTTCCCCCTCGAGACCGCCGTGCACAAGAGCACGGGCGGCGCGGCCCGCGCGCTTGGCCTGACGGATCGCGGTCTGCTCCGGAACGGCTTCCGCGCCGACGTGGCCGTGTTCGAGCCGGCGCGCATCGCCGACCAGTCCACCTATCCCGAGCCACACCGCTACGCCACCGGCGTCTCCACCGTGATCGTCAACGGCGAGGTGGTGGTCGACGGCGGCGATCACACCGGCGCGCTGCCCGGCTACGTACTCCGGCGCGGCGTGGACGGTACTCCGCCGTCGCGCTGACTGCACTCCCCCTCACCCTGCCCTCTCCCCCTCCGGGGGCGAGGGATCACCAGTCCCCTCTCCCTCCTGGGAGGGAAGGCACGGGCGAGGGAACCACATCCCTCTCCCTCCTGGGAGGGAAGGCACGGGCGAGGGAACCACATCCCTCTCCCTCCTGGGAGGGAGAGGGCAGGGTGAGGGTGGGGGCTATGTTCTGGAGATGACCTCCAGCACAGGCTCCTCCGCCCGCACCGCGGCCAGCACGACGGACTGAATCGCCCGCTCGTGCAAAAGACACTCCGCCGTCTCCCGCACCGCCGTCCGGTCAGGCAGACTCTCAACCTTGTTGATCAAGGCAACCACCCGCGCGCCCAGCGGCACGCCCTTGCGCCCACCCTCGGGATGCGCGAGGACCCGCGCCACCATCTCAGGAGTGATCGGCGTCCCCACGGGAGCGCCGCACAGCGCGGCGACAAGCTCTGGCCGATGCACGTGATCGGCGTCCAGCGTCTTACCGAGAATATCCGCGCCGACCACGATGACCACGAGCGTCGTCTCCACGGGAATCACCGGCTCATGCCCAGCCGGCGCCTTGAACGCCCGCATCCGCGAGCCGTCGGCCTCGTTGAGAATGCACACGCCGGGAAACCACCCACGTAGCCGCCGGAACAGACCCACCGACACGCCCGCCGCCTTGCCGGTCCCCGCGTCCGTGGCTCCAATGACAAGCACCTGTCCGTGAGCGCTCAGCGCGGCGGCCACGCGCTCCCGTGTCGCCTCCTCAGCGAACACGTGAGCAGGCGAGAGCGCGATCTGCGCGCCGAAGATCTTGGTGGTGGTAGTCGTGATGGCCTGCCCGCCCTTGTCCACCATCTCGCGGGCGAGGCGAAACATGGCCGTGCTCTTCCCGCCTCCGCCGACGAGCGCGACCACCTCCGCGCCCGTCACGCCCAGCGCGTCGGCTAACGTCACTCGCGGTCAGCCTTGGGCGCCCTTCGCCGCGCGCTCCATCAGATCCTTGGCCCCGGCCTGAATCCAGGGGAAGAACGGCGTCATCAGCGCCCGCACGCCCAGGCGCGTGTAGCGCTCCACGTTGCCGGCGTTCACGAGGGTGCCTGCGATGCGGCCGGACTGGACGATCTTCGTGATGGCCTTGTCCACTGTGCCCTGGACTTCCGGGTGGCCCATATTGCCGATGTGGCCCATGGAAGTGGCCAGGTCGTTCGGCGCCACGAAGAAGACGTCGATGTTGTCGACGGACAGGATCTCGTCGAGGTTGTTGACGGCCACGATGTCCTCGATGAGGACCATGAGCATGCTCTGGTCGTTGGCCGTCTTGAGGTATTCGTCCACACCAAAGCCCTGCCGGCTTGTGAACATGCCGCGCTTGCCGAGCGGCGCGAACTTCGCCGACTCCACCGCCGACTGCGCCTCGGCGCGCGTGTTCACGTGCGGCACCACGATGCCCATGGCCCCCCGATCGAGCGTGCGGTAGATCGTGGCGTAGTCGTTGTCCATCACCCGCACCACCGAGGTCACGCCCCACAGATCGCAGGCCCGCGTCAGGTTGCCCAGGTCGGCGAAGTCGACGCCGCCGTGCTCGCCCTCCAGCCAGATACCGTCCACTCCCAGCGTGCCGAGCTGATCGATCAGGTCCGGCTCGTTGGTGCCCGCCACGATGGTGGCGACTTTGCCGGCGGCGAGCTGCTGCTTCACACGATTCGGTCGGATCTTCACGGCATCTCCTTAATGATTGGCCGCAGGAAAGCTGAAGACGTTCGCGGGCTCGTGGTGAAGGTCGTGGTCGCGGCGGAGGCGTCGGACCATTTCAAGGGCATAGGGCGCACCTTCCAGAAGCTGGGCCAGCATCAGATCGTCGAGGGGCACGCCCGCTCGCCGCGCACCCTCCACGCAGAGATCGCGCAGCTCGCCATCGACGTGGGCGCCGGGCTCGGAGAGAACGGGCGGCGGCACAACATTGGGCGCGGCCGCCCCGGGCACGAGCTGGGGCCGTCGCGTGTGCCACTCCGTGGCCCGCTCGTAGGCATGGCCGATGCGCAGCATCGTAGTCTCCCCGAACGGCCGGCCCACCACCTGCATGCCCAGGGGCAGGCCGTTTCTCCCGAAGCCGTTGGGCAGCATCAGCACGGGCTGGCTCGTCACGTTCCACGCGGTGAGCAGGCTCGACTTCTGCCAGAACGACACGCTGCGGTAGTCGGCCAGCAGCGGCGCCTCGCCCATGCCCGCAGTCACGAAGGCGTCGAACTTCTGGTAGAGCGGCGCCATCTCCACCATCATTCGCCGGTGCTCGCGCGTGGCCTGCACGTAGTCGTTGGCGGTGAAGAGCACCGACGGCAGCACGCGGGAGAGAAAGTCCGCGCCGAAGTCCCTCGGACGCGAGACGAGGTTCTTCTGGTGCACGCTGAAGATCTCGCTCTCCGCGATGACGATCTTCACGTCGAAGTAGCTGCCCAGCGGCCGTACCCGGCATTCTTCCAGCTCCGCCCCCAGCCGCCGCAGGACATCCAGCGCGGCGTCCATGGCCCGGCGCACGTCCTCGGACGCGGGCATGTCCTCCTCCCAGTGGTGACGGAGGACGCCGATCCTGAGCCCGCGCAGATCCTGGCCGAGCGCCTCACGATAGGGAGGTATCGGCCGTTCGAGACTCCCCGCATCCTTCGGGTCGTAGCCGGCGAGGGCGGCCAGCACCATCGCGGAATCCTCGACCGTTCGCGCGAGCGGCCCGCAGTGGTCGAACGTGTACGAGTTGGTGATCACTCCCGCCCGGCTCACCAGCCCGAACGTGGGCATGAGCCCCACCACCCCGCAGAGGGACGCCGGGCCGCGGATCGACCCGCCCGTGTCCGAGCCCAGAGCCACCGGGACCATGCCGGCTGCGACGGCGGCGCCAGACCCACTCGATGAGCCCCCGGTGAACCGGGCGAGGTTCCATGGATTCCGTGCCGGAGGCCAGGGCAGATCGAAAGACGGGCCTGCGTGCGCCATCTCGTGGGTGGCCAGCTTCCCGAGCAGCACGGCGCCGGCGTCGTAGAGCCTGGCCGTCGCGGTGGCGTCCTCCGCGGGAACGCGGTCGATGAACACGCGCGAGTGGCCCGAGGTGAGAATGCCCCGCGTGTCGTAGATGTCCTTGAGCGCGAAGGGAATGCCGTGGAGCGCGCCGCGGTACTTGCCCGTGCTGATCTCCGCCTCCGCCTCCCGCGCCTCCTTCCGCGCCAGCTCGAAGGTCGTCGTGATGAAGGCTCGCGTCTGCGCGTCAAGCTCCTCCACCCGGTGGATGAGCGCGTCCACCAGCTCCACGGGGGAAAGCTTGCGCGCGGCGATCAGACCGGACAGTTCGGCTATGGAGAGGTCGTGGAGCTCCTGGGACATGGAGGCATGATACCCGGCGGACGACTCTTGTGGCGGGCACACTGCGCGATGCGCGCTAGGCTACCCCCCCGGCGGCCAGGACCGCGAAGCCGGTTGGCCCGGCCCTAGCCGCGGCTGACGTTGGCCGCCACGCAGAGCCACCGGCCCCCGCGGCGCGCCCACACATCCGTGTACCGCCCCGCGCCGGGCTGGCCGTCCGGCTTGATGTAGGTGGTCCGCGCCCGAATGATGGCGACCTCGCCCAGCATCTGGATCCGCACGTCCTCGCACTGGATGTTCTTGACCGCGCTGGGGCGCGCGATCTGGGCGAGGAACCCCGCGCGGTCGACGAGCGAGCAGTCCGGGTTGCTGTTCACGAAGTCCTCGGTCAGGTTCTCGTCGAACCAGCGGACGTCGGACTCCCGCACCGACCGGATGTAGTTGCGGTTCAGCTCCTGCAGTGTGTCCAGATCGCTCGCGTGGGTCGCGGTGTTCGGCATGGCGGTGGCCTCCATCGTGCTCAGCAGCGGGTGAAGTGCGCAGACACGCAGAGCCAGCGCCCATCCCGGCGCGCCCAAATGTCCGTGTAGCGGCCCTTACCCGTGCTGCCGTCGGGCTTCGTGTCCTCGAAGCTCGCGTGGATCAGGGCGACATCGCCCACGAGCTGGATCTGCACGTCTGGCGCCCGAAGGTTCGACATGGAATGGGGCTTCGCGAACCGGGCGAGAAAGCCCGCCTTGTCCACGAGCGAGCCGTCCGGGTTGGTGGCCATGTAGTCCTCGGCCAGGTGCTCCGCGTACCAGCCCACGTCGCGCTTCTCCGCGGCGAGGAGATACACGCGGTTCAGGGCTTCGAGCGTCTCGACAACCTTCGCGTCGGTCGCCATGCCGATATCCTCCCTCGTTGATCAGCGTTCAGCCGTATCCTAGCCACGACGCTGGCCCAATGAAAGAGCCAGTTTTTCTCGAACCGAAGGTGCCAGATAAGAAGGAGCTCCCATGCTGCTCAACCTGCGTGAGGCCAGCGGCCCCCTCTATCGTCGCGTGTACCACGCGCTCAAGGCCATGATCCGCGCCGGGCGGCTCGGCCCCGCCGCGCGCCTGCCCTCGACGCGCGTGCTGGCCAGGGATCTCGGCGTGTCCAGGAACACGGTGACGCTCGCCTACGAGCAGCTCGCCGCCGAGGGCTATCTGGTGAGCCGCCATCGCGGGACCACGTCGGTGGCGGGAGCGGTCCCGCTTCGCATCATGCCGCCGCCCTCCCGCCGGCAGCCGGAGCCGGCGCCGCGCCTCTCCGCCTACGCGCGCCGCCTCGTCAAGGATCCCACCGTGCCCTCGTCGCCCTCGGCGGCCGCGCGCCCCGCCCCGCGCTACGATTTCCGCTACGGCAGTCCCACCGTGGACGAGTTCCCGCGCGAGATCTGGCGGCGGCTCCTCGCCGCGCGGGCGCGGCGGGCCTCGCGCGAGTCCTTCGGCTACGGATCGCCCGCCGGCTATGGTCCACTACGCGAGGCGCTCAGTGAATACCTCGGGCGCGCCCGTGGCGTGTCGTGCGACGCGGAGCGTATCGTCATCGTCAACGGCTCGCAGCAGGCCCTCGACCTCGTGTCGCGCGTGCTCCTCGACCCCGGCGATGGCGCGGTGGTCGAGGAGCCGCACTACTCCGGCGCCACCGTACCCTTCGAGGCAGCGGGTGCGCGACTCATCAGGGTTCCAGTAGACGCGAGCGGTCTCGACACGTCGAAGCTGCCACCCGCCGGCGCGGGCGCGCGACTCGCCTACGTGACCCCGTGCCACCAGTTCCCCACGGGCGTCATCATGCCCCTCGAGCGGCGGCTCGCGCTCCTCCGCTGGGCCTCCCGGGTCGGCGCTTGGCTCGTCGAGGACGACTACGTCAGCGAGTTTCGCTACGAGGGCCACCCGCTCGAGGCGCTCCAGTCCCTGGACCGCGCCGGCCGCGTGATCTACATCGGCACCTTCTCGAAGACGCTCTTCCCCGCCCTGCGCCTAGCCTATCTCGTCCTGCCCCCGTCGCTGGTGCGTCCATTCATCGCCGCCAAGTGGGCCGCCGATCGCTTCTCGGCTCCCCTCGCCCAGGAGACGCTCGCCGACTTCATCACGAGCGGCCAGTTCGAGCGCTACCTGCGCCGCGCCGGCGCCCGCAACGCCTCACGCCGGCAGGCCCTCATCGAGTCGCTCCGCCGTCATTTCGGGAGCCGGATCGAGATCGCCGGCGAGAACACCGGCGTGCATCTCGTGGTGTGGTTCAACGATCTCCGCCCGCGTGACCTCGACGCGGTGATCGCGCGCGCCGCGCGGGCCGGCGTGAGCGTGTACTCCATCGCCCCGGCCTACACGCGCCCGCCGGCTCGCGCGGGCCTCCTCTTCGGCTACGCGGCGCTGAATGAGGCGGAGATCCGCGCGGGCATCCGCCGCCTCGCGGAGATGTTCTAGCCGCGGGCCGGCCGGGCCAGCTTCGCGCCCACGCGCGCGCCGGCCGCGGTGAGCAGCGTGGCGAGGCGAGTCAGGGCAGGCTGACGACGCGCGGCGGCCCGCCACACCAGGGTGACGGGCAAGGCGGGCATCCGTGCGGGCTCGCGCACCACCTGGCCCGAAGGCGCCTCGGCGAGGGCCAGCGCGGGCACCAGCCCGATGCCGAGCCCCCCGGAGACGTACGAGAGCAGCAGCGACACGCTCGGCACGTCGATGGTGGACACGGGGCGGATCCGGTGCTCGGCGAGGTACTCGTCGAGCAGCGCGCGGCCGCGGCTCTCGCCGGCCAGGCGCAGCACTGGCTCGCGCCGCAGCCGCTCCGTCAGCGGGGTGCGATCGCGGCGCCCACGCCGCGGGCCCACCCACACGAAGGGCTGGTCGAAGAGATGCCGATCCTCGAGCCCGCGCGGGATCTCCTGCCCCGTCACCACCGCCAGGTCCACGTCGCCGCCCGCCATCAGGCGCACGCCCGCACGCGAGTGCGTGGTGACGATCTCGAAGCGCACCGGCGGTTCCTCGTCGAGCAGGTCGTGAAGCACGGGGACGAGCAGCCCCTTGCCGAGATAGTCGCTCACCGCCACCCGGAGGGTGACGGCGGGGCGCCCGGACAGCGCCGCGAGCTGGCCAAAGGCCGTCTCGGCTTCGCTCCACAGCTCGCGCACCACGGGCAGCGCCGTCTCGCCGGTGGCGGTGAGGCGCACGCCGCGGCCTGCACGCTCGAAGAGCTTGATGCCGAAGTGTGTCTCGAGCCGCCGGATCTGCTGGCTCACCGCGGAGGAGGTGATGTGGCGCTGCCGGGCCGCCGCCGCGACCGAGCCCGTGCCCGCCACGGCGAGCAGGGTCTCGAGCGCGGGGAAGAGGGCGGCGTCGATCATGAAGCACAGCTTACCATTCGCTGCAGAACGTTTCACTGGACTACACAGTGCCGGTGAGGCAGGATGAGCGCCCCGAAGGAGGGAGCCACCATGGCACGCACGCTGCTCGACAAGGTTTGGGAAGCGCACACGGTGCGGACGCTGCCGTCCGGCCAGACCCAGCTCCTGATCGGCCTGCACCTGATCCACGAAGTGACGACACCGCAGGCCTTCCAGATGCTGAAGGAGCTGAACCTCAAGGTGCGCATGCCCGAGCGCACCTTCGGCACGCTCGATCACATCATTCCCACCACGGACCAGACGCGCCCCTACGCCGATCCCATGGCGGAGGACATGGCCGCGCACATGTACAAGAACATGAAGGACTTCGGGGTGCCGCTCTTCGACATGGCGACCGGCAAGCAGGGCATCGTCCACGTGATCGGGCCGGAGCTGGGCCTGAGCCAGCCGGGCATGACCATCGCCTGCGGCGACAGCCACACCTCGACCCACGGCGCCGTCGGCGCCATCGCCTTCGGCGTCGGCACCAGCCAGGTGCGCGACGTGCTGGCCACGCAGTGCCTGTCCATGACCAAGCCCAAGCTGCGCCAGGTGCGGGTGGAGGGCAAGCTCGCCAAGGGCGTCTATGCCAAGGACGTGATCCTCGCTATCATCAATATTCTCGGCGTGAAGGGCGGCGTGGGCTACGCCTACGAGTACGCGGGCGACACCATCGACGGCATGACCATGGAAGAGCGCCTCACCGTCTGCAACATGTCCATCGAGGGCGGAGCGCGCTTCGGCTACGTCAACCCCGACGCCAAGACGGTGGAGTATCTCCGCGGCCGGCCTTATGCCCCCGCGGGCGCGGCTTTCGAGCGGGCGGCCACGTGGTGGAAGTCGGTGGCGACGGAGCCGGGCGCTTCCTTCGACGACGTCAAGCGCATCGACGGCGCGTCTCTCGAGCCGGTGGTGACCTGGGGCATCAATCCGGAGATGTCGGTGGGCGTCAGCAAGACCATCCCCTCGCCCGATGCTCAGCCCGAGGCGGAGCGGCCCACCTTCCGGGAGGCGCTCGCCCACATGGGCTTCTCGGCCGGCCAGCCCATCAAGGGCGCCAAGATCGACGTGGCCTTCGTGGGCTCGTGCACCAACGGGCGCCTGTCCGATCTGCGCATCGCCGCCGAGGTGGCCAAGAAGGGCAAGGTGGCCAAGGGCGTGCGCGCGCTCATCGTGCCCGGCTCCCAGCAGGTGGCCAGGGACGCGGAGGCCGAGGGTCTGCACGAGATCTTCAAGGCCGCGGGCTTCGAGTGGCGCAAGGCCGGCTGCTCCATGTGCCTTGGCATGAACCCGGACCAGCTCGTGGGCCGCGAGATGAGCGCGTCATCGAGCAACCGCAACTTCATCGGCCGCCAGGGCAGCCCCACCGGGCGCACGCTCCTCATGAGCCCGGCCATGGTCGCCGCCGCCGCCATCACCGGCGCCGTCACCGACGTGAGGGAGATCCTGAAATGAGCACGACCACGGACGACAAGCGCCGCCAGCTCTCGGGCCGCGGCATCCCCGTCACCGGCAACGACATCGACACCGACCGCATCATCCCCGCCCGCTTCCTCAAGGCCGTGACCTTCGAGACCATGGGCGAGCACGCCTTCGAGGATGCGCGGAAACAGAACCCCGAGCATCCCTTCAATCAGCCCGCCTTCCAGGGAGCATCCGTGTTGGTCGTCGGCCAGAACTTCGGCTGCGGATCATCCAGAGAGCACGCCCCCCAGGCCCTCATGCGCTGGGGCATCCGCGCCATCGTCGGCGGCTCCTTCGGCGAGATCTTCTTCGGCAACTGCGTGATGCTCGGCATCCCCTGCCTCCGCGCCTCCCAGGAAGACCTCGAGTGGCTGCAGAAAGCCATCGAGCGCGAGTCCCAGACCCCGGTGCAGGTGGACGTGGAACGGCAAGAGGTGCGCTTCGGCGACCGCGTGATTAAGGCCACCGTGCCGGATGGGCCGCGGAACCAGCTGGTGGCGGGAACGTGGGACTCCACTGCGGTGCTACTGGAGGCGGGGGCGAGGATTGAGGCCACGGCGGGAAACTTGCCCTACGTCAAAGGATATTGATTCACGTACCGGCATTCGCATCAACGTTAACCATCGCCGACTGTGATAGTAGTGGTGGCGACATGCTCAGGTCTATGGCCGCCGCGCCTCCTTCGGCAAAGGCCGTCGTGCTTAAGTAATGCATGAGATCTCCTTCGACGAAGGCGTCGAAGTAGTCTTAGATTCCCTCCTGAATGATCGCTTGGCGCTACTCGCGGGGGCTGGACTCTCCATGGCTCCGCCGAGCCTTCTACCCAGCGCCGCAGCCGTGGCTGCGACTGCCAAACACAGGTATGATGCGACGTATGGGATGACCCGCCCCGGATTACCAGAAAAAGTGGAAGAGCAAGCGGAGTTCTTCTTTCAGCGGGGTGAGCTCGCCACTGTTTATTTCCGTACCTTGATCGATCAGGATGCTTTCGCCGGTCGCCCGAACGATGGCCACTATGCTGTTGCCGACCTGCTCTTGGTGCGCGCTATCCAGACGGGTGTCACTACCAACGTCGACACGATGATCGAAACGGCTGGACAGTTGTTGCTCGGACAAGTAGGCATCGGCGTTGACGGGAACGGCGTTGCAACCCTTCCGCCTGAGACGGCACCTTTGCTCAAAATCCATGGTTGCCGTGTTACCGATCCCAACAACATGACATGGGCGCCTGGGCAGTTGACCGCCGAACCGGTTGCCGGCCGAATCACGTCCAGCGAGGATTGGCTCAAGGGGCGGCTACTGGATCGGGACCTGCTCATCGTAGGCTATTGGACCGATTGGGACTATCTAAACGCCGTCCTCAAGGCCACGCTTGGCACTATCCACCCTGCGCGCGTTATTGTCATTGATCCGGCCGACGGCGCTACTTTCGCGGCGAAGGCACCTGTACTCTATGAACTCGGCCAGCGCGCGATAACCTTCTTTCGCCGCGTCAGTACCTCCAGTTCTGAGTTCCTTGCCGCGCTTCGATTAGCGTTCTCCAAGTCCTTCGTGAGACGCGTCCTCCATTCAGGGATTCAGGTCTATCACGATCACACTGGCGCCAATCCACCCGAAGCGTGGACTGAACCGCCCGCCCTAGATAATGGTGTCCTCTGGCAGATGCGACGTGATCTTGAAGGCTGTATCCCGACCCAACCGGCTCACGAGCGTAGACCTCCGGACGAGCCCCTAGTTGGGCTCACCCTTCTACAGCTCCGCGCCGCTGGTGCCGCTCCGGATGGGTCATACTGGCTCTTGAACGGGCGTCGGATCCGCGTCTTGCGGGCTCCGAACAAGCCACTCCATCGAGTTCAGCGTGCGTTTGAGGGAGACACCGCTCCAATTGTGGCGCCCGATATCATCATAGGTGTCGGCGCCGAAGCGCAGTCTTTATCACCTAGTGTCGCTAGAGGGGAAACGAAACCCACGATCGCGCGAGGCTCAACTGGTCGCTGGATGACGCGCTCAGAAGCCGTGAAAGAGCTAGATCTATGATTGACATACTGACCACCAGCGCCGGGCTCCTCAAAGACGCTGGCTTTTCTGTCCAGTCAATCTCGGTCGCTGGCCGCTCCGCCCTCGTCTTTGAGGACACAACAGTCCTTGGCTTTCTGTTCACCTATGACACTCCTTCCCAGATGATCGAGTTCTGGGCTAGAGATGCTGATGGGGTCGTCGCCAACCATCAGTTTGGACTCCGCCGCGCAGGCCAGAAGGCCTGGAACGCTTACCTCGTGCTTCTCGCCTCGAGCGCAGCCGATTATCGAGACTCTGCAGGACTTAATGCTATTGAGGAAGATCTCGCCGGAACCCGTAAGATTGCTCGCGCCAATATTGCAGATATCGCTGACGTCCGGGCAGCACTCCTACCGCTCCTGCCCTTGCAAAGCGCGCCCATGCTCGAACCTGTCGATGTCATGTCTGAGATCCGGCAACGCGCAACTGAACTCCCAGCACGCGCAGTCGCCGCATTCTTATCGACGGCGGACGACACGGTGGTCATGCAGGTCTTGGAGGAACAGTCGTGAAACTCGCCTTTGTCGATCTATGTGGGTTCCGCGGCTATCGTAAACGCGTACGCATCGATTTTGCGGAGAGCTTCACTATCATCGATGGCCGAAACGGCGCCGGCAAGAGCACCATATTTGACGCAATTGAGTTTGCTCTCACGGGCAGCCTCGGTAAGTACGACGACGCTACCGCCGCTGGCGAAACGGTGGCCGACTATCTTTGGTGGACTGGCGAAGGACCTCCTCCAGAGGAACGGTATGTCCATGTCGGATTCCGAAATGGCGACGAAGAGATCGACATCCGTCGAACGCAGCTTGGCGGACCCGATCCCGAGAAAATCGACCAAATTACAGCTGGATTGTGCGATCTCAGCCTTGCGCCGATTTCGCCCCTCGTCCAGCTTTGCACTACTGCGATTATTCGGGATGAGAGGATCACCACGCTCAGCCTTGACCTCAAGGAGACAGACCGTTACGCACTTTTGCGTGACGCGCTTGGTGCCAATGATTCTGAGGCGTGGATCGCACGCGGCGCCCACCTCGCAACACTCGCCAAGCGCCGGACGGCTATCTCGCAACAGGACGTAGCTATAGCAAACGCCGAAGTAGCTGCTGCTGCCCGGCGGATTGACGAGGTCCGGGCCAATCTTGTAGCGGAATCAGCAATGCGAGAAGTCGTTGCGCGGCTGCAGTCATTCGTTGACACTCAAGTATCGTTCGATCAGCTTGCTAGCCCTGTGCGACAGCGGATCGCGACCGTGTCTGCTGAAGTCGAGGCACTCGAGGCGCTCAGTAACCGCTGGAGTGGCATAGAGGCCCAGCGAGCAGATCTGAGCAGGCTGTCGGCTGCCCTTGAAGCAGCCAACGCAGAGAAGAGCGCCGCGGTCGCCGCGCTCCAAGCTACCCCTCCGGTACACGAACCGGTAAACGCCTCGGCACTAGCTGCTGAGGCCCGTGATCTGATAACTTTGGTTTCGCTTGGGCGCCGCATTGGTCTACGTGATGGCCGTTGCCCTCTTTGCGCCGCTGGCCAACCTCACCAAGACTACGTACGCGGCCTTGACGCTGCGGAGGCTGCTGCGAGAAGACTCGATGAACAGGCGGCCCGGGCTGCCGAAAATGAGCAAGCTCAGCGTGCTCTCGAGACGAGACTAGCCGATTCGACGCGCACTGCCGACGCAGCCGCATCCGCTAGGTCGACCGTGCTAGGCGCCATCGAGGCATTCAATCAAGAACGCCGCGTACTAGGCGTAGAAGACGCCACCGCTGAGCAGATAGCTGCGCGCATTGCGCGTCTTCGGCAGGATCTCGACACAGCCCAAAGGGACCTTCGGATTCTAGAAACCCTTCTGGAGTTGACCCGGCTGTTTCAAGTGGTCCCTGCACCAGTCGCAGTGATTGATCATGGGTAAGATCATCCTGAGGAGGGTGCCATATGGGTCACGGGTCAGGTCAGGCGCATCGCTTGACGGGCGTGGAGCGGTTGGAGCTCCAGCGCCGGGTACGAGCGGGTGAGACGCATGAGGTGGCGGCGACAGCGGTGGGGTGTTCGGCGAAGTCCGTGCAGCGATTGTTGGTGAAGACCGGAGGAGTGAAGCCCCGGGCGAAGCCCCAGTCGGCGTTGCGGCTGTCGCTCCCAGAGCGGGAAGAGATCTCGCGCGGGCTGCTCGCGGGCGACTCGTGCCGCGGGATCGCGAGACGCCTCGGTCGGGCCCCGTCGACCGTATCGCGCGACGTCGCGGCGGCCGGCCAGCGCCAGCGGTATCGGGCTTGGCGCGCAGATGAGGCCACCCACCGGCGCGCGCACCGCCCGAAGATCGCGAAGTTGATCGCCGTGCCGCGGCTTCGGCGCGCCGTGGAGCAGGGACTGCGACGGCGATGGTCGCCGCAGCAAATTGCCGCACGGCTGGTCCTCGACTATCCCGACGATCTGGAGATGCGTGTGTCGCACGAGACGATCTATCAATCGCTGTTTGTGCAGGGGCGTGGGGCGCTGCGCCAGGAGCTCACGCGGTGCCTGCGGACGGGGCGCGCCCAGCGTCGCCCCCTCGGGCGCGCCACGGGCTCTGGCCAGCTGCAACACATGGTGCTGATCAGCGACCGACCAGCCGAGGTCGAGGACCGAGCCGTACCGGGCCACTGGGAAGGCGACCTGATCCTTGGGAGGCGGGCGCAGTCGGCGATTGGCACCTTGGTCGAACGGCAGACCCGCTTCGTGATGCTCGTCAACCTGCGCGCGGGGCGTCTTGCCGAAGACGTGAAGGACGCGCTGGCAGTCACGATCCGTGCCCTCCCTAACCATCTCCGCCGCTCGTTGACCTGGGATCAAGGCAAGGAGATGGCCGAGCACGTCCGCTTCACGCTCGACACCGGCGTGCAAGTCTACTTCTGCGATCCGCGCAGCCCGTGGCAACGCGCGACGAACGAGAACAGCAACGGGCTCCTGCGCCAATACTTCCCCAAAGGCACGGACCTGTCCGGGTACACTCAAGCACGCCTCGACGAGATCGCCGCGGAGTTGAACGGACGCCCTCGACACACGCTCGGCTGGCGCACCCCAGCCGAGGTGTTTGCGCGCGCTGTTGCGATGACCGCGTGAGACCGCCCCCGGTTTCGTGGACACTGCAGATCGCACGAAAGTGCGGTAGGAGTGTTCCATGGCCAAGCGCAAGCGGCGGGCGTTCACGGAGGAGTTCAAGGCTGAGACGGTGCGGTTGATCCGCGAGAGTGGGAAGTCCA
>WNFS01008380.1_pt1 | contig 23556 bp, 25 predicted proteins | sample 5400141 | NCBI WGS metagenome assembly WNFS01 (sample SAMN13153358, study PRJNA577476) | soil metagenome | isolation source: 60 cm saprolite under Madrone tree | place: USA:California | collected 2016-06-14
ATCCGACACGGGGCCACAACACCGCCGCGCGGGCCAGCCGGTTGATCCAGAGTCTTCCGCGATACATTTCGGCACAGGCGCGAGTGAATTCCTGCAAAGCTGATTGCCGATCTTTGCCCCGAATGATTTTCGTGATCGCCTCTGCGGCGAGTTCTCCCGAGCGAAGCGCATAATAAATTCCTTCGCCAGTAAACGGCTCCACTACGCGGGCAGCGTCACCGATGAATAAGAGATTTTCGTGGGCGCACGGAACTGGCGAACGCGTAAGCGGCGTGATCGTGCGCCAGGGTTGATTGGCACTAATTTCAAAATGGCGGTCCGCCCATTGACGCAAACTGGAAATTGTTGGGGGCGCACCCACGAGGCAAAGATTCAGCTCCGTTTCGTTCACCGGAGCCTGGCCGGAGTAACCTTCCCGAAGAAACTGAAGTACGACGCGTCTGCCAAAATTTTGCGGTAACGGGATGTGCGCCTGCAAGGTCACGCGTTCACGGGCCGGCTGCGGCAGTAAACTACACAAGCGCGCAACGGTAGAATTGCGCCCGTCTGCGCCGATTAATGTCCGCGCGGAAAAACTTTCTCCGGTCGCGGTCAGAATTTTCCAATCCCTATTGTGGGCCAATGCCGTTACAGTTATTCCCTCGCGAACGTGCGCGCCGAGTTCTCCAGCGTGCTTTAGCAGAAGATCGTCGAAAAGGCTGCGTTTCACCGATAACTCGCAATTGTCGCCGGCTGGAAGATCCAAAATCACTTTATGGCCGTTGATCGCGATGAATTCGACCGAGTCGAGTTTCGAATGCGGCAAATCCCGGATGGGCTGCGCGAGACCGAGGCGCTCTATCACGGGCCAGCACGATGGATTCAAACAATCGCCGCACACTTTTTCCCTCGGAAAATTTTCCCGCTCAAGAACCAGCGTGCGCACACCAGCCAGAGCGCAAAATGCGGCGCAGCTCGATCCAGCCGGGCCGCCGCCCACAATCGCCACGTCAAAAATTTCCATTGCACGTCTAATTTTCGTTTGGCATGTCGACCGCAGTCGAGACATCTCTTACCGCTTTTCCAGGCAACATGAGAGATTCCTCGACTTCGCTCGGAATGACAAAAGATCATTGGCTCCTAATGACCAGTGGCGCGCGATTCAATACCAGAGCAAATTGAACCTAGATGAGCTGGTCTCTCCCAATCTTTCGCGTCGCCGGCATCCAATTACGGATTCACATTACCTTCTTACTGTTGATCGTCTGGCTGGCGTTCGGCTATTATGCCCAAGGCGGCTCCGCCGTGGCGGCGAGCCGCGTGATATTTGTTCTGCTCCTTTTTCTTTGCGTGGTGCTGCACGAATTCGGGCACGCGTTCGCTGCCAAGGCGTTCGGGATCAACACGCCGGACATCACGTTACTGCCTATAGGCGGAGTGGCGCGACTGGAACGTATGCCGGAAGAACCCGTGCAGGAGCTAATCATCGCAGTGGCCGGGCCATTGGTGAATGTGGTGATCGCAATCGGTTTGTTTGTAGCTGGCGGGTCACAAGCCTTGCTTAATCCTTCGACAGTCGAAGGAGGCGGTCTCATTGCGCAGTTGCTGACGATAAACATCATGCTGGTTCTTTTTAATTTGCTGCCGGCGTTTCCAATGGATGGCGGGCGCGTGTTGCGCGCGCTGCTGGCCACGCGGATGAGCTACGCGCGCGCGACACAGGTCGCCGCGACCGTCGGACAAGGTTTTGCGTTCGTCTTCGGCTTCCTCGGGCTGCTCTGGAACCCATTCCTGATCTTTATTGCGCTCTTCGTTTATATCGGCGCATCGCAAGAAGCGGCCCTGGCGCAGATGAAAGATGTCTCGCGCCGGTTTCCAGTCTCGAGCGCGATGGTGCGTGAGTTTCGCACGCTCACAGAGAACGCCAGCCTGCAGGAAGCGGTGGACGCGTTGCTTGCGACTTCGCAGCACGATTTTCCTGTTGTGGATGAAACCGGCAGTGTAGCCGGTTTATTGACGCGTCACGATCTCATAGCCGCGTTAAGAAAGAACGATCCGACGCTGACGGTCGGTGATGTGATGCGCCGCGATATTCCCACGGTGACCACGGGCACGCGCTTCGAAGACGCATTCCGCATCATGCAGGAGTGCAACTGCCCGGCGGTGCCCGTGCTGGATCGGATGAAGCGCCTCGTCGGTCTGCTTACGCCGGAGAACGTTACCGAACTAATGATGATTCAGTCGGCGATGCCGCAACGGCGGGCTCTGTAAGCTTTCTTAGGAGCTGATGCGCATCGGCATTAGGACATACAGGAACGGCGTCTGAATCTTCAAAACGCCCGGGCTCATCTCGTCGATTAGATCGAGAAAAACTTCGTCTTCGGTCAGTGCGCGCAGGGGCGCCATAAGAAACTCCGGATTAAACGCGATGGAAAACTCGCGACCTTTGTAGGCGACGGCGAGCGATTCCTTCGCTTCGCCTACTTCCGGCGTGTTGGCAGTGATGTCGATGTTGTTCTTGCTGAAATTCAGTTTGATGGAGTGCGATTTGTCGCTGGCCAGCAGCGAAACGCGCCGGAGCGAGTTTAGAAACATTTCGCGCTCAAGTTTTATTCGCTCCTTCGCTTCGGCTGGAATGACCTGCCGGTAGTTTGGATAATTGCCTTCGATTAGTTTTGAGACCAACAACGTTTTGTTAAGGTCGAACGCGATCTGGCCGCTGCCCATGCTGACCTTCACGTCACCCTCATCCGTAAGCAGGCGTTGCAATTCTGTCACGGCTTTGGTCGGAATAATCAGGTCCGCTTCGTGGCTGCGCGGGAATTCCAGTTCGATTTCCGCCATTGCCAACCGCCGCCCATCCGTCGCCACCAGCGTAAGCTTATTGTCCTTGAAACTGAACAGAACGCCGTTGAGCACGTAACGGGTCTCGTCCGTCGATATGGCATAGGAAGTCTTGCGCAAGCCATCGCGCAAATCTTTCTGCCGAATCGTGACAACTTTCGCGTCCTCGAATTTCGGCAACGGCGGAAATTCGTCTTCAGGCAGTCCGAGAATTTTGAAGAAGCTTTGGCCGCTGCGGATCGAAGCAGCATTTTTTCCATCCACATCGACCTGAATTTCGCTCGAAGGCAGTTCGCGAACGATGTTGAAAAGACGCCGGGCCGGAAGAGTCGTCGCTCCTGCTTTGTCCACGTGCGCTTCGCAACTGCCGCGCACACCGACATCAAGATCGGTAGTGGTGAGATGAATTTCATCTTCGCCGGCCTGCAGTAAAACATTGGAAAGGATTGGAAGTGTCGTGCGGGTGCTGACGACGTTTTGGACCTGTTGCAGACCCTCGAGCAGCTTTTCTTTCGTAACGCTAAATTTCATGATGAACAGAAGCGTTTAAGATGTAACGCCTTCGATTTTATTCGGCAAGCCGCAATCTCTCTGACGGTATGTGGGTTTGCGATGGCAGGAGTCACGAGTTCGAAATGCCTGCCGGCATCAAGTCAACGCTGCAGCGAACTATCGATGAACGATATCGTCTGGCGAATGTTGTCCTGCTCGGTCATCCGTCTCTTTACCAATTTGCACGCGTGCAGCACGGTGCCGTGGTCGCGCCCGCCAAAGGCCTCGCCAATTTCATTCAAAGACGCCTTGGTGAGCTCGCGTGCCAGATACATCGCCACCTGTCGCGGAAAGGCGATGCTGGCCGGACGCCGCTTACTTGTCATGTCGGCCACGCGCACATCAAAATGTTCCGCCACGCGCCGCTGAATCTGTTCGATCGTGATGGAGTGCCGTCCTTCTTCCTGCAAAATGTCCTTCAGTAAATGCTCGATAACTTCTTGCGTGAGCTCCTTGCCACTGAGCGATGCGAACGAGGCTACGCGCATGAGCGCGCCCTCCAGACGGCGCACATTTGTGCGAATACGGCTGGCGAGGAATTGGAAAATTTCATCCTGCAATTTGATCTGCATTGTGTGCGCCTTTTTTCGCAGGATCGCGAGGCGCGTCTCGATGTCTGGCGGCTGAAGCTCGGCGGTAAGTCCCCATTCAAATCGCGAAACCAGGCGGTGCTCTAGATTTGCGATCTCCGAGGCGGGCCGGTCACTGGATAGGACGATCTGTTTGTGCCCGTCAAAAAGCGTATTGAATGTGTGAAAGAATTCCTCCTGGGACCGCTCCTTGCCGCCCAGAAATTGGATGTCGTCAATCAAAAGAAGATCGGCCTGGCGATAACGCTTCCGGAACTTCACTAAATTACTATGCTGGATCGCGTCGATGAACTCATTAATGAAGAGTTCGCTTGAGACGTAGATCACCTTCATGTTTTTCTTCTTCGCCCAAACGTATTGACCGGTGGCCTGCATCAGATGGGTCTTGCCAAGACCCACTCCGCCGTAAATGAACAGCGGGTTGTATGTGCGCGCCGGCGCCTGCGCAACGGCAAGACTTGCGGCGTGCGCAATTTCGTTGTTCGGGCCGACTACGAAAGATTCGAATGTGTTCCGTGGATTGAGGCCGGGCACGGTTGCGCCTGGTTTTGTGTCGGTCGGTGGTGCTGGCAAAACTTCCATCAGTGGCGTGGGATTCTCCAGAGATGTTTGTGCGCCAGGTCCTGATGGTGAGCAAAACTTCACCGAGCGTGGGCTGCCAAGCGTGGTCACGATCGCAGTTTGCAAGGCCGGCATATAGTTACTCTCGATCCAAAACTGATAAATGTTGTTTGGAACGCCAAACGTTAGCGATTTATCTTTTGCCTCGACCAACTCGACAGCAGAAAACCAGCGTTTGAAACTGTCGGCGCTAATCTGCGGCTTGAGCGCAGCCGATAACCGCTGCCACAGCTGCGCACATTTCTTGTCCATAGCAGAGTTGTTAACAGTGTTACACAAATGCCACACTGGCTGGTGTCGTGGGAAATTGCTGGGAAAAACCAAGGTGAGATGGATCTATTCCCCAGCGTGATCCGCCGTGGAAATGCTGAAAAAAAATGCCAAAAACGTGTAAATACGAGGGAAAACGGACAGATGCACGCGTCAACGTCACTGTAGCTTCAACCTGCCGCGCATGGGCACTAAGTCGTTCTTTCGGGGAACTTTTGGTGTTGTTCATTCTCGTTGCTAAAAGTTTCTCAGAAATGTTCACAACTTATTCACATGCGCTTTGTTCCCGTCCTCGCCAGCGGGCTTGAGACTAGAAACCTGTTTCAAAATCGACAAGAAAAAAATGAATATTATTTTTCATCGCCGAAAAAAATTTTCTTGACTAGAAAAACGAAACGCGCGTGTCCGAGAGGAAACGAAAGAACGATTGTTCGGGGGATTTTGCCGCGACGCGTGGAGGCGCCGATCAGTAATCGCCGCGGCGAATTGCTCTGCCTTATTGCATCCTGTGCGGCACTCCTGAGTTGACCGGAATCGTCTGCAGGCGCAATTTTCTCGCCCGCAGAATGCCAGAGGGAGCGCTCGGCGAATCAAAAATGCAACCAATGCACGCGGAAATTACGAGTTGCCGGGAGAACTGTATCGGCAATTCAAACCGTCCCACGATGCGCCGAATTCTTCTAGCCGGCCTGATCGTTTTTTTACTTTCTGCGCCGTACGCGTTCCCGGTTGATGAGTTGGTGCCGCCGTTCGGGTTTCGTTGGAACGACTCGGTGGCGCGTGTCGAGGCTGTGCTGCATGGCGCGAAGGCCAAAATTACCTCGCGGGAAAAAAAAGAGAACCGGGAAGTCTGGACAGTCGAGGGCCTTCTTCATCCTGGATTAAAGCGGACGCTGTTTACCTTTAAGCAGAGGGCGCTTGTCGCAGTGGAGCTGCAATACGAATACCCGGAGTGGTCGATCGAACGTTATAACCAGCGGATGGGAGAAATTCGCAAGTACTTCGACGAGAAGTACGGAACGGGAAAACTGGTTTCACGTTCTCGCGACAATGACACCGATGTCATTCAAACGCTGGTTGGCTATCAGTGGATGGTCGGCGCGACGATGCTCGAGCTTTTTTATTTCTCAGCCCAACACGACAATCTGGTTTACCGCACCATCACTGTTGACTACAAAGCGCTGTAGGCGGTCCAGTCTCGTCGCCGCGACCGGCGCTTTGCGATCACCGCCCGCCGGCTTTTTTTCTAGTCTCGGGCGACGCGACAAGTTATCACGTCCTCCTACAAATTGAGCCCAGGAGTTGTTATGCCGACGTCAGACCTCGCCGGATCCTCTAGTTTCACCATTGCCGAAATTCTGGCGAAGCTTGGGACCGATCCGAAGACCGGATTGAATCCAGCGCAAGTACAGGAACGTCTGAACAAGTACGGGCCAAACGCGCTGGCGGAAGAAAAGAGCGCTTTCTGGTTTCCTTGCTTACTTCTGGGGCCCTATCGCATGGATGATCGAGGCCGCTGCTCTGATGGCGTTAATCGTAGGAGACTGGGGCGATCTTACGATCATTACCTCGCTTTTGTTGTTCAACGCCTTGTTAGGATTCTGGGAGGAACATGAAGCGTCCAACGCACTCGACGCCTGAAGAGCTCCCTGGCGTTAAAAGCACGTGTGCTTCGCGGTGGAGAATGGCAGCAAGTGGATGCGCGTACGCTAGTGCCTGGAGATATCATTCGCCTGTACCTCGGCGACGTTGTCCCCGCCGATTGTAAGCTCATGCAAGGCGACTACATCAGCATCGACCAATCAGCGCTCACAGGGGAGTCGCTGCCAGTCACGAAGAAATCGGGTGAAGACGCATACTCGGGCTCCGTCGTCAAACAGGGAGAAATGGTCGCAGGAATTACTGCGACTGGCGCGAATAGGTTTTTTGGGCGGACAGCAAAATTAGTCGCCGCCGCCGGAAGCGTTTCCCATTTCCAGAGAGCCGTGATGAAGATCGGCAACTTCCTTATTATTCTGGCGCTCGTTTTGGTGGTGATTCTGGTGGCCAGCCGGGTTTTTGATATGCGGGGCCACTACGATCGGGCGATCTTGTTAAGGCTGGCTGAAATCGTTCTCATCCTTTTGGTAGCATCAGTGCCAGTGGCGATGCCTGCCGTACTCTCAGTGACGATGGCTTTGGGGGCACGGATGCTTGCCAGGAGCAAAGCAATCGTCTCTCGATTAGAGTCGATCGAAGAATTGGCGGGAGTCGATGTGCTTTGTTCCGATAAGACTGGCACGTTGACCCAGAACAAGCTCACACTCGGTGAAGCAGAGCCCTGGTCGGGAACCGACGCTCAAACATTGATTCTGATGGCGTCACTGGCTTCGCGGGCAGCAGACAACGATCCGATTGACCTCGCAGTAATCGCCGGCCTGAAAGACCCCTCCATACTTAAGAGTTATCAGCAGGAAAAGTATGTCCCTTCGATCCGGTGGATAAGCGGACGGAAGCCACGATTAAGGACGCGTCTGGCAAAGTTTTTCGAGTTACCAAAGGCGCGCCGCAAGTGATTCTCGCGGTGGTGAAGCTCTCCGCGGTTGATCTGGAGAAAGCACAGCAGGCGGTGAACGGATTCGCCGGTCGCGGTTACCGCACCATCGGTGTGGCGGTTGCCCAAGGCGATGGTCCCTGGGAGTTCTTGGGGATTCTGCCGCTACTCGATCCGCCTCGGCCGGATTCCAAGAGCACTATCGCCCGGGCTCGTGAGTACGGCGTCCAGGTAAAGATGGTTACCGGCGACAACGTGGCGATAGCTCGGCAGATCTCATTGGAGCTGGACATGGGCACAAACATCCAGCCAGCGACGGAACTCTTTCCGGGCGACGTTATCAAAGGACAAATCCCGTTGGACGCTGCCGAGAAAATCGATAAGGCCGATGGCTTCGCTCAGGTTTTCCCGGAACACAAATATGCCATTGTAAAAATATTGCAGGAGAACGGCCACATCGTGGGGATGACCGGCGATGGCGTCAATGATGCTCCTGCGCTCAAGCAAGCGGATGTGGGCATCGCAGTTTCCGGCGCGACCGAGGCAGCTCGAGCAGCGGCAGCTTTAATTCTGACCGCACCAGGTTTGTCAGTCATCATCGAAGGGATCGCATCTACTACCATTTCTTTCCCCTCACCGCGATCATGCTTATCGCGCTGGCTCTCCTGGACGACGTCCCCATAATGACCATCGCCTTTGACAATGCCAGCGTGCCGCCTCGACCGGTTAGATGGGAGTTGGACCGTGTGTTGGTCATTTCGTCAGTGCTGGGGTTACTCGCAGTTATTCAAAGCTTTGGCCTGCTCTACCTTGGTGATACTCTTCACCACCTGGACCATCCACAGCTACAGACTATGATGTTCCTGCAACTCGTTGCCGGCGGGCACCTCATGTTATTCGTGACTCGCACGCGGGGGGTCTTGTGGAAGCCGCCGTATCCAAGCTCCAAGCTCTTCTTTGCAATTGTCGCGACTCAAATTGCCGCGGTCTTGATGTGTAGCCAGGGCTGGCTCGTGCCGTCACTTACGTGGAGAATCATCGGTTTTGTTTGGGGCTACAACCTGGTTTGGATGATACTGCAGGACGTCGTAAAGCTCGGGCTGTATGGAATTCTGGATCCGGCTCGCTCGTGGAAGAGGTCGCTTTTCCAGCCCATTCGAGTTCCGATGACAGGTAGGCGAGAGGCTGTGCGCTAAAGGAAGAAGAAGAGAACAATCATGTCCAACTATCAAAAGAAACTTGTCGTGAAGTCGGGATCCAAGATCCGGCTAAAACATTTCGATCCCGGCTACCATGGTAAGCACGAGTCGCACAAGGCAGCTTTGCCGGAGATTCAGGAGAACCTGCAGAAGATGGAGGAGTTGCAATATCGGATGCATGCGGAGAACAAGCACTCGCTCCTCATTGTCTTGCAGGGACTGGACGCTGCTGGCAAAGACGGTGTAGTCCGCCACGTTTTGACTGGCATGAATCCATCAGGTTGCGTCTCTGTTAATTTCAAGCAACCGACCGCGAAGGAACTCGCCCATGATTTTCTCTGGCGCGTGCATCCGCATGTGCCTGCCAAAGGCTCAGTCGCAATTTTCAATCGTTCCCATTATGAAGATGTGCTGGTGGCAAGAGTTCACGACTTGGTACCGGAAAAAGTCTGGTCGAAACGCTACGATCAAATCAATGATTTCGAACAGCTAATCGCCACGGAAAACAACACAACGATTCTCAAATTTTTTCTTCACATTTCGAAAGACGAACAGCTTGCCCGGTTCAAGAAGCGACTGGATGACCCCGCTCGTCAGTGGAAGATCAGTGACTCGGACTACAAGGAACGCGACTATTGGGGTGATTACACCAAGGCGTTCGAGGACGTGCTTGATAAGACGAGCACCGAGCACGCCCCCTGGTTTATTATTCCTTCAAACCATAAGTGGTTCCGGGATTTGGCTATTTCGCAGATCATTGTCCGGCAGATGGAAGACATGGACATGCAGTTGCCCAAACCGACTGTGAACCTGGCCGAAATTCGCCGCGAATATCATCAGGCGGCCGACCAGGAAAAATCCGACGGCCGCAAGAAGCAGTAACATTGGCCGACATCACGCTATCGCAACGCCTGACGCTGTTATTGGACGCGTCGCCGCTGAACGGGATTCAGCGATGGCTTTGGGTGCTCTCGACCGGCGGCACGTTGCTTGATGGCTTCGCTATTTTCGTACTTGGCGTGGCGATGCCTCTTATTATCGCTGAGTTTCATTTCCAGCCCGACGTAGTTGGTCTTATCGGCGCAAGTCTGGTGCTTGGTGCTGTGTTTGGGGCCGGAGTTGGCGGGCCAATGGCAGATCGTCTTGGTCGAAAGCCGTTGATGCTCGCCGACATGATAATTATTAGTGCGGGCGCCGCCACCAGCGCCCTAGCTAATGGACCGGCAATGCTTTTTATCGGGCAACTCCTCGTCGGAGTGGGAGTAGGCATCGATTTTCCCGTCAGTAGCAGTTACGTTTCGGAAGTATTGCCCAAACGTAATCGTGCGCGAATGATGGTCGCTACGATTGCCTGCCAATCCGTTGGTATGCTACTCGCGGCGGTGATTGCGCTGTTGCTGCTGAAAAACGTGGACAGCGCCCAGAATTGGCGGCTTTTTCTGGCGACGGAAGGCGTTATTGCGCTTCTGTTTTTGTTGTTACGCCTCTCAGAACCAGACAGTCCACATTGGTTGGTGGCTCGAGGCAGATTTGCCGCGGCGGCACAGGCGTTCATGCGGATCATGCCGGAGCAGCGCGAGGCAGTGTTGCAACTTACCGGCAACGCTGGGAACCGTAGCCTGGCAACTTCGGTCACGCCGGCAACATCGCCAGGTATCGCGATTCTTTTCTCGCGCGCCTATCGAGCTCGTACGGTGCTTGTGGCGGCCCCGTGGTTTTTGATGGATATCGCCACCTATGGTGTCGGCCTCTTCACTCCAATTATCTTGGGCGCCATTGATATTTCCGACCAGAGAGGTGGCGCTATCACTCACGACCTGGCTGCCACCAGGGGAAGCGGTGCAATCGATTTGTTCCTGCTCTTCGGCTTCCTTCTTGGAATCTGGGCGGTGCCAAAGTTCGGACGCATCCGGATGCAGGCCATTGGTTTCGCTAGCATGGCTTGCGGTATGTTGCTGCTCATGATCGCTGTCCGCCTATCAAATTCCAGCTTGCACATTCCACTGGTGTTCACCGGATTCATCCTGTTCAACTTGTTAATGAACGCCGGACCTAATTCCACGACGTTTACGTTGGCGCCGATCCTGTTCCCAACGCAAGTACGAGCCACCGCTAGCGGCTTCGCCGCTGGTGTTGCTAAAATCGGAGCGACTTTCGGCGTCTTTGTCCTTCCAATCTTAAAAGGTAAATTCGGCATTCCAGCCGTCTTGGGAATGGTGGTGGCTGTCAGCGTCCTGGGTCTCGCTGTTACATTGGTGTTTGGACGCGAAGACACGGAACAGAGCGTAACCATGCGTTGAACTGGACTTGCCGGTTGTTCAATGGAGACGCACATTTTGCTTTTCCTCATCACCATCGTGGCCACGGCGATTAACTCGGTAGCCGGTGGCGGCGGATTGTTAACCTTTCCGGTGCTAATGACAGTTTTGCCGCCGATAACAGCCGATGCAACCAGCGCGGCTGCTCTTCTGCCCGCCTACATGACCAGCACTTGGGCAGGCCGCAAGCACCTGGCTCCCGTGCGTCATTGGTACTGGCTGCTTCTTGGGCCAAGCTTGTTAGGTAGCCTCCTTGGCGCATCGCTCCTCAACTGGTCAGCTAACCGCTCATTTACTGCCTTGATACCATGGCTCATTCTGACAGCAACACTGCTCACGTTGCGACCATTGCTAACTCGCACTGCTCATGCCGGGCAGTCATTAGGCGCGGTCGTTCCGGTAGAAACAACTTCGGCCGCGTCCCTTTCGCTCCAGATTGGAGCGGGCGTGCTGCTTTTTGTCGTCGCGATTTATGGCGGATATTTTGGCGCTGGCATTGGCATCCTGGTAATTGCCGCGGTTGACTTGATTGGATTGACTGACATCCACTCCATCCTACCGCTGAAGAATGCCTTGTGTGGCAGCCTCCGGGCTGTTGCCGTAGCAGTGTTCCTTCTCGAAGGGAAGGTGAATTGGGAGTATGGTTTGGTGATGGCGGCGGGCGCGTTGCTTGGCGGTTACATCGGCGGAAGTGTGGTGCGCTGGGTGAATCGGACGCTGGTACGCGCAGGCATCGTAGCTCTTGGTTTTGGCATGACGGCATACTACTTCTGGAGAATATATGCCACTGGAATTCACCTCTTCGGAGGGGATTGAAGCGAATACAAAGCAGACGAATATCTTTGGATTCCGCGCAATTTGCTCTTCGTTTCCTTATCGCCTTCTGCGAGGACTAACTAGCAACCGCGGCTTGCCCGGGCAGGTCTAGTCCTTCGTATGTTTCAGCCACGATTTGATCGACTACTGCCTTGATGTCGTGCGTGCGCTCATAAGCAGCGAGTTGTCGATCAGCTCCCGTGCCTTCGCGCATGATCCGCTCGATATGCGCCATCTCGCGCTGCGTGCCAAACTCGTTCGCCTCACTGGCTACGAACTCGAGCAGTTCATTCAGTAAACTTCGTTCTTCCACTTCCGTCTCCTTGCCAAAGTCGATCAGCTTTCCATCGATCCCGTAGCGCGCGGCGCGCCAGCGGTTCTCATCCAGAAGACGCCGCCGGTAAATCCGGAAAGTGATGTTTTGTCGCAGCAATTTAAAAAGCTTCGCGATGATAGCCTGGATCAGCGCTGCGATTGCGACCGTGTCGTCCACACGGGTTTGGGCATCGCACACGCGCACCTCCAATGTGTCGAAGAATGGATGCAGCCGAATATCCCACCAGATTTTTTTTGCGTTATCGATGCAACCGGTTTTGACCAACAGCTTGCAGTAATCTTCGTACTCTGAAAGCGATTCGAACGAATCTGGAATGCCTGTGCGCGGAAAACGTTCGAACACTTTGAGTCGGTAACCTTTGAGCCCCGTGTCTTCCCCCACCCAAAACGGCGAGTTGACTGACAGCGCGTAAAGGTGCGGCAAAAAATACCGTGCCTGATTCATCACGTGGATGGCCATTTCGCGATCGGGGATGCCCACATGCACGTGCAATCCAAAAATGAGATTCGCGCGAGCGAGCAACTGCATATCTTGAATGATCTGCTTGTAACGTTCGCCTTCGGTGATGTGCTGGTCGCGCCAGTGTGAAAACGGGTGCGTGCCAACCGAGGCGATCTTGAGCCTGGCCTTCCCTGCGAGCTCAGCTAGTCTGCTGCGCAACTCGATTACGTGCGTGCGCGCATGTTCGATCGAATCGCAAACCTCCGTGCCGAGCTCCACCACTGACTGGTGCATCTCGGGTTTGATCTGCTCTTTAAGCACCACCTTGCCGCCCTCGAGAATCTCCTGAATATGCGACCGCAATTCGCGTGTCTCTGGATCGATGATGGCAAACTCCTCTTCGATGCCGAGAGTGAACGTGTGCTCCGTCGTGCTCATGGTGGGGCGCAAATGTCCCCTAAAACCGAAAGCTTGTCATCCCGAGTGGAGCGAGGGATCTCACATGGTGGCGTGGAGCACACAAGTTCACCTGCGTGATCAACTTATCTTTGTGGGGGCCCTCGTCGTCTCCGCGACTCGAGATGACAGATCTTACGCGAGTTCGCTGAGCGAACTTGCCCCAGCTCAGGTTGTCACGGCCGGGAACATGTTCCCGCGCTTTGCGGATTGCCATATCCGAAACGGATTCCACTACCCATTCAAAGTTTGCCTGGCCGACTGACGCTGCTTCGGCGTCGGGAGCAGGATTGCAAAAATCAATGGCCACCGGTATTCCGTCGCGCACCGCGAACTCGACGGTGTTCAGATCGTAGCCGAGATATTCATTTAATCGCAGGACGCCGTCCTCGACTTTTTGCAGAATTTCCTTCGGCGCGCGCCACTCGGTCTGATAACGCAGGTGATACGGGTGCCGCGGCTCGTACGGCATTATGCGGACGTGGCGCTGGTCGATTGAGTAGCAGCGGAAATACATTTCGAACTTCACTTCCTCTTGCAGCATCATCACCAGCTGTCCGGTGTCGTTGTAAGCACGGAAAAATTCGTCGCGGTTGTGCAATCGATAGACGTTCTTCCACCCGCCACCTGCGAACGGTTTGAAGAATGCGGGCCAGCCCACGTAATTGAAAATCGCTTCCCAATCGAGCGGGTAGCCAAGGTTGCGAAATGAGTCGTCGTTCGTGTCCGGAGGCGGCTGATTGGATGGAAGCAACACGGTACGAGGAACTGCCACTCCGATTTTTGTAGCGAGCGCGTTGTTGAAGAATTTTTCGTCCGCGCTCCACCAAAATGGATTGTTTACGACAGCCGTCCCAGTGAGTGCTGCATTTTTTAGCCACGCGCGATAGAAAGGGACATCTTGGGAGATACGATCGATCACCACGTCGTATCCGCACGGCTCGCCCTGAATTACTTTGTCAATCCTGACAAACTCCGCGACGATATCTTTGCCCCCGGTTTTTTGATTCACCCGCTCGACGAATGCCGGCGGGAAACTGTATTGTATTCCTGGCCAAAAAGGATTCCGATTTTTTTCATACTTTCATTCTTGTCATTTCGAGCGAAGCCGAAGGCGAAGTCGAGAAATCTCTTGCGCTTACATGTCTTGCAGCACATCAGCGCCGAGATCAAGCCACCTTGGGTTCATGCGATTGATGAGTGCGGTTTTCTTGACGCGCGACCATTTCTTCAGTTGGGATTCACGTGCAATCGCGTCGCGAATATCACGATAGTGTTCATAGTAGATTAGTTTCTTGCATTGATAACGAGCCGGAAAATCCGCGCCAATGCCTTCTCGATGTTTCCATGTGCGGCGCGAAAGACGGTTCGTGACGCCGATATACAAAACCGAATCATTCCGGTTCGTCACGATGTAAACCCAAAAGTGGTAATCACGCGGCATCGCTCAGATTAAATAGCAAGAGATGCCTCGACTGCGTTTCGCTCTGCGAAACTTCGCTCGGAATGACAAATTGATCGGTCAATAGATTCCGAGCGGAGCGAAGCGTAGTCGAGGAATCCCGTTGAGCAACCGCTTATGACGCAATGGAGGTCCCCGTTTACAGTCGACATATCAGGTGTGCGGCGGGGTTTGAATCCGTTTCTCGAAACAATAAGATAGGACATGGTCAAGAAACTTCTGCACACGCGCTACCGCGTCCACGACTTGGAGAAGACAGTCTCTTTCTACAAGGATGTCCTCGGACTCAAGGAGGTTGGCCGCCAAACTTCTGGTCGCGGGTCGCAGCTCGTATTTCTAAAAGCGCCCGGCAGTGATGAGGAAATCGAGATTTGCAAATTTGACCACAGCGGTCCCGTAGTGGTCGGCCCCGACCTGACGCATCTCGCCTTTGAAGTGGACGATTTGGACAAGTTCGCGGAGCACGCAGCTGCAAAAGGCTATCCCTTGTCCGACGGGCCGCATTCAAGCGGTAGTGGTAAGATCGCCTTCATCGATGCCCCGGAAGGGTACGAGATTGAACTGATCGAGCGCGGCACAAAATCGTAGCCGTCGCAATCCAACATGTGCGGGGCAACGCTTGCGCGAGTAAAAGTTTTACCCGTTATTTCGCGTCCATGAGGTGGCGGAAGCGAATTTTCGTTCTTTGCGCATTGCTCTCGGTGTGCGCACTGACCTCGTGGAGTCAGGATGCCGCAGACTCCCAGGCAGCGCGGCCGAGCGGTGTCGCCGGCCCAGTTCGCAAGGCGAAGGCGGTCAAAGCGAAAGAAAGCGCCGACGCCGATGTTGAGTCCTCCACTCCCAAACCAAAGGCATCGAAGTCCACGCACGCTCGCTCGCATCGTGCGCGCGCAAAGTCAAAAGAAACAGAGGAATCAGCGCCTGCGCCGACTGAGTACACTCCCGAAGGAATACCAAAGACCAGCGCAGCCTCCGTGATTGTGGTGGACGCAAATACCGGCAAGACATTGTACGAAAAGAACGCCGACCAAGTACGAGCCCCTGCGAGCACGCAAAAATTGCTGACAGCTCTTATCGTGGCGGAGAGCGGTTTTCTGGATCGACCGGTCACGGTGCAGCCAATAGATACAATGGCGGACCCAGTGAAGTTGAACATCAAACCAGGCGAGACATATCAGCGAATCGATCTCCTGCGGGCGTTGCTGGTGAAAAGTCCCAATGACGTTGCGCGATGTCTGGCGCGTGACAATGCCGGCAGTATCGACGCATTTGCGGAGGTCATGAACAGACGCGCCCAGGGACTTGGCGCCGTGCATTCGCACTTTGTGAATCCAAATGGCTTGCCCGTTCCGGGGCAGTACTCAAGCGCACGAGACCTGTCTCTCATAGCGCGCGCGGCGTATGCGAATCCGACGATACGTTCAATTGTTTGTCTGCCGCAGCTTGTCTTTCGCTACGCCAATGGCCGCACGCGCGAGCTCGAGAACACGAACAAGCTTCTAAGACGGCTCCCTTACTGCAACGGGATGAAGACCGGCTACACCGACGCCGCCGGCAAATGTTTGATCGCAAGCGGCACGCGTCCGGGCAAAGACGTGATCGTTGTGGTCCTGGGCGACAGTTCAAGTCGCGTCTGGCGCGACGCCTCCGCGCTACTTTCGTGGGGACTTTTGTTGTAACGGCGCTGACTGCCAATCACTTCGATTCTCGAAAACTTCGCGCCTCATTCGATACATTGCCGATTGTCGGTCTTACACGTTCTTCGGGATGGCGCAGGCCGCGGACGAGATGCTGGAACATCGCGCGGATCCAGCGGAAAAAAAATCGCAGCGCAATACTGAACGACATTTTCGATTTCCCGCGTACGCGTTCGCGAAAAACGATTGGAATTTCGCGTACGCGCAGCGTGCCACCTGCGCGCACCATGGTCTCGAACACAATTTTGAAACCGCTGGTTTGCGGCGCTAACTCCAAGAGTCGGAAACGACCAATAGCAAAAAAGCCGCACATCGAATCGTGCAGGCCGGTGAGTGGATAGGCGAGGGCTGCGCCGGCTCGCGACACGATGCGGCGCCAGATCGGCCAGCCGGGGGTGGATCCGCCATCTATATAGCGGCTTCCCACTACCAGGTCTACTGTGCCGGTAAACAATGGCGCCAGAATATCGTTGATTCGGTCGGGCGGATGACTCAGGTCAGCGTCCATCACCAGCAGAATGTCTCCCTGCGCGGCGCGGGCACCCGACATGATTGCCCCAGCTAATCCGCAGTCCGAGCCATCTTGCTCGATCAGGCGAATTGGGTGCGCTCCTTCGAGAGCCCGAATCTTTTCGCGAGTTCCATCCGTGGAACCATCGTCGATGAACAAAATTTCCCGAAGCGGAACAGCGCACGCAGTAATTTGCGACACTAGTGGCGCGATATTTTCCTCCTCGTTCAAGGTCGGAATGATGATCGAGACGGGTTGGGTTGCTGTCGGGAAATCTGTCATTTCGGAGCCGTTTTATCACAACGCCGAACGTTCAACGCTCAACGTCCAACGTTCATCATCGAATAGCCAACAATCCGCAATCGGCAATCCGCAATCGAGAGAGCCGACGACGGGATTCGAACCCGTGACCTACGGTTTACGAAACCGTTGCTCTACCAGCTGAGCTACGTCGGCGCGGAGCGGGCAAACATTACATTCACGGGTGCCTCATACAAGTTCTCTCCTGTAGCTGCTTCGCTGTGCGAAGCGCTTGAGCCCGCTCGCACAAAGCTTTGTCGGAAGGTGTTCATGACGCGTACGCTACGCGTCTCACAGAGACGCGGCTATAACGGCAGGACAAATGTCTCGCCGATTTCGCGAAGCGCGATTCGCTTGGGAGTGTTACTCAGCGCTGCTTGGAAGCGCTCGATCGGCTCGCGCAACGGCTCAAAGCTCAGCCGAAACGTTTGATGATGGACCGACAGGATGAAGCGCGCGCCTGCGGCGTTTGCCATTTCAATGGCCTGTTCGGGCGTGCAATGCGCGCGGATCCACGGATTGTAAGCGCCAATGGGCATGATCGCGAGATCGATCTCTCCACGTCGTCGCAGTTCTGCGAAGCTATCCGTCATTGCGGTATCACCGGTGAAAATGACGCGCCGTCTCCCGCCATTGCGGGACTCGAGCAGATAACCATTGTAGCCACGATAAGTGTCGCGTTGCTTTCGCGCGCCCCAATGGTTTACCTGGAAGGCGCTAATGTTCACATCGCCGGCGGCCGTGGTCTTGCTTCTCCGTTCGCCCCACCCGAGCTCGGTGATGTCACGAAACCGGGTATGTTTCAATAAATCGCTCGTAGCGCGAGCAGTGATTACAGTCGTGCTTTCGTCGAAACAACGCAGCGTTCGAAGATCGAAATGATCGAAGTGCGCATGCGAAAGAACGATAAGATCGATCTTGGGCAGCTCCTGAAATTGAAGCGCCGGTGCGGTCAATCGTTTTGGACCGATAGTGAGCCCTGGCAGGCGAATCCCGATGCGCGGGAAGAGCACCGGATCAGTGAGAATTTTGATGCCGAAAAAATTGATGAGCACTGTCGCGTGACCAAGCCACGCGAGCGTGACCGCTGCGTCGCTCCAGTTTCGAGGCTCGGGCTTGGCAAAGGCTGGAGCAATTGGTCGCCAGCTTTCAACGGTCCATTCACGGAAAAGATGACCGAGCCAGCGTCGTACCCGCGAACTGCGCAGAGTTGGTCGTCCGGGTGCTTCCATTCAGAAGGAATTAGACCGCGCTTACCCGGAATTTCCCACCCAGGGCACTTGTTAGCGCCCGCCAAATATTCCCTTGAGAGCTCTCCAGAGAGTCCTGCCCACTTTGGGCGGGCCGGCGCGCGCGACGAGCACTGGAACATTAGCCTGATTCAGAATGCTGCGGGTTAAATCGCCCATGATGTAGTGCCGAAGCAGTCCCCGCGCCTGCGATGTGCCCGTCACGATCAAATCGTAATCGCCCTCGCGCGCATCGGCGTACATCGCTGGCGGCTCAGCCATGACGTGCAGCAATGTGACTGAAGCGTTCACGGCAGCGGCCAGCTTGCCGGTGAATTGCACCGCTTGCTCGATGAATTCCTTTCCGCCCGTGCAAACCAGAAAACGCTTCAGATGTTTGGATTCACCAATGGCCACGAGAACCGGAGGCTGAATGGCCTTGATGAGTTCGTAGGTCTTCTCCGAGCGCCAGTAATGCCCGGTTGCTCCAATCCAGCGGGCACCGATGACTACCAAGTCGTAGCTCGTCTTCGACGTTTGATCGACGATCTGCCGCACCGGCTCGCCAGATTGCACGATGATATCCGGCGATATGCCCAGGCCCTGGAGCGATCCGGCCTGCTTGTGAAGCGCTTCGCGCAACGGATGCTCGTCACGAGATGTTTCCGCGATGCCAAGGAGCGCAGTTTGGGCCTTCAGTCGTACCCCCAATAATCCTCCGAGGTGGATCGCCGTTTCAGCTGACGACGTTCCGTCGCTGCAAATCAAGATTTTCATTGCTAGAGTTTGTGACCGGTCATGAGCGTGTAAATGACGATAGCTGCGCCGATCAATGGCAACGGGACAAAGGCGAGCCGAATTTTCGGTCCCGTGAAATATTGTGTAGCGACTACACCAATCTGCGCGCCAATAACTGCGCCGGTGTGCATGACCAGCGCGATCAGAATATCTACGTTTCCTTTGATCGCGTGAGTAATCGTTCCATAACTGGCGGAAATGACGATTTCGAAAAGATCGGTTCCCACGGCAAGGTGTGTGGGAACCCCGAGCACATATACCATCGACGGCATCCGAATGTAACCGGCGCCGCCGCCAAGAAACCCGCTGAACAAGCCCCCAACAAAGGCGACGAGAAGGATGGTCCAGAGTGAAATTTTTATACCTGAAGTGGGCAGTGTGATCATAGGCCAGACTTTCAGCCGTTGAATACTTCGGGTAACAGGACTGAATGCAGAGCGGTCTTTTTTTGACTCGGCGCCTTTGACCGCCACACGCGATTGTCTTTTGTCTGTCCTCAGCGTTTTTTGGCTCTCCCAGAGCATGAATGCCGCGATGCCAGTATAAACAAGGATCGCGACATAGCTCACTACTGTGTTCACGTGACCAGTGCGCTTTAGCGCCTGAATCAACTGCGCGCCGCATTCCGCGCCACCGATTGTCCCGAATGCCATGATCGAGCCCAGTTTGAGATCGACATTGCCAAGCGCGCGGTGCTGTTTCGCCGCTACGATCGACTTGCCGACAATGTGCGCCAGATCTGTTCCAACAGCGTAATTCCAATCCACTCCCATCAAGCGCAGTGCAGGGCCGGCGATGAAACTTCCGCCCACGCCAAAGAAGCCCCCGAAAATTCCAATGATAAAGCCGACAACAACCAGATAAATCGGGTTGATGTGCGTGTCGGAGATTGGGAAAAACATCCGGTTATCTCCAGCGGCCGCGCAGCAAGCGAAACAAAACGGTCGTCACTGCGTCGAGAACAACAGCTTGACCAGCGATGAGCGAAATGGCGACCCCGGCATAAATATAGCGATGTTGCGTTTCGAGCCGGTACAGCCAATCGCCGAGGAGATGAAGAACCAGAAAGAAATAGCAAATCACCAAAACCGCGTACACCGCCAGTTCTATGGCAAAAACTCGCAGACTTTTGGCAGCTTGTTTTTTCATCAGGCAAAGTGTTTTGGGGCGTTAAACCGTTATTCGCGGAGTCGGCAGATTGGGTAAATGACCTAGAAATGAATCGAGTGATAGTGGGCGTTCCAGCTTGGCGTTTCAACGATTTAACGCGGCAACGCCCTGTGAGAGTTGCGCGCCGGCTGATCAGCAGCCAAATTGATTGCCTTGGGAGCGTTTCTTCCTAACGTTCCGCTTCACTTTTAGGGCAAAAACCATGGCCGACGCCGCAAACAAATACGCCGAAAACGTACCGGGCAAATTCTACGTCGATGATCAATGCATCGACTGCGATTTGTGCCGTGAAACCGCGCCGGCCAATTTCAAGCGGAACGATGACGGCGGCCATTCCTATGTCTATAAACAGCCAGAGACGCCGGAGGAAGAGGGACTCTGTAAAGAAGCGATGGAAGGCTGCCCAGTGGAAGCCATCGGAAACGACGGCGCGTAAACCTGTAGCGGCGGTCTCTGACCGCCGAATCCCATGCGCAAGCAAGGCAGACGGCGCTCACAAAGCGCCGCTACTGTTCCCATCGCGCTCACCATTGCAGGGTCGGACAGCAGTGCCGGCGCTGGCGTGCAGGCTGACCTGAAAACCTTCTCCGCTCTCGGTGTTTATGGATTAACTGCGGTGACCTGCATCGTCGCGGAAATTCCCGGTAAAGTTTCGCGGATTGAGCCGGTCAGCGCGCGAATTGTTCGCGAACAAATCGAAGTGCTCATTAAAAATTTCCAGATCGGCGCGATCAAGACTGGCCTGCTTTGCTCCGCACAGATCATTTCCGCCGTGGCAAAGACAATACAGCGCATCCACAGAAGCCCTGCGCCGCGCATTCCCCTTGTAATAGATCCGGTCATCGTTGCCACCAGCGGCGACCCCCTTCTCGAGCCGTCAGCGATCGAGGCTTACGAGAAGGAATTGTTTCCACTCGCCAGCTTGATTACACCAAATGTCGATGAAGCAGAGCGATTGTTTGGAACGAAAATCAAAGATCGACAGTCAATACGTCGTGCCGGAAAAGGACTAGAGCGAGAATTTGGAACTGCAATCCTTCTCAAAGGCGGTCATATTGCAGGCGAACACGCTGTCGATCTCCTCTTTGTCGATGGAAAGGTTGTCGAGTTCTCGGCGCCGTTTGTCCGCGGTGTCGCAACGCACGGCACCGGGTGCGCCTACTCAGCAGCGATCACCGCTGGGCTCGCCTCCGGCTTACGGCTGGAAGAGGCGATCAGGCGGGCCAAGAAGTTTGTGAGCGAGTCCATCGCGCACCATTTCCAATGGACATCCCGTTCTGGCGAACCAATCGATGCGCTTAGGCATTTTTAGCTGTGATCGATGATTGCGGTCGCAGAGTCATTTAGATAAATCGAGACTACAGCTTCTTCTCCCAGCGTCTCAACTGCATCGCTTCGATTGCAGCTGCAGTTTCGGCCTGTTTTTTGTTGCGGCCGCTACCCTGGCCAAGAACAACTCCCTCCCAAACGACCTGCGAGACAAACGTCTTTTCATGTTCAGGTCCACTCTGCGAAATCAATTCATATACCGGGCTCTGCGGCGAAATGCTTTGTAGTAACTCCTGAAGATCGCCTTTCGGATTAATGTCGACTGGCTTTTCCGCCAGTTCCTCGAGATCGGCGCGAGTCTGCGTCAAAATGAAGTTTTTGGCTACTTCGAGACCGCCGTCGAGATAAAGAGCGCCGATGAGCGCTTCGAAGGTGTCGGCCAATGTAGATGTTCGCTCCCGGCCACCACTGGATTCTTCGCCACGCCCCATCAAAATGTAACGTCCAAGATCGAGCGCTGCGGCATGCATCCTCAATGCTTCGCGAGAAACCAGCCGCGAACGCAATTTTGTTAGTTGTCCTTCGGCTTCGATTCGAAAATTGCGAAACAGATATTCGGTAATAACGAGCTGGAGAACAGCATCGCCCAAAAACTCCAAGCGCTGATAATCAAAATGATAACGTTGCGCCTCATGGCCCAGGCTGGGGTGCGTCAGTGCTTCTGCTAGCAACAGCGAATTGCGGAATTTGTAACCGATGCGTTCTTCGAGCGGTGTCACATCCCTGTCATTCTCAGCGAGCTCGCAGAATACTACAGTTCGCTCAATGAAGACAAGGCTCGGGATGACAAAACAACCTAATGCAAGCCGAGTTCGTCGACGAAGCAGTCCGCCTTAGCGGCTTTGATAAACCTCGAGCGACGTCACTACGTCCAGAGCGCGTTGCAAGACTGGATCGTGCGGCGGAGGCTTTTCCGGCACTCGGCCGCGGCGCTGCTGCGCTGCTTCTGCTGCTTCCACCTCAGGATTGGTTCCGGCCAACAGCGCCGCTTCATTCATATGCGGCCGACCTGCTTCGTAAAGAAACGGAGCCATTCCTTTCTCGCCGCTTAATTGAAAAATCTGACGCTTGTCTGCCAGTGACATCTCGATAGGCAAATCTGGCTTTACTGCTTCCGTAAACAATGAGCGTCCGTCGGACGAAATCATTTCAGCAACGGCCAGACGCAGAACTTTGCCGTTCGGCAAGGGCAAATCGGAGTACTCGGCCGCGCGACCGGCGGTCGGTTGTCCGATAACCAGCGCCTTGCCATGAAACCGCAGTGCAGCGGCGATCGCTTCTGCTGCTCCGGCCGTGTCGCCATCGGCGAGCACCATGACCAAGCCGCGAAATGCCGGATCACGATCAGAATTAAATATGCGGTCCTGACGTCCCGCGGGTTTGCGCAAGGTAAATATGGTTTTGCCTCTGGGACAAAACCGCTTTGCGAAGTCCGCGGCCAACCCTAAATCGCTTGTCGCCCCACTGGCACGAAGATCGACAACGACGGCATTCACCTTTTTCGCCGCGAAAGTGCTGAGGCTCTTGTCTAAGGCCTGAAGGTTGGCGCTGTTCAACGACCCGAGGCGCAAGTACGCGATGTGTCCTGCGATAATCTCGCTGTAAAAGGCGCTTGGCGGTGCGGCTGGCGTGTTCTCCTTGCCGGGCAAAAGCAATACACCGCGCGGCAGCCGCACCATCAGGCCCTGAACAGTTGCCCGATTCAACTCCGTGTCAGTGATTGCGTCCAGATTTACGAAATTACTTTTCAGTAGCGTGATGACCGCCTGTAGATCGGCCGGGCCTAGCGAATTGACCAGGTCTTCTGTAGTGGGAGTGGTCGATGGCGAGGCTCCTGGCAACGCCGGCGATTTCGACGGGACCTGTGATGACGTGCCCGATGGCGTTTGTGCAGGTAACCTCGGCATCGGCGATTGCGCGTCGAGATTCGCAACCAAGACGAAGATGGTAAGCGTGGCCTGAAAAAATCGAGAGATCACGATAATTGTTCGATGTTATCCGCAACAGCACCCAGAGCAATGTCGCGCCTGTACTGACAGTTCTCGAAATGAATCCGGGAGACGGCGTCGTATACGCGTTCGCGCGCCTCTTCAATAGTTGACCC
>WNFS01001797.1_pt1 | contig 23515 bp, 17 predicted proteins | sample 5400141 | NCBI WGS metagenome assembly WNFS01 (sample SAMN13153358, study PRJNA577476) | soil metagenome | isolation source: 60 cm saprolite under Madrone tree | place: USA:California | collected 2016-06-14
TCGTCCACCAGAATCATGGCGGCGACGCTGGTCACCGGCTTGGACATCGAGGCGATCCAGAAGATGGAATTCGTCTTCATCGGAATCGTCTTGGCGCGGTCCTGAAATCCGATGGCTTGCAAATAGGCGAGCTTGCCGCCCTTTGCGATCGCGACGACGGCGCCAGGTACAAAGCCGTCTGACGGCGAGAAAGAATCGAAGCGCGCCTGATACCACGGCGCGATCCGCGCCAGACGCGCGGCCGAGAATCCCAGGCTTTTTGCATCGCCTGATGTCGTGAGTTCATCGGCGAACGCCGACCCTAACAGGCAAAGCGCGATTGGAATCGTCCGCATCGATGCGATGAGTTTCATCCCGACATCTCCGCACGCACACAGCCGTCCTGAATTGTCGCTTCGGGTCGATTCCGACCGCTTAACCGCTGGTCGGGCCGGGTACCAAATGTCAGATTTGGACCACTATACCCACGGCACTCAAACCTTCGCAAATCTAGACGAGTGCGTGCACTCTGGGATTGTCGAGATCACCAACATGGGCTGCTTGTGGCCCATCGCATCATGCTGCGTTTGGCAGCTATCGAAGCATAGCGGACTTGCGGCGACGCTAGCGATCGCCCGTCCTCCCATAAAGGCGCGTTCGCGAACTTCCGGCAAAATGCGACCAGATTTGCCGAATCGACGCGGCGGCTTGTACGAAGGAGCAGAACTCCCAAAGCTATCCAGCGACCTTCCTGAGGGCGTTTGGAGGCATCGCGAAAGGGCATGAACTTACACAGTCTCTTACACATACCCACCCGAGAGGAAAAATTATCTAAGTTTACCAAATAGTTACTTCATACTATACCTGACTCAAAATCAGGTGATGGAAACATCGTGCTGGTTCGAGTCCGGCCAGGGGCACCAGTTCAGTTAGGCCGATTTATCGGGGTTATCGAGCATATCCGCGACAGCTGCTCGGTGCAAATTTGCCCTGATGGTACTATGCGCGGAATTCAGCCGCTCATAAGGCTTGGAACGCGCTGCCAGCTCGCAGCCCTTCGACCTTCCGCCTACACGCTATGTGCTTGAACTCCTAAGACTTACACAGTCGGCGTTGAACATCGGCGGCCGCTGCCGGCGTGCTCGTTACTTGTGGAATCAGGCATCGCAGCCGGCCATGCTCGCGACAGGGCCTTCAGCAGGACGCGGCGGGCGACGTGGTTATTGCTTCGATTATGATACAAAATGTCGTATAAAATTTATATTCGACCTTTCGCATCACACATCGCGGGATCGTCACTCCCCAGCCGCCGGCAAGATCAAGCTGTTTCGCCTCTTGCAGAGGCAGGCATGGCCTTCTGAACTCACCAGGCGGGAGTGACGGCGGCGACCGTGTCGCCACTTTTTTCACCTCCCCCCAAGCAAATATCCCCGAGTAAAGTCGGAGTGTGCGTTAAGGGCCGCTCAAAGCCGGCGTTTGGGGTCGCGCATGCGGCCTTAGCAGAAGTGAGCGCGTCAAAGCGAGACCGCATGTTTTGGCGGGATCACGATCGTGCCCGGCCCGCAAAATCGCCAAGCTCACGAACGCAAGGTTAGCAACTATTCCAAGCATTGTGTGAGCCAAATCACACGGGCTCGGCCCAACCACATGGGATGTTTAATCGCGCGGGTGCGGCCCTGACTCCCAGGATCGGGCAATAATTTGGCTTTTGTCGTTGTGTTACCCACGGAGGCGACATCGGCCAGGTTTGGAACTGACTTGTTTTCTTAATCGAAGGGCCATGCCCTCGTATTGATTTAAGTACGAAGAGGAGGAAGTTATGATTAGGCAATACTGCTTAGTAGTTGGGATAGTTGTTGGAGGACTCTGGACGGTGCCGATGTCGGCACAGCAGACCGCCGATTTCCAAGCGCCCGCGCAGCCAGAGTGCGTTCCAGGCGAGCTTCTCATCAAGCACCGGGGCGGCGTCGCCAGCGTCGTTGGCATGAACGCGTTGCAGCAAGTCGGCGGTCAAACGGTTCAACGGTTTGACTTTATCGGAGTCGAATTGGTTCGGGTATCGCCGGATCGGACTGTGACAGACGTGGCGAACACGTTGACTGCCACGGGAGCGATCGAGTACGCGGAATGCAACTTCCGCCAATTCGCTCTTCGATCGCCGAATGATCCGCAGTATCCGCAGCAATGGGGCTTTCCGAAAATCGGCGCGCCCGCAGCCTGGGACCGCCTCACCGACGCTCGCAATGTTGTGGTAGCGGTGATCGACACCGGCGTTTCGCTCAATCACCCCGATTTGATATCAAATCTTTGGCGGAATCCTGGTGAGATTCCAGGGAATAACATTGATGATGATGGAAACGGCGTGGTGGATGACGTGTTCGGAGCAAATTTTGTGCCCGCCGTACCAACGGGAAATCCGGACGACGACAATCGGCACGGTACGCACGTCGCCGGCACAATCGGAGCCGTGACCAACAATGGAGCGGGCGTCGCGGGCACGACCTGGGCTACGAACATCCTAGCCGCTAAGTTCTTGGACGCCAATGGGAGCGGCACAACAGCGAACGCGATCCGCGCCATCAACTACGCTATCCGGATGAAGGCGGATATCATGAGCAACAGCTGGGGCGGAGGTGGATTCTCCCAAGCGCTCTTGGATGCCATAAAAGCCGCTAATCAGGCCGGCATCTTGTTCGTTGCCGCCGCCGGCAATGCAAATTCAGACAACGATGCCGCGCCGTTTTATCCCTGTAATTATGACTCTCCTAACGTGCTCTGTGTAATGGCAACCGATCAGAACGACAACCGGGCTTCGTTCAGCAATTTTGGCAAGAAGACGGTTCACCTCGCGGCGCCGGGCGTGAGCATCTTGAGCACGTTGCCCGGCGGCAATTATGGCCTGTTGAGCGGCACCTCCATGGCCACGCCACATGTATCCGGCGCGGCCGCGCTGCTGAAAGGTGCACATCCGACTTGGACTGCAAGCGAGCTCAAGCAACAGCTCATGGCAACGGTGGACCGGCTTCCCAGTCTGCAGGGACAGAGCGTAACCGAAGGTCGCCTTAATCTTGGGCGCGCGCTGCCGCCTTTGACCGCGTGTGTGCAGGCGCCTTCCGAGGCCGCCTACGAGGAAGTGTTCTTTACTGCCGCCAAGCAATTCAACACCAACGACAACGTCCTAGGAGTCTCGTTTACTCTGCCTCGCAAGATGTACGTGACGATTGTCGCCAACGGATCAGTCCAGCTCGCCAAAGCCGGAGGAAATGGCACATTCTTCACCGGCCTGTTTTCTGGACCGAGTCCGAACGTCATGTATACCGGGTCCCTGCGGAGGGGAACGGTTACGACGCAGGGCAACTTTGTTCCCCTCACGACCTCCTTCACTCAGGTGCTGGGCCCCGGCAACTACACATACTACTGGAAGCTTTGGCTTTCCGGATTCACGGTTCAACTCGATTCTGCAAATCTCACGGTCCATGCTGTGCCCTGCTCCATGGGCGGATCGATCCAAGCCGTGGGGGCAGGTAGCTTGGATGGCCCGATTCCCGAACCTTCGACGACGACGGTTACCCAGGAATTGCAGGTAAAATAGCGGTGTGAGACTGCTCATCCAAGCGGCAGCAATGCTCGGGGCGCGCGCGCCATCAGAATCGATCGCGCCCCGATTATGCTATCTTGAGTAACCGCATTTGGCTCACCATATGTAGGCGTCAATTCCGTTGAGAATCCGACGTCGTGAGGGATGCAGGCACGGCATAAAGTGGGTCTTGACCGTGTTTTCAACCCCAAGAATGACTTCGTTTTCCGCGGATAAACAGAGGTCGTAGTCACAAGCTGGAGGCCTCCAAGATGGACCTCAATCTAGACCTTGCTCGCGTGATTCTGCGGTCCCTTGTCGTTGCAGCAACCGCCGGAAGCGTCATGACGATCTCGTCTGCTGAGCAATCTCCCGCTGAGCTCATTATACAAGTGCGTCCAGGTGTGTCGGAACAGCAGGTAAGGGAGCTATCCCAGCGTCTCGGCGCCGACTATCAGTATGCGCTGGGTGGTCCTGCGTACTTGATCCGTGTTCCTGATATGCAGCGCGCCCTGGCGATCACGGAGAGATTGCGTGCACAGCCGGAGGTGACCTCTGTGGAGCCCAATCAGCCGGTTCGGATCCCTGAGTAAAAAGCACCGCACATGATGAGAAGCTGATGGCGTTTCGCTGCGCGTGCAACGAAGCCGAAAATTCATCCGCGTGAGATTGAGCCGAAATGTTGGCGGCCTCCGAAGATACTTTGATCGGCGGCGCGGGCCGTGTGACGACCTGATGCCGGCTGATAATCCGCTCCCGCCGTTGCCGGCATCCCGCGGGTCCGGTCGCTGGCGGGGAAAAGCTCACGGGCTTTCTGCGAAAGGACGACACCCATCACGCGTAAAGCCATTGAGCCAGCTATGGCTTAATCGACACCAGTTAAGCCATCGGCCAGCACTGAACACGACCAGCGTCGTGGCCGGGAGCCAATCGGCGATCTGGGCGCCAAAATTCGGGGAATTTCAATGGGCTGGGCGCGCAATGAATCGGCACCTCCGACCGCCTCGAGATTGGCCGGGACGCTCGGGGCGCCGGAACGACGAGGCGATCATCGCCACATGACAGAAACCCTTCATCCGTGAAATAAAGCCGTCGTTCAGAACAGCTATCAAAGACGTGGGAGTTTTCGAGCGAGGGATTGCAGTGATGCATTCCGATTTGGATATCCACGGAATTTGGATCGTGCGATCGGCCCCGTTGCAACACTCCGAGCGGAAATCGCATCGCATCGTGGGATGGAGAACGCTAGCTGGCTAACTCCGGTTGGAGGCTTATCCTGATTGTGGCGGCATCGGGCTTCGCGGGCCTCGGATACGAGATCGTCTGGACCCGTGAGCTGAGCCTCGCGCTCGGGACCGAAATGATGGCGGTGTTGGGCGCGATCGCCGGATTCTTCGCCGGTCTGGCGCTCGGCGCCTTCGCACTCGACCGACCAATTCGGTGCGCCAAATCACCGCGAAGCATGTACGCGGCGCTGGAGGCCGTGATCGGACTGTGGGGTTTGGCCAGCATCTGGCTCCTGCCCGGCGCCGGCCGAGCGTTGCCGCCCCTGCTCGGCGCCGAGCCTTCGCCAGCCCTGCTATGGGCCGCCAGCTTTGCATTGCCGACCCTGGTCCTTCTCCCGGCAACTGCGGCGATGGGCGGAACTCTGACCGCGCTCGAACGGATGATGAGTGAAGCTCGCGGCGATCCCCGCGTCAGCGCCGGCATCTATGGGGCAAACACTGCCGGCGCCGTCGGTGGAACATTGATCTGCGTATTCTTCCTGCTTCCCGCGTTGGGGCTGTCCACCACGCTCCTTTGCCTTGCCGGATTGAACGTACTGTGCGCCCTGGGTGCGTTCGCGCTCGGACGGGGTTCCGGTGAGGCGTTGGCAGAACGTGACGGAGGGGGGCCGCACACGGTGCGGGATTTGCGCCTGACCATAACCCTGTTCATGACCGGTCTGCTCGGGATCGCGTTCGAGGTTCTTGTCGTCCGGCTTGCGGTGCAGGTGATGCAAAACACGATGTACACCTTTGCGGGACTGCTCGCGGCTTATCTGCTCGGCACCGCGACAGGAGGCCTGATCTGGCAGCGGGCCGGACGCCACGCCGGGGATCCAAGCCTCAGCTGGCTCCTCACCGCAACGGCACTCGCCTGTCTCGGGACAGCGCTTCTTACCCCTTTCATTGCGCCCATCGCCGAGACCGCGGTCGAGGCGGGCATCTCCGGAGAATTGGTGATCGCGCTCGCGCTCTTCCTCGTGCCCGCGGCCGCGATGGGAGCGCTGTTCGGCTTCCTGGGGCAAATCATACGCGACCGACGCGGGTCGTTGGGTCGGGCGGTCGGCATCAATAGCATTGGCGCCGCGCTCGGACCGCTGCTGGCGGCGCAATTCCTCATTCCGGTCTTGGGCGCATGGACGGCGCTCATTGCCGTTGCGTTGGGCTATCTGCTGTTGCTCCCGCCGCGGCGTGCCATGCTTGTCTGGTCGGCGGTGCCCGCAGCTGCGGCTTTGGTCCTGCTGGTGCGTCCCGCGCCGTCGCTGACGCGCGTGCCGGCAGGCGGTGCGCTGCTTGCTGTGCGCGAAGGGCCAATGGTGACGGCGAGCGTCGTCGACGACGCGTCAGGCGCGCGGTATCTGGAGGTCAACGGTCACTTCCGCATGGGCGGAACCAATTCGGCCCGGTCCGACTATCGGCAGGCAATGCTGCCACTGCTGCTGCATCCAGCACCACATCGGGCGCTGTTCCTCGGCATCGGCACAGGGGCCACTCTGGCCGGGGGAGCGCAAATGCCGGGGGTGACGGCGCGTGGTGTTGAACTGTCGCCGGAGGTGGTCGAGTTGCTGCCTTGGTTCGCGAATCCCGCGGTAGCAGGTCCGACGCCCCCGGTGACCGTCGCTGACGCACGCCGTTACGTCGCGGCGGACACAGGTCGCTACGATGTCGTCATTGCCGATTTATTTCATCCGGCGCTCGACGGCAGCGGCGCGCTCTACACCATCGAGCATTTCGCGGCTGTGCGCAAAAGGTTGGCTCCGGGCGGCATATTCTGTCAGTGGCTGCCATTATACCAGCTCGATCTGCCCTCCTTACGCGCGATCATCCGCGCCTTCCTGGAGATTTATCCCGGCGGCTCGGCGTGGCTGAACCATTACAGCGTGCGGACGCCGATGCTTGCCCTGATTGGTGCGCCGGACGGCGGCTATGTCGACCCGGGTGCGCTGGCCGCACGGCTCGGCAACCCCGCCGTCGGGGCCGTTGCAACGCCGATCGGGTTCGACACGCCCATCGATTTGCTCGGGCAATATCTGGGCGGGCGCGCATCCTCGCCGCGTTTGCCGGCGAAGGTCCCCGCAACACCGACGACTATCCTTTCGTGACATTCGATGCGCGCCGTAATGTCCGCGCGCTCACGGCACCGCCGTGGGCCTTGCTACTTGCCGTCACGCGGGCGATGTCGCCCGATCCTGGCGAATTGCTTGCGGAGCCGGCGCGCGGCGCGGTGGCCGAGCGCCTGAGCGCATATTGGCGCGCGCGCAATCGTTTTCTTGAGGCGGGCGCGGCGCTGCCTGGCGATCCCCGCGGCCTCGCTCTGATCGAGGCGGCGTCGCCGGGTCTGCTCGACGCGCTTCGCCTCAGCGCTGAGTTCGACCCGGCCTATGGACCCTTGATCAACATGGCGCAGTCACTGATGGCGGCCGACCGGGCGGCGGCGGCGCGCTTGTTGCACGAGATCAACGCTGCGGCGCCGTCGCGCCGCGAAGCACGCGAGTTGCTGTCGCGCGAATTCGGTCAGTGACGAGCCGCCGCGCGGCCCCAAACGCGGGCTTTAGAGCATGATCCCGAAAAGTGGGCACGGTTTTCGGAAAAGATCATGCTCCAACAAATAAGTAGAGCGGGATGACGATTCGAAGAAAAGTCATCCCGCTCTAGGGTGTGAAGTTGATCCTGTAGCCCCAGCAATCCAGGCTGTCGGGAATGGCGTTGAAGGAGATCGTGATCCTCTGGTCACCCTGGTTTCTCGGCACTTCGTGGTAGAGATAGCTCGGAAACAATACGAGATCTCCTGGTTCCGCCTCGGGTAGCACGTACTTGCCCGCATTGAACGGCCCCATCGCGGGGCCGGGTGCGACGGCGTCAGGTAGAGGATGCCGGAGGCAAAGCTGTTGGCATGGGCGTGCAGCGTCTGACTGCCGCCAGTCTCGAGCACGTTGGTCCACATCTCCTTGACCGTCCAGCGCAGCTTCTCGCCAAACAGCAGCAGGCCGAAATCGACGAGCTTCGGCACCGCCAGCGCGGCGATCTCCCCAAACAGCTGGTTGTCGCGCGGATTCGCGATCTCCGTGTGGAAGAGCTGATCCGAGCGCAGATTTTTCTCGATGCGGGCGCTGCGGATCGCTGCCACCGCGGCTTCATTGAGCGCGGGGCCAAGCAGCCCCGGCGAGCGCAGCAGGGGGATCGGGAAAAGTGGCTCGATCTGATCCATGTCGCAAAGCTCCGCACTTGTTCCACAATGCGGCGGACAATGCGCGCGCGAGATGGCTGCCGCAATGACCGACACCAAAAATCATGAGAGCGCTCTCCAGCGCGTCCGATCGACGGTGCGTGCGCTGGGGGCTGCGTCGTTCCTGCCGGTCATGCGACTGGTCGGCTGCGAAATTTTGAGCCGCTGCCCATCCACTCGATAACGTCAAACAATCGGTGGCGCAGCAGGAGCCGCGCCACCGGTCGGGAGTTCTTCGGTCCTAGCGAGGGGCGGTGCTCCCCCGCCCGCTAGTCTCTGTCGTTGTCGTGGTCTCTATCGTGATCGCGGTCGCGGTCTCTGTCGTTCCGATGCGCGAGTCGCTCCGCGCGTTCCGCATTTACTTCGACCAAAAGCTTCTGAGAGCCATGCGGCCGAATGAAAATCGGGTTCACGTAGAACCACACGTTCGAGTAGGCCTGAACGTCGAACGTCACCTTCTTGACACCGTTGACCGTCTGGAGATGGGCCGGGCAAGCGGGATCGGTGCAGCTGACCACAGCGTTGTTGACGTCCAGCAGCGGGTTGCCGGCGCTGTCCGTAACGTTCGGCGTCGCGACCGGAATGTTGGTGCCGCGAGCCCGGACGTAGCCCGGAGTGCCGCCCGCAGTGAAAGTAGTCGTGAGCCTCAACCTGGTAGAGCCGTCCGGCAGCCGCCGGCTCCGCATGTCTCTTGCGTGGATCTGCTGCGCGATAACGGCCGAGGGGTTGTAGACGATCGCCGCGCCGGCGACGCCAGCGGCGTTCGGGACGGCATAGCTCGGGCTGCCCGGCGGGATCACACCGGTGATCTGACCCGCGATCAGGTCGACATGGTCGAGTGACGGGCGGTTCAGCGGCTGCTGGACGCCGACTTGGAGCAACAGCGGGTTGTTGAAGCTATATGGGCTGTTGTTCTTCGCCGGTACGGTCATCTCCATCTCGACCGTGACCCTTTCGCCGGGCCTTACGACCAGCGTTTCGCCCATCGTCTTCCAGTCGTCGTCGCGCCCTCTGGCCCGGAACACGAAATTTGGACCGATGATGTCGCCGTGGACGGAGTACGTATTACCGGAACGCATGCCGTCGACAGTCGACTGTCCGCGGAAACGTTCGGTGTTCGGAACGTAGAGCTTGGTGTACTCGCCCGGGATGAAGTCGGACGTGGTGAACGAGTCGCGTGCACCGCCGGTGCCGCGATTGTGCCAGTCGGAGCTGACGAAAATGAACGAATTGCGGCCTTCGCCGAGGAGGCCGTCCCACAGTCCGCCGACCTTCGCGGTGTAGACGCCGCTCAGTCCATAAGTGCCGCCGCCCACCGCATTGGTCGAATAGGATCCAGAGCCGCCCGTGATCGAGCCCTGGGCGAAATGACCCGGCGCTTCGATGCCGAACGCCACTGTCGGGCCGGCATTGTTGAAGTCGCGGAAATGCTCGATGTTGTATCCGTTGCTGCCGTTCGGGTTGAAAACGCCGGCGCGCTCGGAATGAGTCGGGATGGCGTAGGATTGCAGCGGGAAATTCGCTTGCAGCCACGCAACGCCCGAAACCGCCTTCTGATGGCCCGCTGTGCCGCTGTTGTTGACGTTGTCCTTGCCTGGCCAAACTTGATTGTTGCTGGCGTCCAAGAGGCCGATTGCGTCGGTGTCGGCACGGTCGAAGCGGAATTCGAACTGCGCCATATTGATGGCGCTGCCGGTGCCCAGCGGGCCGCCCCGCGGATGCTGTCCGGCGATCACTGCGACGTCGGTATGCTCGTGGCCGGGCACAATCCATTCCAGGCCCTCGACGAGGACCTTGTTGTACTGGGCCGTGCGATTGACGATGATCGGATATTCGACTTCTTTGATCGACTGCCAGCGCCACATGTTCGTCGGGCTCGCAGGCTGCGTGCCCTTCAGGCTGGTGATCGTGATGCCATCGATGGTCTTGCCGAGCGTTTGGCTCCAGGTGGTCGTGGTATCGCCCGGAATGTTGGCACTGGTATCGCTGAAGCGGCAGTCGCGATTGCCCGAGCCGCCATGGTTGCCTAACGTGAACCAATCGAGATTGAAATTGTTGCCGCCGGCCGCGGCCACGCCTTTCGCCACCGAGCGGTCGATTGCATAGCCGGCCGAAACCGAGCTATCCGTGCAAGTATTGTGATTATGCATGTCGCCGGCGACATAGGGATTGTGCCTGGACTGGTCATGATCGCGATCTTCCGCCGTGGCGGCGTCCGCCAGGCCCAATGAGACCGAAGCCGCGGTCAATAAAATTGCTTTGGTCGAAGTGAACATGTAGTGGCCCCCTTGAGTTGCAGCGAGCAATACGACGAACAACAGCAGCACGCGCCCACGCGAGGACGCCACTGCGACGAAATCCAATCAGAACTCGGCAACAGTGATGTGACGGTTTTGTTGCGACCGGGAGTGATCAGCGGACAGCCTGACAAATTTTCTTGATGCGCGTTTTGATTGGCAAGTGACAGACCACGTGTCCCATTGCATAACTCTGCCTGCTTGATGCGTAGCGGAAGCAGGTTAACGCCCGCCATGTCAAACGATGTATTGACCGTTCAGGTGCCGCCCATCGGCGGCGCCGCTGCCGGCAGCCCTGCTGGCGCCGGGCCGGGCGTGGCACCGTCATCCCGACCGCCCGCGTCGGCATCGCGATCTCTCTGGCGCGAGCCTCTGCTGCATTTCTGCCTGCTCGGGGCTCTTATCTTCGGTGTCGACACCCTCCTGCATCCTCCCGCCAAGGACGACAAGGTGATTGTCGTTACGAAGGCCATGCGCCAGTCCTTCATCGAAAACTTCGACGAGGACAAAGAACGCGTGCCCTCCGATGCCGAGCTGGAAAAGATGATCGAGAGCTGGGTCGCCAGCGAGATTCTATATCGGGAAGGCAAGACGCTCGCCGTCGATCGCGGCGACGAAATGATCCGCGACCGCGTCGCCTATAAACTTCAATTGTTGATTTTCGATCAGATCCGCGTGCCGCAGCCCACCCAGGATGAGCTGCGCGGGTGGTTCGCGGAAAACCACGAGCGGTTCGACGAGCCGGAGCGCGTTGGATTCTACCTGACGCTGCCGAGCGATGAGATGACGGCGCGGCGGCAGCTCGAGGACATCGAGGCGCAGCGCGAATCCGAGGACGTCCAGAAGCAGACCCGCGCCATCCTGGGGCGCCCGGTCGCCAGCCTGGCGGCCTCCTTCGGCGAAGGTTTCCGCGATGCCCTCCTTGGGCTGCCGCTTGGAACGTGGTCGGTGCTTCAGTCGAAGGATGGCTGGCACGTCGCTCGCCTCGATTCGCGGCGCCCGGGCGCACTCGCGACACTCGACAATGTTCGCGACGAGGCCGCCCGAATTTGGCACACGGATGAGACCCGCAAACGGGCATGGGAGGCGGTGAGCCGTCTCAAGGCGAACTATGCGGTGCGATACGAGCCATGACGGCGCCCTGGTCGGCCTTCCTTGTCGTGGCGGCGATTTTTCTCTCCCCAGGACTCCATGCCCATGAAGCGAGCCTGGGCGTGCTCGAATTTCGCGAGGTCCGGTCGGGCGCATTCGTCGGTCGCTGGACCATGGAGCCGGCGATTGGCGCCGATCGCGTCGACGTACGGGTGCCGCCGCACTGCTTCCTGAGGCTGCCGGAGCTCAATTGCGGCGACAAAGGCTTGGTCGGACCGATCACGATCACCAATCTGGGCGCCAACATGTCGGCCGTCCTGATCAAGATCATTCCGATCTCGGAAGAGCCACGCAGCTACACGATTACGACTGCCAACCCTGTCGTTTCGATCCTCGGCGCCGGTGCACCGACCTTGGAGACCTGGCTGGAACTTGCCAGGACTTATGTGAACTACGGCATCGACCACATCTTGCTCGGCGCCGATCATCTTTTGTTTGTTCTGGGACTGATCTGGATCGTGCGCGGCGGCTGGCCCCTGGTGAAAACTATCACGGCGTTCACGGCGGGACACAGCGCCTCGCTCGCCGCCGCAGCATTCGGGCTGATCGGAGTGGCGGAACGACCGCTCAACGCCTGCATCGCGCTGAGCATCGTTTTTGTCGGCGTGGAAATGGTGAAGGAGCAGCGGGGCGAGACCGGGCTCACCGCCCGTTATCCCTGGGCCGTCGCATGCGCCTTCGGTCTCGTTCATGGCATTGGCTTCGCGAGCGCGCTGGCCGGCCTGGGAATTGAGCGTCGGCTGCTGCCCGCCGCACTCCTATTCTTCAATGTCGGCGTCGAGATCGGGCAACTCGCCTTTGTGCTCCTGGTGTTGGCACTGATCTGGGCGCATCGTCGCCTCGATGCCGTCTTGCCGCGCTGGGGCGATCTCCTCCCGGCTTATGCAATCGGTTCGGTGGCGATGTTCTGGTTCATCGGCCGTCTCGTGCGCGTACTCGCCGCAACTTGAGAGGAAAGGCTCGATCGATGCTGTCCCGCCGTCTGTCCCTTCTCAACACTCTGGTCGCGGTTCTCGTCCTGACGCAACCCGCCTTGGCGCACGAGCAGGCCGGTGTGGCCGGCGGTCTCTCAAGCGGACTGCTGCACCCGCTGACAGGGATCGACCATCTGATTGCGATGGTCGCGGTTGGGATCTGGGGGGCGCAGCTCGGTGCGCCGGCAATCTGGGTTCTGCCGATCACATTTCCGCTGGTGATGGCGTTGGGCGGCGTTCTCGGCGTGCTGCGGGTTCCGCTGCCGATGCCGGAGGTGGCGGTCGCACTTTCCGCTCTTGTGCTCGGGGCGGCGGTTGCGATCCGCTTGCGCGTTCCATTTGCCGCTGCCGCCGTTGTGGCGGGCTTATTCGCGATCTTCCACGGTCATGCCCATGGCACCGAGCTCCCGAGCGCCGCCAACCCGTTGGCCTATGGTGTTGGCTTCGTTGTCGCCACTGGCCTGCTTCATCTGTGTGGAATCGCGATCGGTACGTTGTCGCGCTGGCCCGCAGGAGCGCGGTTGATCCAGGGTTTTGGCGTGGCGATTGCGGCGCTCGGCTGCTACTTCCTCGCGCTCAGCCTGGAGGGTGCGGCATGAGGCACACGCTGGGGCGCGCCTGCGTCGGGGCAGCGGCGCTGATTGGCGCGGCGCCAGCGGCGGATGCGCACATCGTCGCCTCGCGTCTCGGTGACTTTTACGCAGGAGCCTTGCATCCGTTGACCGATCTCCAAGACCTCATTCTGTGGATCGCTCTGGGGGTACTCGCAGGCTCGCTCGGAGCCGCAAAGGGAAGGTGGCTGGTCTTGGTGTTCCCACTGGGACTTTTGGCAGGACTGGTTCTAGGACTTACTTCGGGCGGCGTCTCTGCCAGACCGGTCGCCGACGCCGGGATGGTGGTTGTGTTGGGTTTGCTGCTGGCCGCAAATGTGCGAATCCCCACCGCTCCCCTTTGTGCGGCAGCGCTCGGGTTGGCAATGATGCGCGGGGCAGCAAACTCAGGCGATGTGGGGTCGGAGGCCAATCGATTGCTCTTCGCGGCAGGGCTCGCCAGCGCAGGCTACGCGGCGATTACGCTCGCGATGGCGGTGACGCTCGCATTCCGGGGGACGGACGCCGACCCCTCAATCGCATGGCGCGGTATCGCGATCCGCGCCTTTGGCAGCTGGATTGCAGCGATCGGATTGATGATGGGCGGATTTGCGCTCGCGCCCTGATTTCGGTTGTCCGAAAAGAACGGCTGCCGCCGGGCCGGCAGTAAGTATCCGCCGGCAGAGCCGGGGGTTTTAGTTCGGGGCCGCTAAAAGCGGCCATTGGGGGTCGCTAACAGATGAGGTCGGCGAGCATGCTGGCGGCGAGCTTTGCGCCATCGGCCTCGACCGGTTCGAACCTGGTTGGCGCCTGCAGTGCAGCGATCATGGCGTCGGCAATCATGTCCGGCGTCGACGTCGCGAACTCCATTCGTTTCCCGGCGCGGTAGCGGTCGAGACGGTGGGCGACATGGAAGTTCTGCTCGAAGTGGTTCCTGAGCGGAAAGTAGAGGAACGGCGTTCCAGCGGCGGTGAGTTCCATGCACGTTGTGAGACCGCCCTGCACCACGGCCAGATCGCACGCCGCGAGATGGCGATCTAAGTTCGGCACGAAGGCCCGTACCTCGACGCCGGCCGGCGCATGAAGCGAGGCCGGATCGATGCGCGGACCTGCAACCAGGATCATGCGCAACTCCGGCATCCTTGCGCGCACCATCGGCCAACTCTGCAGGATGCGCCTGATCAGATGTGTGCCGACCCCTGATCCGCCGGCCGTGGCGATGCATACGCGCTCATCGGGCTGGTAGCCGAGGCTCCGACGCAAATCAGCGCGGCTGCCGAACGCATCGGGGTGCTCGCCGATGATATAGCCTGCGAATTCGAAGTTCTTGGGCACCCAGTCGCGCATCGCCGGCAGGTCCTGTCCGAAAGACAGCGGGATAATGTCCTCTGATGAACCCACGAAGATGGCGCGATCGCGCACGTCGGGATGGCGCTCGACGTGCCCGATCATCTCGGCATTGTAGTCCGTCGTCAGGAAGGCCTCGCGCGCGCCCCCTGACGGCATGGGCACATAGCCGACGAAATCGGTGAACCAGGCGAGCGCAGCGCGCTTCAACTCGGGGTGTTCGTGCCAGTAGTGGTCGATGTCCCAGGCCTCGTCGGCGACCACCAAATCGTAGTCGCCTGCGTCGACGGCATCCTGGAAGATCATGAAGTTGGCGATCAGCACCTCGTCCATGCGGCGCAGCGCCTGGAAGCAGTGGAGATCGTGCTCGCCCGACTCCAGCTCGATGTGCTGCGATTCACTCGCGAGCCGCGCGCTCAGCGGATGGATGCGCTCGCCGCTGGCTTCCAGCAGGCGCGTCACCGGATCCTGCGCCAGCCAATCGACCTGCAGATCGGGGTGCAGCTTGCGCAGCTCGCGCGTGATGGCAATGTCGCGCCGCCCGTGTCCGAGCCCGATGGGCGACGATAGATAGAGCGCTTTCTTTGTTTTTCTTGTCTGCCCCGCGCGCCGCTTTGGGGCGGCAATGCCGAGCTTGCGATCGAGGAAATCGACGATCAGGGCGTTGCACCTGGCCGGAATGCGACCGAGAGGATTGTGGCCGCCGCCCGCAATGGCCACCAGCTCCGCCCCGGTGGCCTCGGCCACCGCTTGCGCGCGCCCATAGGGCTGGATCTGGTCGTCGTCGCCGTGGATCATGAGTACGGGACAGCGAATTTTGCGATACATCGCCTCACTGACATCGAATGGTGGTGCGAGTGAACGTGCCTCCACGGTTTTCGCCTGTACGGAGCCGGTGGTCTCGTTCGCCCACGCGATGCCATCCTCGATCTGCTTGGTCGAATGCGGCTCGGAGAAGACGTTGCGGATGAAGTGTTCGGCGAAGTCGGGGTAGTTCGCGAGCCAGTACTCCCGGTTGAACTTGTCCCAGCCGCTGAACCGCTCACGCTTGGCAAAGAAATGCGTCGGCGCCAGGTAGGGATAGTTGGGCCCGATGGTCGCCGCGGTCCCCGCCAGTATTGCGGCCTTGACGCGCTCGGGATGATGCGCGGCCAGAACGCACGCGTACAGGCCGGCAAGCGACAGGCCGACCAGAATCGCCGCTCCCGCTTCGGTGGCGTCCATGACGGCCAGCGCGTCCGCCACATAGTGATCTAGCGAATAGGCAGCGACGTCGGCGGGCCGGTCGGACTTGCCGTTGCCGCGGCCGTCGAAGGCGATGCAGCGGAAGCGCTCGCTGAAGTACGGCAGTTGCGCCTTGTAGACGCGCGAGTGGACGATGGTCCAAGGCGGCAGGAACACCATGGTTTGCGGGCCGTCGCCGTAAATCTCGTAATGGATCTTTACCCCATCCCGGTCGACGAAACCTACACTGCCGGGCAGTTTTGCTCGCATGCATCACCTTCTTAATGAGCAGCCTTCGGCAATGCGAATCAGATCGCCGATCCGCCGCAAAGCTTGGCGTACAGGCGTACCTTTCTTTTCGATACCGAGCAGATTGAGACTTTCCGCACCGATGAATGCGTTGGCAGCGAGAGCCCCGACCTCCTCGGGTGTGAGCGCGCCAAGCCCGCCAAGTTCACGCTCGGCCTTGCGCGCGGCCGCGACGATGAGATTGATCCACCCCATGATCGCGGTACGGACAACCTTTGCAACCACAGCGTCGGCCCAGCTCACGGCGATCAGTTCCTGCAGGACGCGCACGTAGCCCGAGGCGATGTCGTCGTCGAGATAGTCGCAGGCCAGATCCCATTGCTCCGATAGCTTGAGGGCAGCGTCGCCGAACATGGCGCTCTGCCGCTCAAGCAGTTGAGCATTCAGATGCTTGAAGAGTGCCAGCACCAACCCCTGCTTGGAACCAAAATGATAGTGGATCTGGCTCAGCGGCACGCCGGCGGCCGTCGCCACGTCGCGGGTCGACAATCCCGAATAGCCGCGCTGGCGCAACACTTTCTTCGCCGCTTCGAGCAACATGATGCTGGTTTCTGCCTTCTTTAGTGACCCGCGCGCCATATCGAGTACCCAGTCTCACTGAAGCCTGATTCGGATTCCTGGGTTTCCGTATCAGCTATTTGTGAGACCGAGTACTAGTGAATCGATTCCATGAAACTAATCAGATCGGGCGGATAGAATTGGACCCCACGGACCTCATCCTGAGGAGCCGTGCGCTGCACGGCGTCCTGAGGCTCTCGAAGGACGAAGGATGGCCGCTGGCACGGCCTCGCCCGTGGCCGTCCTTCGAGACGCCGACCTTCGGTCGGCTCCTCAGGATGAGGGTTGATGGATGACATCGATATGATTCGGACTTCGAAATCGCTCTATTAGGGCCTTGCTTCGATGATCATGTTGAAAGGGGTCTCGGCAACGCGACGTGCGCTCCTGAAGCCACCCTTGAGAATGACCTCGCGCAGCTTGGCCTCGCCGGCCTGTGCGCCCAAGGCTGTGCCGACTTCCTGCGAGAGGGAAGTCGGCACGCACACCATGGTCGATGCTGCGTAGTAAAGACGCCCCACAGGGTTGAGGTTCTGCTCGAGACGATCGCCGGCCATCGGTTCGACGATCATCCAGGTTCCGTCGTACTTCAAAGACTGGCGGATATGAGCAGCGGCGCCCGCAGGATCACCCATGTCGTGCAAACAATCGAAACACGTAACGAGATCGAAGTCCCGGCCGGGATAGTCCTTGGCCAAACCCACGGCGAAGTGCGCGTTGGCGGAAACCCCGTGGGTTTCGGCATGCGCCTGCGCCTCTTCGATCGAGTCGGGATGGAAGTCGTAGCCGATGAATTGGGATTTAGGGAAAGCCTTGGCCATCACGACGGTCGACCAGCCGTGCCCGCAACCGACGTCTGCGACTCTTGCTCCCGCCTCGAGCTTCTTAACGACGCCACTCAGGGCAGGAAGCCATGTGGACACGAGGTGGTTTTGATAGCCGGGCCGGAAAAAGCGGGCCACGGCGCAAAACATGCAGCCGGCTTGATCGCCCCAGGCGACACCGCCACCGGACTTGAATGCAGCCTCAACCTTCGGCTGGTTGTCGAGCATTGCCGCCATCAGATCGAAGCCGCCCATCAGGTAGACGGGGCTCTCCGGGACCGCGAACACCATGGCCTGCTCAGGCGGCAGCGAAAATTTCTCTGATGCAGGGTCGTAGGACAGGTAGTTGGAGCTCGCCTGATGGGACAGCCACTCGCGTAAGTACCGCGCATCGACCTTCGCCGCCTTGGCGAGCTCAGTTGACGTCATGGGTCCCTTGGCGTGCAGCGCCTTGTACAGTCCAAGTGCATCGCCCATTCGCACCATTGCGGTGCTGGATGCACCTCCGAGATCCGACAGCATCTGGCCGATGAATGCGTTGAGTCTGCTTTCATCAATCTGCGCCGCATCGCTCACGTTCGGCATGTCTACCCTCCAACGAAATTGACTTCTCGATCAGACAAGGATCCGCAAGTTGCTGCAGACCTCAATCCGCCGCATAGAGGCCGTAGATAAGTCGGTCGACCGACCGAGTCAAGAGCGCAGGTATCGTTCGCGATTTTGTGCGCTCCGCCAGGATTTCGCTAGCTCAGTGAGGGCTCTGTGCGGGCCCCCGTCGCCTTGCGCTCGGCGAGGAGAATAGAGCGGAATGGCTGCCATGCGTTTGGCGACATCCGCTGCGATACAATTTCGCTGTTCGGGGGTTTTTGCCATTCCATTTGAAGCGACATTTGTATCGACGACCGGCGGTCGGAACAAAGAGAACGAGAGCTTGAGAGAGGAGCCCGACGTATTAGATTCGCGCACCGGGATCTCTGTGTGCTCGCTCTCTATGTGGGGGCGAGGACCAATTCTCATCCACGGCAACCGCCCAAGGTCGTGAGTGCGGGAGGGACACCGGGGCTTGACTTGCGTTCGCTACTGCGCTGTTCGCAGACGTCGAAAGTTGAGCCGAAGTTTCCGCAATCACAGCCAGCATTTTCGGCCCGCGCAATCAGCTTGGCACCCGACCCTTGATCGCGTTGGCGCGCGCACCGTAGGTGATGCGGCCCGCGGCATCGGCCAGCAGGCGCGCGCGCACCCGTGTTTTGAGCCGTTCGACATCGCCCGAAGCCATCGCGGCAACGGTCGGGCCGATGCTCGCTCCCAACATGCTGGTGGTCCAGAAGTCGTCGAAATCGGCGAACGTCCGTTGCACCGCGATCTCCCGCGTCTCGACCGCATCGAGGTTCGCACCCGTCCACAAATCCCGCAGCGCTTCCATCCCAGACACGTCGGACCGCGGCGGGCGCAGGGGCACAAGGCCCAGCGCACGCATCTCGGCATGGATCGGTTCGGGCGGAAATCCGCCGCCGAACACGTCCCACACATAGGTTGCGACCATGCCGCCCGGGCAGACCACCCGCGCCATCTCGGCGACGCCTTTGGCCGGATCGGAAACGAAGAAAATCGCCAGCGCCATAACGGCTGCATCGAACCTGTCCGCCGAGAAGGGCAGCGCCATGGCGTCGCCCTGGCGGAACTCCGCCACGCGCGCCGCTCCTCGTGCGCGCGCGAATGCGAGCTGCGCCTCCGAGGGATCAATCCCCTGAACCTCGGCCGGTGCGCAGCGTTCGACGACGAGCTCGGTGAAGGCGCCGTTGCCGCAGCCGACGTCGAGCCAGCGCAGACCCGCGCGCGGCGCCAGCCAATCGAGAAAGATCTCGCCCGCAAGCCGGCTCCAGATTCCCATCATCCGTTCGTAGGCCGCGCCGTCGTCGAAGCGGATTTGAAGTTCGGCCATCAATATCCTCCTCGGTTCGGGCCAAGTTTCCCACGTGATCAGGTATAGAGGCTGGTCGTGCGGGCGCCGCGGCGTGGCGCCGCCGCGATTGATCGGCGCACGCCGCCACCGTCTTCTTGCCGCGGCGGCGCTCACTCCGGCGGGCGCGTCTCGATGCCGTAGCGGGCGTAGATGCGGGCAATCGTGCCGTCGGCCAGCATCTCCCCCAGTGCTGCGTCGATTTGCGCACGCAAGTTGTTGTCCGGGCCGATCATTCCGACCGCGAGGTTCCAGTTGAGATCGGGATCGTCGGCAAAGCCCGCGATCATGCGGATATGGGCGTCGGGGTGAACCGTGTTGTACCAGCCGATTGCGGTCGGCGTGACGGCGGCCGCGTCGACCTCGCCACTGGCCAGCGCCGCGATCAGCTCGCCTTCCAGCACGAAGGGCGTGGTCGCAATTCCGCGCGTGTCGAGCCGCATCGAGACAAGCGAGCCGACCAGCACGCCGACCCGATGCCCGGCCGCAAGACCGGCGAGCGATGTCACGCCGGATTCGTTGCGGACCGCCAGCACGACGCCGCTGCGCTGATAAGGCCGCGACAGCCGCAATCCCCCCTCCACCGACGCCCCCTTGCTGGCAATCGCGTCGAACACCACGTCGCAATCGACGCGGCGATATTGAAAGGCGCTGATCACCCACTGCCGCGTGAGCGAGACGCCGAGCCGTGTGGCCAGATTTTCGGCAAGCTCGACCTGAAAGCCCGGCACGGCGCCGGTCTTGCTGGCCCACGGCAGCGCGTCCGGATTGGCGCACAGCGTGACCGCGCCGCGATCCACGATGGCCTGCAGCGATCGCGGCAACGCGGCCGTAGCGGACAGCAGCAAGACCGCGACCATGGCGCCGAGCTTAAGTGCAGATGTCATGTCAGAAGGCTCCGTGGTCTGGCGCCCTCAATTGGCATCGTCCTCAAGGGCGCGGATGTAGGCGAGAATCGCAATAATCTGGCCTTCCGAGAAGGCGCCGCCGAAGGCCGGCATGGCGCCGGGCTTGCCATTGCGGATGCGCGCGATGATGAAATCGTCGCTACGCTTGGTTCCCGCCAGCTTCGGCCCCTTGCCCTCGGTGCGGCCGCCGTCCTGATGGCAAAAGCCGCACACGGAGGCAAACAGGGTGGGGCCGTCGATGTCGTTAGGCGACGCCTCGGGCGGTGGCGGAGCCGTGGTCTTGGCGGCCGCGCTTGGACTCTGTTGCGCCCAAACGCAAGCGACCGGGAGCGCGACTGTTACAAGCACCGCGCCAGTACGCAGGATCGATATCCACATCACCAGTGCCGGCGGGCCCCCCACCCTCCCCCCGTTTGCGGGGGAGGAAGGCAGGGCGGGGGGCCGCCCATCCCTCTTATTGCTTGAGCGCGAACACGAACAGGGCGCCGGTATTCTTCGCCATGCTCTTGAAGGGCTCGCCCCACAGCGCCGCAAACTCGTCGGACACCAGGCTGCCCCAACCGGCCGGCACTGCGATATATTGCTTGCCGCCGGCCATGTAGCTGATGATGCCGGCGTTGTGGCCCATGCCGTTGCCATGCGACCACAATTCCTGTCCGGTCTCGGCGTTGTAGGCGTGCACGACGCCTTCGCTGTCCGGCACGAAAAGGAGATTGCCGCCGGTGGCGAGAATGCTGGCGAGCGGCGGCTGCTTGTAGTTGATCTCCCACTTCTTGGCGCCCGTCACCGGATCGCGGGCGTCGAGGCGGCCGCGCGCCGGCCCGTCCGGCGGAGCCACCAGCTTGAAGTCAGCGCCGATATTGAGCTGCGCCATCGGCTCAAGAATCGGCGTGGTCCTGATCACCGTGATGTCCATGCACCATTCTTGCGAAATCTTGTAATAGAGCTGGGTCTTCGGGCTGTACGCGCCCGAGTTCCAGCTGATGCCGCCGGCGATCGCCGGGCACAGCGGCGTATCGGCCTTGCCGAGCGACAAATCACGCCGGCCGATCAGTTCGCCGGTCTTCGGATCGATGCCCTTCACGAAGTTGATGTTCTTCGTGAGCTGCCAGACGTTCTGTACTTTGCCGTTGGCGCGGTCGTAGACGAAAATGAAGCCGCCCTTGTTCGGGTGCACCATCAGCTTCTGGCCGCCGCGGTCGATCGACAGGAATTCGCCCACCGCCGAGTCGAAGTCCCAGGCGTCGTGCGGCAGCTCCTGATGGTAGAACTTGAGCTTGCCGGTGTCGGGATCAAGCCCGATGACCGAGGTCGTGTAGAGATTGGTGCCCGGCCGCGGACCGCTCTTCTGCCAGTCGGCGCCGGCCCAGTCGTAGAGCGGCGCCGGGTTGCCGGTGCCCCACCACACCGTATTGGTTTCCGGATCATAAGCGCCGGCCATCCAGCCGCCGCCGCCGCCGGTGCGCCAGGACTCACCGCCCCAGGTCGCCTTGGCCTCGTCGGTGCCGGCGACCGTGAAGAACTCCCACTTCTTCTGGCCGGTCTTGCCGTCGACGCCGAAGATGGGACCGCGCCCAGGCCATTCGCCGCCCTGGCTGCCGATGATGACCGTGTCCTTGACGGCGAGCGGCGCGCCCGTGAAGCCCACCGTGAGTTTCTTGGAATCGACAAGCCGCGTGTCCCACACCGGTTTGCCGGTCTTCATGTCGAGCGCGATCAGGCGCCCGTCGACGGTGCCGACATAGACATTGCCGTTGGCGAGCGCGAGCCCGCGATTGTAGGGCGAGTGGGTTTGCTTGGCGACCAGCTCTTCGTCAAGCTCGGGCGCATAGGACCACACCACCTTGCCGGTCGCCCCGTCGAGCGCGTAAACGCGGCTGTAGGAGCCCGAATAATAGAGCACGCCGTCGGCGGCAAGCGGCGTCGACTGGATGCCGCGGGTGGCGCGCTCGGGGAAATGCGTCCACGCGACTTCGAGATTTTTCACGTTGCCGGCGTTGATCTGGTCGGCCGGCGAATAGTGATATGACTTGTAGCTTCCATGATTGGTCAGCCAGTCGTTGGCGTTCTGGTCGGCGGAGAGCAGCCGCGATGGGTCGACGGCAAATGCCGGGCTACTCATCATCGCGGCGAGCACGAGCCCCGCACACCCTGTGAGATATTTTCCACGCAGTGCCATTTGTTTCCTCCTATGGTTACGCATCGCCCCGGCCGCTGGTGCACGACCGCGTAGTATTGGAGCATTTTCACCGGTGTCATTCCCGGTTTGACCGGGCAGTTTAGTATCCACGATCGAGGGTCCTTGATCGCCCGTCAAGCCGGACGATTGCCGCGGTCGCGTGGGCAAAGCCAACGGGTCCGGGCGGAGCCTGCCATCGGGCCGGCCAAAGGCCGGACCCGGTGGGCCGGCCCGATGACAGGCTCCGCGTGCCCACCAGCAGGTCGCGCGACCGCGCCCTGGTGGGCACGGCGGTACCCGAGCCGCAAGGAGAACTTTCAACAGCGCCTCGTGGCGGCCATCGACAGCTCGATCGGGAACGAGCACCTACCCCCTTGAACTCTAAGTTGTGCCAAAAGAGTTTGACGAAGATGCGACTGCGCTACGGCAATCGCATGTTTCCATGAAGCCCGACCGCACAGGTGCCGGCAAAATTGCTCGGCATAGCGATCGTAATTGTGCAAGGCCGACAGGCAATTCTGGCCACGCAGCCGCACCACGAGGTCCGACTGAGAGGAGGCGGCGTAGAGTGGAGCAACCTTGGCGAAGCCGAGGCTGACGGCCAAAAATGCGAGATGCCATGAGAGCTGGAGCAACTTCTGCTCGCTGAGGCCAGCGGTGGGACGCGATCGTAATGTCGCCGCTCTCAAGATTGATCGAACGCGAATGGCGGCTGCCCCTGCGGGAGTGTCACGATGTAGGGGCGCCCCATGTGGTCGCCCCCGTGGCCGGCGGACGCAGCGCGCAAACCGGGGGACCACAAGGGTCGCCCAACAGCAGACGATGTTCGAGCGGTTTCGCGGCACCTTTTACAATTATTCTAACCTACTGAGCTTCTTACCGCGTCGCCCTTGACGCTATCGACGCGCTGCCGCACATCAAATAGGCGGCTTACCGCGCGGGAGGTGACATTGACCGACACCGTAGCGTCAACTGCGTCTGGCATGCCCCTCGGCGAGGCAAATCGCGGATTCTGCGGACGGATCGATGCAATTCATGTCGGTGAAGACGTGCATGGCTTGGCGGCGCCCGAAATCGAGCGCCGTTTGCTCGAATTTGGATTCGTCGAGGGCGCCGAAATCAAAGTCCTCCATGAAGGTCCGATCG
>WNFS01001091.1_pt1 | contig 23501 bp, 19 predicted proteins | sample 5400141 | NCBI WGS metagenome assembly WNFS01 (sample SAMN13153358, study PRJNA577476) | soil metagenome | isolation source: 60 cm saprolite under Madrone tree | place: USA:California | collected 2016-06-14
AAGCGCGTGGACTCGCAGTCTCTGCCAGCACCAGGTCATCGCACGCCATCTCACGCTCAAGCGCCAGCTTCTTCTCGATCCACCACACCGCCGGGTGAAAGAACAGCAACGCGCCCAAAACTTTTTGAATCAGGTTGGTCCAATCGTCCCAGCGGCGCAAATGCGCCAGTTCATGCAGCAGAATCGCATTCAGTTCGACCGCCGAAAGTTCCTCCATGGCCCAGGACGGAATCACCACCAGCGGCCGCATGAATCCAATAGCAGTCGGTACCCGCAAGCGTTCCGACACGCAGACCGCCACGGATCTCGGTGAATCGAACTCTTCCAGAGCCTTCCGCAGCAGGGGATCGAGAGCTGCAGCGTCAATTCGCACGCAACTTTTCCGGAGCTGCCGTAAGCGCCAGAATCCGACGCCTATTCTGACCAGGCCGGCCGCCGCCATCAGCAACCAGCCGGTAAATAGATAAGGTGCCCACGAAGCTGGCATGGTGATCTCGGACCGCTTCACCACCTCGGAGCCGTTCGAAGCGAAAGGGCCGAACAAGGGGAGCGCCGCGATCCCTAACAACGCCGAGAACCACACTGCAAACCGGGTGCCCGAGTTTTGCCGTCCCAGCCCTCGTAGCAGCATCCATGCCAGCAACGCGATTCCGATTCCCTCCGTGGCGCAGTTCAACATCCGCTCAGAGGAAAGCTGGGCTACAGATTGCAGATCGAGCAATTGAAGAAGCGCCGCGGCCATCATTTCTCTTTTCCTGTTACTTCTCTTGTCACTTCTTTCGCCTGCAAGAGTTGCCGCAGCCGCTTCAGTTCATTGGCTTCGATACCCTGGTCTTCGAGAATATTCAAGACCAGCAGCTCGTGCGAATTTTTGAAGAAGCGGGTCACCAGGTGCAGGATTTCGGACCGCGTGGCTTCCTTGCGCTGCACCATGGGCCTGTAAACGTGAGCTCGCCCGTCCTTGATATGTTCGACGTATCCCTTGTTTTCCAGCACGCGGATGGTGGTCAGGACGGAGTTATAGGCCAACGCTGGCTTCTGCGGCAGGCCGTCGAGAACCTGCTGCACGGTAGCCGAGCCCTTCAGCCACAGCACGTCCATCAACCTCAACTCAGCTTCCGTCAGGGTTTCGGATTTCCTCGGGGGCACGAACCATTCTCCTTGTGTTCATTAGATACAACAGGGCGGCCCAAAGATCAACTAATTATTTAGTTGCTCGACGAAATTAGTTGGTTGCCTGGAGTGGCGGACTGCAGGGCTACCAAATCGGGTGATGGATTTGTGGAATTTGCTGGTAAGCTGGGCCTCTTCTTGGGTATAGCTATGCATCTAGCTGTTTAAGGTTTAATTTATTTAAGGTTTTATTAAGGTGTCCTGCGGGCTGGGGCTGCGTATGAATCTTCGTAGAAATCTTGTGGAAGTTCCGGCCGGGCTTGTCGTTGCCATCTCCCTTCTCGCGCTAACTGCCGTGGGGCAAGAAAAGAAAGAATCTGGCTATGCGGTCGGACCCGGAGCCGTGATCTCCATCACCAACAATTACGGCCCCATCACCGTCAAGCCTTCCGGAAGCAGTCAGGTAGTGGTCGAGACGATATCCCATTCCGACGCGGTCAGCCTGGTGAACGAGCAGCATGGCGACCGTATTGAGCTTCGCTCGATGTCTAGCCGCCAGGGGACCAATCTGGTGGACTACACAGTGCTAGTCCCAGCCGCCGCCTTCGTCACCCTGCGATCCTCCGACGGAACGCTTCGCGTGCAAGGACTGCGCGGCGACGTAGTCCTCGAAGCCGCATCTGGTTCGGTGGAAGTGAGGGACATCAGTGATGCCCACCTGCACGTGAAAACGTTCAGTGGACCGATCAGCCTGACTGACATCCGGAACAGCCGTCTGGATGTCCATTCGGTGAGCGGCGACGTCAACCTCCATAATGTAACCGGACCATCGGTTGAGGTGAACTCGGGAGCCGGCCGAATCACATACGACGGTGACCCAGGGCGGCTTGGAGACTATTTGCTCTCCAGTCACACCGGCAACCTCGAGGTGTCAATCCCCGCCAGCGCCTGGGTTGAGATCAAAGCACGCTCAATTAAGAGTCAATCCGACCCGGACTTTCCGAACCTCAGTCACGTGCCCGCAATCGGCCAAACCAGCCTGTTGGGAAAGCCGGGAAAGATGCTTGGATCCCGCTTTGAACTGCGCTCCTTCAGCGGCAAAATCCACCTGAAGCGCCCCTAAGGAAGTCAGCCCGGCCACGGACCATATGGGTATAGCCGCCGTCGGCTGCCCCGCCAAGCAAAGCTCCGCGGTTCTCGCCGCTGCCGCGGCTGGGCTGAGGTTACCGGGGTGCTTGAACCTTCGCTGAGTTCCGCCGCCCCTGATTTCATGCTCTGGTTGTGCTGGTTCCGTTTCCAGTGTAGATTTTAAGAATCTGTCATGCGGTCGATCTCGAAAAAGATAGCGTTGCTGTGCTTGCTGCTGACGTTCTGTTCAGCGGCAGCATTGGTTGCGCATCACCATTCGAGCGCGACTGACGCTTTGAAATGCACCGTCTGCGTCACCGCCCATGCGGCGTCTCCTAAGGTCGTTGCCACCCTTCCGAACAGGGTGTTCGTTCGAGTATCTTCAGTCCAGCTGGAGTCAGTTTCTGCCCAACAGCGGCTCGTAGTATTTGCCCTCAACGTTCGCCCACCTCCTGCAGTCTAGAAATCAAATTCAAAAGATCGAATGGACAGGGTGCTTCCTACACGCGCTCCGTTCCCAATTTCTTGGACCTTCTTTGGAGGAATCATGCTGGCTTTATACAAAAAGCCGCTATTTGCGGCTTTCCTATTCATTCTTTCTCTCACTCTACTCCCTAGCGCCAGTGCGCAGTCGGGCGGAAGCTCGACATCAGTGACTGGTACGGTGGTCGATCCCACCGGCGCGGTAGTTGCCAACGCGACCGTGGAAATTCGTAACCCGGTCAGCGGCTTTGGACGAACCGCGGGAACCGACAGTTCCGGGAAATTCACCATCCCCAATGTTCCTTTCAATCCCTACCAGGTCACGGTCACCGGGCCGGGGTTTAACGCCTACGCACAGGATATTGATGTTCGATCCGTCGTCCCCGTCAACCTCAACATTACCCTGCAAGTAAAAGGCTCAGCAGAGACCGTGACGGTAGAAGCCGCAGGCGATCTGCTGGAGAACGATCCCACGTTTCACACCGACGTGGATCGCGACCTGTTCGACAAAATTCCTCTCGAAAGCCAGTCGTCTTCGGTAAGTTCGTTGGTTACTCTGGCCTCGCCGGGAGTCGCCGCCGATTCCAACGGTCTCTTCCATGGCATGGGCGATCACGCGGAGAACTCGTTTTATGTCGACAGTCAGCCCATTACCGACCAACAGAGCAAAGTATTTTCAAACCAGATTCCCCTCGATTCGATTCAGTCGATGGAAGTCATCGCTGGAGCCCCGCCGGCGGAATTCGGCGAGAAGGCAAGCCTTGTGATCAACGTTACGACACGTTCTGGTCAGGGCCTTACCACCCCGCATGGCTCGGTAACCGCTTCCTACGGTAGTTTTGGCACGTCCAATGCGGGGCTTAACTTTGGTTACGGAGGTCAGAAGTGGGGAAACTTCATCTCTGTTAACGGGTTGAACAGCGGGCGGTTCCTTGATCCACCGGAGTTCGCCGTGATGCATGCCAAAGGCAACGAAGAGAGCCTATTCGACCGCGTGGACTTTCAAATCTCAACGGCCGACTCCATCCACCTGAATCTGGGATTCACCCGGTCCTGGTTCCAGACGCCTAATTCTTTTGATGCCCAAAACGCTACTGCTTGGTCTGGGCTTGTTGTCGGCAACGGCGGACTTGATCCCAACGGAAACGTCGTCGGTCCCGCGGATCAACGGTCGCAGATCAAGACTTTTAACATAGCGCCCTCGTGGACTCGGACGCTCAGCTCCAATGCGGTGTTCACTCTCGGTGCTTTCGTCCGGCGGGACCAGTTCAACTATTACCCCAGCGCCAATCCGTTCGCTGATCTGGCGCCGGACCTTCAACAAGAGACGTTGAGTCAGGACCGTACGCTGACCAATGCGGGCATTCGCTCAGATGTCTCCTACGTCAAGGGCATCCACAACCTGAAGGCAGGCGTAACGTATCAACAGACTTTCCTCGACGAAAACAACCACTTCGGCATCGTTGATCCAACACTGAACTTCGTATGCTTCAACGCCGACGGAAGCCCTAATACTGCCCCCACCGTAACTGATCCAGGTCAATGCGGGGGAGCGCAGAATCCCGGCGGCAGCGTAAATCCCGCTTTTAATCCTCTCTTGCTTCCCGTTGATCTGGCGCGGGGAGGAAGTTTATTTCCGTTTAACGGCCATACCGACGTTAAACTGCTCTCCCTATACGTGCAGGACGCCATCACGAAGGGAAACTGGTCCGTAAATTTGGGACTCCGCGGTGATTTCTACAACGGCCTGACTTCGCACAAGGAAGCTGAACCCCGCGTCGGCATCGCTTACAACGTCAAGAAGACCAACACGGTGCTTCGCGCTTCGTATGCGCGGATACTGGAGACCCCATTCAACGAGAACCTGATCCTTTCCAGCATTGGATGTGCCGATCCGGTGCTCAATCCGCTTCTGGTCTGTTCCTCAAATGCGCCCACTCCCTTCAGTCCAGGCTGGCGCAATGAATTCCACGTGGGCCTGCAGCAAGCGCTAGGGCGGTATCTGGTCTTCTCCGGCGAGTACGTCTGGAAATACACCCATAATGCATACGACTTCGGCGTATTCGGGAGCACTCCGCTCACCTTCCCAATCGAATGGCACAATTCCAAGATCCCGGCATTTGCGGGGCGTGTGAGTGTGCCGAACTTTCATGGATTTAGCGCCCTCTTCGTCTTCTCCAGCGTTACTTCGCGCTTTTTCAACCCGCAGCTTGGTGGAGCCGGCGCTGTTCCTCCGGGAAGTGGCGGAAGCGGTATCACCGCGTTCCGAATCGACCACGATGAAAAGTTCAACCAGACCACCCACGTGCAATACCAACCGTGGAAAGCGGGTCCGTGGGTCGGATTCAACTGGCGTTATGACAGCGGGCTGGTGGCGGGCGCGGTACCGTTCGCAGGCGCCGCTGGTGGTGAGGTGGATCTTGCGGGCAGTGCCCTCACCCCCGATCAGCAGTTTCAAGCTGGGCTCACTTGTAACGGTGTCGCTGCCACTCCCACTGTCGGTCTCCCCGGCACGTGTGCTGGGGCGCAATTCGGGTCCACTCTCGTGAAGATACCGGCGCCCGGGACGCAGAGCGACGACAGCAATCCAGCCCGCGTCGCTCCACGCCATCTGTTCGACCTATCGCTGGGGGATGACAACCTTTTTCGCGGCGAGAAGTACAAATGGAGCCTTCAGCTCACTGCCATCAATCTGACGAACCAACGCGCTCTGTATAACTTCCTGTCAACCTTCACTGGAACGCACTATGTGACGCCGCGGAGCTACACGGCGGAGCTGGGCTTCCACTTCTAAGCGGACTTCGTAGTCACTGGGGCGGCTTGGTTGAGATCGTCCGCCCCAGCCACATCACCCCAGCCAATAGCAAATGAGCAACGCACGCCATTTATAATGCCGTGCCATGCCTATCCGCCTTTTTGGGGACCTTGTTCGCTCGCTGGGTCTGATTACGGCCTTGCTGGCCGTTCCAACGGCGGACGCCTTTATGGTGGCGTCCTGGACCGGGGTGCTGCGTGACACCGCCGGAAGGCCGATCGGCGAAGCCACGGTAAGACTGCGCTCGAGGTCGGGAGATCACGGCTACACCGCCACGACTTCGGCCAGCGGCAATTTTGCCTTTACCGGAATAGTTGCGACCGACTACAAACTTTCCGTGGAAGCCGCCGGAAACACCTGGTACGCAGCCAATGCGGTCACCATCAAAGATGGCGCCACACTCACCACCACCCTGCAAGTTTCTTCTCAACCACAGGAACTGCGGCTTCTGCCCTCAAGCGAAGACGCCTCTCCGCAGGCCAGCGGCGGCGAGCGCCTTTCCAGCGGAGAGGTTTCCAGCCTGCCTCTGAACGCGCGCGACTTCAGCAAGTTACTGTTGCTGGCGGCGGGCACGATGACTGACGCCAACGGCGCGGCTAATTTCACCCAGCAGTTCGCAGTGAACGGACAACGCGGTTCCGCCACCGTGTTTGCCCTGGATGGATTCGACACCACCGATCCGGAAATGGGCGGCGCCACCTTCTCCAATTTCAACGTGGACGCGATCCAGGAAGTGCAGACCAGTTCGGGAGTGATGCCGGCGGAGATCGGACACGGCGCAGCCAGTTACACCAACGTGATCACTAAATCGGGTGTAAACCAGATCCACGGCAGCTTCTTTGAATTTGCCCGCAATGCCGCCTTCGACGCGCGCAATTATTTTGACCACAAGAGCGTCGCGGACGAGCGCCGCATTCCTCCGTTTGTCCGCAACGAATTCGGCTTCACTAATGGCGGCCCGGTCGTGCTTCCCCACCTCTATAACGGGCGCGATCGCACTTTCTATTTTGGCCAGTACCAGGGTTTCCGCCAGGTGCTGGGGACAACCCAGGTGTTCCCCGTACCCACCGCCGCGGAGCGCCAGGGAATCGACACGCTCACTTTCCCCGGCGACACGCTAACGGTGCCGGTGAGCCCGGCAATCGTCCCGGCCCTCGACCACTATCCTCTGCCCAATGACCCCTCAGGAGCCTACGGCGATCGCACTTACGCGGCTTCGTCGAAGATTTACACCCGGACCGATCAATTTTCGGTGCGCGTCGATCATCGCCTTTCCGCCAAAGCAACACTGTTGACGCGCTTCAGCCTGAACCAGGTCACGGGCCCGCTCACCAATCCCGATCAGACCGCGATTGACTCCGGCTTCGGAGTCCAGTTCTTCGATCACCAGCGCAACGCGGGCGTTAGATATTCGCGAACCATTTCTCCTCATCTTATTTCCGACACTTCGTTCGGCTACATTCGCAGCACGCCATTTTTCCCCACTATCAATCACACCCAGCCCGGCCTGACCTTCGGCGACGGACTCTTTCAGGGCTTCAATTCGGCGGGTGGCTCGATCTTCGGATCGTTTGGCAACCTATTCCAGTTGAAGCATGACATGAGTTACGTGCACCATTCCCACGCCTTCAAGTGGGGCACGGAAATCCGCTTCAACCGCGACGCCACGATCTTCGGCACCAATCCCAATGGGCTTTACAGCTTCGGCGGAGGTACCGCGTACTCTCCCGTGCTGATTACCTCGGCCAGCGGAACGCACGACATCCAACCCGGCGATCCGCTGCCCGATTCGCTCACCGGCCTGCTCACCGCCACCCCTTATTCGTACGGCGTGATCGCCGCCGCGAGTGTGACGCCTACGGGTGACAGGTTCGATGAAGCCGCAGTCCGCCGCGAGGCCTATAACTTCTACTTCCAGGACAGCTGGAAAGCCAGAGCGCGCCTGACCCTCAACTACGGATTGCGTTACGAAGTGAACAGCCGCATTCATGAGGCCGAGAACCGCACTTCGCTTCCAAAATTTGTCGGTACGGATGGGAGAGATGTTGCGTATTGGGACCACAACGCAAAGCAGATTTTCCTATACAACCCGCAGCCACCCTACGACCAGGACTGGAACGGATGGGGACCACGGCTCTCGGCGGACTACGCCCTGACCAGCCACACTGTTCTGCACGCCGGTGGCGCAATTACAACCATCGTCCCCAACCTGTGGCAGGACAATTTCGTTACTGGCGCGATTCCTCTCGCCGTCAGCCTTTATGCCAACGCGTTGCCCAATGTTCCCTTGCCATTCCAGAACACAGCCGTGCCGGTAAATCTTCCACCTCCGTATACCACTGCAGGCAAACTTCTGTTTCCGAATGCAGATGCCAGCCATGTGGCCCCAAACACCCAAGTTGACCTGCAACGGTATCAGAACGATTTGACCGCGCTTACGCCAGGGAACCAGGTGCAGTTGCTCTCTATGGTTGGCTTCGCCAAGAACTTCCGCAACGGTTACATCGAGAGCTACACGACCGGCATCGAACATGATTTTCGAGACGTGAAGTTCAGCGCCGCCTACGTGGCGACGGCCGGCGTTCATCTAGCCAGCGTTTATTCCCCCAACAGCTATGGCGGCGCGGCTCCTGCCTTCGCGCCGTTTACCCAATTCGACTCTACCGGGAAAGCAATCGGAGGATTTGGGCCGGAGAGTGTGATGACGAGCCGGTCGCACTCTAGTTATCACGCAATGCAAGCCAGCCTAAGCAAGAACTCCGCGCGAGCCGGTCTAGGCCTCCAGGCCAGCTATACCTATTCCAAATCTCTGGATGACACCAGCGCGGTTCTGGGCGGACTGGTGGCGGGGGCGGGCGTGGTGCTGCAGACTCTTCCCCAGAATCCCTGGAATCCCGGTGCGGAGAAAGGCCCTTCCACCTTCGACGCCACCCACTCTTTTACCTTGAGTCTGATCCAGGTCCTGCCGCTTGACCGAATGGGCTTTCTTCGTCCGCTGAGTGGAACGCTCACCAAAGGCTGGCAATTCCTGAATATCACCACTCTCACCAGCGGGCCGCCATTTTCGGTGTACTCCGGAGTTCAACAAACTGGCGTCGGCGCGGGTGGAACCGACCGGCCCGATCTGGTGAAGCGACCGCATTTTTCCACCAGCGGCCCGGTGCGTGAGGATTATTTCGGACTGGGGGCGAACAACGCTTCATTCTTCAACATTCCGATTAATGTTCCCGGCGGGACCGGGCCCAACCACGGCCGCTTCGGGACGCTGGGACGCAACACCTTCCGCGGCCCTGGTTTCCAGGCCTATGACGTGGCCCTGATCAAGGACACGCCATTTGGCCATCGCGGAAATGCGGAGTTGGGCACGGTGGAATTTCGCGCTGAGTTTTTTAATGTATTCAATTTGGTAAATTTCGGATTGCCGTCCAATATCCTGCGGGGAAGCGGATTCGGAATCATCAGCAAGACCGCCGGGCCCTCACGCCAGATCCAGTTCTCGCTGAAGTTGATTTATTAAGACAATGATTTATTGAAAGCCAGACATGAGTGATCGGTGAAGCTTAAAACCGGCGAGCCGGAGCGGGGCCCGGAGGAAGAATTTCGACCTCTCCCGAATAACTGCTCTGAAGGGTCACGTACAAAACAGCCGCAGTCCAGGTCGGAAATAGATCGAAGCCGGGAGTCAACTCCGCCACCAGCGTCGGAAGGAAAGCCCAATGCCATCCCAGCATCCGGATAAGAATCACTGCCATGAACGCGTCGAGAAGCGTGTCCGCGGGCGAGAATCCTCCGCCGGCAAAGAGCGGCAACGCCAAGATTTGAACGGCATCCCCGGCCATGGCAACCAGTAAAGCCAAGCGGTGCTCGGGAGACTTAATCGCTTTGAGAAGATTAGAGATCCGCATAGAAATCCACCTAGACAGCATACAACGGCCGGAGCCAATGTTCATTTTTCAGCAGCTGCTGGAAGAAGCCCAGGCATTCTTGCAAGGCCGGGCCTCTACTAGTATTTCCCCACTATTGCTCCAGAGGCCGCAGTCGTTTAAAGTGATGCGGCCATGCGATGGGATGATGCCAAGCGCCGTATTAAATTAAGTCCGGTTGCTCGCAAGCGTGTGAGCGGGATCGCCATCTTGCTGGTCGTGGTTTACCTGGCTCTCGGAAGCGTCATCTGGTGGTCCATGCATCAGCCCCCGGAGACCTTCGGCCGGGTGATGAAAAGACTGCCGGGGCCGGTTCCCTTTCTCCTCTTTCCCTTCGAGACGCTCTGGCTCCACGCCCGGGCCGGGAACTTGCAAGTCGGAGACGAAGCGCCGGATTTCACACTGCTCAAAGTCGACAAGACCGACCGGGTTCAGCTAGCCGCCCTGAATAAGCAGCAACCGGTTGTACTGGTTTTCGGCAGCTACACTTGACCTCCCTTCCGGCGGGAGGTTCCTGCCCTCAACAAACTCTACGAGCAGTACCAGAATCGTGTCGCCTTTCTGGTGGTGTATATCACCGAAGCTCATCCCAGCGACGTCTGGCAAATGCAGAGCAACATAAAAGACCAGGTAGTCTTCGCCAGTCCGAAGAATGAAAACGAGCGCGCTGATATAGCCGGAGCTTGTGTACGAAAGCTCGGTATAAAGTTTCCCAGCGTTCTCGATGAGTTTGGCAACTCGACAGAACGGGCCTACACAGGCTGGCCCGACCGTATTTATCTCATCGACTCGAACGGCCGCGTCGCTTACAAGAGCCAGCCGGGTCCGTTTGGCTTCCTGCCTGATCAGTTGAGCGCGGCGCTGGCCCGTACCGTCGCCACTTCGAAGGCGAGTAACTAAACAGCAGACTTCGAATCATAAAGTTTCTTCAAGGTAGGTTGTTTCGAGATAGCCGGCAGGGAAACATTTGCAGGGAACTCTGGTTGAGTTCCCCGCGCGACTGCGTTGCAGGCTATTGGTTCACCGCGCGGTCCCGCCGCAGGGCTTCGTTCTCTTCTTCCGTTTGCGTTTGCTCGCTGCCGGTCTTCTTTTTTGCCGCATCCTTCACTTGGCCCCAGGCGTTCTGGACCTTTCCTTCTACTTGCTTGGCGGCGCCTTCGGTCTGAGCTTCCGTATCGCCGGTCCATTCTCCGACCTGACGCTGCACGCGGCCCGCGATGTCTTTTGCTTTTCCTTCAACTCTGTCCTTGTCCACCATGATTCCCTCCACCATGCTGATTCAACGTCTTTCAACAACACAAACATAGTGGAGACAAGTGAACCGGGACATCGGCAAGACTCTGTATCCTGGTTGGGAATGCAATGTAGCGAGTAGCACCAGCACCCCTTCGGCCGCGCACGGTAGGTAAGGACGGGACGCCCTCACGACAGCCGCCCGGCGCCACCTCGGATCGCATGAATGGGCAAAGCCCGCCGCGGGCGTTCTGGCGAGTTAAGGCGCGATCTTAACCATTACCACCGAATGAGGCGCAACCGAAGCGGAGAATTTCTCCTGGTGTTGCCCTAAATCCTTGGCATGCCACAGATCGCGCACGCTCGCGCTTAAGTGACTAGGATAACCAATGTCTTCCCAGGAAACCGCGATTTCCTTTTCGCTAACATCGCGGTTGAGCAGAACTACGCTGCGGCTTCCATCCTGCATCTGCTTGGCCCAGACCTCCAGGTCTCCATCCTTGCGCACCCGGCGGCCCTGCCTTCCGAGCGCATCCTGATTCACAGCGATCACTTCCTTGTTGGTGAGAATATCGTGGATCTCCGGCTTCATATCGCGCAGATCATTCCCCGCAAGAAGAGGGGCCGCAAGGATCGACCACAAACTGAAGTGGGCGCGGTATTCATCCGTGGTCATGCCCCCGTTGCCGACCTCGAGCATGTCGGGATCATTCCAATGGCCCGGCCCAGCGTAACTCTGCAGCCCATCTTGCAAATCGAGGATGTCAACCACGCCGAGGTGGTGCTTGTCTTTGCCCTGCCACATGTCGCTGATGTCACCCGTGGTGCGCCAAAGATTCCCGCCTACTTTCTCGCCCCAAAGCCATGGTTTGGCCGTGCCCCATTCGCAAATGCTCAACACAATGGACCTGCCCGAGGCATTGAGCGCATTGCGGATCAGGGCATAAGCTGCCTGGGCATCCTGCGTGGTGGTGTTGCACCAGTCGTACTTCAGATAGTCGACACCCCAGGCGGCATACTGCAGCGCGTCCTGATACTCATGGCCCAGGCTGCCCGGGCGCTTGGCGCAAGTCTTGTAACCCGCATCGGAATAGATCCCGAACTTCAGCCCGCGGGAATGGACGTAGTCCGCCAGCGCCTTGATCCCGGCGGGAAAGCGCTTGGCATCGGCTACGATGTTGCCGCTCTGATCTCGTTCCACCTGCCAGCAATCGTCGATCACAATGTATTGATAGCCGACCTCCTTCATACCCGACTTAACCATTCCGTCGGCCATTTGCCGGATCATGTCTTCGCCCACATTACATCCGAATTTGTTCCAGCTGTTCCACCCCATGGGAGGCGTACTGGCCAACCCCTTATCCTGCGCAGACAGCAGCGAGGGAGCGATCAGTACCGCCACCATGGCGCCCAAAATGCTTGCTCTGATAGACATGCGTGCGTTCCTTCCTTACTTTTCGTCAGAATGAATTTGTTTTCTTACTTTCGTTTTTCCGCGGCGCATTCGCTCTCTTGTTCTTGCGGTCGGAAACAGTCGCACCCGGTTCAAGGCCCAGACCGCAGCGCTCTGTCGATTGCCGCATCACCAGCCTGGGTTCAATCAATATCTTCTTCGGTCGCAGCTTGTGCTTGGAAGCGATTCGCTCCAGCAAAAGATCGGCAGCTCGCTTTCCTATCTCAAACGTCCCCTGGTCGACAGTAGTCAGGGGCACAGCGAGAAAATCCGAATAGTGAACATTGCCCGCTCCGGCGACCGCAATATCATCCGGCACTCGAAGCCCGGCTTCGGCAATCGCGCGCATCGCACCAATCGCAACCGGATCGTTGTAGCAGAACACGCCATCCGGCCTCGGCGAAGCGCGCAGCAATTTCCGCATCGCCTCATGTCCGGTTTCGTCCTGATAGCCCGCGTCCACGATGTAGCCGGTAGGAAGCGTTATCCGATGTTTCGCGAGGGTGCGGCGGTAGCCCTCCATTCGCCCCTTGGCGATGCCAATGTCGGGACCGCGCAGATGTGCGATTCGATGGCAGCCCCGATCGATCAGGTGAGCCGTGGCCAACTGGCCGATCGCCTGGTTGTCCACGCCCACGAAACTGGCCTGCACCCCGGCAATGGGGCGGTCAATCAGGACGAACGGAGTGTTCCGCTGTTGGATGTGTTCGAAAGCGCCAGCTCCGGACTGCGCTGACGCCAAAATCAACCCGTCCACCTGTCGAGCCAGTAGTGACACGGCTTCGCTTTTTTCCAGCTGGGGATTTTCTTCAAAATACGAAATGATGACGTGATAGCCATGCGGCCGCACCGTCTCAGCAATGGCCTTGGCGATCTCTGCGAAAAAGGGGTGGGTAAAATCCGGCAGCAGCAATCCGATGGTGAAGGTGCGCCGGGTCACCAGGCTACGAGCGATCCAGTTGGCCTGATAGTTCAACTTTTTCGCCCGCCGCAATACTCGGTTGCGGGTGGCGACGCTGATCTTGCCCTGGTTGCGCAGAACCTTGGACACCGTGACCACGGAAACGTTCAATCCCCGGGCGATGTCCTGCATGGTTACGGCCATGGTCGGGAAGGATATCACTTACCCAATATTGCCGGAAACAAGATTGGCGGAAACGAAGATCGCAGATGAAGAAACCAACGCCGGGCGCAGCTAGATTTGACGGACTCCCAGCAGACTCTCCGGAAACGATCGCCCATTTGTGTTCTTTGCGGGTAAAAGTTTGAGTGCAAAACAGGAGCGGGACGGTCTCTAATATCTACGCGACGACCATGGGCCGCGATCCCCTGAACGCGTAATAAGCAATGTAGAGATAACAGATCGCCGGCAATATGAACGCGTGATGAATGCCGATGCGATCGGCCAGAGCGCCTTGCAGCAAGGGAATGACGGCGCCCCCAACAATCGCCATTACCAGCAGACCAGAGCCGTCTCCCGTCAACGGGCCCAGCTTGGCAATCCCCAGCGTAAAGATGCTGGGAAACATCACGGAATTGAAAAAACCCACCAGGATGATGGTCCACATCGCCACATGACCGAATGTCAGCATCGAACTGGCCACCAGAGCGCAGGCGACCAGGGCCGCGATTCCCAGCACCACGTCGGTGCGCGCCTTCTGAAGAATCGCCGAACCGATAAACCGTCCCACCATCGCCCCGCCCCAGTAGTATGAAACATAACCGGCGGCCACCACTTCCGAGACGTTCCCAATATTCGTCTGGGTGAAATAGTTGATCAGGAAACTGCCGATTGAAACTTCGGCTCCCACATATACGAAGATTCCAATCGCAGCCAGCACCAGGTGGCGGTATTTCCAAACGCTTTCCCTCGAACCTGCGGCTCCGTGCCGTTCCGCTTCCGGCATCGCGGGCAGATTGAACAATGCGATGACTACTCCCAAGCCGATGAGAGTCAGCCCCATAATCAAATACGGCAACTTGACCGACGATGCCTCATGAATGCGGTAGGCCTGCAGCGCGTCGACGGACATTTGCCGCACCGTATCCATATTCTGGTGGGTGGCATTCAGAATGAGCATGCCGCCAAGGTAGGGCCCAATCGTGGTGCCAAGGGAATTGAACGCCTGCGCCAGATTCAGGCGGCTGGACGCGGTCTCCGGAGGCCCCAGCACGGCCACGTAGGGATTGGCTGCCACCTGCAACGCGGTGATGCCCGCGGCCAAAACCATCAGCGCCCCGAGAAACAGCGGATAAGAGGGAATGCTCGCGGCTGGAATGAACAACAGTGCTCCCAGACCCATGGTGCACAGGCCGACTACCATCGTCTTCCTGTACCCAATCCAATCAATCACCCTGGCGGCAGGAGTCGAAAAGAAGAAATACGCCGAAAAAAATGAGAACTGAATCAGCAAGGCCTTGGTGTAGTTCAGGTCAAAAATGGACTTAAGGTGTGGCACCAGGACGTCGTTCAGGACGGTGAGGAAGCCCCACATGAAAAACAATGTGGTCACCACCGCCAACGCGACTTTGTTGCTGGAAGCCGGCGAACTCACCGTAGCGGTACGGGTTTGTGCGTTTGTAATTGCCATGGGCTTGAGTTCTCGCTTGCTGGTAGACATCCTCCAGTGAGGACCTTAAGTATTGGCGAGCATCATACCATCGCGAGAGGGAGTCGGCGGTTCGAGGTTATCGATTACCTACAAGAGGAATGTTCACTTGGGAGCTATCTTTGAAATCGTAGCCAGTTTCCGCCACCTTCAATTGAGTGATCACGAAGTGGCCGCGCAAAGGGTCGCTCTGAAGCCTGGCCGTCTCGTTGTCAACGCCCCGGATTTTCTGCAGGTCTCAACAGGATCCGCTGCGAGAACCCCTAAAGGAAATCCTGTACGGATTGAGGTCGTTCTCCAGCCATGGATGTGTTGGTCTCAGCGATTTTTGGCCTGCGGTAAGCGGAGGGGGCCATGCGGCGAAGCCCTAATACTGCATCTAAGTATGTGAGTGGAGGCAAAGCCTATGAAACGCGTCGGAGCCGTCACCGTGACCGTTCTGTTCTTGCTCGCCGGCACCGGTCTTCAGGCCTACGCACAACAGGAACAGCAGGACGAAAAACAGGGGAAGCCGGAAAAGCAAGCCAAGCCGGACAGACAGGCCAAGCCCGAACAACAGCAGCCGCAGCAGGAACGTGGCCGGGAGCAGAACCAGCAACAGCAAGAACGCGTCCAGCAAGAGCAACAACGCGAGCACAACCAACAACAGCAGCAGCAACGAATACAGGAACAACGGCAGCAGGAGAATCAGCAACAGCAAGAACGCGTCCAGCAAGAGCAGCAACGCGAGCACAACCAACAACAGCAGCAGCAACGAATGCAGGAACAACGGCAGCAGGAGAATCAGCAACAGCAAGAACGCGTTCAGCAAGAGCAGCAACGCGAGCACAACCAACAACAGCAGCAGCAGCGAATGCAGGAACAACGGCAGCAGCAGAATCAGCAAGAACGTGTCCAGCAGGAGCAGCAACGCGAGCACAACCAACAACAGCAGCAGCAGCAACGAATGCAACGGCAACAGCAAGAACGCACACAGCAGGAGAATCAACAGAACCAACAGCAGCAAGAGAGGACACAGCAGCAACGACAACAGCAGTTGAATCAGCAGCAGCAAGAGCGCATACAGCAACAGAGTCAGCGGAACCAGGCGCAGCAGGAACGGCAGCAGCAACTGAATCGCGAGCAACAGCAGCGCGCGCAGCAGCAATGGCAGCAACAGCAGCAGCAGCACGAGCAGCAAGAGCGTCTTTCACAGCAGCGTCAGCAGCAGTTGATTGAGCAACAACAACAGCGCCTGACGCAGTATCGCCAGAGTTTGGATGAGCAACAACGCCGCCTCCAGGAGCAAACGGCAATGTTGCAGCAACAAAGGCGGGTGGCGCAGTATCGCTTCCAGGAAGAGTATCTAGAGCATCTGCGTGATCAGGACCGGCGCCTCCGTGAAGAACGTCACGACTATTACAACGATCCCTACTTCTACACCGCTCCGGTGTATCGCTACAATCGCGGCGGCGCCTACTACGAGACCAACCAGTACGGCGCAGACCTACTAAGGCAAGCGGTTAACTACGGCTATCAGGAAGGCTTCCGTGCCGGAGCCGCGGACCGTGAGGATGGGTGGCGCCCGGACTACCGCGAGAGTTACGCCTTTCAGGACGCGACCTATGGCTACAACGGCTACTATGTGGATCCTGAGGACTATCGATACTATTTTCGCGAAGGCTTCCGTCGTGGCTATGAAGATGGCTATAGCGACCAATATCAATACGGGTACTATTCAAACGGCTCGTATGGCGTTCTAGGTAACGTGTTGTCGCTAATCCTCAACCTGCAGTCGCTGCGCTAGGTCGCAATCGCTTCCTGGGAAGACTGCGGTGCTCTACCCGATGCGGCGCTCGCTCAGCCGTGAAGCCGCGATAGAATGCAGCCCACGGCGCAAGCCGTGGGCCCCGGAGCGGAAGGAAGTTTAGCCCAACGGAGCGAAAGAGCCGTCTGCTGGGGAGAGGTGCGGTTCACGGCTCGACGCGCTGGGTCCCAACAATTTTCGCGGTTGTGATGGCCTGCCCCACGTGACGTTGAGCGTGGTCGGCAATATGAACGAGCAACCCAGCCACAGTTGTGCGCAGTTGTTGCTGCCCGACCCTCCTGCTCTGACCAAGCGAATTCGCCGCGAATGCCCGAATCCGTGTCGCACTCTGGCCGATAGCCAAGTCCAGATCTGAGAATAAATCATCCCGGCTTGCCTCCGGGTCCGATTCCTGCCTTAATCCCGCCAACTGCTCATCGGTCAACGATCGTCCCTCGGCGTAAGTCAACAACCGGTCGAGGCTACGGGCAATGTGACGCAAATGAAACGCCACCGGCGACAGCCCGGCAGGGCGTGCCTCCATCTGTTCATCGGTCAAGCCGCCGCACCAGCGCTTCAGATCCTCTTCTGCCAGTTCCAAGGCGTGCAAAACGGCTCGCTGTACTGCTGGAACCTCTGGCAACGTGCCTCGCAACCACGGCTCGGGCAAGTTGTTCCCAGCCATCGTTCCTCCCCTGTCACTCATAATCTTGTCCCCGGGCGCCCCGTCCTCGTTTCACCCTTCTTTCGAGAGACAGTGCGGGGGTTTTCGGAGCTACAATGTAGACGATTTAGTCGTCCGCAGAAAGTCGGACCCGTAGCTCAACTGGATAGAGCACTGCGCTTCGAACGCAGGGGTTGGGAGTTCAAGTCTCTCCGGGTCCACCACTGTTCTATGCGATGATTTCCACGAACTCTGCGGTTTCGCCTTTCCAGCGGCCGCGAGTCGGACCGTCGATTTCCGCGAGCGAAATGCTCATCTTTTTCAAAAAGGAACCCAAAACTCAAGATGACACGCTTTGACGTCACCATCGCCGGAGAACTGAACCTCGACCTCATCCTCTACGGGCTTCCTGACGAACTTCCGCCCGAGCGCGAACTGCTGGCCGACCGCATGATGCTCACTCTGGGCAGCTCTTCCGCGATCGTCGCCCACAATCTAGCGGCGCTGGGAAGCCGCGTAGGGTTCCAATCCCTCATTGGCGACGATTCGCTGGGACAGATCGCGCTCGATCGCCTGCAGCAAGGCGGCGTGGACGTCTCACGCGTAAAGCGGGCGCACGGCCCGACCATGACCGGGCTTACCATCATCCTGCAGCGTACCGGCGGGCGCAACATGTTGACCTACGCCGGAACCATTGCTGAACTTTCGCTGAAAGACCTCGATTTCAATTCCCTGTTGGACTCCCGCCACTTTCATCTTTCCTCCCTCTATTTGCAGCGCACCTTGCTGCCCGACGTTGCCGGACTGTTTCGCCGGGTAAAGGCGGCGGGCCTAACTATTTCGCTCGATACCAACGATGACCCGCAAGACCTCTGGGACGGCGACTTGAAGAATTTGCTGAAATATGTGGACGTATTCCTTCCCAACACCCGCGAAGCCACCAGGATCACGGGAACCAATGACATGGATGCCGCCATCCGGCAGCTAGCGGAAATGGTTCCGCTAGTGGTCGCAAAACTTGGCGCGGAGGGAGCATTGGCGCAACGAGGCGCGGAGCGGTTCGCCAGCCCAGCGCTGAAAATCACGGCAGTCGACGCGGTCGGCGCCGGCGATAGTTTCGACGCCGGTTTCCTGCACGAGTATCTTCGAGGCTCCGATTTGACAGCCTGCCTGGCCAGCGGCAACCGTGCAGGCGCTCTCTCTGTCACTCGCCCGGGAGGAACAGAAGCGTTCCGCGACAAGGAATATCGCGAGCGATTCCTGCGCGAGCACGGCGCGTAATGTGTGGGGCGGGCCCCACATGGGAAATCTACCGGCTCAGCTCCAGCAGCAGATGATCCTTGAACTCGGTCTTAAGCCGGGGAGGCGCTTCCGCCGTGGCTTTCACCGTCCCGACATCCTTGCCTTCAGCGTAGTCCGTCACGTGATAACTTCCCGGCTCCAGCCCCCGCAGTTCGATCTCTCCCTTCCACGGCGATGACGAAGGTGCGAAGAACGCATAGAACATCCTACCGTCTTTTTCAATCGCGTAACCCTCCGGCGCGTCGTACCCGTACACGTAAAGATTTCGGAACGTACCTTTCGACAGCATCTTCTGGTTGTAGATGCCGATCCACTTCTTCCAGTGTTCCTCTTTAGATTGGGTAAGCGTCACCGGCTTGAATTTCGGACCCGGATCGGGCCACACGAATTTCGTTCCCACAACGCCGCCGGCGCCAATGGTCGAAGCGAAATCCTCGCCGTGCTCCCGCCAGTTATTGCCGATGCGGTCCATGGCGGAGAGTTCCACGTGATCTCCGTACACCGCGGACTCCGGCCCCAGCAGCGCCTTGTACATCTTGATGCGGCGCCGCACCTGCACCGCGCCCACCGGATCGGCCGTCACCGCCTGATCGATAAATGGCAACCAGGCCAGCGACGGCGGCGTACCACACGGACAGCTCTGAGTCACACTCTCCGGCTTGAGCGCGCGGCTGGTCTGGAAAATCGTCTTGTACACATCGCCCATGGCGTTGACCGAATCCTGCGGAGACTTATGGTGATGCGCCGGGTTGTAGCACATGGGCACGCTGTAAATATTGTCCAGCTTGGATCCATCGAATCCCCAGTCCCCGATAAATTTCTCCGTAAGCTTTTTGTAGAACTGCTGCACTTCAGCCACGGCCGGGCATAGCGTCGCCAAGTCGCGAGTCATGCGTGCATGTTTCCCGTCCTTGTCGAGAATGAGCCACTCCGGGTGCTCCTCCGCAACCTTCGAGAGTACATACTTGTGCGACTCATATTTGCTCTGGCCGTCTTCCACGCCCAAGGGCAGCCACCACAGCTGCACCAGGATTCCCTGCTTGTGAAAGTCATCCGTCATCTTCTTGATGGAATCGCCGGGAAAGGTATCCGCGCGCGGATTCCAGTCACCGTAAGTGTCGAACCAACGATCATCGAGCGTCGCCCACTTGATGCCCAGTTCCTTGAGCTTCGGCACCGTGCCCAGCATCTGCGCCGGGGTGACGTTGAATTCATAACCCCAGCCGCACCAGCTGACGTTATAAGCTTCGCTCGAAGGCTTGGGAATCTCCCATCCTTCTTTCTGCAACACACTCGACCAGGCGTGCAGCGGCTCATAAAAATCGCCCGCATAGACCGCAACAAAGCTTCGCGGCGTGGAATAACTCTCCCCCGGTTTGAGTACTGTGTTGGCGGCGATGTCCACCCCGGCCTCTACGCCATCCGCACCCACCCTGACAGGCAGGGACAGCGTCAGCGGCAGGGTTTCGACGTGACCAAGGGCCTCGCCCGCCGACGCCGTTCCCCAGTCGTAGCTTGATCCGTGGAAGCTCCACATGTCATAGGGCTGCGCCTTCTTGTCCGTCAGATTTCCGCTGAACCTGTGCCGCTGTTCGACCACCCGGTCAATGCGGAAATCTTCTGCGCCAGTATTCTTATATTCCGCGCTTGAAAGCAGGATGGTCGGAAAGTCGTCGTATACTTCGATCCGCAGCGTACGTTGAATGCCAGCTGCCGCCCCGTCCACTGGGCCGGCAGCAATTTCCACCCGCTTGCCCCGGCCCAATTTCCCGACGCAGTCCTGCACCTTGGCCTGGCCGAAGTCGAGCGCAAACGGAACTTCCTTGCCATCTCGCACGAGAAAATCACTGCCGCCCTCACGCGGCTCGTCCAGGGTGACCTTCTGCCCCGCCTTGAGCAGCGAGGCCTGTATGTAACCGGAGGGCAGAATCTGGAACTCGGCCGAACTGGTGATGAGGACGATCGGCCCGCCCGGTTTCACATCCACTTTGATTTGGGACGGTTGAGCCGGCGCCGGCTTCGTCTTCGCCGGAGGAGGCGTGCAGCTAACGACCAAGAGGCAAACTCCGGTGAGCAAGAGCCAGCCTGCACGGATCGCACCGGAAGAAACCGCCCTAGCGTTCATGGCGTTGCCATACCTGGTTGTCATTGCGCCCCTCCCTTTGCTCCACCCTTGAACTGCCGAAACACTCGCTCCGCATTCAAGTGATAGATTTTCTCCAACACCGGATCGGACAATCCCAGGCCGTAAATTTCCCAGCGTCCCTGCGCCGGATACCCCCAGTAATCGAACGACTCATCCCCGGTTTCAAGCCAGCGAAAATGACTTCGGTACATGGCTTCATCCATGCCGTTGTCGGTGCCAAACATTACCCGGTCCTGATACTTAACAAAGAGCTCGCGGGTGCGTCGAGGCTGCCGCCCCAACTCCGCTTCCCGAGCCCCAAACTCCACCATCACATTGGGATGTTCGTCGAGCATGCGAGTGACCCAATCCAGATTCTCCGGCCAGCCCAAATGCAGCGACACAAAAAGCGTTTCCGGATGCCGGGCAAAAACGCGATTACGCGCCTCCAGCAACTTCTCCAGCGTCGGAAACTGCGGACCGTAAAAGCTCCAGTCCGGATGCTCAGTTAGCTCCTCATAGCGCTCGTTGCGCGCGTCCGTGGGATGGAAGAAAGCCTCCGGATCGCCAGTGTGGATGAAGACAGGAATCCCCAAACGTCCGCATTCGTGCCAGACCGGATCCAGCCGCGGATCGTCGATCGCGACCAGCTTCCCGGACTTATCCCGCACGCCCAGGCCCAAGTCCTTCAGCAGCTTCAGCCCGCGAGCGCCCCGGCCGACCGCATCGTCCAGCTGTCGCACCATTTCCCCGCTGAAAGTGGGATCGTCGATTTTGCTCCAGTCGATTTGGGTGAACACGATGAACCGCCCTGGATATGGCTTCACCATCTCGTCGATGACGTGCTGCAGCTTGTCGCCCCACATGCCAGTGAGAATGACCACGGTCCTCACGTTGGTGTGATTCATAACTTCAATGACCCGTTCGGGCGGCATGTGTTCGTCAATGCCAGCGGCATCGTTGGTGTGGTTGTGCACATCGATGACGTAGAACTTAGCTTTGGGAACCTCTTGGGCGGGGGCGTGAAGCATGGAGGCAGGATGAAAATCTCGCAATAGGAGCGTCTTCTTCTGCTCGGCGTCGGCCGCTGACTTATACCCGATCTGGCCAGGGTCCGCCGATCGGTTCCCAGCCTGCGCCCAGGCAGTCGAGACAGCAAGAAGAAGAGCCGTTACTAGTTTCCGCTGCGAACCCAGGCGAACTCCGGTCAAACTCATGGCAACACCCTTCGGACCTTTCCTAAATGAAAGCAAAAGCAAGCAATCGCAACTATACAACAGCGACCCAATAGCAGTCCCGATATTCGCGGCATTCCCGGTTTTCCCAAGATGAAACCAGGCTTCGGTTTTTTGCCGTCCGATTGCCGGGCAGAGACGGCGGCCAGCCTGTTGGCTCTGTGCAAAAATCGCGCCAACCGCTAATCTGTCTTTGGCATCTTCATGCCAGCGGGTTTGCTAAAGCAGGCCTACGAAGAGGTGAGAAATGAAATCGCGTAAAGAGAAAGTGCTTCTTAATCTGCTGCTGGGCACCGGCATTTATCTGCTCGACTCCATGCGCGGGCGTATGGCGGGAACCGTCGAGGATCTGCGGTCCAAAGCGCAGGATACTTATGAAACTGCTTCTGATCGCGTCAGCCGGGCTGCCGACGTGATTCGCGGCGAAGACAACAGCAACATGCTGGGCGCCGTCGCCGCCGGGCTCCTGGGCCTGGGAATCGGCGTGGGCGTAGGTCTGTTGCTGGCTCCCGCCAGTGGAGAAGAAACCCGTAACAACATCGCCGAAAAAGCGCGCAACATTCGCGACCAGGTTTCGTCGCGTGTAGGCGCCACCGGCACCTACGGGATGTAGGCCCGTATGGCGACGGGCGCCTTCGCCCGCGCACGTGTGAACCCCGGGCTCATGTAGGAAGGGGTGTCCCGGCCACAGCATGCCGGTGAACTTATGGGGAGGGGCACGCCTTCCTGTCGTGCCGCTTGTCGCTGAAAACAGGCTCGGCTTCGGCCGCCGCGGTTCGCTCTTTCATCCCACCGCATCACTCTCCCGCGGAAAGTTGAAGCCAGCGTTTGTAGTGAATCGGCCAGACCACGGTCCACGTCTTGCCGCCGTCTTTTGATCCTTCCCGGCTCCGGCCGAATTCATTGTGGGTTATGTTTTGAAGACCATGCGTTGCAGAGCCTTGGTGCCATCGGCACGCATAGCTTCGCGTGAGCCAATCGCAGGGCCATAAGCGGGCGCTCGTTCAACTCGTGTGATACACCTTTACTATTAAGCTTTTGGCCCTGAATCTTGTGTCCATTCACCTGATGTCCCTGAACCCGCAACAAGCTATGTTTCTTTTTGTGGCCGGCATCCTGGGCGGAGCTTTAAACGCGGTCGCGGGCGGTGGCAGCTTTGTGGCCTTTCCCGCCCTGTTGTTGGTCGGTGTGCCGCCGATTCCTGCCAACGCCACCAACACGCTCGCCCTTTGGACGGGGGTAACAGCCAGCGGAGGCGCGTACCGCAACCGACTCGATGTACCCCGGCGGGTGTTGATGCCCCTGCTGATCACCAGCTTCGTCGGCGGAATCATCGGCGCATTTCTGCTGCTCAAAACCCCGGCGCACACCTTTTTGCGCGTGCTGCCCTGGCTGATGCTGGGTGCGACCCTTCTGTTCGTGTTTGGCAATCGCCTGGCGCGCGGACACCCTTCGAGCGTGGGGCATGACGCCACCACAGCAGCCATCCTGGGAGCCTCGATTTTCGAGCTGGTAGTCGCCGTATATGGCGGTTACTTCGGCGGCGGCGTCGGCATCGTCAACCTGGCCATGCTGGCGGCCGTCGGCATGACCGACATCCACGCCATGAACGCGTTGAAGAGCATTCTAGGC
>WNFS01000769.1_pt1 | contig 23483 bp, 19 predicted proteins | sample 5400141 | NCBI WGS metagenome assembly WNFS01 (sample SAMN13153358, study PRJNA577476) | soil metagenome | isolation source: 60 cm saprolite under Madrone tree | place: USA:California | collected 2016-06-14
GCGCGATCGAGGATGAACTCACCACCGTCATCGTCCAGCAACTCGGGATCAAACTCGATGCCCTGTTCTACGATGTCACCAACTTCTTCACCTTCATCGCCTCCACCAACACTCGCCCGCAGCTGCCACAGCGCGGCCACTCGAAGCAGAAGCGCACCGACCTGCGGTTGTTCAGTCTCGCGTTGTTGGTGTCCCGGGAAGGCCACATTCCCCTGTGCTCGCAGGTCTTCGAAGGCAATCGCGTGGATGCGAAGTCCTTCCCGGATTCCTTGACCCTCATCCGTGAGCGCTTGCAGAAGCTCTCCGTGGACGTCGAGGCGGTGACGCTGGTCTACGACAAGGGCAATTTGTCCCGGGCCAATCAGCACCTGGTCGATCAGGCGCCGTTCGGCTACGTCGCCTCCTTAGTGCCCGCGCATCATCCGCAGCTGTTGCAGATCCCGCTCAGCGAGTATCAGCCCCTCTTAAGTGCGCGTCTCGGGGAGCTGCCGGTCTTGCGGCTCGAGCGGGAGATCTGGGGCAAGCGCCGCACCGTCGTGTTGTTCATCAGCGAGCAGCTTCGTCAAGGGCAAATCCGCGGTCTGATGCAGCACCTGAAAAAGGCGATCCGCACGCTCGAGCGCTGGAGAACTCAACTCGCCAAGCCGCGCTCCGGGCCGCGCACGCCCGAGGCCGCCGAGCGGCAAATCCACGCGCTGCTCTCGGCTCAACACCTGAACAAAGTGTTGACAGTCGACTACGATCCGACGCGCGATGGCGCCGATCGATTGCACTACCAGATCGATGCCGCAGCCCTGGCGCAGTTACAAAACGAACTCTACGGCAAGCGCATCCTCATCACCGATCGCAGCGAGTGGTCCGACGAGCAGATCCTGCTCGCCTATCGTGGCCAGAGCGAGGTTGAGGAAGCGTTCCGTCAACTCAAGGATGACGAGCACATGGCGCTGCGCCCGCAATACCACTGGACCGATCAGAAGATCCACGTGCACACCTTCTGCTGTCTGCTGGCGCTGCTGCTCGGACGCGTCGTCGAGTTCCAAGCGCGCCAACTTAACTACACTCAAGGACTCTCAGCGCTGCTCGATCTCCTCGGTAGCGTGCGCTTGGCCATGGTGCTCAAGCCTGCCGGCAAGCACGGCGGGCGGCCCCGATGCGGGTGGACGCTCGAACACACCGCGCCGGACACGATGCGCTTGTTCCGTCACCTCGTCCCGCCGCAGCCGCCGTTTGTGTATACATAGGCGACAGCCGTAACTCCTCAATCTGCCTCAAATTTATGCCAAAAGGTCAGCCGCCTGTCAGTAAACTCGCGCTAGCGGAATCGTCCGCGCTGCTGCTGGCCAAAGCTCCTCGTGCCCGAGCCGCCGCCCGCCGGTGCGCGGCGCGAATCGCGCCCCCCGTGATGCCCTTGACGGCCTTGGCCCTGCGCAGGACGGTTGCCCTGAGGGCGATGTTCGCCTGGAGCGCGATGTTCCCCCGAAGCGCGATCGCCCGGACCCCGGTGGCCGTGAGAAGCGCTTTGCGGCGCCGACTCCACGATCTTGAACACCGGCGTAGGCAGGGTTGGAATGCTGCGGCGTAGAACTCGCTCGATGTCGCGCAGCAAGCCGGATTCATCGGCGGAGACCAGGGAGACGGCTTCGCCCGCGGCGCCGGCACGGCCGGTGCGGCCGATGCGATGGACGTAGTCTTCCGGCACATTGGGCAATTCGTAGTTGACCACCTGCGGCAGCTCCTTGATATCGAGCCCGCGAGCCGCGACCTCGGTGGCCACCAACGCGGTGACCTGTCCGCGCTTGAACATGTCCAGCGCTTTCACCCGTGCCGCCTGGCTCTTGTTGCCGTGGATGGCCGCCGCTTGAATGCCTGCACCCTCGAGCTGCTGGGCCAGGCGATTCGCTCCATGCTTGGTGCGCGTGAAGATCAATACCTGCCGCCATTGTCCTTCTTGAATCAGGTGCACCAGCAAATGGCGCTTCTGTTCCTTTTGCACGCGATACGCGCGTTGTTCGACCAGTTCAATGGGCGCATTGCGCGGCGCGACTTGAATCGACAGGGGATCATGCAGCAGCCGTTCCGCCAGACCGCGAATGTCGTCCGAATAGGTGGCCGAGAACAATAGGTTCTGGCGCTTCTGGGGCAGCAATTTGATGATCTTGCGAATGTCGTTGATGAAGCCCATGTCGAGCATGCGGTCGGCCTCATCGAGCACCAGGACCTGGACCTTGGAAAGATCCGCAACGCGCTGCTGCGCAAGATCGAGGAGCCGGCCGGGAGTCGCCACCAAGATATCGCAGCCGCTGCGCAGGGTGCTGATTTGCGGGTTGATGCTCACGCCGCCGAACACCTGGTAGGTGCGCAGCTGCATGTACTTACCGTAGTCGCGCGCGCTCTGGGCCACCTGTGCGGCCAGCTCGCGAGTAGGCGTCAGCACCAGCGCGCGCGGCGCTCGGCTGGTGCCGTTCGCCTGATCCATGCTAAGCCGCTGCAGGATAGGCAGCACGAAACCGGCGGTTTTACCGGTGCCGGTTTGGGCGCCGGCGAGCACGTCGCGGCCGGCAAGCACCGCCGGTATCGCCTGAATTTGGATGGGAGAAGGCGAATCGTAGCCCTTATCGGCGACAGCACGCAGTAATTCGGGCAATAGCCCGAGATCGGAAAATGACATTGAATATCCTTAAAGAATTTATGGACTCGCACGACGGAAGCAATCGCTTCCGCAGCGGTCAGCAGCGAGGGGAGAATACGAGCGTTGCGTCAGGGACGGACCGCGAGCTTAGGGTGGTACTGACCGAGCACCGACCCGAATTAAGCTGCGCGCACTGTACAGGATTGAGTGCACTGCGTCCAGGCTAGGCTTCTGTCAATGGGATCGGAGGCCAAGCAATCACCAGGCGAGGGGCGTACTCCACCCCCTCGGGTGAAGTACGCCCAGTGCGCGGCCATCGCTGAACGATCAGTTCACGGAACCGTTCGCGGCGCCGGCGGCGGCGGCCGACGTCGATCCGCGCGAGTGCTGTGCGTCGAACGATCCGTTGGCGCTGCCCGAGGCGTTGTGACTGCCGGCGGTTGCGGTCTGATCCGCGCTTCCTGCGAGGCGTGTCGATGCGCTGGGTTTGGCCGGCGCCGTTGTGGTCGGCGACTTTGCCGTCGCCGGGGCGGGCGCAGTGCTCGCCGGTTTCGCGGGCGGGGTGCCCACGGATTTCACCGGCGCGGAGCCCCCAGATTTGGCGGGCGGGGCGCTCGAGGATTTCGCCGGCGTAGTGCTGGCGGATTTCGCGGGCTTGGTGCTCGCGGAGTCGCCGGGTGCAACGGTGGTGGATTTCACCGGCGCATCGGCTGCGGAGGCAATTGACGTCGCGCCGGAGGCTGTTGACGCCGCGTCGAGCGACTTCGTAGCGTCAGCCGCGACGTTCGTGCTTGTGGCGCCGGAGGTCGTCTGCGTCGCAGAATTGGAGGCGCCCCCCATGGTTTGCATCAGCGAATCCGTGGCGCGGCCGCTCCCCTGGACAGTGCCCGCCGCCTTGCCATCTACCTTACCGGCCGTGCCGTCGATCTGGTTGACTGCCCCATCGACCTTATTGGTATCGGCCTTGTTGGCCGCGCCGTCGACCTTGTTGGCAGCTTTGGAAATAGGCTTCTTGTCCACTGAGCCGTTGAGGTCGCCCTGCGAATCAAGGTTGCCCGTACCGCCCAGTCGGTTCGCGCCGCCAATGCCGCCGAGGGTGCCACCCAGGCTACCCCCGAGGTTTCCGCCGAAATTCCCACCGAGGCCGCCCACGCCACCCAAGTGACCGGCGTATGCCGGCGAGGCCAGGGCCAATACGGTGGCGACCGCAGCGCCTGTCAATAATTGTTTGCCGCTCATCTCATACTCCTGCGTGGACGCGGACATCCCGCGGCCTTCACTGTCGATACGACGCAGGCGGCCGATTTCTTCCACTCGCAAAAAAATTTGTGAACCGGGCACGCGCGTGGGCGAATCCGGCCCGGTTCAGCGGTGAATCAGCGGCGCGGGATCGATTCGATAATCCGCGCCGACGAGTCCAAAGCCATATGTCAAATCTCGGCCCGGCGGACCCAAGTCGATGGCGGTTTTCGCGAGTTGCTCGATGGCAGCGGCTGCATCGGCGGAGCCGGGCTTCCTAAGTTCCGAGGCCAGCAGCGCCGCAACAAAGGGCGCAGCAAACGAGGTCCCTCGCACGGCCGCGTAGGTATGATCGCTGCCGGCAGCCGCGAGATCGGCGCCGGGCGAGGCGAACATGACCTGCGGTCCGCGCGCCGCCTCGATCAATACCCGGCGATGCGCGTCGACCGCCGTGACACCGACCACATGTTGATACGAGGCGGGATAGAGCGGAGGGGCGGCCGGTCCATCATTGCCCACGGCGGCGACGATGACGTAGCCGCCGGCGATGAGATCGCCGATCACTCTCTCGAGCATGGCGTTCTTCGGGCCGACCAAACTGACATTGATGACAGGGACTTTCTCTTCCACCATCCAGCCAAACGCCGCCACCAGGGTGTCCACTGCTCCGCCGGTGGGGCGGCCGCAATACACATCGGCCGCGTACAGTTCGGCGTCCGGGTGCACGCCGTGAAAAACGTCACTGCGCCCGATCAGCAGGGATGCGACGGCCGTTCCGTGAGCGGCGGGAACCGCGCGGCTGTCGCAACCCCATGCATGAACCACCGATTCGCGGAATACCGGGTGCGTCACGTCGACACCCGAATCCAACAAACCAATGCGCACCCGGGATTGAGCAGGATCGGCGGCCGGCGGCATGGAAGCGGGTGCATCGTGACCCTTGGCATCGGTAGTTTCCCGACTGCCTCGGAATGGAGAGCCGCCGCCGGCCGCTCCACCGCCGCTATAGATATGGTTGTAATCGTAGCTACCGGCGGGATCGGCCTCGCGCAGGGTGCGCAGCGCTTTTTTCGTCGACATCCCTCCAGGGGCTCTGAATACCACCAAGCGAATGTTCATTGCGCCGATGCTTTGTTCGCGATCGACCACGAATCCGATGGAGCGGGCGTGATCCAGCGCAGCATCGGCCGGCGCCAGTCCGAGAATCTCGTTGCGAACCACGGGCTCGCCATTCGGATCCGCATCCACGACTCGGGAGTTGCCGCGAATCAAGCGGCCGATCTCGAGATGGCGCAGCGCGCTCAATCGATCAAGGGATTGGGACTGTACTTGGTCGAGCGTCTGCGGCAAGGTTTGCTGGGTCAGGGCAGGCAGCGGAACGGTGGGAAGGCGCACCTGTGCCGTTGCCCCGGCGGCGACCATTGTCATCGCTGCGATGTACTGCATTCTACGCGGCATATGGGAATTCTCGCATCGCCTGCACCCCTCGGTCATTCTAGGCGGATATTTCCGATCGGCTGATACAATGAATGGAAGAAACCTCACATCTCGAACGTCTGTCCTATGAATACGAGTGAGACGTCGCAAAGCATCCATGAACAAATCGTCACGTTGCTGCCTCGGCTCAGACGATTTGCCCGCAATTTGACGCGCAATCCGCATGATGCGGACGATGTCGTGCAGATTGCGGTGGAGAGGGCGCTGACGCGATTGGACCAATGGCGCAGCGGCGCACGGCTGGATAGTTGGATGTTCAAGATTGTCAGAAACGCTTGGATCGACGAACTTCGCTCTCGGGGACGGCGCGGCAAGATTTTCCTGGCTGCGGAGGCGGGCGAGAACATCGGCACGGACTCGATGGCGAGGGAGACCGAGTTGTTGTCCGTGCAGTCGGCAATGGCACGCTTGCCCGAAGATCAGCGGGAAGCCGTGAGTCTCGTGCTCGTCGAGGGGTTGCCTTACCGGGAAGCCGCGGAGGTGCTGGATGTTCCCATCGGTACGCTGACCAGCCGACTCGCGCGTGGACGTGAAGCCTTGCAAGCGCTGTTGGGGACGGAGGGTGAAGCCACATGACCATTTCCGACGAAACTCTCATGGCATACGCGGACGGCGAATTGGACGCGGCGGCCCGGGCGGCGGTGGAATCGGCCATGCGCGAGGATCCCCAAATCGAAGCGCGCGTGGCTGCGCATCGGACGCTGCGCCGAAAGGTGCTCGAGGCTTATTCGGCAGAACTCTCGGAAGACGTTCCGGAGCGTCTGCTGGCGGCGGCCAGAGGCGTCGAGAGCACACGGAGCAAGGTGGTGAATCTAGAGGATGCGCGCGCGGCGATGGCACGCGGGGCGTCGCGCGGGCGGCCGCTCCGACCGCAGTGGCGAACGGCGGGGACGATTGCCGCCAGTTTGATCGCCGGAGTGGGACTGGGTTTTTTCATGTGGGGACATACGGAGTCGCCGCTCATGCGAAACGCCGGCGGTGCGCTCGTCGCTCGCGGACAGCTCGCGCAGGCGCTGTCGAACCAGCTTGCCGCCGAACAATCACGGGATTCCGCCGTGCAGATTGGCGTGAGCTTCCGCGCAAAATCCGGTGACTACTGCCGCACCTTTGCCCTATCGGGTGCAGTGTCGCCGTCCGGCCTCGCATGCCGGCAGGGCGGCGAGTGGCAGGTTCAGGCCCTGACTCAGGAGCCTGGCGCGGCCGGCGACTCCGGCTATCGGACCGCCGGCTCAGCCCTGTCCGGGACAATTTTGAAATCTGTCGAGGGACAAATCGCCGGAGAGCCGCTCGATCAGGCGGGGGAAAGGGCGGCGCGTCAACGAAGGTGGGCGGCGGCAGATCGCTGAGCTTCAGGATACGCGGAAAATTGTGCTGCCAAAGGGACGCATTGACGCTAGGCTCGAGCACCAGCATTACGCTTGAGGACCATCATGGATACACAGCGAAGTCCGGATGTCACGCATGCGGCCTGACGAGTACGTCGCATTCGATGCGGTGGGCCTTGCAGCCCTGACTCATCGCGGGGAAGTCACTCCGCTGGAACTTGCCGAAGCTGCGATCGAGCGAATCGAAGCGCTCAATCCTCGGTTGAATGCCGTCGTGGAACGCGACTACGACCGGGCGCGAGACGCCGCAGCCGCGATGGATTTGGCGGCGACTCTGGCCGGGGTTCCGTTTCTGCCCAAGGACATCAATATCGAGGTGGCGGGGATGCACCTCACGTCCTCGTGCCGTTGGCTCGAGGGGCTGCCGCCGGCAGCCGAGGACGCACCTCTGGCGGCTCGCTGGCGAAGCGCCGGGCTGTCACTATTGGGCCGCACCAACACTCCGGAATTCGCCACCGAGTTCGTGTGCGAGCCGACGTGGCGAGGATCGACTCAGAATCCCTGGGACCTGGACCGCACCCCCGGCGGATCCAGCGGCGGTGCCGCGGCGGCAGTGGCATCGGGCATGGTGCCCATCGCTCACGGCACCGACTCGGGCGGTTCGATCCGTGTTCCGGCGGCCGCGTGCGGTCTCGTCGGATTGAAACCCAGCCGCGGGTGGGTGCCGGTGGGGCCACAGCACGATGAATTGGCGGGCGGTTTGGACTGCGAACATGTCTTGGCACGGTCGGTGCGCGACTCGGCGCTGATGCTCGATTTGACCAGCGGTGCCGAATCCACGACCCGCTATCCCTTGAGGCGGCCCACCGAATCATTTGCCGCGGCGGCGAGCGAGGTGCTCCCGCCGCTGCGCATTGGGATCGCGCTGCGCGCACCCGGCGGCATGATGCCCATCGATGAGATCGGCGCCGCGGTGGAGCAGGCGGCGACGGCGCTGAGGCGAGCGGGCCATACCGTCGGCGAGTTTCAATTTCCGGACTCGGCGAATATAGGCGAGCAGTCGGCCTTCGTGTGGATGGCCGCCACGGCCGAGGAAATTGACTTCTACCGCGGCCGGGTGGGCCGGGATCCGCGCAAGGATGAATTGGAAGCGCTGACCTGGGCGTGCGTGGCACTCGCCAAGCGTTGCACCTCCGTCGACTTTCTGCGTGCGCGACGTGCGCTCACGGCGGCAACTCGCGACATGGCCGACGCGTTCAAACGAATGGACGTGCTGCTGCTGCCCACGACCGCCACTCTGCCGGTACGCACCGGACAAATCGACGGCCGAACCGAGGCGTTCGATTTTGACCGTTGGAGCCTGGATTCCTACCAGTACGCTCCCTACACCGAGTTGTTCAACGTGACCGGACAGCCCGCGATTTCTCTGCCGCTCGGCGTGTCGCGCGGCGGTCTGCCCATCGGGGTGCAGCTCGTCGCGCCCTTGGGTGAGGATGCGCGCCTTCTGGGGCTCGCGGCGTGGTTCGAGCGCGAGCAGCCCTGGGAGCCGCGGCTGTCGGAATTACGCCGTCGGTTCCTCACTGTCGGCGGCCGTTGACCGAGAAGCCGGGAGATCGGGCTCAATCATGCTGACGCGACGGATGTCAGCCGAGGTGCGGCCGCGTTCATCCCAAGACACCGCGTCCGAGTAACGCATGCCGAATGCAATGCTCTCGGCCGGATAGCTCATCAAGTCGTGGACCTGCGCCGACAGCGCCGGATCCCTGGCTTCGAAGCTCAGCAGGAGTCGCACGCCGTCGCGGATCAAAGCATCCGCGGATCGCCCGTGAAGCGGGCTCTTGGCGTCGATTTTGTGCATCAGCGTCCACGTCAGGGCAAACAGCGGGAAGTGAGACAGCGAGAGTTCCAAGCTATACATCCTGCGAAAGTCCTGACCCTCGGGAGTCAATTCCAATATCAGCGCGTTGAGCCGGACCGACGCATCGGCCAACGTGTGGGTGCGTCCGTTGGCGATCCGAATCATCAGTGTGGGCACGCCATTGTGATTCGCCACCACCGGACGCTCGGCATAGACGATTTTGGCCTTCGGCTTGGAAAATCGAATGAAGATGACGCCGGTCACGACCGCGGTGTAGACGACGCCGCAGATGATCTCGATGGCCGAGATCACATGTCCATACCGCGTTGCAGGCACCATGTTGCCATAGCCCACGGTTGCGAGAGTCTCGATACTGAAGAAAAAAGCATCGACGAATGACCTGCCCGGGACATTGGCGATGGATCCGGGCACCGCGATGTAGAAGAGCGCGAACACCGAATTGATGAACAATTCGGAGACCACCAAACAGAGGAAAAACGTCGGCCAACTCATGGTGGCAATGAAATGATAGGGGTCGCGCAAGTCGAAACCCGACGCGCCGGTGGTGAACAAGTCGAAAGCACCGATCCGCACCGAGCGCACCGTGCGGTCCTTCCGGGGGCGACGGGTGCGACGGGGGCGGCCGGGGGGGCGGTTATCGCCGCTCATGATATGCCGTCATTCCTTGGTCGTCGGCGGATAGTCGCACAGGCCCAGGTACTACGGCGAGAGACGGGCCAGCGCCTTCCGCTCGATCCTGCGGGCGTGCAGAATCGCTTCGGTGTAGCCGTTGGGCTGCTCGCGGCCCTTGAATATCAAATCGCACGCAGCTTTGAACGCGATATTGTTGTCGATATCGTCGGCGAGCCGGTGATACGCGGGATCGGAGGCGTTCTGCCGGTCGACCACCAAGGCCATTCGGCGCAGCGCCTGCATCACTCGTTCGGTCGAGCAGATGCCGTGGCGCAGCCAATTGGCGACGTGTTGGCTGGAGATACGCAGCGTGGCGCGGTCTTCCATCAGTGCGACGTTGTAGTAGTCCGGTACTTTCGAGCAGCCGACCCCGGCATCGATCCAACGCACCACGTAACCCAAGATGCTCTGTGCGTTGTTGTTGAGTTCTTCGTCGATGTCAGCCGCGCTCCACCGGGGAGCGGCCGCCAGGGGCGGCGTCAAAATGTCATCGAGCGATGCGCGTGGGCGGCCGGCGAGCTGTGTTTGCACTTGGGCGACGTTCACTTTGTGATAATGCAGAGCATGCAGGGTCGCGGCAGTCGGGGAGGGCACCCAAGCGGTATTTGCCCCGGCTTGCGGCTGAGAGATCTTGGTCCTGAGCATATCCGCCATGAGGTCCGGCATGGCCCACATACCCTTGCCGATCTGCGCCCTGCCGCGCAGGCCGCAGCTCAGTCCGATATCGACGTTTTGCCTCTCATAGGCGTCGAGCCAGACGGCCTTCTTGAGCTCGCCCTTGCGCAGAACGGCCGCTGCCTCCATCGAGGTGTGAATTTCGTCGCCCGTGCGATCGAGAAACCCGGTGTTGATGAACACCACACGGTGGCGTGCGGCGCGAATGCATTCCGCAAGGTTGACGCTGGTGCGCCGCTCTTCGTCCATGATGCCGATTTTCAGGGTATTTGGTCCGAGGCCCAGCAGTTTTTCGACGCCGGCGAACAATTCATCGGCAAACGCCACCTCTTCGGGTCCGTGCATTTTTGGCTTGACGATGTAGACCGAGCCGGAACGCGAATTGCGCCGTGCCCCCGCGCCGCGCAAGTCGTGCAAGGCAATGAGCGCAGTCACCGCCGCATCGATGAAGGTCTCGGGAATGGTTCTGCCGTCCAATATCACGGCATCGGACATCATGTGATGGCCGACATTGCGCACCAGCATGAGACTGCGCCCCGGCAGCACGAGATCCTCGCCGTGCGGCGTCCGATACTGCCGGTCCGCATTCAAGCGGCGCAGCACGGCCTTGCCGCCCTTCTCGAGGTGCGCCTCCAGGCTGCCTGTCATCAGTCCCAGCCAGTTTCGATAAGCCTGCACTTTATCGTCAGCGTCGACCGCGGCGACCGAATCCTCGCAGTCTTGTATGGTGGTAATCGCGGATTCCAGCAGCACATCGCTGATCCCGGCAGGATCGTCGCGGCCGATATGGTGTGTGCGATCGATGTGCAGTTCCACGTGCAGCCCGTGGTGGACCAGCAGCAGCGCCGTGGGCGACTCGTTGTCTCCCTGGACGCCGCGAAACGCCGCCGCATCTTTCAAACCTGTCATGCCGCCGTTTTTCAACTGCACGGAAAGCCCGTGCGCGGCGACGCGGTAGGCTGCCGCATCTCGGTGCGAGCCCTCCGCGAGCGCAAAGTGCTCGTCCAAGAAATCGCGGGCGAACGCGATGACTCTTGCGCCGCGTTGCGGATTGTATTTACCGGTGCGGGGGGCACCTTCCTCGGGTATGGCGTCGGTGCCGTAAAGTGCGTCGTACAGGCTGCCCCAACGTGCATTGGCGGCATTCAGGGCATAGCGGGCGTTGCTGACCGGCACCACCAGTTGCGGTCCGGCGATCTGGGCGATCTCCGGATCGACCGCAGCGGTATCGACGGCGAATGGCTGCTTCTCGGGCACGAGATAGCCGATCTCGAGCAGGTACTCTTTGTATCGTGTGCGATCGAAGGCGGCCCCCGGAGATTGGCGGTGCCAGGCATCGATCTTTGATTGCAACTCGTCGCGCCGCAGCAGCAATTCAGAATTTCGCGGCGCCAAAGCTCGGACTAGAGCGGAAAATCCGCTCCAAAAAGGCCGCTCCTGCACGCCTGTGCCCGGGATGGCCTCGTGGTTGACGAAATCGTATAAAACCTTGTCGACAACCAGGTGTTCTACGCTGACGGTCGCTCGCATTTTATTTTTTCCTGAAGTTGGTTTAAAAGGCTGCCCACGTGAGTTATGGAGGCGAATGATCTACTCTATTTAGGCTCGACGTATATGGCAACCCCATCTCCTGATTTGTGAAAGAAGAATGCCGAGGCACCGAAGCCGAGGCCATAGGGCGAATGTGGGGAGTTGGTTTCGGTGCTGATTCCGGCGCCGACGGAACCGCCTGCTTGATCGCCCACACCGTGGAGCAGAATGCCGTTCGCGCCCAGCTTCGCGGCGTCTTTTTTGAGGCGCTCGATGACTTTATCCGCCTTGCCTTCGGCCGTCATGGAATAAGACCAGCGGCTTGACGCGCTGAGGTTGGCGATCTCGTCGTATTTGGAGGCGGGAGGCTCCAGGTAGATCTGCACCTGCTCCGGGGATATCGCCGGCCGTACGCGGCCGACAACCGCGACCTGTGATGAGGCGCACCCGGATAGAGCCGCAATCACCACCGTGCAGGTCAAACCAAGTACGGTGAGCGGTTTTGATTCAGTGAGCATAGGAGCACGCTGCCTCGCGGCCATTGTCGCAAGTTTTCTCAGCCGCGGCTGCGGAATTTTTCATGTCGGGACGTTGTCCGATGCCGATACACGTTCTCTATTGAAAGCATCCAATCAATCTATTTCCACGGACGGCAGCGATAGCCTAACTTCCACTCCCATGCACAAAGGAGCTCATATGATCAAACCGACCGGCGATGTTTCCAAGCCTTCCGGCAGTCAACTGACCACGAGCGCGGGCAATCCGATCGCCGATAACCAGAATTCGCTCAGTGCCGGTCCTCGCGGGCCGCTGCTGATGCAAGATTACCAATTGATCGAGAAGCTTGCGCACCAGAACCGCGAGCGCATTCCCGAGCGCCCGGTGCATGCCAAGGGCTGGGGCGCACACGGCACGCTCACGATCACCGGCGACATCTCGAAATACACCAAGGCGAAGGCACTGCAACCCGGCGCCAAGACGCCCTTGATCCTGCGGTTCTCGACTGTCGCCGGCGAGCTCGGCGCGGCCGACGCCGAGCGCGATGTGCGAGGCTTTGCGATCAAGTTCTATACCGAGGAAGGCAACTGGGATCTGGTGGGCAACAACACACCGGTGTTCTTCGTGCGCGACCCGTATAAGTTCCCCGATTTCATCCATACGCAAAAGCGCCACCCGAAGACCAATTTGCGTTCACCCACGGCGATGTGGGATTTCTGGTCGCTGTCGCCCGAGAGTCTGCATCAAGTGACCATCTTGATGTCCGACCGCGGTCTGCCGACCAGCGTGCGCCATGTCAACGGCTATGGCTCGCACACCTACAGTCTGATCAATACTGCCAGTGAGCGCGTATGGGTGAAATTTCACTTCAAGACACAGCAGGGTCACCGGCACTGGACCAACGCGGAGGCCGCCGAAGTCATCGGGCGGACCCGCGAATCGACTCAGGAAGATCTGTTCAACGCGATCGAAAAGGGCGACTTCCCCAAGTGGAAGGTACAGGTGCAGATCATGACCGACAGCCAAGCCGACGCCTGGTCCGAGCTTACCGGCTGGAATCCGTTCGACCTGACCAAGGTGTGGCCGCACAGGGACTTCCCGGTGATCGATATCGGAACGATGGAGCTGAACCGCAATCCGGACAATTATTTCGCCGAGATCGAGCAGGCCGCCTTCGCGCCGTCCAACATCGTTCCCGGCATCAGCTTTTCACCCGACAAAATGCTGCAGGCGCGCGTGTTCAGCTACGCCGACGCGCACCGTTACCGGCTCGGTACGCACTACGAGGCGCTGCCGGTCAATGCGCCGTGGAGTCCCGTACACCACTATCACAAGGACGGTCCGATGCGCTTCTTCGACAACAACACGAAGAACCCCGACGCCTACTACGAGCCCAATTCGTTCAGCGGCCCGAAGGAGGATGAGCGCTTCGCCGAACCGCCGCTGTCGCTGCACGGGGCAGCCGACCGCTACAACCACCGCGACGGCAACGACGATTTCACGCAACCCGGCAATCTCTTCCGTCTGTTCAATGCCGAGCAGAGGCAGCGCCTGTTCGGCAACATCGCCGCCGCGATGCAAGGCGTGCCGGATGAGATCAAGCGCAGACAGGTCGCGTTGTTCGCCAAGTGCGATCCCGCCTATGGGGCGGGCGTGGCCAGCGCCTTGAAGCTCGAGCCATCCGGCGACGATCGCATCAAAGGGACCAGCGCAACCGACAAGCCCAGGGAGATTTCGACTGCAACGTGAGCCGAGATCCGGTGAGGGACGCGAGCGAGGGTCGGCGATCAACCTTTGCTTGCGTCCTGAGTGGCCAGGCCGCCGATCGCCGACCAATCGAGCTCATCACCGCCTTGAGCGAGCAGGCGGAGAAACCGGTCGCGCAGAAGGCTGGCGAGCGGCATGGGCGTGCGTAGAGATTCGGCCGCCGCCAATACGAGGCGGATATCTTTGAAGCCCAGCGGTGCGGCGAAACCCGCCGGTTGAAACTTGTTGCCCGCGATTGCGCCGCCGTAATTTGCATACGCCGGTGCAGGGAAGATGCTGGATGCCAGGAGATCCACGAAGGCTTGGCGATCGACGCCGGCCTTGCCAACGAGCGCGATGGCTTCGCCCAGTGCCTCGATGGCGGACGCAAGCATGAAGTTTCCGGTGAGCTTGACGAGATTCGCCGCCGCCGGTTCCGCACCCATGGAAAACGTCTTTTGTCCCATCGCGGCGAATAGCGGCTGGCAGGCCGCGACGGCGACCGGGTCGCCTGCGTTAACGATGAACAGCTTTGCCGCGGCAGCCGCGTCGGGGCGGCCGAAGACCGGTGCGGCGACGAACCGTTGCCCGGCCTTGGCGTGCGCCAGAGCCAGCTCTTTCGACAGCCCAACGCTGATGGTGCTCATCGAAATGTGGATCGCTCCTTGGCGGAGCTTGCCGACGATGCCGCCGTCGGTAAGCGCGATGTCGCTGACGGCCGTATCGTCCGCGAGCATGGTGATGACCGCTTCCCCACTGCATGCGCCTGCGATGCTGGTGGCTTGGTGGGCCCCGAGTTCGAGTAGCGAACGACTTTTCTCGGGATTGCGATTGTACACGGTGACATCGTGTCCAGCCTTGACGAGATTTGCCGCCATCGCCGATCCCATTCGACCCAACCCGATAAATCCAGTTTTCATGTCGTGTCTCCTCAGTTTCCAGTTAGGGTCTTTGCTTAGGATCTTTGCAGGGGCGCCATGAACTCGGGTCCGATCGGGTCCTTGATCGTGTCGTGCAGAATACTCTCGATTTTCGCACGGCTTGCCTCGTCGAGCGACCAGCCCGCCACGCCAAGAGTCGCTTGCAACTGATCGGGGCGACGCGCGCCCCAGAGAGCGACGCTGATGCCCTGATCGAGCATCCAGCGAACGGCCAGGTGAATCACCCGCCGCAGGAAACGGTCATGAGCGAACTGATCGAGCTGCCGCACGGCCTCGAGGTATTGTGCGAAGCGGGGCGCCTGAAATTTGGGGTCGATTCGACGCAGATCATCGCCTTCGAAGGTCGTGTCCGCGCGCATCCGGCCGCTCAACAGGCCGCGACACAGCGCTCCGTAGCCCAGGGTGGCGATGTTGTTCGCGCGACAGTAGGGAAGAATGTCGGATTCGACGGCGCGTTCAAACAGATTGTAAGGCGGCTGCAGTACGTGCAGCGGCGCGACCTGGCGGAAGCGCTCCATTTGGGCGACCGAGAAGTTGCTGGCGCCGATGGCGCGGATTTTACCCTGGTCGTACAACATGCGCATCGCCTCTGCGGTTTCCTCGATGGGCACCAGCGGATCGGGCCAGTGAACTTGGTAGATATCGATGTAGTCGGTGCGCAGGCGACGCAGCGACTGATCGATTTCTTGCATGATCCGGCCGCGGGTCGCGTTGCGGTAAACCTTGCCGTCGCGCCACTCCAGACCCACTTTGGTGGCAATGACCGCCCGTGAACGCAAGCCCTTGGCGGCGACGGCTTTGCCGACAATCTCTTCGGATACTCCAAATCCGTACGCGGGCGCGGTATCGATCAGGTTGATGCCCCGATCGAGAGCGGCGCGGATCGTGGCGATGGAATCGCGTTCGTCGGTTCCGCCCCACATCCAGCCGCCCATTGCCCAGGTACCCAGCGCCACGCGCGAGACCTGCAGCGAGGTTCCGGGAATATCCACCAATTCGGCGGCAGCTTCCGGCCGCTGAATCTGCTCTGCTTGCCGTTGCATTCGATTTCGCTGTGGCATGAGTGAGACTCCTCTTCGTTGACTTTCAGTCGGTAGATGTTGCAGATATTGCGGCGCGAGGCGCATGGTTCGTTGAAGTCTGCGCGCTGCCTATCGGCGCCCGCCCTGCTCGATGGACAGATCGTCGATTACGCGTCTGTCGCCGGCGGCCTTGCCCGCGATGCGCAATGCGTCTCGTAAATCCCAATCGCTCGTGACGAATCCGCGCAACACGACGACGCCCTTCTCGACAGAGACGCTGACATGTTGGTCGTAAAAATAAGGATCCTGGTGCAGCGCGGCCGTCACGCGCTGCCTCAGTTCCTCGTCCGCTGCCACGTTCGGCGTGTCAGCCCGCGCGGCGCTGCCGGCCAAGCCGTAAATGCTGAATCCAATATATGCACAAATGGCCAGGATTCGCTTCGTGTATGAAATGTTCATCGCTTGCTCCTTGATCATCGCAGTTGACTCAGGTCTCAGAATCAAATTTGGCCGGAGCAGGTTGCGCCGCAATTTCGCGTCGAGTGCCGCGGGTTTCATTCGTAACGCAGTCGTCACCGTCAAGCCCTTGGAAAGGTCGCATCAATGGTCTTTCCGTCCGGCAATTGACACTGGCCGCTTCCGCCGCCGGCCATTCCGTTGGAAGGATGCACGAGCTGAAATTTGCATCGCATGTGGGTCGTGCTCGGTGAGGCGAGATTGGCAACCACCCGGCCCGAGTAGTGCGTAATAAAGTCCGGCGACGGCCCGGCATCCCAATAGGCAGCGTCCCGCCAGCCGGAGTGCCAGCCTACCCAGAGCGGTGCGACGCTATCGACCGTCGTATCTCGGGTTATCTGAAAATATTGTCCGCTATAGATCGTGCCGTCGGAAAGCGTAGCATTCATGGTGCCGGAGACTCCGTCAGAGCTCTTCCAGCTGAACGTGGTTGGACTGGCGCCGGACGGTGTCGAGCCAAACCCGGTCCCCATGGTGGTGCAGCCGCCGGCGATAATCGCGAGAAGCGGCAATGTCATTTTCACGCTCTGATGTCTCATATCGATACTCCAACTGTTGATCTCCGCGCGCGAAATTGCGATCGGGGTAGACTGTCGTCACGGTAGGGCGTCTCAGCCACTGGACGATTGCAGGGGCGCGGGAGCGCGTTTCATTCGTAGCGATGCGGACAACAATGCATGAGCGCCGGCTCGAAGATTCGCCATGCTGATCGGGGGTGCTCCAGTTGGTAAATTTCACCTGTAATGGTTGGGGCATTGAATCCGTCGCCGGCCATGGTATTTTCCGCCACAACAATTGATGCATCGTTGAAGCGTCAACATTCTTCGGAGGGACTAGCCAATGCATATTTTCCGCCTGAGTAGAGCTGCATCGTCTGTCGTGGTCATGCTCTGTGCAGTGTTCGTGGTTAGCTCGACGGCATCTGCTCAAACTCCGGTCAAGCCCAATGCGCAAAGCCCAATCCATGCGTGTCCGCACGATGACAGCGGGCTGAAGTTGCCGGCTGGTTTCTGTGCAACCGTCTTCGCCGACGGTGTCGGGCACGCACGTCACTTGGTGGCCGCAGCGGATGGAGTCGTTTACGTCAACACGTGGTCGGGCCGCTATTACGGGAACGACACGCCGCATGCCGGCGGATTTCTGGTCGCACTGCAAGACACCACCGGTTCAGGCAAGGCCAACGTGAATCAGCGATTCGGCGAAACCGTGCAGAGCGGCGGCGCAGGCGGGACGGGCATCGGCCTCTACAAGGGTGCATTGTTCGCCGAGATCAACGATAAAATCGTGCGCTATGCGCTCACGGCGGGATCCATAGTCCCGCAAGGTTCCGCGGTAACGATCGTATCGGGATTGCCGCTCAGCGGTGACCACCCGATGCATCCCTTCGCGATCGACGACGACGGTTCCTTGTACGTCGACGTCGCAAGCGCGACCAACGCCTGTCAGGTGAAGAATCGCATACCCAAGTCGCCGGGCATCGACCCGTGCAACGAACTCGAGACGCGCGGCGGAATCTGGCGCTACGACGCGAACAAGACCAATCAAAAATTCTCACCGGCCGAGCGCTTCGCGACCGGCATACGCAATGCGGAAGGCTTTGCCATCGATGCGAAGGGGAGCCACCTCTTCGTCACGCAGCACGGGCGCGACCAGCTGCATACGAATTGGCCGGATCTGTACAAGCCCGACGAGGAAGCGACGCTTCCGGCAGAAGAGTTGCTGCTCTTGACGAGGGGCGGCGACTATGGATGGCCGGAGTGCTACTACGACGCGGCGCAGAAGAAATTGGTTCTCGCTCCGGAGTTCGGCGGCGACGGGGGCAAGAAGCTTGGTCCGTGTGCGACCAAGAGCGCTCCGGTCGCAGCGTTTCCCGCGCATTGGGCGCCGAATGGGATGGTGCGCTACGACGGCCAGCAATTCCCTGCTCGATACCACGGCGGCGTATTCATTGCCTTCCATGGATCGTGGAATCGAGCACCTTATCCGCAACAGGGTTACAACGTAGTTTTTCAAGGATTGGAGGGCGATCACGCCTCCGACCGGTGCGAGATATTTGCCGACGGATTTGCGGGTCCGGTGAAATCACCGGACGCAGCCGCGCACCGCCCGTCCGGGTTGGCGGTCGGACCCGATGGGTCGCTCTACGTCTCCGACGATGTGCGCGGACGGATCTACCGAATCGTGTACAGCGGCGGGTCAGGTAGTGGGAGCGGCGCCGCGCAGTCCACTCCGTGTCCCAGCGCATCGGCGCCAGTCGGCAATATCAGCGTGGCGGACGCCACGCCGCCGGAAGGCACTCATCCGGATGCCGGCGCCGCCGCGGCGACCGAGAGTCTTCCCGTTCCCAATGGTGCGACGAAGGAGATGGTTGCACTGGGCGACCGCGTCTACCACGGTCAAGTCGGCGGAGCGACCTGCGTTGGTTGCCACGGCGCGGCCGGCACGGGAACGACTCTCGGTCCGAATCTTACGGACACCCAGTGGCTCTGGGGCGATGGCAGCTACCGTTCAATCGCGAAAACGATCACGGCCGGCGTGGCGCAACCCAAACAATACCGTTCACCCATGCCGCCCATGGGAGGCGCAGAGCTCACCGACGATCAGGTACGGGCTGTCGCGGCGTATATTTGGGGCTTGAGTCATCGTGCGCCCTGAACACGGGCGCTGGAAACGTTGCCTATGCGATCGGGCGATGGGGTGCGTGTGAGTTCGCGTGCGTGTAAGATCGCGTGCGTGTGAGCTCGCGTGCGTTTGAGATCGCGCGGCTAGGTTCGTAAGTAGCTGGCGCCGTTCACATCGATGATGCTGCCGGTCATTGCCGCCGGAGCATCGAGCGCACAAAACGCGGCCGTCCGCGCCACTTCGTCCGGCATGGTGATCCTGCCCAGGGGATGCTGCGCCAGAATATCGGCGCCGCCGGGGCCCGCCAGGTGGCCTGCCGCCATGTCGGTCTCGACAAACCCCGGTGCGAGGCAATACACATAGACGGCGCGCGCCGCCAGCGCCTTCGCGAGCGATTGGCTCAGGGAGTTGAGACCCGCTTTGCTCGCGCCGTAGGCCGGCGTATCGGGTTCACCGCGAAACGCGCCGCGCGATGAGATGTTCACGATCCGGCCGCGTCCCCAAGCGGGACCTTGCGACTCCGGCTGAGCAGCCATTGCCTGGGCAGCGAGCAGTGATAGGTTTGCAGGGCCCAGCAAATTCGCTCCGATGATTCGTCGCCATGCCGCCTCCCATGCGGTGAAATCCGTAGTGAGGGGCGGATGGTCGGCGAAGATACCCGCGTTATTGACCAGGACGTCCACCCGACCAAGCGCCAGGACGACGTCGCGCCACAACCGTGCCGTCGCAGCCGCATCCCCAAGATCCGCGGAGCATAGGAAATGCCCGTCGCCGGCGAGTTGCGCGCGCGCCTCCTTCGCCGCTTCTTCGTTCGTGTGGTAATGCAAAGCGACCCGCACTCCGCGTGCGGCAAGCGCGCGTGCGATCGCGCGGCCGATGCCGCGCGATGCACCCGTCACAAGTGCTGTCATTCGCGAACCCAGGTCGCTCATGTGGAACTACCCACAGTCCGGCTGCATGTGCGGAAATAGTTTCCATGAACCCTCGGCCTCGAGCCAGGGCAGCGAGGCGTAGTCGGTGATGGTCAGTCCGCCATCCACGATCAGCGTCTGCCCTGTCACGAAACTTGCATCCGGCGAGGCGAGAAATACCACGGCGCGAGCGATCTCGTCAGGAGTGCCCATGCGGCCGAACAGCGAGGCGGCGCGATCCACCTCCTCGTGTCCGGTGGTCACGTCAGTGGTGATCCAACCGGGGGAAATGCCGTTGGCGCGGATGCGATGCGGCGCTCCTTGGACGGCGAGCGCCCGCGTCAGCGCCTCCACGGCCGCTTTGGCGATGCCGTACGTGCCCCAGGTGCCATGCACGGCGGCGGTGGAGGAGATATTGACGATCGATCCGCCGCCCCTCGCACGCAGCAGCGGCAGCGCGTGCGCGGCCACGTGGTATGCGGCATCTAGATTAATGCGCATCACCTTGCGCAGCCGCTCGCCCGGTCCGTCCTCGGCGTGAATATCCGAATATCGAGTGCTGGAGCCTGCGTTGTTCACGACCACATCGATGCCGCCGAAGCGCGCGGCGACCCCCGCGACCAGGTCGGCCGCCTGGGCCTCCTCCCCGAGGCTGGCGGCAATGAACTCCGCTTCGGCGCCGACCGCTTGCAACTCGGCGAGCACGCGTGCGCCTTTGGCCGGGTCACGCCCGGTGATGGCAACCCGCGCGCCCTCGGTGGCAGCACGCAACGCGATCGCCCGGCCAATGCCTGAATTGCCACCCGTCACGAGAACGATCTTTCCCTGGAGTTTCATGGGACAAGTCTAACCCATCTCGTTGCGCTGTCGGGTAGGCGCGCCGCCGCGACGGCGTTCGTCTGGCCCGGCGCTGCTGCGCAAGCTCGATCGGATCGACGGCAGCTGCCGGACCTGAATCAATTATGAGTCAGCCCTCACTCGCCGTCGGGGGGAGCATGCCAGCCGAGGCGCCGGAGCAGGGCCATCGCTGCAGCGGGGTTGCGCACCTTGTGGCCGCTGATTACATAGATGTAGACGTCACGGGGCTCGCCGTCCTTGCTTGGCGGTTCGATGCAGTCAAGGCCGGCCACTACGGCCCCGGAGGCCCAGGCTTTCGCTCGTGCGGCCCAGAGATCAAGCGCGGCATCCGAATAACCCAATTCTGCAGTCTCCTTCGTTCCCATGATGCGGGCGTAGACGAAGGGCGCAGTGGCATCGGCGATTTGCGGGTAAGCGGATTCGCCCGCGATTGAGACGGCGACGCCGTGCTCCCGCACCAGCGCGATGAAATCCCGAGAGCGAAAGCTGTCGTGTCGAACCTCGACTACGTGGCGTACCGCACGTCCTTTTACTTCCTTAGGCAATAGCTTCAGGAACGCTTCGAAGTCGGCAGGCTCGAATTCCTTGGTCGGCGCGAGTTGCCAATTGATTGGACCGAGCTTGTCCTTCAGCTCCATCACGCCGCTGGCGAAGAACCGTTCGATGGTGCCGCCCGCCTCAGCCAGCACATTGCGATTCGTGGCGTATCGCGGGGCCTTTAAAGAGAAGACGAAGCCATCCGGCGTTTCGTCACGCCATTTGGCGAAGGTCTCCGGTCTCTGCGAACCGTAAAACGTGCCGTTGATCTCGATGGACGTGAGGTGGCGGCTCGCATATTCGAGCTCGCGCTTCTGCGGGAGTTTGTCGGGGTAGAAAGTTCCCCGCCAGGGTTCGTAGGTCCAACCGCCGATGCCGATCCGAATCGTTCCTGTCACTGTTCTTGTCATCTACTTCCTTCGAGCCAAGCCCAGCGGCAAATCTTATATGGTGAAGCCATACATGGACTCGATCATCTGATTCAGTTAGCCGACTCGCAGCATGACTTTTCGTTGCCGTTTGCACAACTATGGCAGCTTACGAGCTTCGGTCTCGATTGCCCGTGCGATCTTCACTGCAATGGTCGCGAGTTCCGTGATTCTGGATGCTTCCATTCCACCGAATTTGCCGTACTGAGTTGCCGCCATAGCGCCAGCGATATTTGCAGCGGCTTGGATAAGTTCTGAGGTTTCCATTGAGTTCCCTTTCGTTTGTGAATCGATCCTGAATTTGCCGGTGAGTGTTCCGCGGCTAACGGTTGACGTGGGGGTCACTTACGCGCGCGCTTCTTCTCCGCCGCCTTCTGTTCGGCTAGCCGATCCGGGAAAAACTGAGTGTACCCTTATCGCGCTGCGGCCGAGTGGGCTACTTCACCCACTTCCTGGGAATCAAAGGCGCGGGCCACGGTCAAAATTCCTGCGGACGCAGAATCCCCTGAACCAGGAGCGTGTCAATGAAACCTCGTGTCTCGATACTGATGGTGACTTCAATCGATGGCCGGCTGCATCCCAGTCGCTTCACCGCAAGTCCCGATGGTACGCGACGCAACTGGTCCGAGCAGTACGAGAAAGTTCACGCCTCCCTCCAGGCCAACGCCTGGCTGGTCGGGCGCGTCACAATGGCGGAGATGAGCAGGACCGGCCCCCACGCGCCATCCGGGCCATGGAAAGTTGAGCGACCGATCCACGTTGCTAAGACAGATGCTGCCACGTTCGCCGTTGCGCTCGACCCTTCCGGCAAGCTTCACTTTCAGGGCGCGAAGCTGAGCGGCGACCACGTCATCGTTCTCGTTGGTCGAGATACCCCCGATAGCCATCTGGCCGAACTTGCGGCTGACGGCGTCTCGTACATTGTCTCCGCAGGCACAGAGTTCGACATCCCGAGCTTGCTGGATGTGCTTGCCCGAGAGTTTGGCATCAGGCACCTCGTGGTGGAAGGCGGCGCCAAAACGAACGGCGCCTTCCTGGCCCCCCAGGTCGTCGACGAGTTGCGAGTTCTGGTCGCGCCGGCGCTCGATGGAGCGCAGCAAGTTCAGGGAATCGTGGATTACCGCACCGGCCTAGCAGGGGTCGTGAGGATGCAGTTCAAGTCAACGGACGTGCTCGATCACGGCGTCGTCCAACTTGCGTATGCGGTGTTGCCCCCGGACGCGTGATGCGCCTCGGCCGCCTCATGATCGATGCGCCGGCCACGTAAATCGCTCGTGTCGCAGAGCTAAATCGAACCAGCCTCCAGAGTTTGGAATCGAAACGGAAAACGAGGGGTCAATTCCCTACGCTAGAATAGCGCAGTAAATTAGCAGGAAATAAGCGTAAGTAATTGATTGTACTGGCTTCCATGGACGGAACCTAAATCATTCAGAAAAGTCCGGCAATTTATTGAGTCACGCAGCCTTTAGCAGGAAATCCACGTGGATGGCGTCATAAGGAAACTCAACACCGCCATTTGCGGTCTTTTGCAAAACGCCCACCCGAAGCAACAGATGAACATCGCTGTGCACCGCGCGGACGTCGCGTTTCGCCCGACGGGCAATCTCGCGAATAGCCACCGATCCCTGGCCGGCCATCAGCTTGAGGAGTGCCCAGCGTTTGGGCGTCAGCGTCTTCCAGAGAAGATCTTCAGAGGCGAATGAAATGCGCGCACCCTGCTTCTTGCCGCGGAATGCGGCCGATGCACGTCGCTGGGTGTCACTAAGAGAAGCTACGCCTATTGTGACGGTACTGATTTTCGTTTCCTCCGCTTGTTCACGCGGCTCGCACCGGGAGCGTGCATGCAAGGCGGCTGGATTTCATCGCAAAAACATTCGAAAATGAAGCATGCGGTTACACAAGAGGTGTCAAATGAAAGTTCTCATTGTCGAGACGGCGTTTGTGGCTTGCCTCCTTGG
>WNFS01001038.1_pt1 | contig 23482 bp, 20 predicted proteins | sample 5400141 | NCBI WGS metagenome assembly WNFS01 (sample SAMN13153358, study PRJNA577476) | soil metagenome | isolation source: 60 cm saprolite under Madrone tree | place: USA:California | collected 2016-06-14
TTCATCGGCGCGTTCCCGCAGTTCGCGGGCCTTCTTCTGCGCGTAATCTTTGCCCTCGTCGGCTTTTTTCGACAGAAAATCGCGCGTCTCCTCGCCGGACTTTGGCGCAAACAAAATACCAACCAGCGCTCCAACCCCCAGCCCTACCAGGAAATACGTCACTTTGGAACCCACATTGTCCGCCATAGCAACCTCCACAGAAACCGTAGCATAGCAGCGTGAAGCGCGCAATGCGGGCTAACCGCTATCCCCGTTCGAATGCGGTTATGGCGCTTTCGAATCGCCAAGCTGGCTTAGAATTTTCTCCGCGTTTTTTCGCGAGATCACGCTGCTTAGTTTTTCCAGCCCAGCCCTCTGTATGTTCGCAACGCTGCCAAATTCCTTGAGCAGTTTTTGCGCTGTCCTTGGGCCCACGCCGGGGACTTGGCTCAGTGCCGTTTGCGTCTGCCGCTTCCCGCGCCGCTGGCGGTGGAACGTAACCGCAAATCTGTGGGTCTCATCACGAATCTGCTGAATGAGGTGGAGGACGGGAGAATGCCGCTCCAAAATAATCGGCTCATCTTCCTGACCCAGGACATAAAGAATCTCCTCTTTTTTCGCGATGCTCGCGACCGGTTGATTGATGATTTGCAGCGATTCGAGCGCTTGAGCTGCGGCATGAAGCTGCCCAATTCCGCCATCAATCAGGATTAGTCCAGGGAGTTCTTTTTTCTCTTCCTGCAACCGGCGATACCGCCGGGTAACCGCTTCGCGCATGCTGGCAAAATCGTCGTTTTGCTGCAGCGGATTTCCGTTGGCGCCTTCTTCGCCACGAATAATGAATTTCCGGTAGTCGGATTTCTTCATCCGTCCTTTTTCCCAAGCGACCATGGACGCGACCGTGTCCGTTCCCTGGATATGGGAAATGTCGAAGCTCTCGATGCGCTGCGGCTCTTCGGCCAGGTTGAGCGCATTCTGCAAGGCTTCGCCAATCGCTTTCGAACTCGGCTTCAAAACGCGAAAGCGCTGTTCGAAGGAATGTTTCGCATTGCTTTCCACGAGATCGAGGAAAGCGCGCTTCGTCCCGCGCTGCGGCGTGAAGATTTCCACCTTGTGACCCGCGCGTTCCGTCAGCGTGGCTTCCAGCAATTCGCGATCTTCAAAATCCGCCGAAACGTGAATCGCTTTGGGCAGGTATTCCGCTTCCAAGTAAAGCTGCTTCAGAAGAGAAGGCACGAACTCTTGTGGATCAAATTCTTCCAAATCTTCCCAATAGAATTCACGGCGATCCACCACGCGCCCGCCGCGCAAGTGGAAAAGGTCTGCCGCGACGAGCGGGGGTTCGGCGTAGTAGGCAAGAACGTCAGTATCATCACCCTGCGCCGCGGCGATGCGCTGCCGTTCTTCGATGTCTTCCAGAGTCCGCAACAAATCGCGGTAAGCGGCTGCCTGTTCGAACAATTCCTTCTCCGCCGCTGCCGCCATGCGCTCTTCGAGACTCTTGATCAAATCGTGCCGCCGACCTTCGAGAAAGAGCCGCACGTCGCGCGCGGCTTCCGCATAACGTTCGTCGGTCGTGAGCCCGGCCACGCAAGGCCCCAGGCACCGCTTGATGTAGTACTGCAAGCAGGGCCGGGCGTGGCTGCGCGTGAGATCGACCGTACAGGAAGGAACGAGAAACCGCTTGTGCACAAAATGGAGAATGCGGCGCGCCAGGCTTGCCGGAAAGTACGGACCAAAGTACAAGGAGCCGTCTTTCTTAATGCGTCGCGTGAAGTACACGCGTGGATATTTTTCCGCCGCGGTGAATTTGATATAGGGATACGTCTTGTCGTCACGAAGCACGACGTTGAATTTCGGGCGATACTGCTTGATGAGGCTGTGTTCGAGCGCCAGAGCTTCGCGTTCATTGCCTACAACGATGGTTTCGAGATCGGCAATCTCGCGCGCCAGCGAACCGGTTTTGGCGTCCATCCAACGGGATTCGAGAAAATAGGAACGCACGCGGCTACGCAGGTTGCGCGCTTTGCCGACGTAAAGGACCTTGTCACCGGCATCTTTGAAGAGGTAGACGCCCGGTTTTTCAGGAAGCTGAGCGGCTTTTTCGCGGGGTTCCATAGTGCTCGAACACAACTTTACAATCGGCAGACAACTTCCATCATACTAGACCGAATCGGAGTAGAGGGAGACCTCCGTGGCAAGCATGCGATTCGGCAAGACAATTCTCATTTTCGCAGCAGTCTTCCTGCTGTTTGCGGCGCGGTCGACGCACGCACAGGACCCGCCACAGGAATCCTCCTCAAAACCAGCCAGCCCACCGGACGACATGAAACCAAAGTCCGCGGCTAAGCAAAAGAAAGATACCGCCACGCAAAATGCGCATACCCGCACGCGGAAGACGGCGACAAAGTTCGCAAGAAAATCGACAAGCTCTACAAGGAAGTCGAGAAGGAGAAGAAAGGCTAGGGGACTTCACGCCATCGTCGCTGGCGCAGGTTGGCGCCGCTTTCGGCCACCAGGAGGCCACATGAAATCAAGTGGGATCATCTCAAAACGAGATGCCTGATAATTCAGCAGTGCTGCAAAGAATTAGCGGGCGAGGCGGTCGAGGATGCGGCGAGCACGTTCGAATTCGGCGAAGCGCTTTTCTTCTTCGCGAAATTCGCGGGAGTGCGAGACCATGCTGCACCCTGACCGCCGCGTCGGATGCTTGACGTGCAGCATCTCGTGAAACAAGACATATTCCACGGCGCATGTCGGAACGCCCGGACGATCCATGCGGCGATTCAGCAGAATCTGATTCGGTCCGGGATCGTAACAGCCAAACTGCCGCCGCCAGCTCCGCGTGCTCCATCCGATGTGCGGGCGCTGTAACTGGCCGGCAAAGTATTTTGCATTGAGTTGTTCGAAAAGTCCTTCCAGATCGAAGTGTTCTCCGTGCGGGCCGGTGGCGGCAAGGCGAACACGCCCGCGGCGCATGCGATTCATGCGGCTGCGCGTGCGATCGGATCGCGCGTAGTCCAGATAAGGTTCAGTAAGAGCGCGAGGGGCTTTGCGGCGATACACGCGCGCCAGCAGCAGCGCGGCCGCGCCATCCAGAACGGCCGCCGGCGCTCTTCGCAATAAGTCGGAGAACCGAACGTAAACAACTTCCTCGCGCCTCCGAATCGTCAGCACCAGGCTGGAGTACGGATAAAACTCGACGCGGAAGCGAGGCGGCCGGCCCTCGCAACCGAGCCGCGTGAACATGCGCTGAAAAAGCGGTTCCGCCGGACCGGCGGCGGCGCCACTTTCGTTTTCGCCTTTTCCGCATCGTTCATGGCGTCGCGCGTGCCGTCGATGGCGTCATCGAGATTGTCCTTATAGAGTTCCTTTTCGGGGCCGTCGGCGGATAGTTTTTCCAGGACAGCCAGAAACTCCTTTGCGCGCGAAAACATCAGGTCAACCCCCTTGCGGATATTGTCCTGTTTCTCGAGCCCGAGTTGGATGAGGTCGGCGGCATCATCGACACACCCAACGTAAGCGTTCAGAAGTGAATTCAGCATATCGCCGTGGCGGTTCGTCGAGGGATGCTCCAATTCGTACTGGAATTTCTTCAAGCGATCCTCGGCAAAGGAGAGAAAGAGCCGGATGCGTTCATTAGTGTCCTTCTCCGCATCGCGAATCTTGTCCGCTTCGACGGCAGTGAGATAGTCCTTCTGCGGCGGTGCCGCCGCGCGCAGGAGCGGCACCGCGACGAGGATGAAGGAACTCAAGAGAAGACATGTTTTGAATTTCATCGCCGTTTCTCCGTGGGAGGGGTCCCGGGCTTTTCCGTGGGAGGCGCTGTCTCACGTTTTTCCAAGGGCCGACGCGGAAAAAGCATTTTCAACAGCCCATCATCCATGCCGATCAGGTCCTGGCGGACAATTTGCAGCGGCGGCTTGTAATCTTCTGGCGATACCAGCAATGTTTCATCAACCTCTCGAATGCCTTTTCTGACGTGTATCTCCAGCTGGCGGTAACCGTTCGACTGCCTCTCCGCATCCGGATGTTGCTTCTTCAAAGCGTCGACGGCGGAGCGTACATTGTCCCGGTATTTCTCAAGCGTCATGCCCACGGCGTTATAGTCGCCCGCTTTTCCGGCGCGGCGGGCTTCTTCAAGCTCTCCCTCACCGAGTTTGGTCATTAATTTGGCCTTTTGGACCCCACTCACTTCGCGATCGAAGCGCGCCTGAAGGTCAGCTAGGCTCTGCGCGACGGCGGGGGTCGCAAACACCAGAAGAACGAGCAGGCCGTACACCTCACCCAGGGAAGTCCGGCGGGCCGTCATTCGCTTACCTTTTCCGTTCCAGCATGCGTTTCAGCACCTTGCTCCGCTCCGTGGCCTGCCAAACTTGATCGGGATTTTTGTCCTGATCAAGTTCGAGAAACTTCTGGTAAGCCTCCAAAGCAGGTTTGGGTTGGTTCAGCTTATCGTAGCAAATCGCACGGATAAACCAGACGCCTGCGCCCGGTTGTTCCATTTTGGCTATCTCGTCGAGCGTCGTCAGCGCGGCAGGATAGTTTCCTCCCAGAAAAAACGTGGAGCTGAGGTCTTTCCAATAGGCGAGATTCTTTCCATCAAGACGCAGGGCGATGCGTAATTCCTTCTCCGCCGCTGCGAAGTCGCGCCTCTGGAGAAAGATGCGGCCTAGGCCACCGTGAAGTTGGGCGTCGTTCGGAGCCAGTGCCAGTGCCTGCTGAAGCGTGGCAATCGAATCATCCCACTTCTTCTCAGCAATCTGGATGTCGGCACGGAGCTTGAGCGATTCAAACGATGGTTGCTTGCCCGCATCCATGCGATCTAATTCAGCGAGGGCGGCATCGTTTTCTTTCTGTTCGACGAGAAGATGGATGAGCCGAGCGCGAGCCGCGGAATCATTGGGCATGAGTTCGAGATAATCGCGGTACGCGCCAGCGGCTTCGGGCTTTTTCTGCGCGTCGAGGCTTTCCGCAAGCCCCCTGCAGCCGCCAGACTCCTTCGGCTGGACTTCCACAGCCCGCCGGAATCTTGCTTCCGCTTCGCCGGGTTTTCCGTCGCGAAGAGCAGCCCAGCCCAGGTAATCGATCGCCGTGATGTTGTTGGGATCGAGATGGAGCAGAGCTTCGAAGGATTCGGTAGCGCCGGCGCGGTCACCCGAACGGTCCAGCGCGACGGCCAGGAGATATCTGGGATGGCTCTGCGCCGGAAGCAGCTCCACGGCCTTCCGAAGCGGCGCTACCGCGGCGGCGTTCTCCTGCTTGTCGAGAAGAAGCGTGCCGAGATTGAGATACGCCTCGGACATTTTGGCGTCGATAGCGATGGTGCGCGCGTATTCGGCGCGAGCTTCGTCCGTTTTCTTCACTGCCGTATAGACGTAGGCGAGCTGAAAGTGTGCGTAAGCGAATTCGGGCTGATCGGCGATCACTTTCTGCAGCGGAACGATGGCCGCCTCGAAATTTTTATTGTCGATATCGCGCTGAGCTTCATCCAGAAGGTCATTGAGCGGGTTCGTGAGTTTTTGAGACTTCGATTGTAAGGCGGGTTTGGGTTTGGAGGACTGGGCACCGAGTGAGGATTGGTAGCCGAGTAGTGGCGAAGCAAGCTGCGCCACCACAACGCATAAGCAGCCGAACAAGAAAATCCTCGCCGCAATCAAACGGAAATGAGCAAGCTTCATGGTTCAGCCGAAGGAATCTTGGCTCCGTTGGAAATTGTAGCCGAAGGGCCTGCTGGTTTGGATGCGCCGTTCGCAGAACGCTTTGCCTGGCCGTTTCCGTTCAGGACACGCGCGAGGTAGCGGCCGGTGTGAGATTGGGTGTTACGTGCGACCTGCTCCGGCGTGCCGGTGGCGATAATTTTTCCGCCTTGATCGCCGCCTTCGGGACCCAGGTCGATCAGCCAGTCTGCCGATTTGATGACGTCGAGATTGTGCTCGATGACCAGTAGCGATGCGCCGCCTTCGAGCAACTTGCGAAACGCGCTGAGGAGTTTTGCGATGTCATCGAAATGGAGGCCCGTCGTCGGCTCGTCGAGGATGTAGAGGATGCCTTCATTGTCGGTGCGGCTGAGATGCGCGGCGAGCTTCAGGCGCTGGGCTTCGCCGCCGGAGAGCGTCGTCGCGGATTGTCCGAGGCGCAGGTAGCCGAGGCCGATTTCGTTCAAGACGCGGAGTTTCGAAACAATCTTGGGAATGTTGACGAAAAACGCGAGGGCTTCGCGAACCGTCAACTGCAAGACTTCGTGGATATTCTTCCCGTGATACCGAACTTCCAGAACGCCGCTCTTGAAGCGCGTGCCGCGGCATTCCTCGCAAATGAGTTCGACGTCGGCGAGAAATTGCATTTCCACGGTGACCGTGCCGTCGCCCTGACAGGTTTCGCAGCGGCCTCCCGGCACATTGAAGGAGAAATGACCGGCAGCGTAGCCGCGGCGCTTCGAATCGGGAGTATCGGCAAAAACTTCGCGAATCGCGTCGAAGGCTTTGAGATACGTGGCGGGATTCGAGCGCGGCGTGCGGCCGATCGGCGACTGATCAACAATGACGACTTCGCGGACATTGGAATCGCCTTCCAACCGGTCGCAGAATTCCTTGACGCTGCCGCCGACGCGCTGCGCGGCCAGCGCTTTGTACAGCACATCGTGAACGAGCGTGGATTTGCCGGAGCCGCTGACGCCGGTGACCACCGTGAGCGTTCCGAGCGGAATCATCAAATCGAGATTCTGGAGGTTGTGCAGACTTGCGCCGTAGAGGCGGAGGAATTTGCCCGCGGGCTTGTGGCGCACATTGGGCACGGGGATTCGCAACTCGCCACTGAGGTAGCGGCCCGTCAGCGATTTATGCTCTTCGAGCATGGCCGCATAAGAACCGGCGAAGAGCAGCTTGCCGCCAAGTTCGCCAGCGCCGGGACCGAGATCAATGACGCAGTCCGCCGCTTGAATGGTGTCGGGATCGTGCTCCACGACGAGCACAGTGTTACCAAGATCGCGGAGGGACTTGAGAATGTCGATGAGCCGCTGCGTGTCGCGCGGATGGAGGCCAATGGAAGGTTCGTCGAGCACGTAGAGCGCGCCCACAAGATGCGAGCCGAGCGAAGTGGCGAGCTGAATCCGCTGCGATTCTCCGCCGGAAAGCGTGGAAGTCAAACGGTCGAGCGTGAGGTAATCGAGGCCGACCTCATCGAGAAACTGCAAGCGCGTGCGGATTTCTTCGAGAATTTTGTCCGCGATTTTCAGGTGTCCTTCGGAGAGTTGCAGGTTGGAGAAAAAAGCGCGCGCTTCTTTGACGGTGAGCTTGCAAACCTCGGTGATGGCTTTTCCCGCAACGCGGATAGCACGAGCCTCGGCGCGCAGGCGCGTCCCGCCGCAATCCGGACAAGTCGCGTAACCACGGAAGCGGCTGAGAAAAACGCGCACGTGCAGCTTGTATTTCTTGCGCTCGAGCCAGTTGAAGAAACCTTTGACACCTTTGTAGTCGTTCTCTGGATCACCTTCGAGAATCAGCCGGCGCTGTTCGACTGTGAGTTGACGCCACGGCACGTTCGTGGGAATTCCCCGTCCACGGGCCCATTTTCTTGCGTCCTGGAAAAGGACGCGGTAACGCGGTTTCGTCCACGGCTCGATGGCGCCGTCGTCGAGGGACTTGCTCGGATCAGGGACGACCAGATTCAAATCGAAGTCAATGGTATTTCCAAAACCCTGACAGCGCGGACACGCTCCGTACGGATTGTTGAAGGAGAAAAGACGGGGCTCGGGTTCCTGGTAAAGTGTGCCGTCGTTCTTGCATTCGAAGCGCTCATTGAAAGTGAGCCGCTCGGCAGGATTTCCCGCGGCGTCCGCGATGAATTCGAGAATGGCTTCGCCTTGCCCTTCGCGGTAACAAATCTCGATGGAGTCAACGAGCCGGGCGCGCGACTCCGGATTGACGGCGAGACGATCGACGAGGACGTAGACAGGTTTGGAAAAATCGACATCGAGCAGAGTTTCTGGGGATGAAAATTCATGGATGCGGCCCGCCTGATAGAGGCGATTGAAACCGCGTTTCTGCATATCGAGCAGCGCCTGACGAAGCAGTTCCGGAGGCGGAGCCGTGGCGGTTTTCCTGGCCCCTCGTTTCGAAACTGCTACCCCTGCCGTAGAGGTGGCGACTCGAAACTGGTGCAAGACGTAAAACCGCCGCCCGGGAGCAAGCGACAAAATACGCGTCGCAATTTCGTCCGGATTGTCCCGACGAACTTCCGCTCCGCACTTAATGCAAAAAGTTTGTCCGCAGCGCGCAAACAGCAGCCGCAAATAATCGTAAATTTCCGTGGCCGTCGCGACGTTCGAACGCGGATTACGCGTAGAATTTTTCTGCCGAATCGCCACCGCCGGGGCGATCCCCGAGATTTCGTCCACATCCGGCTTTTCCATGCGCTCGAGAAATTGCCGGGCGTAGGCGGAGAGCGATTCGACGTAGCGGCGCTGGCCTTCCGCGTAAATGGTGTCGAAGGCGAGCGAGGATTTTCCGGAGCCGCTGACGCCGGTGACGACGGTAATGGCGTTGTGGGGAATTTCGAAGCTGATGTTCTTGAGATTGTGGACGCGGGCTCCGCGGACGCGGATAGACTCCTGCTCCGGCCGGACATTCGAGGCTGCGTGGGTAATTTCTTTGGTCGCCAAGGGGAAGCCTAGACAGCGCGTTTCGAGGTCACTGCCTAAACTTCAAATTATACGTCCGCTGTCAAAGCGGGGCAAACCGCGATGTTGTGGCCGGCAAATTCACGGTTCCTGGGTGAGGGTGATCTGGCCGATTCCGCCTTGCACTTTCAGGTGAATCGTGGCGGGGGATTTTCCATAAGCATCGTTGGTGTAGGAGTCCCCGTCGTGCTTCAGGCCGCGGACGTCGATGGAGCCGATGCCACCGGAAGCATGAGCAATGACGCCAACGTTTTTCGGAAGGCGGATGTCGGCTTGCCCCACGCCGCCTTCAATGTCAGCCGTCAAATCGGTTTTGCGGTCGCCGGTGAGGTCCACATCCATTTGGCCCGCCCCCATATGGAGATCCAACCGGGTGAGAGGGACCTCGCGAAGATGCAGATTCCCTTGCCCCGCGCCCATTTCGACTCTCAAGTCCAGCGGGATGTCCTTGCTGAAATGCAGGATCCAATCGTTCTGCGAACGGCCGAAATGCAGGGACTGCGAGTCCTGAGAAATGTTGAGCTGGCCGACGCCATCGGCCACGCTGTAGTCGACGCGCGGCTCCTCGTAAGAGCCGCTATAGGTGAAGTCCGCGTCAAGAAGGTCACTCGTGCCGCTGTTGATGGTGAGTTGTCCGGCGCCCATTTCCAACCTGGCACGTGCGGACTTCGCGCGCAGCGGCTCGACAATCTTCGTACTGTGCCTCGTGCCCGAGTAGAAGCTGTGGCCGCGGGAAAAGCTGCGTCCATGCCAGAGAAGCGCTGCCAGAACGATGACAAACGCAAGCGCCCCAATGGAGGCGCCGATGGAGACTCTCTGAGGCGCGCTGGGAGTGCGGCTTCTTTGCAGGTTATCCCATATTTTCCCGGCCCCGATAAAGATGAGAATGAGCGGCCAGTATCTCCAGAGAATCGGAACCGGATCGAAAACCGGACGCCAGCTGTGCAAGAGAAAGAGAGCGCCGACCGTGATGAGGATGATTGGGAATACGAGCGAAACTCTCCTGGGATGGTTGTCCTGGGCCATGGCACACCTCTGCTACCTTATACTACGCACGCGAGAGAGAAATAGTTCAGCAAGTCGTTGGTAACAACTGTACAACAACGAAAGCGCGAGATGAACTCGGAAGACCGCGCGGAAACGGCCAGGACAAAGAGTCGGTCGGAAGATTGGTCGCTACATGCGGTCGGAATGGCAGCGGAGGCTTTCCGAAGAACAGTCTGTGGTAGAGTTCGAATGAAAAGGGCTCGAGGAGCCGGAATATGAAGGAATTCGAGAGAGTTTTCTGGATCGTGCTCGATAGCGTGGGAATTGGAGAGCTTCCGGACGCCGCGGACTATGGCGACGTGGGCAGGACCACGCTTGGACACATTGCGGAATCGCGCCCGCTGAGAATTCCGAACCTCGCGAGGCTCGGACTGGCGAACATCGCGCCGCTGAAACATCAGACGCCGGCTACTGTTCCGATTGGAGCGTATGGCAAGGGAGCAACGCGCTCACCCGGAAAAGACACCACGACGGGACACTGGGAAATGGCGGGAGTGTGGCTGGAGCAGGCCTTCCCCGTTTACAAAAACGGATTCCCGAAAGAATTGATCGAAGAGTTTGAGAAGCAGATTGGCAGGAAGACAATTGGAAACAAGCCGGCGTCCGGCACGGAGATCATCAAGGAATTGGGTGAAGAGCACGTGCGGACGGGCAAGCCGATTGTGTACACCTCGGGCGACAGCGTGTTTCAGATCGCCGCGCATGAGGAAGTGATTCCGATTGCCGAGCTTTACCGCATGTGCGAAATCGCCCGGAAATTGCTGGACGGGCCGCATCGCGTGGGGCGCGTGATTGCGCGGCCATTCGCAGGAACACCGGGGAACTTCGTGCGGACCACACGTCGCCACGACTACGCCGTCGATCCGCCAAAGCCCATGCTGATGGACGTTCTCGCGGAGCGTAAAGTGCGTGTTTTCGGCGTTGGCAAGATTCATGACATTTACAATGGCCGCGGAGTCCAAGAGTACGCAACGACGAAGGGCAACGCCGACGGAATGGAGAAATTAAGGGCCGCAGCCACCGAGCGCAAGAGCGGACTGATCTTCTGCAATCTGGTGGATTTCGACATGCTGTACGGCCATCGTAAAGACGTCGAGGGATTTGCCAAATCGCTGGAGGAATTTGACCACATGCTCGGGGATTTTTTGCCGGTGCTGAGTCTCTCCGATATGCTGATGATCACCGCAGATCACGGCTGCGATCCCGATCCGCGCTGGCCAACCACCGACCATTCACGGGAGTATGTACCGATTCTGGCGTATTCACCTGGAGGCGGCGCGGGGGTAAACCTGGGAGTGCGGGACACGCTTGCGGACATGGGCCAGACCATCGCGGAGAATTTCGGCGGGACGATTCCGCATGGCGAGAGCTTCTTGAGCGAAATGAGGGAACAACGAAGCAGTGAAGTAGCGCGATAGCGAGCAGCAACAATCACGACTCGCAACTGCCGGAAAAGGGATCCTTTAGGAACCGAGTGAGACTTCTTGCATTAGAACCAGTCGCTGCGGTAGGCCACCCACCAGCTAAAAACGCCGATGGGAATTGTGGCCAGTAGCGACCAAATTATGGGCAAAGCCAAATCCGCTATCAGTCCTAGACAAATGAAAATGCCCCAGAAGACTTTGCGTTCCATTGCTCTATTCTAGCACTTGCCGTCGCCGTAGGGCCGAGGAGGGCCTGGCAGGTTCCTGAGAGAAACAAATGGCGGAACCCATCAATGGAACGCCGAGCACATCTCCAGCCGTCGGCCGGAGGCTAGATCCATCCGTAAAGGACGCACGCATGATTGGATTCCACGCGGCGGCCCATCTCTTGTAGAATCTTGGCAGTCGTAGTTGCCGAATAAAAGCGAAAGCACGCGCCTCCATTATGCAAAGAAGTCAAACGCTGGGACGAATCTTCGTGGCCGTCTCCCTGGTGGTTTTCGGCGTTCAACATTTCATGTACGGCGGCTTCGTGGCAACACTGGTGCCTGCCTTTATGCCGGGGCGTCTGTTTTGGGCCTACTTTGTCGGGGTGGCGTTTGTCGCCGCTGCCGTGGGCATGTTTGTGGAAATGCTCGCGCGGCCAGCCGCAACCATGCTTGGCGTGATGTTTTTTCTCTTCTTGATACTGCTGCACATTCCGAGGATCGTCGTCCATCCGCGAGACGGCAATGAATGGACCAGCGGATTCGTGGCCCTGGGAATGTGCGGAGGCGCCTGGATTCTTGCCAGCGCGTCACCCCTTTACGAGCACGAAACCGCTGATCCATTCCTCAAAATCGGGCCATATCTCTTCGGCTTGGCCATGATAGGTTTCGGGATTCAACATTTTATCGACGTCGGGAACACGGCTCGAGTCGGCCCTCCCTGGAGCATGGAGCACCCACTTTGGCCGTACGTGAGCGGCGGGGCGCTGCTTGCCGGAGGCGCGGCGATTGTACTGGGAAAAAAAACGCGATTCGCGGCAATTCTTCTGGCAACAATCATTTCTCTGTTCTTCCTGTTTCTCCACGTTCCTCACATTGTCACGCAGCCGCACAATCCGGGCCCATGGACGAGCGGATTTGAAGTTCTGGCGCTGTGCGGATGTGCTTTGGTCCTGGCCAACACGCTGCCGAAAGAAGAAAAAGCGTAGCCGGCGAATCGTAGAACGCTCCACTGCGCTCTGTTTGGGATGGCGACGCTTTTCCGCGCCGGGGAAAGATCCTTCGGCTCGTCCGCCACGGCGGACTCGCTCCGGATGACTATCCTCGTCGGATAGTCAGTTGCCGGCGGCGGAAGCCTTCTCCGTCGGGGCGTAGTAGCCATTGCGGGTGCGAGCGAGGAGCTTGCCGCGGCCGCGCGGGGGAATCACTTCCACCTGAATGGCGCGGAAGGTGCCGTCGCGGCGGGTGTTGCTGGGATAGTAGGCCAGAATGTATTGGTTGCGAATGTCGTGCGCGACGTGCTCGCAGATGCTGTGAACGTCATCCACATTTTCCGGAAAATAAGCCAAGCCGCCTGAAGCATTAGCGATTTGCTCGAGTACTTTGCGGGCTCTCTTGGCTTCCTTTTTATTTTCCTGGCTGAGGAGGCCGATGGTGTAAATCACCGTATCGGTCTTCTGGACTTCCCGAATCATCTTCTCCAGGGAATTGCGGCTGGCGTTGTCTTCCCCATCGGTAACGACGAGAAGCACCTTCTTGTCCTTGGAAGCTTTTTTGAGATGGTCAAGAGAGCCAAGGATGGCATCGCGCATGGCGGTGCTGCCCCGGGAATCAATGCGTTCAAGGGCTTCTTTGAGCTCGGGAATGCTGCTGGTGAAATCCTTATCGAGGTCGAGATAGAAATCGTCGTTGAAGTTGACGACGAAAGCTTCATCCTGGGGATTGCTGGCCTGGACTAGAGTGATGGCAGCTTCGTTGACGCGCGGGCGCTTGTCGCGCATGCTGCCGCTATTGTCGATCACCAGCCCCATGCTTACGGGCACGTCCTCGCGTTTGAAGACGGACAGTTTCTGTTCGGTTTTATCTTCAAAGACGCGAAAATTTTCCGACTTGAGCCCATCGGCGAAGCGCTGACGATCATCAATAACGGTCGTATGCAAGACGACCAGGTTGACGTCCACCTTGATGCTGGAACCTTGTTTGCCGGCGTTGGGATCCTGACCGGGGGGCGGAGGCGGGGCTACGGGAATCTGTGCAAACGCGCCGGAGGCGAATACAGCCGCAGTGCAAATCAAGAGCGCAAGATGGCGCAGAGAAAAAATCAAACCCAGGAAGAACTCAGTGGCTGGGGGCGTAGTATCCGGTCTTCGAATAGACGCTAAGAGGCGGAAGCCCTTTGGGCGCGCGCAGCTTGATCTTGAGCTTGCGCCAACGAGCGTCGTGAGCTTTGTTACTTGGTCGATAGCCGAGAACATATTGGTTTCGCAGCTCCATGCCGATTTTTGAAGCGATGTCCGGAAGTTCATCCAACTTCTCCACCGCGAACACGCGGCCACCGGTCATTTCCGTTACTTCGCTGAGCAGTGATGGACCGCCCAACTCTTCCGGGGTGCGGTTGCGATATCCAAGCGGGTCAAAAATCCCGATGGCGTAGAGCTGGGTATCTGCTTCTTTTACCAGCCGCTTGATGTCGCTCTCATTGTACCGACTATGATTATCACCTCCATCGGATAGGATGAGCAAGGCACGTTTGGCGTTGTGTGCACCCCTCATCTGGCTGAGACCGAGATAGATGGCGTCGAGGAGCGCAGTGCGGCCCTTGGGGGCCGTGAGCATCATGCGGCTCTGCAAGTCCTCTACGCTGTTCGTGAAAGAGCTGGTCAATTCGGCGCGCTCGTTAAAGCTGACCAGGAAAAATTCATCCTGGGGATTGGCGGTCTTGAAGAATTGGAGAGCAGCTTCGCGCGCCTTGCCCACTTTGTTGGACATACTACCGCTGAAATCAAAGATCACGCCGATCGAGATGGGGACGTCTTCGGCGGAGAAGGTAACCACTTCCTGCTCGATGTTGTCTTCGAAGACGCGGAAGTTGTCGGTCTCAAGGCCGGTGACCAGCCGGTTGTAGGGATCAGTGACGGTAACGTTGACGAGCGCGAGGTCGACGTCAAAATGGATTGTTCCGCCGGGCTTGAAAGCCGTGCCTGGGCTATCCTTCCGCACGTCGTCTTTTTTGACTTCCTTTACCTCTTCGCGTTTAGCTTCGTCCTTGGGCTTGTTTTCGTCGGGGCCGGATTGACCTGCGGCGGGGAGCACAGCGAGCAGCAACAACAGGCAAACGATTAGCAGAAGGTGGACTGAGAAAGACAGAACGCGAAATCTAGGTAAATCGCGTTTCACGGCACCCCCGTCATCCCGGCCTCCCGGGATGGCCGCGCGGTTCGGACTAACCCGAATTCTACCACTCTGATTCTCGAACACAAGCGCAATTGATTGATGTTCACTATTGGACAGTTCGATGGGCCGGCTGGACTGCATCGCGTGTGATAGCATCCCCGCGCGGAACTCCCTGCCAAGTGTAGACTGCGTCGGAGCGGCTATTATTCCGGGGCAAGGGAGAATCAAGGAGCCGAAATTGGCCAAGGTAGTGGTGGTCATTCCTGCGAGATATGGTTCGACGCGGTTACCTGGCAAGCCGTTGGTAATGCTCGCGGGAAAGCCCATGATTCAGCGCGTGTACGAGCGGGCCAAGTCGGCGGAGCGGGCGGACCGCGTGATTGTGGCCACCGACGACGAGCGCATCGTGAAAACCGTCGAGGCATTTGGCGGCGAGGCAAGAATGACGCGTTCGGAGCACCGCACCGGCACGGAACGCGTCGCGGAAGTGGCCGCCCGCGAAGAAGGCGACGTATTCGTAAACGTGCAGGGGGACGAGCCGCTGCTCGACCCGAATGCGATAGATGTGGCGGTCAATGCCCTGCTGGAAGAACCACAGGCTTCCATCAGCACGGTGGCAACGCCTATCAAAACGCCCGGCGACATCATGGACCCGAACGTCGTCAAGGCGGTGCTGGATTTCGACGGAAACGCTATTTATTTTTCGCGCGCGCCGATTCCCTGGGTGCGAGATACGGCGAGCAAGATCGTGGTGCGGCATCTGAAACATCTTGGGCTGTATGTTTTCCAGCGAGAAGTGTTGCTCGAGTATCCAACTCTGCCGCAAGGCGAGCTGGAGCGTATCGAGCAACTGGAGCAATTGCGCTGGTTGGAAAACGGCTGGAAGATTCGCGTGGCGGAAGTCGCGCACGACGCCGTGAGCGTTGACGTTCCAGAAGATGTCGCTCGCGTGGAAAAGCTTCTACGCAAATAAATCCGCCCGGCGGGGTGACCGCCGGGCCGTAGGTTTGTGGATCGAAAATTTTGGCGACGCGTGCTATTGCTGCAATTTTAGAACACCAACGACGATACGCGTGGTGCCGGAATTGTCGCGATTGGCGAAGAAAGCCAGTTGGGGACTAACGAAGTAGGCCACAAAATTGATCGGGCGGGCGCCAGTAAGATTGACTGTCATTCCACTGCTTTTCCCGTCAGCGCCGGTACCGTCGCCGTTGATCATGATCACGCCTCCAACGCCGAGATCCAGTTGCGGCGTGAGCGTGGATGAAGTGAATTGGAAAATGTCCGCGGCACCGCTTAGAGCCAAGTTTGTGACATTAGCCTGTGCAAGGAGATCCTCTTCATCCTCTATTGGGAACGAGCCTCCAGCTACAACGAGACCGCTCCAGTTGATCGCGTAGGGTTGCGTAGGGCCAATAGGAGTCAAGGGGCCTGCCGATTGCAACGCGAGCAAGCCGTCGGCGGTATCCCTAGCTACACCGACGGTAGTGGATGGGCTGACATCCTGAATGACGCCGCTATTCGGAGAGCTCAGGTAGAAGACAAAGGTGTAGGTCAGGCTCGAATCCTGGAAAGTAACGGTTCCCCGCCCTGTTGCGGCGTCCAAGGTGGCGCTGGCATTCGAGAAAGTATTGGACTGCCGCTCGGAACCCGCATCGTTGATGTCCATGAGGATGTTCGTTACAGCCGGCCCAGTAGCGGTAAATCGGCCGACGCGAGTCAGACCACCATTCGCGGAGCTACCACCAACGACAAAGACGAAGCCTCCGTTGAGGCTACTGGGAACGCTGGCTTGTGCGACGGCGTCACCGGAAAGCATGCCATTGTTTGTGCTGAGAAATCGGACATGATTGGAATTAACAATAAAGAAGACGAAGTTCTGTCCAGCGATGGTCGCAATCCCCCGACCAAAACTCGTAAAGCTGGAAAGCTGCGAGGGATCTTGAGAGATCGTGCCCGGTGTCGTAGTGGCGTCGCTTGTCAAAGTTCCACCGACATTGTCATCGAAGTGCCCCGTGGGGATTGTTCCGGTGGCACTGTCCACCGTGAATTCGCCAATGAACGATTCCGGGTTTGGGTTAGGCTGGGATCCGTCAAAGCCGCTGAAGTCAAAAACGTAAGTGCCCGCGATCTCGGAAAGAGCGAAAGGATTCGATTGTTGCAGCACGAAATTGCCGCTGCCGGTGGAAGCCTGATTGGCGTTAGAAGTCTCATCGATCAACAGGCCATCACTGGTAGAGGTCAGAACGATGCCGAAATCGACAGCGCCGCCACCCTGAAAGTTAAGAGTCATGGCACCGCGGCCATTGGCAGCGACCGTGTAGGAGCCGCTGCTAATGACAATGGCGTTCGATGGCGTGCCATTAGTATTGATGTCTTCTATGCCGCCGGTAATGTTGCCCTTGCCATCGGCGATGAAAACGCCAGTTCGGGCGAGCGAGGTGGGAGCGTTAGGTCCGCTGGTAAAAACCTCGCCATTGGTGACAAAGGCATACTGGCCACTCAGGCTTGACAGACTGTAGTTGCCGGTCGGAGGAGGTGGCTGGACGTTGGAACCGCCACCGCCGCAGCCGGAAATCCCGAGGGCAGCGGCTGCAACCAGCGCTGTAAGGAGGCGCTTCATCGCACACCTCGCAGAGCTTCTTTTTCTGCTGGCGTCATCAGCGAGGCCGGCGTGGTTAGAAAGCCTTTGGTGTTGCGAACCGCGACGGCTTGGGCGCCCTTCTGCACAATGCGCGCCGCAAAGTAGGTAGTGTCACCGAGGGTCAGCGGTTCGCCAACGATGCGCACGCTATCGCCGGGATTCAACTCGAAATGGCTGGCTTTCAAAACCTTTCTATTGCCCAGATGCACGTCCACCTGTCCGGTAGACGTCTGAAGAATTAGATGGGCGCCGATGGGCGGCGTGCTGGATGCCGAATCGAACTTTACGACCGTGCCAAGAAGAAAACTCTCGCGGCTGATGTCATAAGCGCGAAGCTGCTGCGCATCGGGCTGTTTTGGCTGTTGAGCGCTGGCAGAAATGCAGAACGCCAGGGTGATCACGAGTGCGACAATGCCTGTCTTACTCTGTATGAGTGCTTTCATATCCCTTCCCACCTGCGAGAGTTCCACTCGGAACCTTTTTCCGTTGCGGGGACGAAACGAAAAACAGTTTCGAGGCGCAAGGCTAAAGGTTCATTCGCTTAGATGGCGAATCCCTGTGGCTGGTTTCGGAATGACGCACAGAATTTCCTACATTGCAACATTCGCCGTATTCCCAGGCTGCACAGAGTATTCCCCGCTGGTTACTAACCCGTTCCCGGTGAAAATGTTTCGCGTTCGCGGAGAAAAAATAACGATTTTCCGGCGCGAAGAGTTCGATTTGACAGAAGGCCGGGTTCCGAACATAATTGTATGTACGTCAATCCTGTGGAGGGCTGACAAGCCTGGCGTGAGAACTCAGGCTACACGGATGGCGCCAAAATATATTTTTGTAACCGGCGGAGTTGTTTCCTCACTTGGAAAGGGCGTAGCTGCCTCCTCTATCGGCTGTCTCCTCGAAAGTCGCGGTTTCAAAGTCACCCTGCAGAAATGCGACCCGTACCTCAACGTTGATCCAGGTACGATGAGCCCTTTTCAGCATGGTGAAGTGTTTGTCACCGAGGACGGCGCGGAGACGGACCTCGATCTCGGCCACTATGAACGCTTCACGCACGCCAAGCTTTCCCGCGACAATAACTGGACGACCGGCCGCATCTACGAAACGATCCTCACCAAAGAGCGCCGCGGTGATTACCTCGGCAAAACCGTCCAGGTAATCCCTCACGTCACCGACGAGATCAAGGCGACCATCAGGAAAGTTTCCGAAGGCGTCGACGTCGTTATCGTCGAGATTGGCGGCACGGTTGGCGACATCGAGTCGCTTCCCTTCCTCGAAGCCATCCGCCAAATGCGCCTGGAAATGGGCGCGGAGAATACGCTCTTTGTGCACGTCACGCTGGTGCCGTTCATCGCCGCCGCCGGTGAACTGAAAACCAAGCCCACGCAGCACAGCGTAAAAGAAATGCTGAGCATCGGGATTCAGCCGGACATTTTGCTTTGCCGCAGCGACCATCACATTCCCGCGGAATTGAAGAAGAAAATCGCGCTGTTCTGCAACGTTGCGGAGTCCTGCGTCATCTCCATGGAAGACGTCGACACGATTTACGCCGTGCCCGCCGAACTGAGTAAGGAAGGATTGGACGCGCAAATCCTCCGTCTGCTGAAGCTGAAAGACCATCCTTCAAACATGAAACCATGGCTCGACCTGGTCCACCGCATGCATCATCCGGCGGGCGAAGCGCGCATCGCCGTCGTCGGGAAGTACGTTCAGCTCGAAGATGCTTACAAAAGCTTGCGCGAAGCCCTGATGCACGGCGGCCTGGCGCACAATCACAAAACCGTTCTCGAATGGATTGAAGCCGAAGAGATCGATTCCGCCGCAACGGCCGCGGCGCGCCTCCACGGTTATGATGGAATCCTGGTTCCCGGCGGATTCGGCAAGCGCGGCATTCAAGGCATGGTGCACACTATCCAATACGCGCGCGAACACCGCGTGCCCTTTTTTGGAATTTGCCTGGGGATGCAGTGCGCAACCATCGAATACGCGCGCGACGTTGCCGGACTGAAGCAGGCCGACAGCACCGAATTCGATCCGCAGACGCCCCACCGCGTGATTTACAAGTTGCGCGAACTTCTGGGCGTGGACGAAATGGGCGGCACGATGCGGTTGGGCGCCTGGCCGTGCAAACTCGAGCCCGGCTCCTTCGCGCACAAAGCCTACGGCAAACTCGAAATCAGCGAGCGCCACCGCCACCGCTACGAATTTAATCGCGATTACGAAAAGACGCTGGTCGCTGCTGGACTGCGCATCACCGGACGCACGCCCGATGAAAACTACGTCGAAATCGTCGAGGCGCCGGACCACCCGTGGTTCCTCGGCTGCCAGTTCCATCCGGAATTCAAGTCCAAGCCGCTCGAACCGCACCCGCTCTTCGCCGCCTTCATCGGCGCGGCCCTCGAGCACAAGAAAAATAAGGCACGTCCCGTGCCGGAGCCCAAGCGTGCGCAGGCCGTGGGGATCACGCCGCACGTCACTGCCTAAATCGTTGCAAACCCAGCCCTGGCTGCGTAGCCTAGATAACTTGCAGACTTTTCCCTATCTCGTATGAGCACGACTCACGAAATTTCGCTTGGCTCTTTGCGCCTCGGTGGCGGTAATCCCTTGTTTCTGATTGCCGGGCCGTGTGTGATTGAAAGCGAAACGCACGCGCGCATCATGGCGGAGAAGATTGCCAAGATCGCGTCCGACGCAGGAATGCCCTACATCTTCAAGGCTTCCTACGACAAGGCCAACCGCTCCTCGTTGAAAGCCTTCCGCGGCCCAGGATTGAAGGAAGGATTGCGGATTCTCGACAAGATCAAGTCCGAACTGAAACTACCCATCCTTACGGACATACATGATGCGTCGCAGGCAAAACCCGCGGCGGAAGTCTGCGATGTGCTGCAGATTCCCGCCTTCCTGGCGCGGCAAACGGATCTGCTGATCGCCGCGGGCAAGACCGGCCGGGTCGTCAATGTAAAGAAAGCGCAGTTTCTGTCGCCGTGGGATATGGCCAACGTTGCGGAGAAAGTGGAGAGCACCGGAAATACGAAGATTATTCTCACGGAGCGCGGCTCTTCGTTTGGGTATCAGAATCTTGTCGTGGACATGCGCTCCTTCCCTATCCTGCAAAGGATTGGATACCCGGTCGTCTTCGATGTAACACATTCCGTGCAGCTTCCGGGCGGGCAAGGCCACTCCAGCGGAGGTCAGCCGCAGTTTATTGAGCCGTTGGCGCGCGCGGGTGTAGCCGCGGGCGTGGACGGCATTTTCCTGGAAACCCACGACTACCCAGCAAAGGCTCTTTCTGACGGGCCCAACGCGCTTCCGCTGTCGCAGCTCCTCAGCCTGCTCATGAAATTAAAGGGGCTCAGCACCGTGGTCCGCCGGTGGAGCGCTTCATGAGCCTCGACACGGCGCGACGCGTGCTGAAAATCGAGGCCCAGGCGATTCAGGACGTCCTGGCGCGCCTGGACGCCAGCTTTGAAAAAGCCGTCGATGTGCTGTTTGCATGCAAGGGACGCGTAGTGGTCACCGGGATGGGCAAATCCGGGCTGATCGGCCGAAAAATCTCGGCAACTTTGTCCAGCACGGGTACGCCGTCATTTTTTTTGCATCCAGCGGAAGCCTTGCACGGCGACCTCGGAATGCTTGCGCGGGGCGACGCTATGCTCGCCGTGTCTTATGGCGGAGAAACGGAAGAAATCATTCGTTTGCTCGAAGCGCTCAAGCGCTTGGAAATGCCGCTGATAACGCTGTCCGGGAAAGTGCAATCAACGCTCGCCGAAGCCAGCGACGTCGTCCTGGACGTGAGCGTAAAAGAGGAGGCGTGTTCGTTGAATCTCGCCCCCACAGCGAGCACCACCGTGGCAATGGCCGTGGGCGATGCCCTCGCCGTATCGCTTCTCGAACGGCGAAACTTTCGCCATGATGATTTTGCTGCGCTGCACCCCGCCGGGCGCCTTGGCAAAAAACTGCTCCGCGTCGAACATCTGATGCACGCGGGCGAAGCGCTGCCCCACGTTTCAGCCGGGACACCCATGCCGGACGTCTTTCACGAAATGAGCAAAAAAGGTCTCGGAATGACGACAGTGCTGGAGCCCGACGGCCGCCTCGCGGGTATTCTGACCGACGGGGATCTCCGCCGGCTCATGGAAAAACATCGCGGCGCCGTCCTGGAGATGCGCGCGGCGGATGGCATGACCAGGAATCCTCAGACCATCGGGCCTCACGTGCTGGCCAGCGAAGCCTTGAATTTGATGGAGAAGCGCAAGATCACTTCCATCGTGGTTACCGACGAGGCGCGCGGCGTGCTCGGCGTTGTACACTTGCATGACCTGTGGACACTGGAGCTGATGTAGTGGCGGGTCTTTCGCGTCTTTTGCGTCCCGGCGCTTTATGTCGGGAAGACCCGTTCTTTCTCACGTAGGGGCGCCCGCCGCGGCGAGCTGCGCCCCACTGGGCAACCATGCGAACAGAGAGAGTCTGGCAGTAGAGAGCGAGCACACACGCAGTGTTAAGAGGAGAAGAAATTGGCCAACCGAGGAAGGAAAATCCCACCGAAACTGGCAAGACGAGCCAAACAAATTCTCGTCCTGCTGATGGACGTTGACGGCACGTTGACGGACGGCAGCGTCACGCTGCTGTCGCAGTCGGACGGCTCGGCGCTCGAGAGCAAAACATTTGACGCTCACGACGGCCAGGGCCTCACGCTGGCCGTTACCGCCGGACTGCGCACCGGCGTCATCACCGGCCGCGGCAGCGCCGCTCTGCGCCGACGTTGTAAAGAGCTGGACATCGAATTCGTCTACGAGAAGCAAGGCCACAAGATCGCCGCTTACGAAGACGTCCTCCGCAAAACAGGTGCGCAGGAAACCGAAGTTGCTTTCCTCGGCGATGATCTCCCCGACCTAATGGTCATGAAGCGCGTCGGCCTTGCCGTCGCCGTCCACAACGCCACGCCGGAAGTCCGCCGAGCCGCCCACTACACCACCAAAGCCGATGGTGGCAAAGGCGCCGCCCGCGAACTCGTCGAACTCATCCTTAAGTCCAAAGGCATCTGGGAAGAGATGATCGACAAAGCCCGCGCCTGAACCCGCGCTCTCGACACCGTTTCAGCCCCGCCAGCACTCTTTGCGTTACAATCGGATGGCTATGGGGCGCCGCAACCGCAAACGAAGCTCGAAAGCTGCCGACCCTTCCAAGATTGGCAATAAAGCGGAAACGCCTGCGAGTCCGTCCGAGTTTTCCTTTGATTCGGAAATGATCGCAAGCTTTGCCGACGCCTCCAGTGATTCGGAAATGGTTGCGAACTACCCCGACAGACCCAATGATTCGGAAAACGTTGCGAGTTCTCCCAACGTCCCCAGTGATGCGGAAATTCCTGCTGTCCCTTCCGTCGCGCCTACCGGGGCGGACCGCCGGACCCATCCTCGTTACGAGTTCTTTGCCGCCGCTGAGGTCCTTCCAGCCGAATCCGGCGCGCGGATGGAAACGCGCGTCCGCGACTTGAGCCAGCAAGGCTGCTATGTAGACACGAGCGACGCCCTCCCCTTGGGGACGGTCACGGATGTACGCATCACCAAGGGCGCCCAACGGTTTGAGGCCCGCGCAAGAGTCGTCTACTCGCGAGCCACCAAGGGCATGGGCCTGGTATTTACCGCCATTGAGCCGGAGCGGCTTCGCACACTTGAAACTTGGCTCACCGAATCCCGCGAGACCTCCTGGCTCGCGGCAAACCGCCGAAGGAGTCAGCGAGTCCTAATGACCATCCCGGTCCGGGTTTCGGGAAAGAGCGGCGCTGCATCACCCTTTGAAGAAGAGGCTCACACGCGCGCCATCAGTGCTCACGGCGCGTTGATTCTCTTGTCGGCACAGGTGTTCAGGGGACAGCGGCTCACTCTATCGAACGTGCAGACCAAAGCGGCGCTCGAGTGTGTTGTCGCTCACATCGACAGGCGTCAACGCAATCAGCCTCAAGTGGGAGTGGAGTTCATGCTGCCCAATCCGATGTTCTGGCATGTGGCCTTCCCTCCGAAAGATTGGACGCCCCGTCACCCCGACGCCAAATCCCGCGCAAGAGCGCGCGAATCAAGCTAAATTCCCGCACCCGCCCCTATCCGGCCAATCAGAAGTTAGCTCAACGAACAACCTTCCAGCTTGCGCCACAAAATTCTTCGCCTCTATCGTTTTCTCCATCCTAATGTATGTATTGCATGTACGTATTGCGTTTCAGCCAACGAGCATCATTCTTATCGCTGCATCCAAACGTCTTTTCGAATGCTCGCTCGCAAATCGCCACAGAACACCCGCAATTCCCACGCGTGCCAATTAAAACCGCGCTTCCGCA
>WNFS01000771.1_pt1 | contig 23454 bp, 25 predicted proteins | sample 5400141 | NCBI WGS metagenome assembly WNFS01 (sample SAMN13153358, study PRJNA577476) | soil metagenome | isolation source: 60 cm saprolite under Madrone tree | place: USA:California | collected 2016-06-14
CAAGAATATCCCCGCCGGACGAGCCTATGAAGTAATTGAAAGCAAAGGACTTATCGAGGTTTCTAAATTCTAGTATGTTTCCATTATTGTGCGCTTTCGCCTCCGCCTCTATAAATGGCTTCAACAAAGTAACTTGCGCTGCCCGAATTTACGAGTTTTATAACACCTCGGGAGCACCCCTTAAGGACGCGGTCGGATACCCCAAACTAATCCGGCCGCGTTCGTGTTTCTCGGGGATTGGGGCATCGAAGATTCTGTTTTCCGGGGTAAACGGGCTATGAGCCGTTCGCGGTTCGCACTTCTTCTCCTTCTCACGCTCTCGGCGATTTACCTGTACGCGTTTCCGTCGGCGACACTTATTTACGGTGGCGGCGTTCTCCTCCATGCCGGCGCCGGAATTTTGCTCGCCATTTTGCTGATCCCGATTTTGCGGCAAGTCTTTGGCGATTGTTCCTGGGAACTTCGCGTCGGTTGGCTTCTCATCGCTGCTGGAACTTTGCTCGGCCTCGCGCTGATCAAGATCGGCACGCCACACCGCTTGCGCGGTTGGCTTTATCTCCACATCGTTTTCTGTTCCGTCGGTGTGTTGTTTGTAGGAAGTTCCTGGCTCGCTAGGCGCGGCTGGTTTGGCAAAGGTTTCGCTGCCGGAGCAGCAAGCTTCGCAGCCTTGGCTTTGACGCTGGCTGCCGTCGCTGCCGGCTCCTGGTGGGTGCGAGAAATTGCCTGGAAGAACAGCTACCGCGTAACAAATCCCAAAATGCCGTCAGAAACGATGGACGGTGAAGGCGACGGTCCCTCCGGCAAATTTTTCCCAAGTTCCGCGCAAACCAAAGACGGAAAAAACATTCCCGCGAAATATTTCATGCAATCGCAGGCTTGCGAGCGCTGCCACAATGACATCTACAAACAATGGAACAGCTCCGCGCATCACTTTTCTTCCTTCAACAATCAGTGGTATCGCAAAAGTATTGAGTACATGCAGGACATCGCCGGGGTGAAATCCTCCAAATGGTGTGCTGGCTGTCACGACCCTGCGCTGCTCTTCAGCGGAATGTTCGATTCGCCGATTCGCCAAATTGAAAATACTCCGGCGGCACAAGCCGGGCTCAGTTGCATGATGTGCCACAGCATCGTCGACGTGAAAAGCACCATGGGCCAGGGCGATTTCGTTCTCGAATATCCGAAACTGCATGAACTCGCCGCCAGCGAAAATCCTGTGATGCGCACGTTGCACGACTTCATGGTGAAGGTGAATCCGGAGCCGCATCGCCGCACGTTCCTGAAGCCTTTCATGCGCGAACAGACCGCGGAATTCTGCTCCGGCTGTCACAAAGTCCACCTTGATGTTCCGGTGAACCGCTACCGCTGGGTTCGCGGCTTCAATGAGTATGACAACTGGCAAGCCAGCGGCGTTTCCGGACAAGGCGCGCGTTCCTTTTATTATCCGGCAAATCCGATGATGTGCGCCGATTGCCACATGCCGCTGCTGCCCTCGAAAGATGAAGGCAACATCAACGGTTTCGTTCACTCACACCGTTTCCCCGGCGCCAACACCGCCGTACCCACCGCGAATCTGGACTCCGAACAACTTGCGCAGAGCGTGAAATTCCTGCAGGACAAACAAGTCACCGTCGACGTTTTCGCCATCTCGCCCGCGGGCAAAGCTGAAGCTGTTTCGCCCTCTCCGCTGGCAAATGGACAGGAACTTTCGACGACGTTCGCGGTTGGCGAAGAGGCTGAGGTGACTTCGCCGCAAGGGCCTAAAGGTGAAGTCCGCGCGATTACGGCGCCACTTGGCCGTGTGCAAGCTTCCGTGCGTCGTGGTGACGATTACCGCGTGGATGTTGTGGTCCGCACACGCAAGGTTGGACACTTTTTCCCCGGCGGTACCGTGGACGCGTTTGACGTGTGGCTCGAATTGCAAGCGACTGATGAGAAGGGACAAATTCTTTTCTGGAGTGGCAAAGTCGAAGATGACGGCAAAGGTCCTGTCGAGCCCAGCGCGCATTTTTATCGCTCGCAACAAATCGACGCCCACGGCAACGTCATCAACAAACGCAACGCGTGGTCAAACCGCGCCGTCGTTTATGTTCACCTGATTCCACCCGGCGCTGCGGACACTGTTCACTATCGGATTCACATTCCGGAGAATTCCGGCGAGAAAATTAGTTTGCACGCAAAACTCAACTATAGAAAATTCATGTGGTTCAACACGCAATTCGCCTATGCGGGCGAGGAAGATCAGCAACAACCGAAAGGCGCTACCACTCCCGACTACGATGATCGTAAGTTCGCATTCCACGGCGATACTTCAGGTGTCGCTGGTATGCTAAAGAAAATTCCCGACCTGCCCATCATCACCGTCGCCGAAGACACGAAAACCATTGCGGTGCTTGGGAGGTCGAATCCCGTTCCAGCTCCGAATGCAGTCGCCGCGAAAGAAGACTGGATGCGCTGGAATGACTACGGCATTGGACTATTTCTCCAGAACGATTTCAAAGGAGCCGAAGCAGCATTCACAAAAACCACGGAAGCCGATCCAGCAAACGCCGACGGCTGGGTAAATATTGGCCGTGTCCGAACGCAAGAAGGCGATACCGCAGGCGCGTTCACAGTTCTGGATAAAGCGCTGTCGCTCAAACCGGAGCTTCCGCGTGCAAATTATTTTTATGCACGAGACCTGAAGGAAGAAGGCAGGTACGACGAAGCCATCGCGAAATTGCAAAGTGTGCTGATGCGATATCCGCGCGATCGCGTGGTGCGCAATGAACTTGGGCGGATTTATTTTCTCCAGAAGAAATATTCTGACGCCGCTCAGCAATTTGAATACACGCTTACCATCGATCCTGAAGATTTGCAGGCCCACTACAATTTAATGCTCTGCTACAACGGCCTCGGCGATGAAGCCAAAGCCGAAGCGCACAAAATCCGCTATCTACGATTTAAGGCGGATGAATCGTCGCAGGCGATCACCGGGTCTTACCGACAGGCGCATCCCGAAGATAACAACGAGCGGCAGCTGGTACACGAGCATGTTTCGGTGGCGCTGGAAGCGGAAAAACCGAAGAAGACTGCCCTTTTGAAGAAACCGGTGGCGGGCGGAAGTTCGGTTGCGGCAGGCGCAAAAGCAGGAACGGTTACGAAACCGGCCGGCGGGTCGCGATAGATTTCTCGGCAGGATTATTCGGGAGATTGGGGAAGAGGGCGCATGACTTGGATCAAGACGATTCGAATGGAAGAGGACGAGAGCGTCAAAAAGGCGATCGAAGATGAGCGCAAGCTTTATCCCGTGGAATACGCCGCGCCGGTGGCTGCTGTTTTTGCGGGGGTGGAGGCCAGCATCGTCGGCTCGCATTCGCTGTTTCCGGATGTGCTTTTTCATGCGTTCAGCACCTATGGCGCTTTGCTGTCTTCGGAATTGCCGCTGAAGAGGCACCAGCATGAAATGATCGCGACAATGGTTTCGGTGACGAACCGGTGCCACTATTGAATCGAATCACACGCAGAGTTTCTGCGCCGGGTGACGTTGGATCAGGAGATGGTGGAAGCGCTGAAGAAGGATTACCGCACTGCGCCGATCAGTGAACAAGACCGCACCATGTTGGACTACGTGGTCAAGCTGACGAAGGACGCGACGAAGGTTTGGCCGGAGGACCACGCAAAGCTGCGCGCGGCGGGATTCGACGATCGCGGCATTTTGCAGATTACTTTGATCGCGTCGTGGTTCAACTACATCAATCGAGTGGCCGATGCGCTGGGGGTGGGCCGCGATGGGAATGCGGTGGCGAAGTGAAGAAGTTGCTGGCGGCTTTGGCGGGACTTGCGGTTGCTTTGTTTTTTACGGCATTTGCGGGAATAGGGGCGCCATCGCCAGCGCCGGCGAATTCGCCGGGTGTGACTTTTCGGGACGTCACGCAGCAGGCTGGGATCCGGTTTGTGCATAACAACGGGGCGTTTGGGAAGAAATTTCTGCCTGAGACGCTGGGGCCGGGCGTCGCATTTATTGACTACGACAATGATGGATGGCCGGACATTTTCCTGGTGAATGGAACGGACTGGCCGGGGCACACCAGCAAACATTCGACGCCAAAGCTGTATCACAACAATCACGACGGGACGTTTACCGACGTGACGCACAAAGTGGGGCTGGACGCCACGGAAATATTTGAGATGGGAGTGGCCGCCGGAGATTTTGACAATGATGGCTACGACGATTTGTTTGTCACGGCGTACGGGCAGAGCCACCTGTTTCATAACAACGGGAACGGGACATTTACGGATGTGACGCAGAAGGCGGGTCTGGGCGGAGTGCAGGAATTCAGTACTGGGGCGGCTTGGGTCGATTACGACAAGGATGGGCGGCTCGATTTAGTCGTTGCGAATTATGTGCAGTGGAGTCCGGAGACGGATCTTTATTGCACACTGGATGGGAAAAGCAAATCGTATTGCACGCCGGAATCTTATAAGGGCACGGCCGTGCGGCTGTGGCACAACCGCGGCGACGGGACATTTGAAGATGTGACGAAAAAGGCGGGGCTTGGTGATCCTACTTCGAAGACGCTCGGGATTGCTGTGCTGGACTACGATGGCGATGGCTGGCCCGATCTTTTGCTTTCAAATGACACGCAGCCGAACAAGCTGTATCACAACAATGGCAATGGCACGTTCACAGAGAAGGCAGTGCTTGCAGGCGTGGCTTTCAGCGAGGATGGCGTTGCGCGCGCGGGCATGGGAGTGGACACGGCGGACTACGACCGCTCCGGACATCCCAGTTTGTTGATTACAAATTTTGCCAACCAGATGCTTTCGCTTTATCACAACGAGGGCACGGGGTTGTTTGTCGACGAAGCGCCGCAGTCGGAGATTGGGCGGGCGTCTTTGCTGACGCTGGGATTCGGATGCTTTTTCTTTGACTATGATTTGGACGGGTGGCCGGATGTTTTTGTGGCCAACGGACATATCGATCCGGACATTCAGCGCGTACAGGCCAATGTGAAATACGCGATGCCGCCGCATCTTTTCCGAAATATGGGCAAAGGACAATTTGCAGAGGTGACGAAATCCGTGGGAGCGGCGTTTGCTTCGCCGCGCGTTGCGCGTGGTGCGGCCTATGCGGATATTTATAACGACGGCAGGCTCGATGTGCTGATGGCGACGAATGGTGGGCCTGCGGTGTTGTTTCGAAACGAAGCAGCTGGCGGAGCGGCGAACCGAAGCTTGCGCGTGAAGCTGGTTGGCACAAAATCCAATCGGGATGGAATCGGTGGCATTGTGCGCGTAACGGCGGCAGGCGAGACGCAAACGCAGATGATGCGGAGCGGGTCGAGCTACCTCTCGGCGAGCGAGCTGGTGCTAACTTTTGGACTCGCACAACACGAGAAGGTGGAGAACATAGAGATTAAGTGGCCGAGCGGGCAGGTAGATCGCCTGACAAATATTAGTGGGGGGCAGACGATCGTTGCGACCGAAGGAAAAGGCATCACGGCGAACAGACCGTACGGAAAGAGTTTGCAATAGCAAAGAAAAGGCGCAGGCGCGTCGGTTAGACGGCGGTGGCATGAGTCCTGAAACGGCCTGCGACGCCGCTATCCTCAAGCCACTTCCCCGTCGCGGTATTCGTCAGATCGTGGCGCAACAGCGCGCGCAGATCGGATTCATCGTCGACGTCCATCTCCAAGCGCTCATTTCGAATAATAATTATCCTCGCATGCAGACGTTCCGCTTCTTGACGATGCTTGGCGAAGCTGTCCGGCCCGAAATGCGACGGAAAAAGCGCCGGGGGCGTGCGAAGAATCGCGTTGGTGCCGGTACCGTCGCGAGATGGGACCATGACAACGGATGGCGAAGAACATTCCGCCGCCAAAAGATCATCGATGTCGCACGGCTGGACGAGCGGAAGATCAAGCGGCAAGCGCAGCAATGCCTTGACTCCGCGATCAGCACAAAGGCGCGACGCATAATCGACGGACGCACTTTCCGAGATTTGCTGCTCCTCGCGCAATATTTCCCAGCCATATTCCGCGGCGGTTTCCAGCGCGGGCTCGTAATTTGTGATGACAAATATTTTGTTCGCGCGCTGAACGCCGCGCACGGAGCCGATTGTGTCCGCCAGCATCGCTTGCGCCAAGCCGAAGCGCTCATTGGGAGTAAGCACCGCAGCGAGGCGCTGCTTTGCGTTCCGCAAATCTTTGATGGGCAAGAGGAGGGCGCGGATCGCGGGCTTGTCGTCCGAAATGTGCTTGGGAATGAATTGCAGGGATTCTGACTGATCCGTAGTTTCCATCATTGACCCGTCGTATTGCGTGGTATCGTTTGCTCGCGCTCAGCTTCCCCGCTGACAAAAGCTAATGCCATCGTATCAGAGGCAGAGCAGATGAGTATCAGCGGAAATAGGTGATTTCGGGATTGGAAAGCGAGCGCGGAAAAATCAGTGGGGCGGAGCAGAGTGGCGATGAGTAGAAAAATTGGGATTCTTGGCGGCACCGGTCCAGAAGGTTCGGGTCTGGCTTACCGGTGGGCGCGCGCGGGAGAAGAGATTGTGATCGGTTCGCGAGACGGACAGCGTGCGGCGGACACGGCTGCGCAACTTCGCGCGCGAATTGGTGGGTCCGCGAAAATTGAAGGGGCGGACAATGGTGCGACTGCCGCGCAGTGCGATGTCGTAGTGCTGACGGTTCCGTTTTCCGGCTGTGCAGCGCTCTTGAAGCAGTTGAAGAGTGTTTGGAAGCCTGGAACCGTGGTGATTGACACAACCGTGCCCTTGGCAGCCGCAGTTGGAGGAGCGGCCACGCGCATGCTGGGTGTGTGGCAAGGCTCGGCGGCGGAACAGACTAAGGAACTGCTGCCTGCGGGCGTCAGCGTCGCGGCAGCGTTCCAGAATCTTGGCGCGGAACTTCTTGCTAAGGATGAGGACGTCGACTGCGACATACTCGTATGCAGCAATGACGATCGCGCGAAGCAAATCGCCTCGGAGTTAGCTGGGAAAATTCCCGGAGCACGAGCGCTCAACGGTGGAAAGTTAGAAAACGCGAGGATCGTGGAATCATTGACGGCGCTGCTGATCGGGATAAACATGCGCTATAAGGTCCGCAGCGCAGGGATTCGCTTCACCGGCTTGCCCATCGAGTAGCCAGCATTTCTTCCCTAGTCGACGGACTAGTCTCGACAAATTTGGAGGAGGGCCGGGTTTACGAAAGCCTGGGCCGGCTGACGGGCGAATCCGGAAGAAGCCCAGACGGCAAAAGCGCTGCCATCGGTACACCTTGAATCTGCACCAATCCTGAGGCTGATACTTTTCTAGATAGCAGGTTCTTTGACGGAATCCCCGTGCGGGCGAACGATTTTTCGCAATCCGCGATAGAGGGACCGCGCATATTCCCTTCCATGAAAGCGAGGCCGGGGCAGCGAGTGCAGGTTCCGAGATGGGTGCACGACGAGCATGCGCCCAAATCCTTCCCTCGAATCGAACGGACTTCCTTAAGCTGCACGGACCATTGCCAGATATCCAGAAACGACTTTCGCCGGACATTTCCGCACGGCAATGGGAATTGCACAACCGCGCGGCTGCGGGCGATATACCTGGCCTTCATCGGACCAGCTCCCACGCAGGCACGTCGGGAGTGAAGACGAGGCGCGCGACGTTCGCGCGGGATACGAATTCAAGCGCGGAATGAAAAACTTGGTTGACCAGTTCCGAATCTTGCGCAAAAAAGAGTGTGTGCCGCAATAACTCCCGCGCTGCGGCGAGTTGCGAGATCGGCTCGATCCGGTTGACTGGCCCTTGCACCAGAAAGAAAAGTGTGTCGAGAGGCGCGAAAACGTTGGCGCCCACACGCACAAGTTCACCGGCGAAAGGTGTGCCGTAGGCCATATAATTCGGCCCGCTTCGGCGAACGTAAGAAATTTCGTCCGTGAGGACTGTGGCATCGGGCGGAGCGAGCCGGGCCATGGTGGTCTTGCCGGCACCAGAAACTCCCGCGAACAGGAAAGCACGGCCGTGGCGCACAGCACTGGCAGCGTGCACAAGGAAACCGCGTTCATCAGCGAGAACCAGGGAGTGCGCGATACGCAGAACCGCGTCAATCGAGTACGGATTGGCCGATTGGCGGACATAGCCGCGGCGAGCTACTGCATCCCATTCCGCACGAAAGTCTCCGCGTTCAAAGCGCCAGACGGAACCGCTCCGGAAAACATGGGCGTCCTCGTCGGTCGCTTTTTCAGAGGGCGGTTCGAGGTAAATCGCGAGCTCATAGGAAGGTTGCGCCGAAGGATTCAGAAAGCCCGCGTAACGCCGCTCGATCATTGCGCAGAAATCGGCGTCGCCCGACCGAAGGAGAATGGGAATGCCTCCGATCTCAACAATGACACCCTGCGATTCCGTCCACAGCGCGGTCCCGGAAGAAGCAATGGAAGACGCCGCGCTCATCAGGGGCACTCCCCTGCCACGTCACGATTCGCGGAAGCAGCAGCTTCCCGTTTTCGGGCCAATCGCGTACGCAAGGAATGCCATTGCATCAACAAGGCGGTCAGATAACCCGAACGCCGCAGTGCCCATCCGAAAAGACGGCATTGGAGGCTTGGCGTCACGGAAAGCTCGATCTGCGTGCGGCCTCTAGCGAGCCCGGTGACCCGGCCGAGATACTCGCTTTCAGAAACAGCGGGATCCTCCACCGTCAGGGTGTTCCCGCGAGTGATTAGGCGCACCGGCCCGCCACAATTTTCGATGCGCACGACGCGGTGAGCACAAAAGCGACCCGCACGGGAGGAAAGCACAATATGGCCGCGTCGAATCCCCCCAATGGGTTCGCACCGGACCAGGAGAACATCACCGGGGAATATCTCCGGGAGCATGCTTCCGCCACGCGCACGGAATCGCAATTCCCCGAAACCACGTAATACTTCCGTCGCAAGCTCCAGCCGCAGTGATTCCTTCGATTGTGCCTGTGCTTCCGTCAATGAATTTGCAAAACTCAAGAATTCTTCCTATTAAAATGGCACTGATGCTGAGTGGGCGATATTTTCCCGCAAGACAGAGCCATCGTTTCAAAAACGCGCTCGTGCTGAAACGAGGGCTTTTGATAAGGCTTCTTCGCCTTGGCATCTTTCGTTGGCGCCATCTCGTTTTTAGATACCTGGTCTTGCAGTTCCGTGCTCAAGTCAGTTGCCCCAACCTTTTCCGTCTAATTTAGCGGCGTACGCAGTCGCGTCGAAGCTTGCATTCAGGGCTGCTGCTAACCGCGCCAGGAAGTCCTTAGTCCTTGTGGTTAGCGGCATTGATCTAAGGCCGTTTACGTTGCGTGGATCCAAGCGCCGAGAAAGGTGAAAACCGCGATCGCCAGCATCCTCGTGGCGACAAGAAGGCGCCTGCTGTTGCGCTCCCTGTTAGCTTTGCGGTGGGCTCCGCGATTCAATATCGTATTTAACGAAGTGGTTAAATACTCAGGCCCGGGAGGCTCTGAGAGAGGGCTTGACATGCTTATAGTGTCCGAAATGAAACAGGGGTTGTCACGTTTTGGGAAGGATAGCGTGCAGTAGTAGTACCCTCTGAGTACGGAGTGCCTAACATGTAAAAAGAAGTACTAAACCCTTTTCTACGCATAATTTGGGGCGTAGTCGCGGGGCTTCAGCCGTCCTAAAAAGAGCTGGCGGAGACAAATGAGCGAGACACGTGGGCGCGCGATGGCAAGCAACCCAAGGGGTCAGGCGCTTGCACGCGAACTCCGCCTGCCAATGGAACCTCGCAGCGAAGGCCGGGGTTTCACGGCGCGATGCCATGAAGACAACGGGACACAAGACAGAACGCGTATTTGAGCGCGACAACATTAGGACTACAGAAGGCATTCACCAAGCTCTCATCAAGGTCGGCCAGTTCTCGCCTGCTACTGTCACCTAGATTGCTGAAAAGTCGAGTACACGATAATATTCAGACAGCGGCGCTATGGTGCAAAGGTTAGCACGCGGCCCTCTCAAGGCCGAAATACGGGTTCGAGTCCCGTTAGCGCTACCATAAAACCTGCTCACGCCTTCTCGCACGACTCTTTTAAAAGAACTAATCGCCCGATCCGGGCCATTCCACGTCGTCATCTGCGGACTTGATAAGGTGAGGAGGGTCCTCGATATCGTACTGCAGGCCCTTGATGTACACCACCTTGGCTGACAGATCCTGGTCGCTGAACAGCGCAGGTTTGAATATGCAGGGCTGATAGATCGTTTCGCCTTTCCAACCAAAACCGCGGATAAACCGTCGCGCGGTCCCTGCCGCGCGCGGAACAACATCGTCCCGGCCGGCAGACTGGAAGCAAGGTCCGTATCGAGGGCGGCAAGGCGTTTCTCAAAGTCGTCCTGGATTTCGAAGTAATTCTCTTGCTTCAGACGGCCCTTAACCCTCTCGTAGATTCTGCGGCTGCGGCGCCCATTTGGACGTCAGAAAATTTGAGCTCAAAAGGGGGGACAAAGAGATCGCAGCGTCCGAGTTCCTCGATTATGCGTTTGCGCCATTCGTCCGAGACATGCAGGTCATCGTGTGCCAGAAACGCTTCAATACGGATTTCTGCGACTACACTCTTGGCTTGCGCTCCGTACTTGCGATCCTCATTTGAATAGGAGATAAAGGCGATTATTCTTGGGCCGATTGACGCTCTTCTTTTGTTCATCGTCATCAGTTGGAGGTTCCTGATCGTACCAAAACACCTAGGAATTAGCTCTAGCAGCAGTTTGCGCATACAGAGCCTCAACCCTTCCAGCGTCAGACAGGTCCCCCGGCGTCAGTACGAGCCGGGGTTCTTGTTTCGGGAGAGTGTTCGACCCAGGACAACGCGCGGCATGGTACGTCCGGTGAAATCGAATACCGAATATCCCGTAGCGATATTCTGGTATTGACAACGTTCTGTAACTGGCCTATATATGCCACCGTGAGTAAGTCTTAGCCCGTTACTCACTGCCAGCCTAATTACAGAATGAACCATAGGGTTATTTTTCCAGCCAGACCAATTTAACGGAGTCCCCCGTGCCACGATTTGTCTGTCAGTCTGCCACCTGTCGCCGTGAGGTTACGCTCCAACCTAGCAACGGAGCGGGACAAATCTCAAATCCACAATGCACCTGTGGCTCGGAGATGAAAAAAGTCTATTCCAAGCCTGCCTTCCGGGAACTCTTGAAAACCGAGGCGCTACTGCTTCTCGGCGACAGCGAGCTGCAATCAATCCGTAAGCTGGGGGCTGTACCATGAGAAGAATATCGACGGCCTTCGAAATCATCTTGTCCGCGAGTCTCTTGGTCGTCGGGCTTTATATGTTGTACGAAGGAAGTTCAAACAAGTCAGGGAGTGCGCCTGCAATCCTGATAGCAGGAGCCGTCTGCTTCACGCTGGGCGTGATGACTTTATTCTCAGCAGTCAGGTCCATCCTTTGGCACCGGCGTATGGTACGACACTCACTGAACCAAGATCTGGACAGCGCTGCTCATGGGCACGATCGCGGCTGACCCGTGCTCGGCGATCCATCTGCTATTCTAGCTAACTGCTTCCGAAACGCCTGAAACCGTATCAGCATCCCCGTAGTCACATCCAGTAATGCCGTTCACGCCGATTATGCACCCTCTAAAGGGCCAATCGGCTTCCACACAATGGGGAGGCGGGCAGACCTGGGCCGTCTCCTCTACCAAACACCCCGAATTGATGCGATAATCGCCCCGCTGTACCTCCTCGAAGGTGTCCCCATCTGGAGTTTGGATGCGTCTCACTTTTTGCATCCTCAATGTGATCGGCGATGTGCTCGACGACGGGGAGCTGTATTTCGTAGAGGCAGCGCAAAGCCTTGACGCCGCAAAAGCGCGTGTGCAAGCACTCGCGGACGTGTGGCCGGGCGAGTATGTTATTTATGATGAGGCAACGGGGGAGCGAGTGCTCATCACCGCAGCCTCGCCAACACCAGCAGAATCGCACGGGCATTGAAGGCGAAGCCGCGTGAACTTTTCAAGGGCGTGGTTTGATTCTCAAGAAGGATGAAAACTCTTCGAGCGGCTATCTATATCAAACCGATTGGTTGTTTCCCCTTTTCCATCAGCCATACCCACAGGGTCACAGGGCGAGACTGGTGGGGGATGGCTGGGGCCGGGAAGGAGTCCACCCTTCAGCCCGGCCTCGCACGACTTGCCATCTTCCGCGCCACGTGCAAAATAACCGTGCGGTTCTTCTCGTCGATCTTGCCTAACAGGCGACGAAAAGTGCTCAGATATTTTGCGTCCTCGCCTGTGTCGCCCCGTTCGGTGTCGTCCCACACGAGTGGTTGCAGCATCGCAGGCGGCTCGTTGCCTTCATAAAAAGAGCGCAGGAAGGCGCTTCTCAATCCGGCCATCAAAAAGCCTTTGATTGTGTTTTCTGCGGTCAGCAGAACCGTTCATCACGGCTGTTTCGATGAGAGGAGGCGTCCTCCGTAGTGCATTCTTTTTTAAGCTAACAGATAGACTCCCATAACATATTGATTCGTCAATCGGCAAAAGACCTGATTCGCCGCTCGGGTGATTCCCTAGATACCGATGGCATTCCAGAGGAAACGCACGCGCAACAGGCCCCCTTTATAAATTACACAATCGGATTGTGGTGCACGATTGACGCCCCCTTGTACCTTCCGCTTATCATCCGTACATGAATTCCCGGTTCATTTCTGCATACACGCTTTAGCCGAGAGGAGCACTGCCGGATGCCCACTGACTGCAAGAGAATCCAGAAGCGGACCCCTGCTACCGTGTCTTTGCAGATCACTAGCGCGAAGCAACCGTTCATCACGGAATTGGCATTCAGTGAAAACGTCAGCCTACACGGCGTCCGCGTTGTAACAGAGCGTGAGTGGAAACCAGGAGAGCGCGTAATCGTGAAGTCCTTTCACGGCACCATCCAATCAGTGGCAAGAGTGATTTATTGCAATCGTTTGGAGGAAACACGATATGCCGTCGGCTTGGAGCTGCGTTCAGCCGTGGGAACGTGGGTGGACGTTTCGCAACCACAACGACCAAGGATGCAAGCCTAACCCAGCAGCCAGCGACGTCCTAAGGCGGCACGCCCCCCGTCACTATGCAGTGTTGGACTGTGATATTCTCGTCTCCGCGCACTCCCGCTGTCGAAGATTGCAATGAAGCCTGACGAAGCAAAGTGCCCAATAGATTCCACCGTCTTCCAGTGCCCTGATTGTGGCCAAGTCTTGGGGCCAGTGACTCCAGCGCAGTTACAGGCGACCGCGTGGCCGTATCATGCGCTGTACTCTCTTCGGCATCGTCGAGCCTTGGAATTGCAGGGGATACAGAGCCGGAACGGGTAGGCAATCATTTTCCCCGCCCAAATTTCTTTCAAATAGAAACTCCGCGACTGAGAGCGCGGCGTTCGAGGTGTTAGGATTTGTGTCGGGATTACATTAAGGACAATTTTATCAAGGGGATGTCCACGACTCCTCCGCAAGCGACGAAGCGATTACTATGGTGAAACCGGGAGCCTCAGCCATGCCAAAGATTCAAGCACATGCGCATCACCCGCGCTTTCATGAAACACCTTCCGAAGTGTTCGAAATGTCGAGCGGTCATCGCATATCTTGAACGCGACTCGAACATTCGGCTCTGGATGCACAAACATAGAAACTAGCTCTTTGGACTGTTTCTGGTGGCTATGATTGCCATGGGTTGGGCGGTGGCTCAAGCGGAACTCGGTTGACTTTCCAGCAGCCAATTCATCCAACTTGCGGATGGCATCCGCTTCATCTTCGATGCTGGCTTTCCAGATTGAAATTCCATCTGACAATATTTCGAAAACGTCATAGGCGCGGTCCATCTTCCCTCGCAACGCCCACGCAAGTTCGCGCTCTTCTTCCGGTATGGAAATCAAATGCGGCGACAAGGATGGGCACGGCAAGGCGGCTTGGCGCTCGGACGGGAGAGGTACTGCAAGGTCCCGGGCTAGTACTCCGAGGAGTGGGACCGGATAGGGACTAAATTAGTATTTCGGCGCCGGGTCTTCCGCAGTCGCCGCAGCTAGCCGTTCCGCCGCCAACAATGGCCGCAACGAGAAAAATTTATTCCGGCACGGCGCGCATCGCACCGCGGGCAGCCGCAGCCAGCGTCCTAGGATGGATGTCACTCCCGGAACCTTTTGAGCGGCGATGCGCCGCAACTCCAGGTTGCCGCAAATGCCGCATCGCGCACAAAAAAGATGGCGAAGCGGTATAGCCCGCGCGTGGAAGCGCGTCTCGCAACCCATGCAACGCCACGGGACAACACCCACAGCGCCAAACAAATAGTCGGAAACGGACCGCCGCCTCGATCGTCGGCAAGCGCCTGATTGACACGCTGGACAGTTCATCGAGAGATTCGGAAGGGCCTCTGCGCATGAGGATAGGGGAAGCGTCCGGTTTCGGCAAGAGGCTGTCGCCTGCAAGTCATCGAACAACGTACAATGGGAAGCGTCATGGCCGACTACACTGCCGATCACGCCCGCGCGGGCATCCAAACGAAATTGCCGAAGCTCGATACCTGGCCCAATCAATACCCCAGCTACGTCATCACGACGCGCTTTCCGGAGTACACTTCCGTCTGCCCAAAAACCGGCCTTCCCGACTACGGCACCATCACCATCCAATATATGCCCCGAAAGGACTGCATCGAGCTTAAGGCCCTTAAAATGTACCTCCTCGCCTATCGCGATCTCGGCATTTTCTATGAAAACGCCGTGAACAAGATTCTTCATGATATTGTCGAAGCCGTTCGTCCCGAATGGTGTGTGGTGCGCGGCGAGTTTACGCCCCGCGGCGGCTTAACTACTTCGATCTTCGCTCGCTGGCCGGAGCGTTCCCCAGCCCGCAAGACCGGCGGCAAAGCCCGCGCACGACAGGGCAAGCCTCGCTGACCGCGCCCATAGACACGGCGCGAGTTGCGGTAGATAATTTTACCGGCATCCAGATCCCATCCTGGAGCCATGATTGAGGAGGGGGAATGAGCATTTCTCCAAATGTGCCTAGTCCAGAAGAATCTTATCGTTACGAGTCCACGGGAACGCCGCGATGGATCCCCGTGCTCTTTGTCGTGCTGTTTATTGTCTTAGCCGCGCTCGGCTATGTGGGCTACTCCGGAATTTCCCGGCTCGAACAAAGTCTTGCCAAAGAGCAGGATCAAAGCAGGGTCTTGACCGCGCAGCTCGAGCAAGCTAACGCTCGTCTCGCCGATTTGAAGGGCCACATTGAAGTTACCGAACAAAAAATGGGGATGACCGTCGCGGAACTTGCCCAAGCCAAGAGCCGTGCGGAATCCATCCGCAAGGAACAGGTGGAATCGGACCAGAAGCTCACCGCGCAACTGTCTCAGGTCAAGAAGGAAAGCCAGGAACAAATTGGTGCGGTAGCCACTGAAGTCGGCGGAGCCAAAAAGGACATTGAAGCGACGAAAACGGATCTAGCAGACACCAAAGGCAAGCTCGAGCGCGCCACGGGCGACATGGGCGTTATGAGTGGCCTCATCGCTCGCAGCCACGACGACCTCGAAGAGCTGAAGCGCCGCGGCGACCGCAACTACTACGAATTTACGATCACGAAATCGAAGAACGGCCAAAAAGTCGGACCGACTCAACTCACTCTCACCAAAACGGACCCGAAGAAATCCAAGTACACCCTGACCGTCCTGGTCGATGACCGTATCATCGAAAAGAAGGACAAGACCGCCGGCGAGCCCGTACAGTTTTACGTCAAAGGTGCTTCGCGCATGGCGCCCTACGAACTCGTCGTTTTCGAAGTCGGCAAAAACCAAGCCACCGGCTATCTTTCTACTCCGAAAGACGTAGGCGCGAGCGCCGCTCCCCCTGCAGCTCCCGCAGCAACGCCAGCGGCCGCTCCCACAAAACCGTCCTAGCCTGAGTGTCGGCGTACGCTCGGCAGAAATCGCAAGCCCTGTTCCGTGTTCTGGAAACTTTCAGGCGGACAGGGCTTCTGTCTTTTCCGTCGCCATTCTACGATGCCAAATCGGACCATGTTTCTTTCCTCTCGTTGCCGAGCCGCTTTTTTTATCCCTTGCATCCTCTTGCTCGCGCCGCCCGCGCTTCCTCAACAACCCGTCCAATCGCCGCCCGATATTCGCATCAGTGTGGATCGCGTCAACGTGGGCGTCGTTGTCACCGACCCTCGCGGCCAGTTCGTCGGCGGCCTGCACCGCGAAGATTTCAACCTGTTCGACAACGGCGCCGAGCAACGCATCACCGATTTCCTCAGCGTTGACGAGCCCGCTCAAGTCCTGCTCCTCATCGAGGCCGGTCCCGCCGTCTACCTTCTCCAGGGCGGCCATCTTCAAGCTGTCCACGCCCTCCTCGAGGGCCTCTCACCCAGCGACCGCGTCGCCATCGCCCGTTACAACGCAGCTCCCGACCCCATCCTCGATTTCACGCCAGACAAATCTTCCGCCGCTGCAGCACTTGACCAGCTGCGCTTCAATCTCGGCTTCGCTCAATTAAACCTGTCCTCCAGCATTGCCACTGCTCTCGATTGGCTCGCACGTGTCCCCGGCAAGAAGTCCCTGGTCCTTCTCTCTACTGGTGTTGATACCTCCCCATCGGCTGCGGCGCAAAATCTTCTGGCTCGCCTAAAATCCACCGAAGTCCGCGTCTTGGCCGTCTCTCTTGGCGGCGAACTCCGCGGCTCCAATCTCCCCGAAAAAAAACACTCCAAGAAAGGCCAACCTCCTGCCGAAAAAACGCAGGCCGCTACCGAAGGCTTTGCTCAAGCCGACGAAGTGTTAAGAGCCATTGCGGAAGCCAATGGCGGCCGCGCCTATTTCCCCAGAACCATCCAGGATTTCGCCGCCGTCTTTACGGAGATCGCGCAGCTCCTTCGTCACGAATACAATCTTGGTTTCGTTCCGCCAGCGCATGACGGAAAGCTCCACTCGATAGAAGTTCGTGTCACCAATTTTCCGGACGCGAAATTCCCAAGCACGGCTTCAGACTCCCCTGCCGCTGCATCCTATCGCATCGATCATCGCCAAGCCTACGTCGCTCCTCCAACGGAGCACCCATAGCAGCTACATTTCTGTTTGCTTTTTTTTGTGCGCGCGGAAAACTCTGCCGTTAGGCACTTCTGAAGAAGTGCTACTCGAACTGTTTCAACGTCTTCGCCATCTCACCCAATTTCTCATTCATCAACCCAAAAACCGTTCCCGCCTCAAACGTCCCATCGTCATTGCGCCGCCCGGCTGCGGACTTCGTCAAAATCTCAATCCCCTGTTCCACTCTGCCCACCGGCCATATATGAAACTTCCCCGCCGCCACCGCATCCATTACGTCTTCCCTCAGCATCAAGTCTTCGACGTTCGACTCCGGCATCAGCACGCCTTGTGTCCCCGTCAATCCTTTGATCCGGCACACGTCAAAAAATCCCTCAATCTTCTCGTTGATTCCACCAATCGCCTGAATATCCCCCTGCTGATTCATCGATCCCGTTACGGCAATGTCCTGCCGCAGCGGCATTCCGGAAAGCGCCGACGCCAGCGCATAAATTTCTGTCGAGCTCGCGCTGTCTCCATCCACTCCCGAATACGATTGTTCGAAGCAGATGCTCGCGGAGAGCGACAAAGGCTTGTCCTGTGCAAATAAGCTCCGCAAATATCCCGAAATGATGTGCACGCCTTTGTCGTGAAACCGTCCGCTCAGATTTGCTTCGCGTTCGATATTAATGACTCCCATCTTGCCGAGCGCCGCGGACGCTGTTATGCGCACCGGCTTCCCAAACGAGTACCCGCCAATCTCCAGCACGCTCAATCCGTTCACCTGCCCCACACGCTCTCCCGTCACGTCGACAAGCAGCGTACCCTCTTCGATCATCTCGCGAATGCGCGTCTCAATCAGATTGTGCCGCTCCATCTTCGAAGCCAGCGCGTCGCGCACGTGGGCCGCGCGCACCACTCTCTCGCCCGCCGCCGCTGCCGCGTAGTGCGCCTCGCGTGCCAGGTCCGCAATGTCCACAAACCGCGCCGTCACCTTATTCCGCCGCCCCGCTTTGCGAACCCCGTACTCCAGCATCGCCGCAAAAGCCCCGCGATCAAAAGGGTATAGCCCTTCTTTCTCGGACAGTGTCCGCAATCTACCTGCATACTCCGCAATGACGCCGTCGCTCATCGGCATCTCTTCATCAAACTCCACGCGCACCTTGAAAATCTTCTGAAAATCCTCTTCGTACTCGTACAACATCTCGTAGAGCTGCCGGTCGCCAATCAAAATCACTTTGACGTTGATCTCCACCGCTTCCGGCTTCAAAGCGCTTCCGCCGAACGGATAGAACATCTCCAGCGGCTGAATCTCCAAACGGTTGTGATTCAACGTCCTCTTCAGCGCCCGCCAAACTCCCACTTCCGAGATCGCTTCCATCGAATACATAATCAAGAATCCGCCGTCCGCCCGTAAAAGCGAGCCGCCGCGCAAATCCATAAAGTCGCTAGTCCAGCCTCCTCGCGTGTCGTACGCCCGCTGAATCGTTCCGAACAGATTTGCGTAAGTGGGCGTCGTCTCGAAAATCACTGGCGAACCTTCATCGTCGCTGTGCGCCAAAATCACGTTCACGCCATACAAGCGGAACGGATCACGCTCCGGCCCACCCGAGCCAGGCATCTTCGGCAACCCATCAGACGTATCTCCCTCTTGCTCGCCCTCGCCCTCTCGTTCCTTAAAAGGATCTAGATTGTCCAACAGGTGATGCCGGACCTCTTCAAGATATTCCGAGACATTCGTCCCGGGATACTTCTCCTTCAATTCTTCAATTACCCCGTCCACTAGCACCGAAGCCGCTTCCTGCTCCAGATAACTCAATTCGCTAGCCAATTCCCGAGAGAGCGTCAACGTCTTCCGGTAAACGACAGTGAACTCCTGCCTAAACTGCTCGTACTTCCTCTCAATATCCTCCGCCACTGGCGATTCGAGCTTTCCTTCGTGCACCATCTTTGAAATATCTTCAATCGGCACCATCTGCCCTTCGAGCACCGGAAAAATCTCCGGCAGCGCCACAGCGCCCACTTGCATGTGCCCCAGCGCAAACTGCTCCCTCGCAATGCGCCGCGTGAAGTCGTCCATCAACTCTTTCTCACGCACCGTAAACCGTTCGACAATCCGCCCCTTTTGTCGCTGAAAAGGCTCGCCCTCAAACACTTGCGGAATCCGCCGCCGGAGAAAATCAATTCCCGCCTGCATATCCTTCTTGAACGCGTTCGCCTGTCCGCGCGGCAGCGAAAGCAGCCTCGGCCGGTCGGTAATCTTGAAATTGTTGACGTAACAACGGTCCAGCGAAGGCTTTGTCGGCGGGTGCAAATCCTCAATCATCTTGGCGATGGTCCCGCCACGGCTAGTTCCCGCCAATCCACACACAAACACATTGTAGCCCGGCGCCGACAACTCCGCGCCCATCTTCAGCGCACGCAGCGCTCGCTCTTGTCCGATGAACCCCTCTCGCAACTCCGCCTGCGCCGTCGTTTCAAACGGTATGCGCGGCAGCTCGCATCGCCAACGCAGTTTCGTCGGCGCCAGCTCCGTAGGAGTCGCAGCGGGTCTTAGGTTCTTGGAACTCATCCGAGCCGGGTACTCTAGCACACCCATGCCGCGCCGACCGTAGTTTCCCCGTCAGCGTTTCCCAACGCGAAAGCTATGCTCCCGCAATGGCCAATTTGTCCGCACTCGCATAGCATGGGGCTTCCTAGATCGGGGATTCTAAAGATCCGGAGCCTACAAATGGCGAAACCTGTCAAAGCAGCAGCTCCCAAAGGGCAACTCGATTCGTTCCTCGCCAAATACAGTCCCGAAATCGCTTCACTCGCCCGCCGCGCCCTTACCAAGATGCGCAAGCGTCTCCCAGGCTCCCTCGAAATGGTCTACTACAATTACAACGCTCTCGTGATCGGCTTCGTTCCCAACGACCGCCCCTCCGACGCCATCTTCTCGATCGTCCTGTATCCCCGCTACGTTGTTCTCTTCTTTCTTCAAGGTGCGAGCCTGCCTGATCCTGGCCGTCGCCTTCAGGGCGCCGGCAAACTCGTCCGCAGTGTAAAGCTCGAAAGCGCCGCCACTCTCGACGATCCCGAAATCGTTTCCCTCATGAACACCGCGCTTCACCGCGCGAAAGTGCCCCTCGATCCAAAACAGCCCCGCCGCCTAATCATCAAATCCATCTCCGCCAAGCAGCGTCCTCGCCGCCCGGCCGCCGATTAGAGGTATTTCGCTCTCGAGCAAATCCGTCGAAGTTAGAAGCGCCATGCGACGTTCACGCGCCCTTCGCCGACATTTCATCTCGATGCTCCATATACACGCGAAACACCCCCATCGCTGCCGCCACTATCGTCGGCCCCGCCACCAACCCCAGCAACCCAAAGGCCTGCAATCCTCCCAGAACACCGATAAATAGCAGCAGTTCGTTCAGCCTCGTCCGGTTCCGCAACAACATCGGCCGCACAATATTGTCCGCCACAGTGGATACACCCCCGCAAATCACTACCACCAGTAAGGCTTTTCCCCAATGCCCGCCGAATCCAAGCCAAAGCGCCGCAGGCCCCCAAATGAGCGCCGAACCCACCACCGGCACAAGCGAAAAAAAAGCGATCAGCACGCCCCAGAAAATCGGCGACGAAATTCCCGTCAACGCAAACGATATACCTCCCAGCACACCTTGAATCGTCGCTACCAGCAATCCCACCGCCACGCTAGCAAAAATCAGTTCCTTCGACTCCTCCAGCATGTCCGTCTGGATTTCTTCATCAAACGGCAGCAGGTGCTTTGCTCCGTGCACGATGTCTTCGCCATCGCGGAACATGAAAAACAACGCAAAAATCAAAATGAACAAATCCACAAAGAACGTAACCACATTTTTCAGCAGGCCTGTAAACACCGCTCCCAGAAATGATGCAATTTTCTCCGCTGCCTGCTGCAATGGATCGGATATGTCCATGGTTCGCCAGGATTCCGGCAGGCGTATGCGAACCCACTCTTCGGCTCTCAAAATCAGCCCTGGGCTTGGACCCTGACCGTGCACCGCTAGCTCGCTCTGCAACCGCGCCGTGGCATCCAGCGCTTCGCGCGCAGTAAGAATCAGCACCACGATCGCTGGCACAATCAGCAGCAGCGTCACTCCCAGCGTGCTCGTCATTGCCGCCGCTGTAGGCTTCATTTTTTGCGATATTTTTTGGTGCAGCGGATAAAAGAAAATCGCCAGCACGGCCGACCACCCCAGCGGCACCAGGAACGGCGCCACGATCAGAAACACGAAATACCCCAGCAGCAGAATCGCTCCGTAAGAAAGTACGGTAGTTAACTGGCTACTTGTTGTAGTGTTCGAAGGCGTGGCGGCTTTCATGCGCGGTATATAATCTCACAGACCCTTGCGAAGCAGGTCTCTCTTGGCCAGTTGAGCAAACCAACTATGGCATCGAATCCCACTCCGCTAACTTCCTATCAAATTCGACTCCTTGCTGCACTTGCTTTGATCAATTTTGTCAACTTCGCCGACCGCCAGGTCGTCGTCCCGCTCCTCCCGCTTCTCCGCCAGCAGATGAACGTGACCGACGCCCAGCTTGGTTCTCTCCAGACCGGTCTTCTCATTGTTCTCGCCGTCGCCAGCATCCCTTGCGGCTTTCTCGCGGACCGCTGGAGCCGCACACAAATCATAACCGCCGGCGTTGTTTTCTGGAGCTTGGCCACTATTGCCTGCGGCTTCGCCACTTCTTTCATGCTCTTGCTCGTCGCGCGGGCTCTGATCGGCGTCGGCGAAGCTGCTTACGCACCCGCCGCCCAGTCCATGATTTCCGATTCTTTCCCGTATCAACGCCGCGCCATGGCTCAATCCATTTTCGCTTCCGGTATGCTCCTCGGCGGTGCTGCTGGTCAGGCTTTTGGCGGCATCATGGGCGAAGTCCACGGCTGGAAATACACCTTCATCCTGGTAGGCCTCGTTTGCGCGATACCTGCTCTCTTCGTCTTTAGACTGCCCGAGCCTCCCCGCAGGCCTCGCTCTGAAGTTGTCCCAATCATTAGCCTGCTTTCCGTTCCGGCTTATCTCGCAATGATTGTCGCCGGAACGTGCATTACATTCGCCAGCGTCTCGCTGCTCACGTGGGGCACTGACTTTGCCGTCAACTACAAGGAATTCAGTCTTCGCGAAGCCTCTCTCTCGATTGCTGTCGTCGCGCTTCTCTCTCTCTTGATCGGCGTCCTGACCGGCGGCTTTCTCGCCGACCGTCTCCAGCGAAAATATCCTTACGGCCGCATCATCGTCATTGCTGCCGCGTTCCTGTTCGCCGCTCCTTTTGTCCTCCTCGCCATTCAAGCCGACGAAAAATGGCTCTTTCTCGCCGCGCTCTTCATCGGCGGCTTTTTCATGTCCTGGTATCACGGCCCCGTCACCGCCGTTCTGCACGACCTCACGCCTCAGCGCGCTCACGCAACTTCCATCGGCGTCTACATGTTCGTCACGCAACTTTTGGGAGCTTTAGGACCGCAACTCGTGGGGAAAATCTCTGACGCCAGCGATCTTCAACTCGGCCTGCAAGTAGCGGTCGCTGTAATGGTTTTCGGCTCGCTCTTGATGTTTCTTGTGATCTATTTTGTTCGCCGGGATGGCCTGCATCATCCCCGGCTCGCCGCGTTCCGCGTCGAACCCGGCGACTAGACGCTTGCTGCCTTGCGCCACCCACAACTACCTAATACCTACCAACTGGATCAACCTAAGCACATCCGCCTCGGGTACGTCATACAAAGGCCGTTCATCCTCTTCCTCAAGCCTCTCCCGCAAATACTCTGCCGCAATAAAACTCGCTTCCCGGTCCGTCAAGTCCCGCCCCGTCTTCTCGCGGAATTTCACAAACGCCGTGTGCGCCAATCCCACCACGTGTGCTCCGCCCTGCACAAAAAACTTCGTATCGATCGTATCGCTATGCCGCGTCGCCACTCCATTCCACATATGCGAAAACCGGCACTGATACGCCTTGCCGCTCAATTTCGAAGTCACTTCAAACGCCCCGACAAACTGGCTCATCGCCCCAGCATTCGCTAGTACCGGCCGTGTCGTCACAATCCCCCTCTTTTTCTTTACGTCTTTACTTCCTTACTTCGTTCTTCTTCATCGACTCACCGCCGCCGCCGTCTCCGCATGCGAATAACTCTGTATCGCCGCCGTAACGCCAGCTCCCGCCGGCGCCCGGTAGCCCTGATCCTGTAGCACCTTCTCCAACGCCGAAAGAAACAGCAACACGAACGGTTTCTGGCTGCAATACCCCATCAACCCCACGCGCCAGATTTTTCCCTTCACCGGCCCGAATCCGCCCGCAATCTCAATGTTAAATTCATCCAACAACTGATTCCGCACTTTCACGTCATCGATCCCGCTCGGAATCATCACGGCCGTAACCGTCGGCAAACGATCCGCCGGATTTTTCACCAGTAAAGCCATCCCCATCGCTTCA
>WNFS01000772.1_pt1 | contig 23449 bp, 18 predicted proteins | sample 5400141 | NCBI WGS metagenome assembly WNFS01 (sample SAMN13153358, study PRJNA577476) | soil metagenome | isolation source: 60 cm saprolite under Madrone tree | place: USA:California | collected 2016-06-14
GTACATTGTCCGAGGGCTTCGAACGGTTTGTTGCCGCCCCGCTCCAACCTCGTAGGCTACATGCGATGGCACACACGGTCTGATAGTGTGTTGCTCTTCCTCCTTCAGACAATCATTCCAACAGCTTTCAGTTCGCACACGGTCGTCCCTACCGCGACAGCCAGGGTCGGGAAGGCGCCTTATCCCCTTAGGTGGGCGACTGGCCGCGCATCACCTCCGAATTGCCGAAACCCGAGAGTTGGCGGGCTCGACCTTGCGCTGGATTCTGCTGGTGAAACTGCAGTGCCCTTCCACTGCTGTGATAAGATCGGCGCAGCGCACAGGGCGCATCCGGTCCGCGGAAAGGGTAGAAGCCCACCTGTAAACAACCGTTTTTGCGAACCTCCTTTTAGCCCGAAGTGCGGACAACGGGCGTTTCGATGAAAGGGGGTCGCTATGCCGACCGATTCTCCGGACCTTCTCCGCCCGCTTCCCGATCGTCCCCATCTCCGACATCTCAAAGATCAGGCAAAAGACCTGCTCAAAGCAGGCGACGCCGGTTCGATGAGCGAGGCGCAATTCAAGATTGCCCAGCGGTATGGGTTTGCGAGCTGGCCCAGGCTGAAGGCCCACATCCATTCACTCGCAGAGGTCGGACAGCTCAAGAGCGCGATTGACGCCAATGACTTGGAGCGGGTCCAGACGTTGATGACCCGCAACCCGGCATTACACCATGCTCCGCTTGGCTATGACAAAAATGGCCCTCTCACTTGGGTCGCTGAATGTCGTGTGCCATGGGCGCCGCCGGCACCCGAGAGGCTGGCAATGGCGGAGTGGATGATTGATCACGGATCAAATGTGCACCAGGGGGGCGACGGGCCGTTGATGCGGGCCGCGCTGTTCGGCTCTCGCATTCCGATGATGGAGCTTCTCGTTTCCCGTGGCGCCGAAGTGAACGCGTTGTGGGGCGGATACTTCCCAATCATCTTCGCTCCCTGCGAGACCGTGGAGCCGCTGCCGCTCAAATGGCTTTTGCAGCATGGCGCGAATCCAAACTGCGATGATCCGCGCCGGAAATATCCGGGCACAGCATTGGACTACGTGATTGGCACATACGGTCGTTCCGCCCGGCTGGGTGCTTGCATGGACATTCTGGTGGAGGCAGGCGGTGTCACCCGGTACAACCTGCCTCCGGTGCTGGACCTGCTACGAGGCCGGCTCGATCTACTGGCCAAGCATCTGGAAGCCGAACCCGCGCAGTTGCACCGGCGTTTTCCCGAACTGGACTTCGGCAGCACGGGCCAGCGCCGCCTCAACCTCCAGGGAGCTACGTTGCTGCATGTAGCGGCCGAGTACGGTAACGTGGAAGCGGTTAGGCTGCTCCTCGATCGCGGGGCTGACGTCAACGCTCGCGCCGGGGCGGATGAGGCAGGCGTCGGCGGACAGACGCCAATCTTTCATGCAATTACACAGTTCTTTGACTGGGGATTACCGGTGGCGCAATTGCTTATCAATCGCGGGGCAGACCTATCGGTTCGTGTGAGGCTTCCGGGCCACTATGAGCGGCCGGATGAGGTCGTCGAGTGCACACCGTTGGGATATGCGCTGCTGTTTCCAGGCGCTTCCTATCAGAACGACAACTGTCTGGCCCTGCTGCGGGAGCACGGCGCCATGGAGTGATCGTCTGCGACTCACTCCCGGCATTTGCAGAACTCCGGTCCTCTCTATCGTGCTAACATCCCTGCAGCGCAAAGGGCGCATCCGGTCCGCGGAAAGGACAGAAGTCCACCGGATCTAAACAATTCGTTCTTGCGAACTTACTTTCGCCCGTTCATGCGGACCTCGGGCATACGAAAGGAAGTTCGTCATGCCGGTAAAACCCCTCCCAGCAAATCCGAATCTGGATCATCTCAAGTACCAAGCAAAAGACCTGTTGCGGGATCATGCTGCCCGCAGTCAAGCAGTAGCGCAGCGGATCAGGGAATTTCACCCACGCTTCACTCGCGCCACAGACGCTGAGATCTTCGACGCCCAGCTGAGCCTCAGCGACACCCAGCTGTCCATCGCGCGCGAGCATGGATTTCCGAGTTGGGCGCGGCTGAAAAGGCATATAGAAAATCCGACACTCTCCGATCAACTGAATCTGCCGCACCACCAGCGAATTGAAGATGCCACCTTTCGTCGCGCCGTGGATCTTCTCGATGCAGGCGACGTAGCAGGTTTGCGTGCCCATCTCAACCAGAATCCGAATCTGGTGCATCGGCACGTTGTTTTCGAAGGCGGAAACTACTTTCATAGTCCAACGTTGCTCGAATTTATAGCCGAGAATCCGGTTCGCCGTGGCACTCTGCCGAACAATATCGTTGAGGTGGCGAAGGTCATTCTCGATGCCGGCCCGAGCCCGGCGACCCTGAACGAAACCCTGATGCTTGTCGCGACCGGCAGTGTGCCGCGTGAATGTCGCCTGCAACTTGCGTTAATCGATCTGCTTTGCGATCACGGAGCAGATCCCAACGGCACAATCCATGCGGCCGCGTTGCATGGCGAGTTTGCCGCAGTGGATGCCTTGCTTGCACGTGGCGCGCGGATCGATTTGCCTGTGGCAGCGGCCCTGGGGCGCGTCGAGCACTCCCGCCGGTTGCTACCCGGTGCCAGCCGCCAGGACCGCCATTTCGCGCTCACTCTGGCAGCCAGTTCCGGTCATGCCGAGATCGTTCGATTGTTGCTGGACGCGGGTGAAGACCCGAACCGATACAACCCCGTCGGAGGTCATTCCCACTCGACACCGCTGCATCAAGCCGCCGGGGGCGGTCATGATGAGGTAGTCCGGCTTCTCGTCGAACGGGGTGCAAGATTGGATTTGAAGGATATTCTCTGGCAGGCGACGCCCGCCGATTGGGCACGACACGGAGGCAGAACAGAAATTGAGGCGTATCTTCGAGCGCAACTCACACCCAGCGGGGAGGAAGACTGAAGGGCTCGTTCAGCGTGAGAGCTTGCGTCCAGAAGGGGTTCATTTTGAGAGTCACCGACCAGTCGAAAAGCGACCAGGCCGCTTCCCCGCCTTGCGTTATCTTCAGGCTCACAAATGAGTGAAGGCGGATTACAATTCGGGTCGCGTTGCACCTTTCCGGCCGGAGGTTGGACGTTGCCATGGACATTCGGGGAATGACGCCGCTGCTCCAGGTCTTCGACATGGCGAAGTCACTCAAGTTCTATTGCGACGTCCTCGGGTTCGAGATCGTGCAAACCGACACCAACAGCACTGCGCCGAACCACAACTGGGTCTGGCTTAGATTGAATGATATAGATCTTATGCTCAATACCGCTTACGAGTACGACAAGCGACCGTCAGCGGTCGAACCGCGCCGCATCGCCGGGCACGGCGACACCGGGCTTTTCTTCGCGGCTCCCGACGTTGATGCTGTGTACGCCCACCTGCGCGCCCAGGGAATCGATGTGAAAGAGCCGATCGTTGCTCCCTACGGCATGAAGCAGCTCTATCTCCGCGACCCAGACGGTTTCGCTCTCTGTTTCCAGTGGAAGGCGAACATTTAATTGGAGCGAACCAGCGTTTGCGCGCACCCGAGGTCTGGGATTCTGGCCGGTCGAGGGCAATTTCGGAACCAGCGCCTCCGGATTGGTCCCGACAGGCGCGCTTTCTCGTCATGCAAGGCTTCCCTCGTTAAACGGATCACTTCCGTATTGCCGCCGGTCCGGGGGCATCACCGGTCGTTGACCGGATCGCAGCAACCGGCCGCGTCCGGATCGCCCCCAAGACCCGGCCCAGCGCCCGAGTGCACAAACTTCACCACGAAGTCTTCGTGATCCCCAAGGTGGTCGATCGTAGATAGATCGAAATCCGTGAGAAGCGCATGGAGTGTGTGGCCAGGGAGCAATAGCGGCTATCGCGAAATCCTTGTTCGAGATCCGCTATTTGGAACTCCGCTTTCGCCGTTGGGCCGTGTAGACGGGTGTCGTTATGGGAAACTCGATTTCGCCCCCGAACTGTTTGTTTGCGATCTGCCCCAAATCGTGCAGCAGTCGTTGCCGCTTCTCAGGCGGGAGACGGCTGATGGGCGAGAACGTGGAGTACAGTCGCATGATACGTTGAGCATCGAGAACAATCGTCCACGTGATGATCTCGAGCTGGACATGGTCGAATGTGTTCAGCGCCTTGAGGTTTGCGATGCGCGCCTCAGCGTCCAGGGCAAATGACGGTCCTCCACCCGAGCCCCAAGACGGGCTGCGATCCAGGTCGTCCAAAAGGAAGCGACTCGCCTTCTGAAACTCGGCGACTCTTGACCGATCAAAAAACAGGTTCCACCACATCGCCCACCAGCCTCCATCCCGCAAAGTCCGCGCCACCTTGGAGAGCGACCTTGTCTCGTCCAGCCAGTGAAAAGCGGACGCACTTGCACCGAGGTCGAACCATTCAAGTGGAAGGCGAACCTGTTCGAATGTCGCGACCCGCACATCAACGGCGGAGACCGGTTCCAGCGTCCGAGTCAGGAAGTCGGCGAGACGTTCGTCTGGTTCTATGACAACCAGAGGAGAGGCCCCGAGTTCAATCAGCCTGCGCGTACAAAGCCCGGTACCCGGACCGATCTCGAATGTTCGGCAGCCTGGTCGAAGACAGCAGCGTTGTCGCAGGATGTCGAAGACTCGGTCTGGGTACGCAGGCCGGGCCCTGTGATAACCCTCAGGATCGTTGCCAAAGGCGCGCTGGCCTTCGAGGCGGTCAATGGTCCCCATCTCGCACTCCTGGGCTGCCGCACGCAAGCAATGTTCCGGCACCGGAGTGAGAGGAGAACCGAAAACCGAAATCGGAGATCCTAACCCCCTGCGCAGCTTCGGGATTCTGGCGGATGAGCACTTCAGGGGAAATGAAAACCCCGCTTCGGGCCGTCCGCTCCCGTACTTTCACCCGGCAGTACCGCGTCCGCAAAAAAAGAGCGGATTCATTCCTCTTCGTGTTGACCGCGGTTGTTCCAGTGACTCCTCCGAGTCAACAGATGAACGGAAATTAATGTGCGTTAACTCGCAAGTACTGAGGTAGGCTCTCTGCCGCACAGAAGGGAGCCCTCCCGTGAACCTCAGAATACTCTGTGTGGTTGCTTTGGCGTTAGGGATTTTCCAGGCAAGCACCGTGAATACGCTTGCTCAGGTCGCAGGCGGCACGATCTCGGGCACAATCACGGACACAGGTGGCAGAGTCGTTACCAACGCTCATGTCTCCATTACCAACGCTGACACGGGAGTAACCCGCGAAGTCACGAGCAACGAGGAAGGCTTTTACTCCGCCCCCAACCTGTTGCCCGGAACCTACGAAGTGACCGTGTCGGCGCAGGGATTTAAAACCGAGAAGCGCGCGATTACCTTGACGGTCGGTGCGTCGGCGTCTCTGGACCAGACACTGCGGGTCGGTTCCGCGACTGAGATGGTGATGGTTCAGAGCGAGGTTCCAGCGGTGCAACTCTCCAGTTCCGACATCAGTGCTGTGGTGAACGCAACCACGGTCCGTGAGTTGCCGCTCAACGGCCGCAGCTGGACCGACCTCGCGCAACTGCAGCCCGGGGTGAGTGCGATCCACACCCAGCCCGATTTTTCGGCGGGCACCGATCGCGGCAATCGGGGTTTCGGGCAGCAGCTCACCATCTCCGGAGCCCGGCCACAGCAGAATAACTATCGATTGGATGGCGTGAGCCTGAATGACTACGCCAATGGAGCGCCCGGCAGCGTCCTGGGTGGGAGCCTGGGCGTGGACGCAATTCAGGAGTTCTCTGTCATTACCAGCAACTACTCCGCGGAATATGGCAAGACATCCGGAGGGGTCGTCAACGCGATTACAAGATCCGGGACCAATCAGATTCACGGCAGCGCTTACGAGTTCCTTCGCAACAGCAAACTGGACGCCAGGAATTACTTTGATGACCCGACGCAGCCCATCCCCCCTTTCAAACGGAACCAGTTTGGCGGAACGATCGGCGGCCCGATCCAGAAGGACGGAACATTCATCTTCGCCGACTTCGAAGCGATCCGGCAGTCGAAAGGCATCACCACGGTTGCGACGGTACCGTCGGCAGCTGCACGAGCGGGCAATCTGTCCTCCGGTATGGTCACGGTCGATCCGTCGGCCGCGAAATATCTTACCTTTTACCATTTGCCCGACCCCAAGACCGTTTCCGGCGATCTGGGAACCTATACCTTCGCCGGCCAGCAGGTCGTTAGCGAGAACTTCTTGACCACCCGTGTCGACCACAATTTCTCCGACAAGGATAACTTGTTTGGCACCTACATGTTCGACCGAACTCCCTATTCGTCTCCCGATGGACTGAACAATGTGGAATTCGAAACCCTCACGGCCAGACAGTTCGTCGCATTGGAGGAGACGCACATCTTCTCCCCCAGGTTCGCGAACTCCCTCCGCATTGGCGGCAACCACGAAGCCGTAAACAACAACCAAAGTGCGAAAGCGATCAACCCCGAAGCGGCCAGGAAAGACCTGGGCGTCGGAGGCACCGCCTTTGCGGGGCGGGCTGCCTCCCAGGTTCTGATCGGCGGCGGGGTTTCCGACTTTAGCGGCGGAGTCGGAGGGAGCCCGACCTACTTCTACCATTGGAATTCGCTCCAGTTCTATGACGACGCGTTCTGGACCAAAGGCACCCATTCCATCCGATTCGGCGGTGCTGTCGAACGCATGCTGCTCAATGTGATTGCTGACACCGATCCGAACGGGATCTGGCGGTTCACCGATTTGCAGGGTTTTCTCACCAACAACCCCACCAAGTTCCAGGGAGGAATCGCGAGCACTCTTTCTCCCCGCAATCTTCGCCAGAACATCTTCGGTCTGTATGTGCAGGATGATTGGCGCTGGAAGTCAAACCTCACGCTCAATTTGGGTCTGCGCTACGAGTTGTCGTCGGTCCCAAAAGAAACCAACGGCAAGATTGCTAACCTGCGAAACTTATCCGATGCTCTGCCGGTTTGCGGCAGAGTGGTCGCGGGTCAGTGCTCCGGTGCCGGTTCCTTCTTTTCAAACCCGACGCTGCACAATTTTGAGCCACGCCTCGGATTTGCCTGGGACCCCTGGCGCAAGGGAAAAACCGCCGTGCGCGGGGGAATTGGAATGTTTGATGTGCTGCCGCTGCCCTATCAGTTCATCCTGATGACGACGCAGTCGGCCCCTTTCTTTTCCTATACCGCGATCAACAGTCCCGGGCAGGGTACGTTTTTCTCCGGGCTCACCTCGTTTCCTGCGAACACGTTGCGCTCCACATTTGTGAATTCCAGCCCCAAGCGCAACTACATCATCCAGTGGAACCTCAACGTGCAGCACCAGCTCAGCCCGAGTGTGGCGGCGATGATTGCCTACGTGGGATCGCGAGGAGTGCATCAGCCCTTCAAGGTCGACGAAGCAGATTTGGTCATACCGACCAAGACCCCCCAGGGATATCTCTGGCCACAGGTGGATATCGGCGGCAATCTCACCACCGGCCCCAATGCTGGCAGTCCGCCAAGTCCCATTAACCCAAATTTCGGATCCATTCGCGGAATATTTTATGAGGGGCATTCTTACTACAACGCCCTTGAACTGCAGTTGGCCAAGCGAATCAGCCATGGCCTCCAGGTGCAGGCCACCTACACCTGGGCCAAGAGCATGGACACCAGTTCGGCTTCCGTTGCGGGCGACACTTTTGGCAACTCGATCTCCAGCCTGCACTGGTTCGACATGAGGCTGAGCCGCGGCCTCTCGGACTTCAATGTTGGGCGCACGCTGGTTGTGAATGGCACCTGGGAGCTGCCTACTCCCAAGTCTTTCGCCGCGCCCGCGCAGTGGGCCTTGGGAGGATGGGAACTGGGGCTTATCTTCTCGGCCACTGACGGTGTGCCGTTCTCGGCAACCTGGGGAACAGGTTCGGACCCCCAGTACACGCTCAGCAGCGATGATTGGGCCTTTCCCAACCGGCTGGGGGGCTCCGGATGCAAGACGCTCACCCATCCCGGGAATCCCAACCACTACGTCAAAACCGAATGCTTCGCGGTGCCCGTTGCACCGGACACGGCCTTCTGGACGGCAAACTGCGACCAGTTCCCCCCCAACGCACAGCCCAGTTCAGGTCCCCCCTTGGCCGCTCCCTTTCCGCAGTGCTTCAACCTTCGGGGCAATGCCGGCCGCAACATCCTGATCGGCCCGGGTGTTACCTCGCTGGACTTCTCGATGTTCAAGAACAACTACATCAGGAGAATCTCGGAGAGGTTCAATGTGCAGTTCCGAGCGGAGATCTTTAACATTCTCAATCATCCCAACTTTGCTCCTCCCGCTACGCCGACCAACACGGACATCTTCGATGGAACCGGTACGCTCAATCCCGCGGCGGGTTTGCTGACCAGGACAACAACAACCGCGCGTGAGATTCAGTTCGCGCTGAAAGTGATCTTCTAGTTCGAAAAAGGAGAAATACCGCAGGTTCGCGGTTTTCAAGCGAGCTAGGCAGGGGAGTCCTTGGTCCGGCTCGCAGCCCGCAGTGATTGCACGCGCTTCTCCCGCCATGAATGCTACGACCGACGCCGTAACCTCGTCCCCTGGCTCGTCAGCCTCCGCGCCAGAAGTCGCGCCCCGCGCCCGGCAGCGCATCGCGCGGCGACTCCTGCCTTTTCTATTCCTCCTGTACGTGATTGCCTTTCTCGATCGAATGAACATCGGAGCCGCAGCGCTCCAGATGCCGCACGATCTCGGGTTCAGCGAGAGTGTGGTGGGGCTCGGTGCAGGGATTTTCTTTGTAGGTTACTTCCTGTTGGAGATTCCGGGCGCCCTGATCGCGGAGTGGTGGAGCGCGCGCCGCTGGATCGCGCGCATCATGATTTCATGGGGACTGATGACCGTGTTCATGGCCTTCATCCACACGTCCCGCCAATTTTACCTGGTGCGCTTCCTGGTCGGCGCAGCCGAGGCCGGGTTCCTGCCCGGCGTGATTGTCTACTTAACGCACTGGTTCCGATACCAGGACCGGGCGAAGGCTGTAGCGTTGTTTTACGCCGCCAATCCGCTCTCTTATGTGATCGGTTCACCGCTGGCGGGCCTGCTGCTCGGACTCTCCTGGCTGGGCATGAGAGGTTGGCGCTGGCTGTTCATTATCGAGGGAATTCCCGCAATCGTGTTGGGATTCATCACGATCTGGTACCTGACCGATTGGCCGGAACAGGCAAACTGGCTTCCGGAGGACGAAAAATCTTGGATCACGAGAGAGCTGAAGCAGGAAAAGGAAGCCAAGAAGCGTCGCCGTTCCTACGGGGTATGGGAAGCCCTGCGTCATCGAGACGTAATCCTGCTGACTGTTTGCTATTTCTGTGCCATGACGGGAAGCTACGGCATCGCGTTCTGGTTGCCGACGATTCTCAAGCGCCTTTCGGGACAGAGCGATTTCAGAGTGACACTCCTGGCTGCCCTGCCGTACGTGGCCGCTTTCATCACGCAGCAGGTCAACGGCTGGCATTCCGATCGCACGCAGGAGCGCCGCTGGCATGCGGCCGTACCACTATTTGTATGTGGATTGGCTCTCGCCTTCGCGGTTCTTGGTCGTACCCATTTCGGCTTGTCCATCGCATTGTTTGTGGTCGCGGGGGGATCGTTCTATGGATTTCAACCCGTGTTTTGGGCAGTGCCTACGCTGTTTCTGAGTGAGTCCGCCGCCGCCGCGTCCATCGGATTGATCAACGCCGTGGGGAACCTGGGAGGCTTTGCCGGGCCAATGGTGATGGGCTATCTGGCCAACCGAACGCATTCGTTTTCCCCGGGCTTGCTGTACCTGGTAGCGAGTTTGTTCGCCTCTGGCACGCTGATGCTTGCGGTGGGCAGGCAAGCCGGCTTGGCAGAAGGCAGCAGGTAGCGACGATGCAGATGGGTGGTCTCAGCCTGTTCCTAAGGCAAAAGACGACTTCTTCAGGGAGTTTTAAGGATCGTGCGAAATAGTCGAATGAGAGGTATGCGATGCGGCAGCGGGAACAGCGCTTGGCTGTAGGGATTTTACTGAGTGCCATGCTGGGCTGGGCGGGCAAACCTGCGGCCCAGAATTTGCGGCTTTACGTTGGAAACAGTCGGGGGGATGACGTCAGCATTGTCGATTTGGCTTCGATGAAGGTCATCGGAGACATCAAGCTCGGCGACCGGATTCACGGAGTCGCGGTTCAGCCCGATGGCAAGCGCCTGTTTGTTACGGTGGAGTCCGACGATACGCTCCGAATCATTGACACCACGACCCGGCAGGCGGTCGGAACCGTGAAGGTGAGCGGGCGCCCCAACCAGATCGCCGTCACTCCCGATGGGAAATATGTCGCTGTCCCGATCCGCGACGGCGACGCGGTCGACATCGTCGATGTTGCCAAGCAGAAGGTCGTCAAGAGCCTGCCCATCAAAGAGCCGCATAACGCGCTCAACACCGGCAGCAATCGGTACATTTTCGTCAGCTCGATGGCGTCCCACGAGATCAACATCATCGATCTGGAAAAAATGGACTATTCCGCTGTGATTCCGGCGGGGGGGAGGCCACGCCCATACGTGGTCAGCCCGGACGGGAAAACCATGTTTGTCGCCGTGGCAGAACTCCACGGGTTTGTGGTCGTCGATGTTGCCGAAAAGAAAGTGCTGGAGAGAGTGGAAATGCCCGCCGAGCACCCTGTTCCCCGTCCCCTGCGGTACGAATCCGCCGATACCCGCACCCATGGACTCGCCCTCACGCCTGACGGAGGCCAACTCTGGATCTCGAGTCTGCTGGATGACTGCGTCTACATCTACGACGTCAAGGCCAAGAAGATCGTCGGCAAAGTCCCAACCGGGGGTGGTCCGAACTGGCTCGTCTTCACGCCGGATGGCAAGTTTCTGTGTGTGAGCAATACGGATTCTGACGATGTGTCCATCATCGACGTCAAGAACCGGCGGGAAGCCGCGCGTCTTAAGGTCGGCAAGGTGCCGAAGCGACTCGCCGTAGCGATCGCTCCGCTTGACGGCCAGAAGGACTGAATAGTTCTTAATGTATCTTTAACGCGTATTTCAGATTGAACTGGGTTTAATGAGGGCACGGTTATTGTGCTGATTCTCAGCTGTCTATTTAGAAACTGGAGGTCAAAGTGAACCAATCGCGTGCCATCCTTGTGGTCACGGGAGTTCTTGCATTCGTGATCGGTGTGTCTGCTCAGCAGAAGGTTCCGCTCAAACTCTCGCACACGACGCCGCTACCGGAGCTGCACGATGGCGATTTCGACCACCTTCTGGCGGATGTGGCTGGAAACCGGTTGTTCGCCACCGCCGAAGAAAACTCCAAAGTTCTGGTCTTTGATCTGAAGGCCAACCAGCTGATCCACACGATCGATGACCTCAAGGCGCCGCACTCCCTGCTTTATCGAAAGGACCTGAAGAAACTCTTCGTGGTCGATGGCGATCTGGGTGAGGTCAGAATCTACGAGACCGAGTCCTACAAACCGGTCGCAAGCGTCAAGTTGCGGGAGGGCGCCGACGCGAGTACCTACGATCCGGCCACCAAGTACTTATATGTGGTGAACGGCGGCAAGGACGCGAAGCTTCCCAATTCCTACATCAGCATTGTCGACACCGACGCCGCTAAAACGGTCGCCGAAATCAAGATGGACTCCGATGATGTGGAAGGCATGGTTTTTGAAACTTCCGGCCCTCGCATGTTCGTCAACGTCCGCGGGAATGCGGCGGTGGAGGTGTTTGACCGCACCAACCGTGCTCGTCTCGCGACCTGGCCGATCTCCGAAGTGGCGAAGAAGCCCACAGCGATCGCCTCGGACGAGGCATCCCACCGGCTGTTTGTCGGTACCCGGGACCCCGCGAAACTGATTGTCCTCGATGCGAATTCAGGGAAAGTTGTGAACAGCTATCCGGCAGCCGCGATGGTCGACGACATGGCGTACGACGGCCAGCGCAAGCGGATTTACTTTGCCGGAACGGAGTTTCTCGATGTGTTCCAGCAGGCCGATGCCGACCATTACGAGCGCGTTGCGCACATTCCCACTGCTTTTCGGGCAAAGACGGCGATCCTGATTCCCGAGCTGAACAAGTATTACCTGGCGGTTCCGCATCACGAAAAGCAGATTGCGGAGCTTCGCGTTTACGACGTCCTCCCCTAGTTGCGCACACCGGGCCAGGCACCACTCCATGAAGATGCATTACCCGCGGCAATTCTAGCGTCCCTCTTTGCGATCACCATGAGCGCAAGAGGTCAGACCGGGTCGAGGGAAACTGCGCCGCTAAACGCGGGTCGTCGCCCGTTTTGAGTTAGCAAACGAAACCCTCTTCGAGGGCTTGTCGAAGCTTGCATCCGCAGGGATACCTATCGGTATCGCTTTCGAGCAGGTTTTGAGGGAGAAAGAGTCAGATGCGCCTTGAGCAGAGCCTCGCTCAAGCATCATCCTCGAACACAATACGGTGCACGACATCGTCGATATGCGGTGCTCAGTGGATACGCGGTATACCTGCACGGTCGATGCTGGCATCTTAACGTTTACCCGAAGGCGACGATCGGCGACCCCGCGTATCTGCTGAACCGGAAGCTGGACAGCGTTTCGTTCGTTGAAAGTCGCGAGGCGGACGATGCGTTAACACCGATCTCTCAGAAACTTCCCTTCGAACAAGTGGGTTACTCGCAGATGGGTGGTTCTGCGACTTTCAACAAACCGTGGAGCGTCACGTTCTCGAACGTGACGGTACGGGAGGTTGTGAATCGAATCGCTCGTCACCTGGGCGCGCGCGCGGGCTGGATTTTTGCAGGCTCGCGTGAGCAGCGTAGGTTCAGCTTTCACAAAACGGAATTCGCTCCAGTGAGCTAATGCACGTGGATCGTCGGGAACGTGACAAGGGGGAGCGCGTTCTCGCCTCAACGCCGCGGCGAGTTGACTGGCACGCCTCAGGACGGATATCTCGCCAACTCATGCAGTGACCCTGATCTGAGCAGCCCAGGGCCGCGATCAGCAAAGGCTAGCGGGCGGGCTCGGCGGTCGCGGCTGAAATTTCTGCCGCGATCGCTTCTCCCATGTCGCGGGTGCTTGCTTTGCCTCCGATGTCGCGAGTTCGCACACCCGAACTCGCCAGCACCTTGAAGATGGCCTGTTCGACCGCGTGCGCGGCTTGCCTTTCGCCTAGATGTTCCAGCATCATCGCGCCCGACCAGATTTGTGCAATCGGGTTCGCGATTCCCTTTCCGGCAATGTCGGGAGCGGATCCATGGACCGGCTCAAACAGCGACGGATATTCCCGTTCGGGGTTCAAGTTGGCAGAGGGGGCAAGCCCCATGGAGCCGACGACGGCCGCGCCCAAGTCCGAGAGAATGTCGCCGAACAAATTCGATCCGACGACGACATCGAACCAGTCAGGATGCGCCACCAAATGCGCAGTCAGAATGTCGATGTGGAACTGGTCCGTTTTCACGTCTGGATATTTCTTTGAAATCGCTGCGAACCGTTCGTCCCAGAAGGGCATCGTGTAGACGATGCCGTTGGACTTCGTCGCGGACGTGACATGTTTCTTGCGTGTGCGAGCCAGCTCGAATGCGTAACGGATGATCCGGTCGCAGGCGCGGCGCGTAAAGATGGTCTCCTGGATCGCCATGTCGGCCTCGGTATTGCGGTTAAGCCGGCCGCCCACCTGGGAATACTCTCCTTCGCTGTTCTCCCGGACGATGACGAAGTCGATCTCTCCCGCGTTACGCCCGTGGAGCGGGCTGGTAATTCCTTCCAGCAAGCGGGCCGGACGCAGATTGACGTACTCCTCGAACCCGCGGCGAATGGGAATCAGCAGTCCCCACAGCGAAACATGATCCGGGACGCCGGGATAGCCAATCGCGCCCAGGTATATCGCATCAAACGGGCGCAGTTGTTCGAGGCCGTCGTCCGGCATCATGCGCCCGGTCTTCAGATAGGTCTCACAACTCCAGTCGAAGTGCTGCCAGGAAAACGACAGGTCAAATCGATGCGCCGCTTCCTCAAGCACGCGAATGCCTTCGGGCACGACTTCGCGCCCGATTCCGTCTCCCTCGATCACCGCTATCTTGTAGCTCTTCAATTTCTTTCCTCGCAGTCAGAGAGTCTGGTTTCGAATGGATCTATTTGCTGCAAAGCGCCGTCAGAGTCCGAACGTCGGAGAGATCTTCGAGCTTGCGTACCATCGCAATCACGCGCTCCGCCTTCGATGCGGGCCACTCGGCAAACGCGGCACAACCGAGAAACTTTTCGGCAACTTCGTCAAAGCTCATCGGATTCGCGGGGCTGCCCTTGCCGAAATCTGCTCGGCCGGAGATCGTGCGCCCATCCTTCAGGGTGATCTTGAGAATAGTCGTCATCTTATCGTAACCGGCTTTCTCGGCATCGGGGTCAGTGTAGAAGCGCACGCGCCGGATCATCTCCTGCACGTCGGGGCGGTTGGCAACTGCATCCGTGAATTTCGTCTGATCGGCCCTGCCGTCCAGCAGGAGAATCGCCATGCAGAACTCCATGCTGAATTTTGCTTGCAACCCGGTCGTCGGATGGTGGTGAATCAGGGTGTTGGGCATGTTGCGATTGGTGCCAACTTCCACCTGGACGACATCGCCAGCGCGAATCGAATTCGCACGGATCAGGCGCAACAGTTCGGTCATCCCCGGATGAGTCAGAGATCCGGAGGGAAAGGGCTTGATCGAAACTCCGGGATTTTCGAACGTCCAGGGCTTACCAAGCCGGTCGACGATCGCAGACGGATCGTAGCCTCCGCCGTAAGCGTGAAAAAAGCCGCGTTGGGCTTCCAGAATCTGCTCGGCGCCGGTCCAGCCGAGGGCGGCCAAGTCGACGGATGCGACTCCACTCTCGGTCGCGTGACCCGCCTGGAAGGGCTTCATCATCGTGCCGAAGTTTTCGCGCAAGCCGGCTGCATGACTGGCCGCGATCGCAAACGCACGGACCGTGTAAGCCACATCCAGCCCTTTGAGTCTTGCGCACGCCGAGGTACCACCAAAGACGCCACACGTGCCGGTCGAGTGAAACCCGTCTTCGTAATGCCGGGGCGAGATGGCCTCGGCAATCTTGCATTCCACTTCCACGCCGACCTGGTAGGCCACCAGCAAATCTTTGCCACTTTTGCCACCCACTTCAGCCGTGGCCAGCGCAGCCGGAAGCACGCAGACCGTCGGATGCACCAGCAGGCCATAGACGCGATCTTTGGCGGCAGCCAGCTGGGTGTCATCGAAGTCGTCCACGTGCATCGCAACTCCATTCACAAGGGCGGCGAAACGAGCAGGAAGCTTCGTTGCAGATCCCAGCACCGTTGCGCCGGTCGACCCACAGCCCAGAGACTTGACATACTGCTCGATCAATCCCGCGGTCTCGGCTTTCGATCCACTGAGAGCAAGTCCCAGGCCGTCGAGAATCGATTTTTTGCCCAGTTCACTTGTCCCGTCAGGGATTTCTGAGAACCGAGTGTTGACGACAAACTCCGCGACCCGTGCTGTGAGCTTTTCCACCTTGGGAAAGCTTGCTTCGTTGCAATTCTGACCGCCTGCCCTGTCGCTGGCGACGGGCGCTGCGGAACGGGAGAATCCAAGGGTCGCTGCCATGCCGGTTGTGCTCTTCAGGAAGTCTCGTCGCTTCATGAGCTTTCGTTTCTTCGACGCGCACTCTGCACCGCATCGAGGCGCCGAACACTGGACCGTCACTTCAGTTCATTCTTGAATACATGGCCGCCCTTCATCACAAACCTGACACGCTCCAGTTCGGTGATGTCGGTGGTTGGATCTCCTTCGACCGCCACCAGGTCAGCAAGCTTGCCTGGCTCGACCGACCCGATTCGGTCGCTCCATCCCATAAGATCTGCGGCTTCGACCGTGGCCGCGCGAATCGCCTGGAGCGGAGTCATACCGAACTTCACCATGTACTCGAATTCCTTGGACTGGGAGCCATGTGGGAAGGGGCCCACCCCCGACCCGAACGCGATCTTCACGCCCTGCGCCACAGCCCGCGGAAAGCTGCGCTGCGAGACTTCCGCCACGCTGTGGCCCCCATACTTTTTCATGTCGTGCTCTCGGTCCAGTTGATAGTGATAAAGCGTGGGCACAAGATAGATGCCTTTCTGCAGCATTATCTTGATGTCGGTATCTTCAAGGTCTACACCGTGTTCGATGGAATCGACCCCGGCGTTCAGACAGTTGCGAAGGCCTTCTCCTCCGAAGGCGTGGCAGGAAACCTTGCGGCCTTTCTTGTGAGCCTCGTCCACAATCGCGTTGACTTCTTCGGCTGTGAAGGTGGCGGAATCACCATTTTGCCATCGACCGAGAAGTGAAAGTCGTATGCCGCATATAGCTTGATCAGATCCGCATCGTGGGCAACCTGTTCCCGCACCGCCTGTCGGGCAGCCCAGGGTGAATCCACCACCTCCAACGCCGCGGGAAGCGGGACGTCGGTGGAATAGCCTCGCATGATGAATCCACCCGTGGCTTGGATCCCCCTCGTTGCCACCTGCATGCGCGGTCCCTGTACGACGCCGCGGTCGATCGCGTTGCGCAGGTCGACGTCGCTGTACATGGCACCCAAAGTTTTCAGATCGCGCAGCGTTGTGAATCCGATCAGCAAGTCTTTCTGGGCATTGGCAAGCGCCGTCAACGTGCGGTACTGGTAGGATTCGCGCAGGATCTGCATGTCGAAATCGGGCCCGTTTCCGAAGACATGAGTGTGGGCGTCGATCAGCCCGGGCAGCACGGTCGCGTGACTGAGATCAATAATTTCGCTCCCCGCTGGAATCCTGACCGTCTCTGCCGAGCCGACTTCCGTAATCCGGTCGCCTTGGATCAGCACAATCTGGTTGGTCGAGAGCTTTTCTGTTCCCGTAAAGAGCCGGCCCGCCCGGACGGCAATCCGGTGATCGAGGGAGCCGGTTGTCTGCGCGTCGGTGAGCGCGCAGACCAGCAGCAGCAAAGCGAAAACTCTCTTCGTCATGGCGGGATAGCGATGCTGGCGGGTCAACATTAACACCCAATGAAGGCGAGATGAAACGTTATTCAGGATTCGCTGAAGGCCCGATGGCCGCGTCGGTCGCCCCGACCGGGCAGAAAACCCTCAATTCTGAACAAGTTTTCATGTGAAGTTCGCTCACCGTTCAACACCCGTCGCCATATACTTGTTCGGCGGAAAATCCATGCGGATCCTTCTGGTCGAAGACGAGGAGAAAGTTTCCAGTTTTGTCGCTCGCGGACTCTCCGCGGAGAGGTTCGCGGTCGACGTGGCCTCCGACGGCCAGTCCGGATTGGACCTGGCCACGACGTACCATTATGATCTGGTGATTCTCGATCTGATGCTGCCGAAACTGGATGGCAGTTCAGTTCTTCGGCGGATTCGAGCGCAAAATGTTCACGTTCCCGTTCTGATCCTCACCGCACGCGACGCGGTTGCCGACAAAGTGGGCAACTTCGAAGCTGGAGCCGATGACTATCTGACCAAGCCGTTTGCCTTTGCCGAGTTGTTGGTTCGGGTGAAAGCCCTGCTCAGGCGTGGACCGGTGAGCCGTGATAGCGTGGCGCGCGTGGGAGATCTGGAACTGGATCGCCTCTCGCAACAGGTAAAACGATCGGGCAAACGCATTGACCTTACTTCCAAGGAATATTCTCTTTTGGAATATCTGGTCTCGAACGCCGGGCGGGTTCTCTCGCGGACGATGATCATCGAACACGTCTGGGATCAGAGTTTCGACGGCATCACCAACATCGTCGATGTCTACGTCCGCCACTTGCGCAGCAAGGTGGACGATCCTTACCAGCAAAAGCTGATCCGCACCGTGCGTGGCGTCGGCTACACCATCACCAATGGCGCTCAATCGTGAACATCCGCTCACTGCGCTTCCGTATGACCGCTTGGTATGCCGGGCTCCTTGTGGGCGCTCTGCTGGTCTTTGGGGTGTCGGTCTACTTGGGCCTGGAGCGGTATCTGGACTGGACTTTGCAGGGAGCGCTCGCGTCCGAGTGCCGCACCATCGGAACCGAACTGCTGTCCCAACTTCCCGGGAAAAACGGCGAGTGGCTCATGACGGAGATCAACGAAGCCTACGCCCCGGAGGTGAACGCACGCTTTATCCGCGTTTATCGAGAAGGAACTGGCGTGCTCTATCTCTCGGGTGCGCCCAAGGACGGCGCCTTCGAACCGTCGCAAATTCCTTTTCCGCACGGTGAGAGAAAAGACGGCGTTCGTCAGATCCGCTTGGCCGGCGGACATCAGTTGCTCATCAGCGCGATGAGCTTCAGCACGCCGGACGGAAGCCACTTTCTGGTGGAGAGCGGCATTCCGTACCAGCAAACACAGGTGGTACTCCACGGATTGCTGGTAACACTCGCGATCTACACCCCCTTCATCGTCTCGCTGGCGATTGGAGGCGGCTATTGGCTAATGAGACGATCGCTGCAGCCGGTGGATGAGATCACCGAAAGGGCTGAAGGCATCACCTCTTCGAATCTGAGCGAACGCCTTCCCGTGATCCGCACGGGTGACGAACTGGAGCGCCTGTCAACCGCGCTGAATCGGATGATCGGTCGTCTCGAGGATGCCTTCCAGCATATCAACCGGTTTTCGGCAGATGCCAGCCATGAATTGCGCACACCTTTAACCATTCTGCGGCTGGAACTAGAGGGCATCGCGCACAACTGCACTCTAAGCGGATCCCTCGAGGACCAGATCGGCAGTGCCTTGGAAGAGACGCATCGAATGTCCAGGATTGTCGAGAGTTTACTCACGATCTCTCGCCTGGACGTGGGCGAGGTGAAGCTAGACAAGTTGCGCTTGGACCTGAGTGGCTTGGCAGCCTCGACCGCCGGAGAGATGAGAGTGTTGGCAGACGAGAAGTCGATCGCACTGGGTACTTCCATTGAGGACGGCATCTACGTCGACGGCGATCGTACGCATCTGCAACAAGTCATGGTGAATCTCATCGACAATGCCATTAAGTACACTCAGGAATGCGGTGCGATTGAAGTCCGCGTGCAGCGTGAAGACGGGAATGCCGTACTCGAAGTGTCGGATAACGGCGCCGGAATCCCGGCGTGTGCCATTCCGCACGTTTTCGAGCGCTTCTTCCGCGCCGACAAAGCGCGCAGTCGCGCCCACGGCGGAGCTGGACTCGGCCTCTCGATCGTGAAGGCAATCTGCACCGCTCACGGCGCCGAAATCAGTGTTACCAGCGAGGAAGGACGAGGCAGCTGCTTCCGTATGGAACTTGCACTGGCGACTGCTCCGGAAGTCGCGGAACCCACGACAGCGCCCCGGATCGTGAAAGGCGTCTCGCTGAGAACATAAGACGCACCCTCCCGATTCGGCCTGCAGCAGGCCGTTTGATGGGTTCGGTAGCACGGCCGGCAGGCTCCGCTTCGTTGACGCAGGTCCAAAGTTCAGCCTAGCATGGGGCGGCGGGAGAGGAGTGCCTGTGATCGGCGAAGTTCTCGGTCATTGCCGTGTGTTAGCCAAGATCGGGGAAGGAGGAATGGGGGTTGTCTATCGGGCGTATGACGAAGTGTTGCACCGCGATATCGCCCTGAAGGTCGTCAAGAAGGGCGCTCGTCTCGATCCATCAGCCAGCCAGAGGCTGCTCCATGAGGCGCGTGCTTCTTCTTCTCTCTCTCATCCCAACATCTGCACCGTCCATGAAGTCGGCGAGACTGACGGCGAGCTCTACATCGTGATGGAGCTGGTCGAGGGAAAGTCTCTGCGCGCCATGAGCGCAGAGGCGGGACTGCCGCCAGGTTCAGTCCTGCGCTATGGCGTTCAGATTGCCAGTGCACTCGGCCGCGCTCATGATCGGGGTATCGTTCATCGAGATCTAAAGACGGCGAATATTGTCGTCACTTCTGACGGCTTGGTCAAAGTCCTCGATTTCGGTTTGGCCAAACAGGTTGGAAGCGGGATGTTCGAGGGGACGACCCGGTCCTTTGCGACCATGCAGGACGCATCCAGCGTGAGTGGCACTTTACCCTACCTGGCGCCCGAAATCCTGCGTGGCGAGGCGGCCGACTATCGCAGTGACCTATGGGCGCTCGGAGTTGTGCTCTATGAAGCGGCTTCCGGGCGACTGCCATTTGAAGGACGCACTGGCTTTGAGATCAGCTCGGCCATCATGCGCGAACTCCCGAACCCGCTCGGCCCTCCCGTGCCGCCGGGACTTTGGGCCATTATCCAACGCTGCTTGGCCAAGGAACCGATGCAGCGTTATCAACGCGCGGGTGAAGTTCAGGCAGCTCTGGAAGCCGTGCAGTCGGCTGCAATCGTTTCCACCGATCCCGGCACCGATCTGAGCGCACCCCGGACGACAGTCTTGCACAGCGTGCGACACGTTCATGTCAGGAAGGGAGACTTCCTTTTGTTGGTGGGCACCACAAAAGGAGCATTCATCCTGCGCTCGAATGCTCAGCGCAGCCGTTGGGAGGTCGGCGGTCCCTATTTCCACGGGCACAGTGTTTACGCGATGGCCTACGACGGCCGCGGCGGCCAACGCCGCATATGGGCATCTGCGCAGAGTTATTGGGGCACTCTCCTGCGATCCACTGACGATTTCGGGAAGAGCTGGACCAATCCCCAGCATGCCACCCTTCGATTTCCCTCTGATACCGGCGTCTCCTTGAAGAACATCTGGCAGATAGCGCTCGGCCGACCCGACGAACCCAACGTGCTCTATTGTGGCGTAGAACCCGCCGCGCTTTTCGAAACCCGCGATGCTGGCGAAACATGGTTGCTAGTACGCGGTCTGTTCGATCATCCGCATCGTCCCCGCTGGATGCCGGGCAATGGAGGCCTGGCTTTGCACACCATCGTGCTTGACCCGGTCGACAAGCAGCGCATGTATGTGGCAATCTCGTCCGGCGGCGTTTACCGGACCAACGATGGTGGACGTAGCTGGACCGCGCAAAACCGCGGTATTCGCGCCCCGTTCATGCCCGACAAATATCCCGAGTTCGGGCAATGCGTGCACAAAATCGCGCTGCATCCAGGTCGTCCCGAACGCATCTTCCTGCAAAACCATGGGGGACTGTATCGCTCTGACAACTGTGCCGAAAACTGGATAGACATCGCCAATGGCGTGCCGTCGGATTTTGGTTTCGCCGTGCTCATGCACCCGAGAAATCCCGATTGTGTGTATATCGTTCCCGTGGAGTCCGATGAGTTTCGCTGCGCATGCGACGGCCAGCTGCGGGTTTATCGAACCCGCAACGGTGGCGCCTCATGGGAGCCTCTCGTGCGGGGCTTGCCCCAAAAAAGTGCTTACGAAACCGTGCTGCGCGATGCCATGACAGCGGATTCATTCGATCCGGTCGGCATTTACTTCGGTACACGGAGCGGGCAGCTCTTTGGCTCGCGCGATGAAGGAAGGACATGGCAAAAGATAGTCGAAGGCTTGCCGTCGGTGGTCTGCGTTCGCAATGCCGTCGTCGAGGACGCCTCTGGCGGTTCAGGGCCAACGTTGCCGAAGGCTGCGCCAGCGCCTTCCCGGCAAGGGAAATCCCGCTCTGGAAGCAAGGCGAGTCGACCGAAGAGGTAATCCATGCCGGTCACTTTTCACATTCCGGGTGCCTTGCGCGAGTTTACCGCTGGACAGAGTAGAGTCGAGATCGAGCACTCGCCCACCACCTTGGCCCACGCGTTGTCGGCTCTCTGGACACTCTACCCGGGCGTTCGAGATCGCATCACGACGGAGCAAGGACAGGTGCGTGAACATATCAACATTTTCATCGGGGACGAAAACGTCAGATATACGGGTGGACTCGCGAGTCCGGTCTCCACCGGGTCGGAGATTTCGATCGTTCCCGCCGTCAGTGGCGGCTGAGAGAACTCCTGGGACGCGGAATCAGTCGGAGCAGACTCTTTTCTGCGCGGGACTTGGACCCGTCAGCGACGACTTCCGGCTTGCCGGCAACCCAGCCGGAAATCGACCCTTCAAAAGGGCCACAGCCCAAAGAATTCGAGCATGGGCTTCTGTTTGCCTGCGTGTTCAGCGCGGACGCCGTTTGGGCTGGGTGAAATCTCCCAGCGCAATATCATGCGCATCCGCGAGGAAAAAGCTGGCCATCGCAAGCACCGTCACAGCCTGGCCTAGATCGGCAGGTGAAACCTGGTCGAGAGTATCTTCGGCCGAATGCGCCTGCTCGAAATGGCCGGGCGCCCGTACCAGCGGAGCGATGCCCGGCAATTCGCCCGAGCGTAAGGGCGTGCGCATGTGTCATGAATCCCCTCTTCCCCCGCGATGCATCTAAATCCGCAGGCAGGGAAAATGCACAATAATGAAGATCACCGAACTGTTGCTGGCTGAACTTGACCGCGAGGCCGTTGGGACACGCAAAACGCGAGAACGCGTGCCGGAGGGAAAAAACGACTGGAAGCCGCATGAGAAGTCGATGCCACTCGGTTACCTGGCGACGATGGTTGCCACGATCCCCGCCTGGCTTGACCTGGTGGTGAACATGGACGAGTTGGACATCAATCCGCCCGCGGGCCCGCAGTTCAAGCCGCCGGAGTGGAAGACGCGTCGCGACCTGCTGGAGCAGTTCGAGGCCAGCCTAAAGAAGGGACGCGAGGTCCTGCAGAAAACGACCGATGATCGCCTGCTGAACACCAACGGGCGCATGCTGGCCGCGGGCAAGCTGATGAGCGAGCAGCCACGCTACGTCGCGATTCGTGATGGCGTGCTGAACCATATGGCGCACCATCGCGGGCAGCGAACCGTATATCTGCGGCTGAACGAAGAGAACGTGCCAGCGACCTACGGTCCATCCGCCGATGCAGGCAAGGGATAACCGACAGCCGGAAGATCGCTTCGACGGTCGTTGGCGGGATGCAAGCACGGACGCGAGATATACCGTCAACCATCGCACCACGATTGAGCCCAGCCCCTGAGGCTCCGCGGTTTGGGGGCGTGGCGAAACTCCACCCAGAACCTGCCCCGGGTGCGGGTTCAGCAGCCTGGGACGAGGCCTGCCGTTCACTTCTGCGGGCCTCTGGTCCACCGGCACAAGCGAGGTTTGCGTGCTGGGGTGGAATGAGTTTGGTCGATTTCAACTTTGAGCCGTGGCCGGGCGATATTTGGGGTAAGCTACCCCTCGGATGGAAAGCGCGCTCAAACGCGACCTGCGAAATTACCCGACGTTCTTTCTAATCTGGACCATCATCGGCGTTTTCTTCTTCAGCCAGGGCCTCTCACAGAAATTCTTCTCGCACGACCCCACCCCCTGGTGGCACTACCTCGTCTCATGGCTCGTGGGGGTTTACCTGTGGGCCCTTTTGATGCCGGGGGTTCTCTGGCTTGGCCGCAAGTTTCCCATCGAACGGCGCAACTGGGTGCGGCGTGTGCCGCTCCACTTGCTGCTCGGCGTGGCCGTATCGGTCGTCCAACTGGTTCTGGAGAGCGCGATTCTCCCTCGTCTGGGAGTCTTTCCCGTGCTCATGAGCACTTTCACGAGCA
>WNFS01003465.1_pt1 | contig 23429 bp, 13 predicted proteins | sample 5400141 | NCBI WGS metagenome assembly WNFS01 (sample SAMN13153358, study PRJNA577476) | soil metagenome | isolation source: 60 cm saprolite under Madrone tree | place: USA:California | collected 2016-06-14
GTACTTCTACTTTCTGGGTGTGCCAGAACACGTAGCGAGCGCCTTTACCGTAAAGGAAGACGCCGAGGGCCTTTACACTATCATGGTGTTTGGTAAAGATTTCGCCTGCCAGTTGAACAACACGACGACGAGCCAAGGCCCGCACGACACGGTCAATGTGGGCTGTAGTTTCTCCCCCGGTTTCGGCGGCGGAACCGGCACAGCGACTGTGACAAACGCGACGGTTAATACTACCGGACCCAAATCATAGAGCTTGAGTATTCTGCGATGAGTGAACGCGGTGGTAAGCGTCACCGGTTCGTGAAGGTCTGGCATCCACGGGTCGCTTGATTCATGGACTCCCTGGCATTGTTGATTTGCGTTACCAAATCAGGCCAGAGGCGTGTCACTTAGGATCCCAGGGTGGCGCGCTATGTCCTAACCCTGGGTGTCTTATCTTGCGATTTCGGCTCGAAAGAAAGGACGAAACGCCGCGCTTCCAGCGACAGGCAAGAATGCATTTCCTACTTCAACCAAAGGGCTGATCGATTGAGGGGCTCTGGGTTGTGAAAAACCTAGGTCCCTCTTCAGTGATGTAGAGACAGTCCTCCAGACGAATGCCAAACTCACCATAGATCACAATCGTTGGCTCGTCGCTGAAGCACATGCCCGGCTGAATCGGCGTCTTGTTACCGCGCACGAAGTTGGTCCATTCGTGGCCATCGAGGCCAATTCCGTGACCGGTGCGATGCGGCAGTCCGGGAACTTTGTAATCGGGACCAAAACCTGCGTCAGTGATTACTTTACGCGCTGCTGCGTCCACAGCTTCACAGGGCGCGCCAATCTTCGCGGCGGCAATGCCTGCATCCTGCGAGCGCCGCTCAAGATTCCAGATTTCGCGTTGCCGGCCGGTTGGTTTGCCGAAGACAAAGGTGCGTGTGATGTCTGACTGATAACCGTCGACGCCACAACCGCCGTCCATCAATACAACATCACCTTCGCGAAGTTTCTGCGGCGTGATACTGCCGTGCGGAAACGCCGTGTATTTGCCGAAGCTGACAAAAATTCCGCCCGGCGCGCCCAGCGCCTGCAGCGCAGTCGCGCAGTTTCGGGCAAATTCGTCCTGCGGCATGCCTTCGCGCATCGAGTCGTGCGTTGCCTTGTAAGCCACCAGCAAGATGTCGTTTGACTTTTGCAGCAGCGCGATTTCCGCCGGTGATTTGAACATGCGACAACCCGCAGTGATGGGCGTCGCACTGACGTATTGCAATGCGGGCGCTGCCTTGCGAATGCCATCGAAGAGGAAAAAGCGCACCCGTTCTTCCATGCCGACGTGGCCGGTGCGTATGCCACGATCGCGAAAAATTTCAGCAACGCGCTGGTAGGGACTTTGGTCTTCTTCCCAGGTGCGAATGTCGGTGCCAAGTTTGATTAACTCGCGCGCGCGTTCCTCTTCGAATTTTGGACAGACCCAGGCGATGTCACCGCGCGCCGGAATAACGAGCGCGAACATGCGCTCGCTCGTGCCCCACTGCATGCCGGTAAAATAAAACATGCTGCTGCCCGGCTCGAGATAAATCGCATCGATGCGTTTTTCGCGCATCAGCCGGCGTGCCTTTTCAATGCGCGCGCGTCGCTCGTCCAGCGAGATCGGCACTACATCACCCGTCATCTTCTTAAGCTTGCGAATCAAATCCGGCGCGTCGTGTTGTTGAATCGTTTCCGGCGCGGCAGTTTCGGCGAACGCAACTCTGCCGAGCAGACTGGTGCCCGCGAGCGCAGCGGACAGTCGCAGAAAGTCTCTTCTATCGGTGCACATAAAATTGTTGTTGGTTGAACTCAGGCTGTGATTGCGCCGCCATGCTACCTGACGGTTGCGTGCGAGGCAAAACTTTTGGGCTCGGCGACGAAGCCGAATTCAGCCTGCGGAGCGGGCGGTAGCATAAAGCCTGGAATGAAGCGAAGCGGAGCCCCAGGACTGTGAGTTGAAAAATACTAAAGCCCGCCCGCGGGCTGGCATCGTATTTGGACCACCAGTTTTGTGTCGCCGTGACGCTCAAACATGAAACATGTTAGATTCACCTTTCGCCAACTGACGTTTGCAGTTGCAAACGAAGCCATCAATCGCAAATTAGAGTTTGCTCTAAAGCAAGCGCTCGAAATCGTAAAGGAACCAACTGATGGAAACTGAAAACAAAGCGGTAGAAATTTCTTATGAGATTCGCGTCAAGCCCGGGCGCGCCGGCACTGACCCGGAAGCTCCCGATTGGGAGGTAATCGAACTCGAAGATGGCGTAGTCAAAAACACCTCAGACATCTACGACAACATGACGTTGGCGGAAGCAAATCAGATTGCCGGCATGTGGCGACAGAAAAAGGAAGAAGCGGAAGCCGCCGGCTCAACGCAGGGATAACCGGGCGGGTTGGCGCTGCAGCTCAGCGGTGGCGTTCGGGGATTGCTTTAGTGTATCTGATTTTCCAGGCTGAAATTTTTCAACTGCCAGTCGCGGCCTTCAACCGCCAGCGTGCCGACGTAACCTTTCGGCGCCGGAATTGCTTGCATGGACCAGCGGGACACTTCTCGTTCTTCGCGATAATTGTTCAGTAGCGCCACCGGTTCATCCGGCCTGAGGCTTACATCGAATTGATCAAGCGGCATTGACAGTCCTTCGCCACGCGCCTTGATGTAGGCTTCCTTGCGCGTCCAGCAGTTGAAGAATGCCTGCTTGCGCAAAGCAACGGGCACCGTCCGCAGCGCCAACACCTCGGCCCGCGAAAAGAAACGATTCGCAATCAACTCGTCGTCGAAATCGTCTTTCACATATTCAAGATCGACACCGAGATCGCGTCCGCGTGTAAACGCAAATGCCGCGCGCCCATCGGAGTGTGAAACATTGAAGTTGATTTGTGCCTGGTCATCCAGCAAAAGAAAAGGCTTTCCCTGTGCTCCGTAAGAGAAGCGAAGTTCCGCGCAATTGACGCCGAGATAAGCGGCGAGCAGGTTTCGCAGTAAACCGCGAGCTACAACAAAGTGGTTCCGGTCCCTAATAAAATGGAAGCGATTGGCGCGGGTGAGTTCGTCGTCGGATAAAAACGATTCGAAGATGTCAGCGGCCCGCCCCTCTAATGACGCCTGCCAGAGGTGAACTTCGGTCACGTCCAGAGCAAGACCGGGAAACCGCGAAGGCTTCAGCGCAACTAATCCGGAACTGATTAGATCAGCGTGTAACATTTGATAATGCTGCGATGGTTTGATGCTCGAACAGTTCGCGCGGCGAGATCTTGACGCCTGCCTGTGCGGCCCGGGCAAGAATCAATGTGCCCAGTATCGAATCGCCACCAAGATCAAAAAAGTTGTCGTTTAGGCCAACCTGCTCAACCCGTAGAACGTCGGCCCATATCTTCATCAACGTTTTTTCGACCTGAGTGTGCTTTGCCGCACAATTTTCCGTGCAGTTGTTCTGGGTGCGGTCGGGCGCCGGCAAAACCTGGCGATCAACTTTCCCGTTTGTCGTCAGCGGCAGCGATTCCATTTTCACGAAAGTCGTGGGCACCATATAGTCAGGCACCTTTGTCTTCAGGGTCTTTCGCACTTCATCTATTTCCCCCTGCGCCTCGTCAACGACGACATAAGCAATCAAACGTTTCTCGCCCGTCGCGTCTTCACGCGCAACGACAGCGGAATCCCGCACGCCCGCGCATTGACCTAGAATCACTTCCACTTCATCAAGCTCAATACGAAAGCCCTTGACCTTTTCTGCTGAAAGGATCCAGGATGAAGCGCTCATCTGTAAGTTGCTTGCGATTGAGATAGCCCAGGCCGACACCGTCGCCGCCAATGTAGAGCTCGCCGGTCGCTCCCTTCTCTACCGGCTCCGCCGATTCATCGAGCACGTAGAGTTGCGAATTCGCCACCGGCGTCCCGATCGGTACCGGACCCGCGTCGGCATCTTCTTCCGTGACTTCATAAACGCAGCAGCCTACCACCGTCTCGGTTGGTCCATATTCATTTATCAGCCTGGTCAATGGCGCGTGGGTTCGCCAGAAGGCGAGACTTTCCATGTGTAAAGCTTCGCCGCCGATCACCAGCGCGCGTACGCGGCCACGCAGTTGATCGGCGGGCATCAACTCTGCAAGCGCCCTAAGGTGCGCCGGCGTGATTTTTACAAGACTATAATTCTCGCGCGCCAACAAAGCCTCGACCAAATTCTCAATGCCGTCAGCGACGAGGAAAATGCTGCGACCTACCAGCAACGGCGCAAAAAGACTGGTGATGGTCAAGTCAAAAGAGAACGACGAGTGCACCGGCGCGCCGCAGCCTGCTGCTACCTCATATGTTTCCGTGGCCCAGGTTAAGTAGTTAACCAGCCCGCGATGATGAATCATCACGCCCTTGGGTTTGCCAGTTGAGCCCGAAGTGTAGATGACGTAAGCCAGGTTCGCCGGGTTGGCCCACGGTGCAGGATTGTCTTTCCGTTCCTTGGCGATCACGTCCCAGTCAGTATCGAGCGCAAGCCGCGGCCCGTTGTGCGGCGGAAGTTGACCAAGCAGATCCGATTGCGTAAGCAGGACGAATACGTTGGCGTCCTGCAGCATGAACGCCAGCCGATCCGCCGGATAGGAGGGATCCATCGGCAGATAACCAGCGCCGGCCTTTAACACACCAAGGATGCCGACGATCATTTCCAGCGACCGATCGACACACAAACCGACCAGCGAATCCGGGCCAACGCCGAAGCGTCTGAGAAAACGTTGCCGGTGCGGCAGGAACCCGCCGGTTATCTTTCCTCTGATATTGAGTATCTCTTGAACAAGAGTTGCCATAGTTGTTTGCTTTTTGACAGGCGCTTAGGCTGCGCTCAAATATTGCTCAAAATTTCGTGACGCGCCGGACGCGTAAACACCGGCTGATTAGGCTCCGCCATGCCGACAACCACTTTACGTTTGCCGACAAACGGCTTGCGGCCATGCGCGGTAAGCATGTTGTCGAGCAGCAACACATCACCTTCGTGCCAGGGAAAAACAATCGACTGCTCGTCACAGACGCGAGCGATTTCGTCAATCATTTCTGAATCGATGCTCGAACCGTCGGCAAAATAAACGTTGCGCGGTAAATTCTGTTCTCCCATAGCCAACAGCAACCATTCACGAACTTCCAGCGGCAGTCTGGAAACGTGAAACAAATGCGCCTGGTTAAACCAAACCATTTCACCGGTGCGCGGATGACGTTCAACCACCTGGCAAATCTGGCGCGTGCGCAATTGATCGTCGGCGAGCCATTCAAATTCCATCTCCGATTTGTTACAGAAATCTTCGACAACAGCCTTGCTCGATGTCTGAAAAACTTCCTGCCAGGGAAGATCGAGTCCAATGCCATAGTTGCGCACATACATCAAACCTTTGCGCACAAAACAATCGCAAATCTCCGGCGAAATGGCCTTGAAGACTTTCCGGCTGTCAGCAATTGGAGTCGCGCCGCCTTGTTTGGCTACTAGCAGGGAAAAAAACCACAGCTTCATGGGCCAACTTCGCGAATAAGAATTCTCGTTGTGCAACGGAATAGACTGGTGCGCCGGGTATTCAGTCGATGAATAAATTTTTCCGGAAACCAGTGAGCGCGGCGTCGAGCGGTAAGAGTAGTTGAGTAGCGGGCCCGAGACTGCTTCAATCAGTCGTTCGAATTCCGCAACCTCCGCAAGGCCAAAGCCGCGAAAGAGAATGGCGCCATGTTGCAGCAGCGTGCGATCGATGAAGCCGGCGTTGCTCTTTGCCCACTCAATCAGATCCAAGCCTCGAGTGGCAGGGCGCAAAACTAACGGCAACGGACTATTGGGCCGCAGAAACCCGAGATTGACTTCCAGCGGCGACATCGAGTCTACCGAAAATGCAGCGGAACTTGTGCTCATAAGTTGTCTCAACTCGCTTTCGGAACGGGCCTCAAGCTCTTTCCACACTCACGCCGGTAACAGTTGACTGGTAGTAGATAAAAAGTCTCAAAAGCATGCACTTGCCAGAATTCATTGTTGCCGCGCCCGTTTCACCCCACATCAATTTGACGATGTGCCCGCTCCAGGCAACCCCGCAATTTTTCCGCGAGCGTGCGCACGTGCGGCTCTTTCACCAGATCGAGGTGATTGCCTGAGACGCGAATTTTCTCCAGTTCACCAGCAACCAGACCCTGCCAGCCTTCTTCAACGTCAAAGGCGGCGGTGCGATCGTCGCTCGCCAGGAATAGCGTCGCGCGGCCGGGATAAACCTGCGGCATATAGTCTTTAACAGCGGCGAAGTTAAGCTCTTCAATATTTCGCAAAACTGCAGGCAGACGACGGCCTATTCGTTGATACAACTTGAAGGCGCGTCTATAAACTCTATGTTTCGTCTTGGCCGGGGCGAATTTCAGTTTGCCGGTAAGGTACGACAGTTTTTCTTGCCCCCTCAGTTGCTGCAGGTTCTGCCCGTGCGTTTGAATCTTCCTGGCAAAACGAACTACACGCTGTCGGAACGATCCAGAACCGGGCAGCAATTTGAAATAGCCCGCCGGATAAGCGTCAAGCAATGCCAGCAGGTCGACTTGTTCGCCAAGCGCTTTTAATTGGCAAGCCATTTCAAACGCAACCGTGCCTCCGGATGATCTGCCGCCAATCAGATATGGACCTTCGGGCTGTACTTCGCGCATTTCACGGATGTAGTGCGCCGCCATTTCTTTGATCGTGGTATGCGGCGGTTGACTGCCATCAAGCCCCAACGCCTGAAATCCAAAGAAAGGTTGATCCGCTCCTAACAATTGAGCGAGCGCGTGATACTCCAGAACGTTGCCGCCAGCGGCGTGTACACAAAAGAACGGCCGGCGATTGCCACCGCTTTGCAGCAACACGAGCGACGACCAGGGCGCTGTCCATCCATCTTTGCGCAACACTTCGGCAAGCGCGCGAATTGTCGGGGCCTGAAATAAAGTGGCGAGCGGCAAATTGCGTCCCAGAGACTTTTCGATCTGTGCAAACAGCCGCACCGCTAACAGCGAGTGGCCGCCCAGCTCAAAAAAGTTGTCGTCCATACCGATAGGACTCAGGGACAATACTTTCTCCCAAATCCTTTGCAGCTTCAGCTCCAATTTGTCCTGCGGCAACACACAACGTTCGCTGGATGCGGCCTGGTTGCCATTGATTGCCGGCAGTGCTGCCCTGTCGATCTTGCCGTTTGCGGACAGCGGCAACTCTTCAAGCACAACAAAAAGTGAAGGCACCATCTGGCTGGGGAGCCGCTCGCTCAAAAACACGCGCAGCTCGTTTGCGGTGGGGGCCTTCCCTTCCCGCGGCACAACGTATGCCTCCAGATGTTTGTCACCCTGATCCTTGCGCACAATGACCACCGCGTCGCGCACGCTTTCATGTTGCGCCAGCACCGTCTCAACTTCGCCGAGCTCGATGCGATAGCCGCGCACCTTGACCTGGTTATCGATACGACCAAGGAACTCGAGTTCGCCAGTCGATCGGCGCCGCACCAGATCGCCAGTTTTGTAAAGTTGCTGTCCGGCTCCATTGCGGAATGGATCGTTAACAAACTTTGCTGCCGTCAGTTCAGGCTGGTTCAAGTAACCGCGCGCCAGACCATCGCCACCGATGTAGAGCTCGCCTGGAACTCCCACTGGCGACGGATTCAAGTGTTGGTCCAGTACGTAGACATAACTGTTTGAGACTGCCCGTCCAATCGGCACCGAGCCATTGATTGCTGCCGGATTGTCAATCGGATAACAACAGGTGAACGTTGTGTTTTCTGTTGGTCCATAACCATTGATTAACCGGCAACCCTTAAGCTCGGCGACGACTCTCTTCACGTGCGGCACCGACAGGACATCGCCGCCCGCAAGCAACTGCTTTAGCCCGCGCAGATCGTCAAGGTGTGTATCGACCATCAGGTGGAACAGGCCAGCAGTTAGCCAAAGCGTGGTTACTTGATAGCGTTTCAGCGCGCGGCCCAGTTCATCGAGCGAGGCAGCGCCCGGCGTCATCAGCGCCAAACGCGCGCCGTTCAACAAGCTGCCCCAGATTTCAAACGTCGAGGCATCGAAAGAGATTGGCGCGAATTGCAGGAACACTTCAGCGCGCGTGAAGCTGGCGTAGTTGGTGTTCTTCACCAGCCGCACAATGTTTCTATGCGTCACTGCCACGCCTTTGGGCGTACCGGTTGAGCCGGACGTGTACATTACGTAGGCCAGGTTGTCGGCGCCGATGTCGCACTGCGGATCTGTTTCATCGCAAGCGGCAATTTGTTCTGCAAGCTCATCGACGCAGATTGTTCTGATGTTCTGATCTTGAAACGAAGGACGCAGTTGTTTCTCAGTTAACAGAAGCGTGACGCCGGCGTCTGCAAGCATGAAACTGAGGCGCGCTGAAGGATAACCAGGATCCAGCGGCACGTAGGCGCCACCCGCCTTCAGAATGCCCAGCACGCCAATGATCAGCGCAGGCGAACGGTCGAGACAGATGCCAACACGACTTTCTGCGCCAACTCCCTGCTGCAACAGGTAGTGCGCCATCTGATTCGCGCGACGATTGAGTTCTGCATAGGTAATTGTTTCCTCGCCAAACAGCAGCGCAGTCGCATCAGCTGTCGCCTCCGCTTGTTCTTCGAACAAAGCCTGCACGCTGCTCTGCGCCGGATAATCGCTGCGCGTGTCGTTCCATTCGACCAGCAACTGATGTCGTTCTGACTCGCTCAAGAGCGGCAGGTCGGAAATGCGCGTTTGCGGTTTGGCAACGATCCCTTCAAGCAGATTCTGAAAGTGACCAAGCAGCCGCGTAATTCTGTCGTCGTCGAAAAGATCGGCGTTGCTTTCAATCAGACATTCAAGTTGTCCGTTTCTTTCCACTACATCCAGGGTTAAATCAAAGTTAGCGACGACGTTATCTACCTGTGCGTGACTGACGGTTAAGCCCGGCAGTTCGAGGGTGGGAATCGATTCGCTTTGCAGCACAAACATGACCTGGAAGAGCGGATTGCGCGCCAGCGTGCGGTCCGGCTGCAACTCCTTTACCAGGGTTTCGAAAGGTAGATCCTGATTCGCGTAAGCGCCGAGCGCGACCTCTTTGACGCGCGCCAACAATTCGCGAAAGCTGGGATTGCCGGACAGGTCAACGCGTAAGGCAAGTGCATTTACGAAAAGACCTATAAGACTTTCAGTTTCGGCGAGACAGCGCCCGGCAATCGGCGAACCGACCACAATATCTTCCTCGCCGGTGTAGCGATGTAACAGCACCTGATACGCCGCCAGCAGGACCATGAAGAGCGTTGCCTCTTCTTTCTGGCACAACTCCTTCAGTTTTCGTGTCAGCTCTTTCGATAGAGTGAGTTTCCGCTTCGATCCACGAAACGCTTTGTGCGCCTGAATCAATGGCCGCGCATGGTCCGTCGGCAGTTCAAGAGCGGGAGGCAACGTTTTGAATTGGTTCTTCCAATACGCAAGCTGTGACTCATAGACTTGACCCTTAAACCATTGCCGGTGCCAAACCGCGTAATCCGGATATTGAATTTTCAGTGCGGGCAGCGGTGAAGCTTGTCCGCTCGCAAACGCTTCATACAGGTCCATGAACTCACGATGCATGACGCCAACCGACCAGCCGTCGGTGATGATGTGATGCATGGTCATGAGAAAAATGTGTTCCTGCTCGCCGAGTTGCAGCAGCAGCGCCCTGATAAGTGGGCCGTGCGCGAGGTCGAATGGACGGCGCACTTCTTCTCTTAACAGACGTCGCGCCTCCAATTCCCTTTCCGACTCGCTCAACTCACTGAGTTCGACAATCGGTAATTCCACCTCGAGCCGCTTGTTGATAACCTGCAGCGGTACGCCGTCCGTCGTCGCAAAACTCGTTCGCAGTGATTCGTGACGCTCGACCAGATGGTCCAGAGTCCTTTTCAATGCCGCAACGTCGAGCTTGCCCTCCAGCCTGACAGCTTTCGGCACGTGGTAGAGCGAAGTGCCCGGCATCAATTGGCTCAACACCCAAAGTCCCTGCTGATAGAAGGAGAGCGGTACGGGCGCGCCTTCAGGCCGCTTCGAGATGAGCGGCTTGGGTTCGCCCGCGGCCGCTTGCTTCTTTAGCAGCTTCAATTCGATCAGCGCCCGCTTGGCGGGCGACAAGCCGGCCAATTGTTCCCTAATGTTCAATGCACTTGTTGACACGTTTTGTTATTCCTCGCTTGTTCTCTAAAGTGCGTCGGACAATATCTGCAAGGCGCCGGTTGCAATGAGCGCCATCTTCAGGGCCTGCGCGCGCAAGCCGCCTTTCCCTATCTCCTGCGTCAGTCGTTGTTGTGCTTCTTCATCTGACAGGTTCTCGATTTCAGCCAGCAGCGAAGCCAGCTCCTCATCGGCTTCACTTTCCGTTTGCCGTTCGTAGATCAACGCGGCCAGCCTGGCGATCGTGGGCGACTGAAACACATCGATTAAATTCAACTCAACGTGCAACTGCCGCCGCAGATTGGAAATGAGTTTTGCGGCCATCAACGAATGTCCACCCAACTCAAAAAAGTTGTCGTGTATGCCGGGCTGTTCCACGCCAAGTACTTTTGCCCAGACCTCTGTGATTGACTCTTCAAGCGGACTGCGCGGCCCTTCGAAGTCTTCTACGGATGATGCGTTTTGAAATTGACCGAGACTGAGAAGCGCGCGCCGGTCAGTTTTTCCATTCGGCATTAGGGGAATGGCCTCGATGAACGTAAACGCGGTCGGTATCATGTACGCAGGTAACTTTCCACTGAGAAACTGTCGCAGCTCGTTAACAGCAGGTTGAGCGTCTCGCGCGGCAACGAGGTAGGCGATCAGTCTTTTGTCCCCGCCATCCTCAGCGGCAAGAACCACCACTTGCGCTACATCAACATGCGCGCTAATTGCCTGCTCGATCTCTTCCAACTCAATGCGGAACCCTCTGATTTTCACCTGATTGTCGCTGCGGCCGAGAAAATCGAGATTGCCATCAGGCTGGTAGCAAACCACGTCGCCCGTCCGGAAAAGCCGGGGCGCGCGTTCATCAGCAAATGGGTTGGTAATGAATTTTTCGCTGGTGAGCTCAGGCCGGTTGAGATAGCAACGCGCCACGCCGGCGCCACCAATGTAAAGTTCACCGGGCAAGCCAATTGCCACCGGCTGCAGGTTCGAGTCCAAAACGTAGACAACGGTGTTCGCGATTGGCCGGCCGATTGGTGCTTCTGAAACTGCGTTCGCGGCCGACAGATCAAACATGGTGGCGACGATCGTCGTTTCGGTTGGTCCGTAGGTATTGAGCAAGCGCACGCTGTCACTGACATGTGCACGCCAGACAGCGAGGCGTTCAGGTAACGCCTTTTCTCCGCCCAGGATCACCAAACGAATGCAATCCGGAAGCGCTAAATTGTTCGCCGCAAGGTCATCAGACAAATCGTGCCAGTAGGCCGTCGGTAAATCCAGAACTGTGATTCCAAACTTGCTACAAGCTTGCAGAAACTGCTCGGCGGAACTGAGCATTGCATCCGTCCGCAACACCAGCGTCGCGCCTTTCGTCAGCGCCGGAAAGATTTCTTCAGCGCTGGTATCGAAACTGAGTGAAGCAAACTGAAGCACACGATCGCTCTCTGCAATTTGATATGCATCGCCCGCCGCTTGCGTGAAGTTCAACAACGAGCGCTGTTCGATCAGCGTTCCCTTCGGCTTTCCCGTCGAGCCCGAGGTATAAATTACGTACGCAGCGTCCGCCAGCTGCGCGGCCTCGGCCAGGTTTTCAGTTACATTGGCGGCTATGGTCTCAACCGCGGCGTCGAGACAAACCAGCTTGCCTTTGTATTCAAATGACTGTTTTGCGAGCGCCGTCTGCGTTAGCAACACTTCAACGTTGCTGTCCGCCAGCATGAACGCCAAACGATCTTTCGGGTAGGCCGGATCCAAAGGCACGTACGCGCCGCCAGTCTTGAGAATAGCGAGCACAGCCATCACCATCTCCGCTGATCGCGGTAGGCAAATTCCCACCAGGCTTTCAGCGCCCACGCCGAGTTGTTTGAGATAATGAGCGAGTCTATTAGCCTGCACGTTCAACTCCGCATAGGTCAGAGTTTCCGCTTCATGAACGATTGCTAGCGCGTCTGGAGTTAGCTCAACTTGCCGTTCGAAAATTCGCGTGACGACGTCCGCGGGTAAATCCTTAGCAGTGTCATTAAAATCGACAAGCAGCTTTTGCGTTTCCGCCACCGTCAACATGGTCGCGCTTCGCAGCGGCTGATTAAGGTCTCTGACAAGGCCCGCAAGGATGTTTGCCAGATGCGCCAGCATTCGTTCGATCACATCAACGGCAAAGCGGTTGCGGTGATAAACGATCTGGAGTCGCAGTTCGGCTGCTGGATTTACTACTAGTGTCAGCGGATAGTTGGTCCTCGATAGCTGCGTGCTGGAAACTTCAACCGGGCCATCCAGTTCAAACGAGGAGCCCGAGCCCGCGAAATTTTCAAATACCAACAGCGTCTCGAATAGCGGCAGGTTAAAGGGCACGCTACTCCAATTTTGAATCTGCTTTAGTGAGCAGTGTTCGTACTCAAGCGCACTCGCTACGCTGCGTTGAATCTGTTTTAGACAAGCGAGACTCGATTCCTCCGCAGATAGTTTGACGCGCACCGGCAAGGTATTTATTAACAACCCGACCAGCGACTCGATCTCAGGCAAGTCGTAGGGGCGACCTGACACCGTTATGCCAAACACAACATCGCCGGTCGCCGAGTAGCGGCTTAACAGGATGGCCCAGGTGCCCTGCAACAGCGTGCTTAGCGTCAAGTGCTCCCGTTTCGCGCAGGCACGAATGCCGTTCGTAAGTTCCGCTGACAACGACAGCGTCTTTTCCGCAAACGAGTCGATGACAACGTTGGCCTGACTGGCGCCACTGTCAACCGGCAAACTGTTTGGCGCCACGAACCCTTTAAGCTCACTACGCCAAAATTTTTCGGCCGCGCTCAAATCCTGCTGTTCAAGCCATTGCAAATAACTACTAAACTCCGGAGACTGCTTCAGGGTTGTTTCGCAATCGTGGACTAACTGCCTGTAAAACTGTGAAACCTCATCGCGCACCAGCGACATGGACCAGCCGTCGAGGATAATGTGGTGATTGCTGATGACTATCCAAAAGGCCTCGTCTTCGCTCTGTAACACCGCCACCCTGATCAGCGGCGCAATCGTCAGATCAAAGCCGCGGTCACAATCTTCTTTCAGGAACTGGTCACGGCGCCGCTCCTGCTCGCGCTGTAGGACAGACTTTCCAGTCTGTCCAGGACAGGCAGGAATGCCTGTCCCACTTACGGACAACTCGCGCCAGTCGTGCTCCTGGAATGAAAGCCGGGCATCCGCGTGAACAAACTGGCAAAGGTGTTCAGCGTCGCCGGTTGAGAAAGAAGTCCGCAGAATTTCGTGCCGGTAAATCACACGTTGCCATGCTGCCGCAAACGCAGATGCGTTGAGTGGTCCGCGATACGCGTAACAAACCTGTTCGAAATACGCTTTCGACTCAGGTGCGTACAGCGAATAGATCAGCATCGCCTGTTGTGTAGGCGTCAGCTCATGGACGTGGTTGCTTTCTACAATCATCAATTATCCGGTCTCTTCGCGGGAATCTGTTTAGACTCTTCGGCAAATTTTCGCTGGGCTTCTTCTTCTGAAAGCTGGCTAAGTTCGGCCAGCATTGCGGCCAGCTCTTCCTCTCCAGTTTCAGCAGTTTGCATTTCGTAAATCGCGGCCGCTAAACCAGCCACATGCGGAGTTTCAAAAATCCGTCGCAGCGGTAGCTCCACCGCCAACGCGGTGCGCGTACGCGAAATGACTTGTGCGGCCAGCAACGAATGGCCGCCCAGGTCAAAGAAGTTATCGAGCACGCCCACGCGCTCAACATGCAACACATCGCTCCAAATAGTGGCCAGCCTTTCTTCAATCGGCGTGCGCGGCGCGACAAACTGTGGTTTCTCACGCGCGCCTGCTGACACTTCAGAAACGATGGCCGCCGGCACTTTCGGCCGCCAACTGAGCGGCGAAAGCTGCGAAACAGGTCGCTGCTGGTCTGTCACTATTACTTCAAGGATTTGCCTGAAGTCGTCGAGCATTGCGGTGACGCTCTCGGGCGCGAAGAGTTCGGTGCTGTATGAAAACCAAATCTCGAGCGACTCGGCCTTTTCAATTGCGCCAAGTGTCAGATCAAATTTTGCGGTGGTTGCTTCCAGGCGCAGTGATTCGACCTGCAACCCTTTGAGCTTTAGCTCGGTCGCGGACTGGTCCTCGAGCACAAACATCGTTTGGAACAATGGGCTGCGACTCAAACTACGTTCAGGCCGCAATTCCTCGACGAGTTTCTCGAACGGAACGGCCCCGTGGGTGTAGGCATCGATGGCAACTTCGCGCGTTCTGTTCAGCACTTCGCGAAAGGTGGGATTGCCGGAAAGATTTCCGCGCAATACCAGCGTGTTGATGAAGCAGCCAATCAGCGGCTCGGTTTCAATCAAATCGCGACCGAGAACCGGAGTCCCCACCAGGATGTCGTCGAGGCCGCTATAGATGCTCAGCAGAATTTGAAACGCGCCCAGCAAGAGCATGAAAAGCGTGACGCCTTCCTGCCGGCAGATGCTGCGCAGTGCTTGATAGAGTTGCGACGGCAGGACCATTGACTGCTGCGCGCCGGAAAAACTTGGCACCGCGGGAGAGGGGAAATCGCTCGGCAGACTTATCGAAAGCGGAGCGGCCTGAAGTTGGGTCTTCCAATAGGCCAGGTCTTCGACGAGTGACGCGCCATCCGTATTTTTCCGTTGCCAATCAGCGAAGTCAGCATACTGGACGGGCAGTGCTGGCAAATCAACTTCGTTTTTTTCCGATTCGTAGAACTTCGCGAGTTCCGCAAAAAATATCTTTAAAGCCCAGGCGTCGCCGATGATGTGGTGGATGGAGACGAGCAGCACATGCTCGTCATCAGCCAGACAAAACAAAGTCACGCGCAGCAAGGGCCCGCGCGAAAGATCGAAGGGTTTTTCAGCCTCAATTTGTATAAGCCGGTCGAGCTCGACTTCATGATTTCCAGAAGTCAAGTCTTCGATGCGAAAAGGAATATCGATCGCGGGAGCAATCAACTGAACAGGCTGGCCATCCTGGTCCACAAACCTCGTTCGCAGCACTTCGTGACGCGCAGCAATCGACTGCACCGCGCCATTCAACCGCGCCGCGTCCAGTGGCCCGCGCAGACGCAAAGCTTTATTGATGTTGTAGAGCGAGCTGCCGGTTTCGAGCTGATCGATAAACCAAAGACGTTGCTGCGGAAATGAAAGGGCAAGGGGTTGCTCCCGAGACACGCGTTGAAGGGCTGGCGAACGGGCGATTTCTTTTCCTGCGAGCGCGTCAACCTGTTCCGCTAATTTCTTGATCGTCGAACACTCAAACAGTGTTCGCAACTGCACATTTATTTTGAACTGTCCATTGATTCGCGCCATCACCTGAATTGCAAGCAATGAATGACCGCCCAAATCAAAAAGGTCGTCGTTCACGCCGACCGTGTCGATGCGCAGTACGTTTGCCCAGATCTTTTCCAGCCGTTTCTCGGTCGTACTCGACGGCGCTTCATATGCAGTCGACAACATGGGCCGTGCCTTGCCGGGTTCGGGCAGCGCGCGTTTATCGATCTTGCCGTTTGCTGTCAGCGGCAATACAGCTAATTCAACGAACGTCGATGGCGCCATGTAGTCCGGCAAGCGCGCGTTTAGAAACGCACGCAACTCGCTAACACTCGGGACGGTCTCGCGCGCGACGAAATATGCGATTAGAGTCTTTGTACCGTTACTGTCGGCCTTCGCTACTACCGCGTTGTTCTTAACTCCCGGATGACGCGCCAGCGTTGCTTCGATTTCGCCAAGCTCGATGCGAAAACCTCTCACCTTCACCTGGCTGTCTTGCCTCCCGGCAAACTCAATGACTCCATCGGTCGTGAGCCGGGCGAAATCACCCGTGCGATAGAGCCAAGTTGTGGCGCCGTTTGTCGAATGCGCGATAAATTTTCGGGCGGAGACATCTGGGCGATTCAAATATCCCCGCCCAACACCAGCGCCGCCTATGTAAAGCTCGCCGGGCGTTCCTAAAGGCACAGGCTGGCTGTGCTCATTTAGTATGTAAATTTCTGTGTTGGCGATTGGTCTGCCAATCGGAATCGCGGTCACTTCGTCGTTGTGATTCCTGGGAATCTTATAAGTGCAAACGATGCCGGCGGTTTCCGTTTGGCCAAACATGTGCACATGTCGAGCGCGATGCGCGAACCGGTGCATCCAGGTTTGCGGAATGTCTGACAACAAGGGCTCGCTCGCCGACAACATTAACCGCAGCCGGTTGTCGAGCATCGTGTTGCGCGTGTGATCGTCCAGCGAAGCCAGCACTTCAGTGCAGTTGCGCCAGAATGACGGCACCGCATCCATCACGGTAGCTTCGCGCTGCTTGATCATCGCAAATAGCGCCAGTGGATCTTTCCGTTGTTCCGAGGTAGCTATGGGAACCGTCGGGCCCTGCGAAAGCAGATAATTTGCCAGGTTGGTGTGCTCGATCATTACGCCTTTCGGCTCGCCGGTCGAACCTGAGGTGTAAATTACGTAGGCCAGATCATTTGGTTGCGGTAAGTCATCAAGGTTCCCTGCTGAATTCTCAGTAAGGTCCGCACTCTCAACGTCGAGCAGAGCTACCCCGGCTTTTGCGGCTGCAACTTTTGGCGCCAGGCTAATCTTCGTCAATACAAGTGAGACATTTGAGTCGTTAAGCAGCCACGCTAATCTCTCCTCCGGATAGTCGGGATCGAGAGGTAAGTACGCGGCTCCGGCTTTCAGAATTCCCAGTATGCCAACCGCCATGTCGAGCGAACGATCAATGCAAATGCCCACCAGCGATTCCCGGCCAACTCCGCGATTGCGCAAGGCGCGCGCCAACTGGTTGGCCCGGGCGTTGAGTTCACCGTACGTCAGTTGTGCATCTTCGGAGACGACCGCCACCTGCACTGGATCGCGCGCCACTTGCGCTTCGAACAGCCGCGGAAATGTTTCCGTGAGAAATTGATCCTCACGCGACCCAAAGCATTGCGAAGAACCCAGGTCGGGCCCGGCTGCAATGCTGTTGGAGTCGAGGCTGAGATTTTCAACGACAGTTGACATAGTTGATCGGCGCGCCAGACTTATCTGAGTTAATTGCTCGCTCAGCTCTCTTTACTGATTTTTACGATGTACCCGAGCTTATGCTTTAAGTCAGATTGGATTGACACGTAGATGTCGCCACGTTCATCGACTGTAACGCCCTGGACATTTTTGAGTTGACCGCCAAACGCCGCGATTGTTTTCAGCTCTTCGTTTGGCGTGTAAAGGTAAAGCTTGCTCGCGTGGCTATCTGTGATGTAAAGCGAGCCTTTCGAGTAGAAGATCGTCTCTGGTGAAAACTGGTCCTCGCGATCAATCACGCGATGAAGCTTGTGATTGCTGTCCAGCATATAGAGCACGTTATCTTCGTTGTCGGCAATGTAAAGGTTGCCCTTCTCGTCAAACACCATGCTTTCCGGTTTGGTAATCCCAAACTCCTTGCCCAGAAATACCGCCACCGCCCCGTCTCTCGAGACCTTGAAGACTTCATGCTGATCAGCATCGCCAACCAGGATCGAACCATCGGGCGCCAGCACAATTCCTTCAGTCGAAGTCAAACCTTTGTCCTTGCCGGCCAGCAGGCGCGGCTTTCCGGAAGCATCAACCTCCCAAACTCCACCTGCATCGTCATCACTGAAAAAGACGTCGCCTTGCGCGTCAATTACCAAATCTTCCGGTGACTGCGTTCCAAACTGAGCGTCCATCAGTTTCTTGAGTCCATCGTTCTGACTCCAAACCTCGAGCGCGACGCCGCCCTCATCAGCCAGATAAAGCTTGCCCTTGTTCCAGAGAATGCCGTCAGGCGATCCAAAACCGATCTTGTTGGTGGCAAAGACTGTAGCCTTGTAAGAGTCGTCGGTCATCAAAACCAGACCCTCTTTCCCCAGCGCCTTGCAGGAGGTCAGCAGAAAAAGTGCACCGAGCGCGATCGCCAAGCACTTGACGCCAATCGAAATATTTTTTGTTACAGACATAATTAGTTCTCGCTATCCGGCCAGCAGATGAAGTCGCGCAGCCATCAACAATGCCAGCAGCTCTCGGATATGAAAGAGCGTGCTCGAAATCTCAAACACAATTGCAAAAAGAAGCGCAGCGGAGAGTGCGCTGTATTTGAAAGTCCAAAACGTGATCTTGTCGAGGATGGATCCCAGCCGGGTTTGAGCAGCGAAACGCAGCACTGATAATTCAGTGATAGCCACGGCTGCTCCGGCCGCGATATCAACCGGTGCGTGTTCCGCCTGGATCATCTTTCCGGCCAGAATCACAAAGACGGTCCAGCCAACTGCAACCAAACCAATGCGACGCGACGCCAGAAAAATTCCCAGCGAGATGGCAAGAAAGAAGCCAGCGTGATCGCTCGGAAAAGATCCGAGGTCATTGGTCTTAACGTCGCCATTCACCAGGTCGCGATGGTCCTTTTGGCTTTCCTCATCCAACGGCACGCGGACATTTGTGCGCCTCATCGCAACCAGATCGTCGCCGCTGAGGTGATAAATTTTCTGTGATTCGATTGCCGGACGCGGCAGAAAGATGGTGTGCGACAGTACTTTGGTCGTAGCCAAAACGCAGACCGCGGCTACCAGTGTCACGAGCAACACTTTTCTCCGCGCGCGTGTGTCTTCCAAAGTCTTGCCGCTGTACCATGCAGCAAAAAAACAACAGCCTATAAGTCCTGCCTTGATCAGATCGTTACCTTGAGTGAGCCCGACCATGCTGTCAAAAAACCACGAGCGCCCGGCCATGCCGTTCATGCCCGCGAGTATTTGATCGTTTAGATTCGTGAGTCGCGCGGTCAATTCCGCAAACAAGGCCGAGAGCGCAATGCTGTAAATCACTATGGCCTCCTATACCTGGTGCCGTTCTCGCAAGAAATCGAGCGGCGGAGTTATTACTGCGGCACGCCTGTTACAAGAAGTCGCTGTAGGGCGCGCGTTTATAGTCCCTGGTCTACAGAGATAGAAAGTCTCAAAAGGGCAATTTTGCCAGAAAATTCGCGGGTTAAATTGAAGCAAAGGCGGGCTTTAGTCCGGGTTTTGACGAGGCGGCTGTTCCGCACAGACGAGGTCATGATCGAAATCAGAAAACCAGGACATGACGGGCGATCTGTTGTTCTGCCTCATACACATTTTGGAGTGCGGCGGCTTGACGCCGCTTTTGTCTTTGCGGCGGTGAATATTCCCGTCACCACAAAGCGGCGTCAAGCCGCCGCACTGCTCCAGATTTGGCGGTCTCCGGATCCTTCAAGGAGTTTTTCAGCAGCCTGCTAGAGAAGTAAGGGAGCCTCAGATGCATCCTAAAGAAGTGATTTACCAATACTTCAATCGTTTACCGTCCCATGGCCGTCCAGCGTCCAGACAAATACACATCCGCCAACAGGGGCGGCTCCTTTGCCTACAAAGTCGGTTTTCGCGTGGTTTATGGGCAAGTTGATCATGAAAGGCGAAGTCTGCCCATGAAGTCTGAACTAGAGGACGAAACCTAACAATATTGAAAGCCAATTCTGCGGTAGGGTAGAACTAAAATGGTCGCTGATATTTCATACTGAGCAGCACTCCATCCCCACTTTCGGCTTTGAATTTTCTTCGATGTTCGACAATGGATACAAAGATTCTTGCATCTTTCGGGGTACACCTTGCCTATCCCGATCGTTGCCTAATTGCTTGCATTGAATCATAACCCGGCCAACCTCGGGACAGATGCTGAATGTGTCTGTCCTGCGTGGTTGCTGGCGTGAGGACAGTAACCCGCTCAGAACGGGCGTTGCCGCTGTAAGAGACGGCAGCGCCTTTCTCTTTTAGACACACTCCCGCTCAGCTGCCAAGAGGCAGTTTTTCGCCTTCGCTCAACTAACCCGAATTACTTTCTAGCCAACTACTAGACTAATGATCGTGAGTATCACGGTCGTTGTGACTGAGCTTGATTGAGTCCCGCTGGATGCAGGTGCGGGAGCGCCACAAGTCGGAATATCTCCGGCCAAAGCTGAGATAGAAAGAGCGCACGTCAGCGTGAGTGCTGCTAGAAGTCGCTTCATGGATTTGTTCTCCTGTTTTTGAGAGTTAAGGCGATGCAAGAACTTCTACATCTCTGTGAATAGAACTACCTCGCAAGTGATCTTGCAAGGGTTTGGCTGTAAGACTAATATCCCGCCGTCCGCACGATCTCACGCTGAAAGGTCTATCTCTCATGAAGATAACCTCACCGAATATCAACACGTCGCACCTAGCAGCCAACGATGAAGCATTGTTGCGCTGTCAGACCGCCTTGGAGTTCCGTGACAAGGGCGATTTCGACGAAGCACAGGATGTAATGCGCCCTTTGTGGCAAGGGATCGGCAATCACCCCGAAACAGCCGGACTACATCCGTCTGTTGCTGCAGAAGTCTTGCTGTGTGTTGGGATTCTGACGGGCTGGATCGGCAGTCGAAACGAAATCAAAGAAGCGGATGGCTATGCCAGGGATTTGATCACCGAAAGCATTACCTATTATGAGTCAGTCGGAGACGTAAAGAAGGTCGCAGAGGCGCGGACAGAACTTGCCTATTGCTATTGGCGCGAAGGCTCTTTTGATGAAGCGCGAATCATGTTCACCGAGGCGCTTCAAAAACTGAATACCGAAGGAAAGACAAGGGCGAACGCTCTGCTTGGATTGTCAGTGGTTGAATGGTCTACCTCACGATATACCGAGGCGCTAAAAATCCTCACCGAAAACGCCCCGCTCTTCAAGAAACTCACTCACCACACCCTAAAGGGCTTCTATCACAATACCCTTGCGATGGTGCTGCGAACGCTAGTGACGGCAGACAAAAAAGCCGAACAACTGAAACAGGTTGTTAGTGAATACGAGAAGGCGGATCACCAGTTCAAACTAGCTCGCCATACAATTTTTCGGGCAATGGTAAAGAACAACATCGGCAATGTGTTCCACCAGCTGTCCCGCTTCAGTGAAGCAAACGAATATCTTGATCATGCTCGGCGCTTGTCGGTTAGTCTCCGAGACAAAGTAAGAACGGCGCAAGTGGATCAAACGCGAGCAGAAGTTATGATCGGGCAAAGAAGATTCGCTGAAGCGGAAAGAGTTGCGAGAGGCGCGGTCAGAACTTTTGAGAAGGCTGGGCGACAATGCCTCTTGGTTGACGCTCTAATAAATCGTGGAATCGCATCGGCACGACTCGGCAAGACAGTCCAAGCGCAATTCATATTGCAGCGAGCTATCGAGGTAGCGCAACAGGTCGGAGCGTTCAGTCAAGCGGGCATAGCTGCGCTCACTCTGATTGAGGAACTAGACGATCTACCACCTCAGACTTTGGCTCGTGCTTATGAGCGGGCCAACGAATGGCTCGCGAATTCGCAGAGTTCAGACTTACTGCGGAGAATGAATGCGGCTGCAATCAAAGTTTTGGCGAAGGTGCAGGCAGGACTTAGATCCGAAGATGCTGAGGACGATCTGTCTAACAAGCCTCTAGATTTCAGTGAGGAATTGTTGAAATATGAAAACGCATTGATCAAACGGGCGCTTGCTCAGGTTAACGGAAGTCTCACCCGCGCTGCTTCGTTGTTAAGTATGAGCTATCAGAAACTTGCCTACATTATCGAAACCAGACATCGAGATTTGATCAAGGAACGCTCTCCGGTTCGTCGTCGTTCACGGAAAAACGATTGAGTAATGGCACAGATGCGAGGACATAGACAAATTGGAGCGGCCCGTCTCGATCCGCTGGCACATTCGATGTTAGAGGGGGAATTGAATGTGCCGCGAAAGCGCCACGTTTGAGGACGACGTGTCGGGGCCGGCATGTCCTCCCAACGTGCCGGTCCCTTTCTAGCCGGTGCCCTTTAATAGAGCGGTGAAAAGATACCTTGAACCAGCGATGCAAGAAGTTTTGCATTGGAAATGACAAAGCAATACAGCGACTGACCTTGCAGCCTTCTTGCGCCGGGTAGATATTGTGCTCGCACTAACTCGCAACGTCATTAACTGGGATCGTCGACCTTATTCTTGCGTGAGAGTTAGATGGTCCGGTTGAAACATTTAGAAAGGGGCAAAAGAAACCATGAATTTCATCACACAATTCACCTCGCGCAGGTCAATACTGAGCTCGCGGATCGTAACGTTGGCATTGGTTGCCTTCGGGTTGATCGCGCTGCAGTCGAGCCCGGCTCAGGGGCAGTGGGCTTCCAACGGCAACAACATCAACAACACCAATACAGGCAATGTTGGCATCGGGACGACGAGTCAAGCGGCAAAACTAGACGTAAATGCTGGTGGCACGACCCACTTACTTCTCGGCGCAGATAGCAATGTTCCAACCTATAATGTCGTATCGCTTAATGGTAGCGCTACTGACGCAGGTCACTTGGGTTTGGCTGGAGGGGGTGGTACTGACAAGACTTTGTATGTTGATACACCAACTGCTGGGACCATCAATTTCCGCGTCAATGTCTCTAGTAAAGTACTCATCGACTCAAATGGCAATGTCGGCATCGGGACGACTGGCCCTTCCCAAAAATTCCAAGTGATTGGTACGGCTGGATTCTTCAATTCAGCGTCGGGGATTTCTATCAATGGCGGACTTTCGGCTGGAATCGCCGACCTCTATAGTGACTATCTTTCCGGGTCCGAACCCAAACTGCATCTGGCAACTTTTTCTAAAAAATCTACGGCCAACGGCATAACAATAGACACCACCGGCAACGTTGGCATTGGTACGAGCGACCCATCGGTAGGAGGTACGGAGAATTACAACAGACTCACCGTGCTGGGGAGCGACTCTACAGCGGTCGCGGGCGGCCTCATAAACACGGGGTCCGGGCAGATTGGGTTTACTATCAAGAGAACTGGCACAACCCCATCTCGTTGGTATCAGTACATACCTTCCGGCTCAACCGACCTTAGGTTCTACAACGGCTCAGATCTTATTACTTTACAATCCGGCGGCAATGTAGGCATTGGCACAAACAGCCCGACGAAAAAACTTGATGTGGTGGGTGACGTGAATGCGTCGGGCACGATCACGGGCGGCATTATCGTCGCGAAATACCAGGACGTCGCCGAGTGGGTTGAATCTTCTCAAGCCCTCCCCGCAGGCACGGTCGTAGTGCTCGATCAAACAAAATCTAACCAGGTGATCGCTTCTTCACACGCCTACGACACGCGCGTTGCAGGAGTAGTCTCGGCGCAACCCGGCATCACGCTTGGTGAACAGGGCGACAGCAAAGTCTTGGTTGCGACTACGGGAAGAGTGAAGGTCAGGGTCGACGCCACGAACGAACCAATTCAAGTTGGCGATTTGCTCGTTACCA